>WNGJ01005657.1_pt1 | contig 15026 bp, 16 predicted proteins | sample 5400611 | NCBI WGS metagenome assembly WNGJ01 (sample SAMN13153375, study PRJNA577476) | soil metagenome | isolation source: 40 cm soil or saprolite under Garry oak tree replicate 1 | place: USA:California | collected 2016-06-15
GCTGACGTAACAGACATCTTTATGCTCGATCTCCAACGCCACTTCTCCACAAATGGGACAGGTAACTTGAGTAGCCGGTTCGCAACTCTCGAAACGATGCGGGCATGAAAAACACAGGAACTTCGTCGGAAGCCATTGAATCGTGAGAGACGCATCCTCAATAGGCGTACCTTGCGTAAGCGCCTCAAAATGCTGATATGCAGCGTCTGCCGTGAAATGTCCCGATGCACCCAAAACCAGTTGCACGTTTGTCACGCGAGACGCGCCGGCCTGCTGCATACATTCCAGGACGGTACGAACCATGCCCCGCATAGCTGCTACTTCGTGCATGACTTTTCTCCTTCTTCCATCGATCTTCATGCATCAAGAGTACCTGACGGGAGTATCTTTCCTATCACAACTTGTGACTGTTCTGTCACAACTGCATCACAAAAAGCAGGATTCAAGTGGCTACTGCTCTTGGCAGGTATGGAGCGCCTCCACTTTTCCTCTTTCCCTCATTGGTGCAGGATAAAGGCCTTCAATGATTCTGGTGAGCATGACAAGGCATAGTGACCAAGGGAGCTGCATTAGTGTGATTAGATTGTGATTTATAAACCCATTTCTATGATATGACTGTGATTTCAGTCCCCCATACTTGAATAGATGCCAGATTATTTCGTCAGAAAACTTGCCAGTAGCGGTATATAGAAGAACAGGCGCGAGATGACAATACAGGGAAAAGACCAGGCGGTTTTGCAGTACGAGCATTTCCAGCAACTACTCGTTGTTCTGAACAGCAGGGGTTATCAGGTTGTAGGGCCGACTGTTCGTGACGGTGCTATTGTGTACGATACGCTGACCTCAGTCAGCGACCTGCCCGTTGGCTATACGGACGAGCAGGATGGTGGCACCTATCGCCTCAAGAGGCGAGCTGACAATGCCTTGTTTGGCTATGCTGTCGGCCCGCATTCATGGAAGAAGTTTCTCCATCCTCCCGTACTCCGCTTATGGTGGGCCACGCGCAAGGAGCGTGGATTTCAGGTGATCCCGGAAAATCAGGAGGCCCCTAAGCTGGCGTTTATTGGTGTCCGCTCATGTGAATTGCATGCGATGGCCATTCAGGATGCGGTGTTCATGCGGCCAGGCTATACGGACCCTACCTATCAGTTACGGCGGAACAACCTCTGTATTGTGGCCATCAATTGTGGGCAGGCCGGTGGGACATGCTTCTGTACCTCGATGCAGACAGGGCCGAAGGCAACCGCCGGTTTTGACCTGGCACTGACTGAAGTGCTGGATGCGGATCGCCATTACTTCGTGGTAGAAGTTGGCACGGAGCTAGGGGCAGAGATCCTTCATGAGCTTCCACACACAGAAGCAAACAAGGACGACATACAGTTGGCCGAGGATATCGTAGCCAGCACTGCCGAACACATGGGCCGCAGCATGGATACGACAGACATCAAAGATTTGCTCTACCGCAACCTGGAGCATCCGCGCTGGGATGATGTCGCCTCACGCTGCCTGACGTGCACCAATTGCACGATGGTCTGTCCCACGTGTTTTTGCACGACTGTGGAGGATGTCACTGACCTGGCGGGCGAACACGCCGAACGCTGGCGCAAGTGGGACTCATGCTTCACCATGGATTTCTCCTACATTTCCGGTGGGAGTATCCGTTCCTCGACAAAGTCACGCTATCGCCAGTGGATGACGCATAAACTGGGCACCTGGATTGACCAGTTTGGCACCTCGGGCTGCGTGGGATGCGGACGGTGCATCACCTGGTGCCCGGTTGGCATTGACATTACCGAAGAAGTCCGTGCTATTCGCGAAAGCGATAACGCCCCGGCCACGAAGGCAAAGGAGAAATAGCGATGCAGACACTTGAATCGATCCTGGTAGAGCACCCTTTCTTCAAAGGGCTTCAGCCTCAGTATCTACAGTTGATCGCCGGCTGTGCCTCGAACGTTCGCTTTAACGCCGGAACATACATGCTCCGTGAAGGCGAACAGGCATCGCAATTTTATCTTATCCGCCACGGTAAGGTGGCGCTTGAGATATTTGCTGCACAGCGCGGATCCATTACTATCGAGACGATCGAGGCAGGTGAGGTGTTGGGCTGGTCCTGGCTCTTCCCGCCGTACCGCTGGCATTTCAGCGCACGGGTCGTTGAGCCGGTACGGGCAATTGCCCTGGATGGTACGTGCCTGCGTACCAAAGGCGAAGAGGACCATGATCTGGGCTACGAACTCATGAAGCGCGTTGCTCACATCATGATGGAGCGACTCCAGGCAACACGCATACAACTGCTCGACGTGTATGGCGTTGGTGCTTGAGGTGCATTATGATAGCTAACTTACCCGATCCAATGTTGCCACAACTCTACCAGGTGCAGCGTGTGCGACGTGAAATACCGGATACCTTCACGCTGGAGCTTGAGCCAGGAGAAGGGGTTGATATCCCTCCATTTGCCTCGGGGCAGTTCAACATGCTCTACGTATTCGGCGTAGGCGAAATCCCGATTTCGATTAGCGGCGACCCGGCCAGGCGTAGGCCCCTTGTGCATACCACACGGGCCGTGGGCACCGTGTCAAAGGCCATGCGCGAACTAAAGCCCGAAGATGTGATAGGGGTGCGCGGGCCGTTTGGGAGTCACTGGCCCATCGAACAAGCTATGGGCAAGGATGTCGTGATTGTCGCCGGTGGGATCGGACTTGCCCCCCTGCGTTCGGCCATGTACCAGATCATCTCCCACAGGGAAAAGTACGGCAAGGTCGTGCTCCTCTACGGTGCTCGTACACCGGAAGACATCCTCTACCGGCGTGAAGTCGAGCACTGGCGTGCGCACTTTGACCTTGAGGTGTATGTCACGGTAGATAATGCGACAGGCAAGTGGCGTGGTAGTGTCGGTGTCGTCACACGACTCATCCCCAGGGCGCCGTTTGATCCGCTGAACACAGTGGCCATGATCTGTGGCCCCGAGGTCATGATGCGCTTCACCGCGGTAGAGCTTGAGAAGCGTGGGGTAGCGACGGAAAACATCTTTGTCTCAATGGAACGCAATATGAAATGTGCTATCGGCCAATGTGGACACTGCCAATATGGGCCTTACTTCATTTGCAAAGACGGCCCCGTATTCCAGTACAGCCATGTGCAAAATTTGCTCACAAAGTGGGAGATTTGATATGATTCGCACGCAGAAACCAAAACTGGCCGTCTGGAAATTCTCCTCCTGTGACGGTTGCCAGCTCAGCCTGCTGGACTGCGAAGATGAGCTCCTGGCTGTAGCTGGCGAGGTCGAGATTGCCAATTTTCTCGAGGCTTCGCGGGCCGTGGTAAAGGGGCCATATGATCTCTCGCTCGTCGAGGGATCCATCACCACACCCCATGATGCCGAGCGCATCCACCAGGTGCGCCGCGCCTCGAAGTTCCTCGTGACCATTGGTGCCTGTGCTACAGCCGGCGGCATTCAAGCTTTACGCAACTTTAAGGATGTCAAAGAGTTCATCTCTATCGTCTATGCTACCCCGAAATACATCGAGACGCTCAACAAGTCAACACCCATCACTGATCACGTGTTTGTTGACTTCGAATTACGTGGTTGTCCTATCAACAAACACCAGCTTGTGGAGGTCATCAGCGCTTTTCTGTGCGGGCGCAAGCCGAACACCCCGCCGCACAGTGTCTGTGTGGAGTGCAAACTACGCGGCACAGTCTGTGTCATGGTTGCGCGAGGCACGCCGTGCCTTGGTCCAGTAACCCATGCCGGCTGCGGTGCCATCTGTCCAGCCTATACCCGCGGCTGTTATGGTTGCTTCGGTCCGAAAGAAACGCCCAATACTATCGCGTTGAGTGCCCGCTGGAGCCAGCTTGGCGCAAGTGAGCATGAGATCATGCGCACGTTTCGTGGTTTCAATGCCTATGCCGAGGCATTCCGCAAGGAGAGTGAGTCACATGAAAGCTAAGACCATCAAGGTAGACTACCTGGCCCGTGTCGAAGGGGAAGGAGCGCTGTACGTGAAGATCAAGGGCGACAAGGTCACGGACGTGAAGCTGAAGATCTTCGAGCCACCGCGCTTCTTTGAGGCGCTGTTGCGAGGTCGCATGTACAGCGAGGCCCCGGATATTACCGCTCGTATCTGCGGCATCTGTCCTGTTGCCTACCAGATGAGTGCCGTCTACGCTATGGAGCATGCCTTTGGTGCCGTTGTAGATGGGCAATTGCGCCAGCTGAGGCGATTACTCTACTGCGGCGAGTGGATCGAGAGCCACACGCTGCATATCTACATGCTCCATGCACCGGACTTTCTTGGCTATCCCGATGCCATGCATATGGCACAGGATTACCCCGATATTGTGAAGCGTGGTCTTCAAATGAAGAAGGCAGGCAATGCCATTGTGGCGTTCTTAGGTGGCAGGGAAGTCCACCCTGTTAACGTGCGTGTTGGCGGCTTTTATAAGGCGCCTTCGAAGCAGGAACTTGGTCAGCTTGTAGAGCAACTGAAATGGGGGCGGGACGCTGCGCTAGAAACGGTACGCTGGACTGCGCAGTTACCATTTCCAGATTTCGAACAAAACTACGAGTTCGTTGCGCTGCGCCACCCTGCCGAATACCCCTTTAATGAGGGCCGGCTGGTTTCTGACAAAGGGCTGAACATCACTGCTCAAGGATACGATGATCACTTTGTTGAGGAACATGTGCCCTATTCCAATGCCTTGCACTCTGTCCTGAAGGAGCGGGGCGCCTACTTCGTTGGGCCATTGGCACGCTATAGCCTGAACTTCGATCAGCTTTCTCCCCTGGCCCAGGAAGCGGCGCGCGACGCTGGACTTGGGCCAGCATGTCGCAATCCCTTTCAAAGCATCATTGTGCGCAGTGTAGAAGTGCTCTATGCCTTCGACGAAGCGCTGCGCATCATCGAGGGATACGAGCGGCCGGAGCAGCCAGCAGTCGAGCTTCATCCACGCGCATCGGTCGGGTATGCCATCACGGAAGCCCCACGCGGCATCCTCTACCATCGCTACCGGCTAAACGACGAGGGGCTGATACTCGATGCGAAGATTGTGCCGCCAACATCACAGAACCAGAGAACCATCGAAAACGACCTGCGGCACTACGTTGCGCAAGCCATAGACGTACCGGTGGAGCAACTCACCTGGCAGTGCGAGCAGGCGATTCGCAACTATGATCCTTGCATCTCCTGTGCCACACACTTTCTCAAACTGCAGATCGAGCGCGAGTGAGGAAAGGTAGGACATGCCACCACACATTCTTCTGATCGGTATCGGCAACGAGTACCGTAGTGACGACGATGCTGGACTGGCGGCGATTCGGGCACTCAAGGCAAAAGGTCTCCCAGGGACGCTCTTCAAAGAGTGTACTGGTGATGGTGCAGACTTGATAGAGACATGGAGGAAGGAACAGATGGTCATCCTCATTGATGCCGTTTCTTCCGGGGCACCACCAGGCACTGTGTATCGCTTTGATGCGCTCACGCAACCAATGCCAGCCCGCTATTCCTTTCACTCTACCCATGCCTTTGGCGTCGTGGAGGCCATTGAACTCGCGCGTGCATTACACATGCTTCCCCCATGTCTGATCGTCTATGCCATCGAAGGCAAGAACTTCGCCACCGGCATGGGTCTTTCCCCGGAAGTTGAAAAAGCAGTACAGCAGGTTGTAGAACAGGTGACACGCGAAGTTCAAGACGCTCTTCTCATCTGACCTCGATCTCTCCCTGAGCCGGTTCACTCACCATTGGTGTAAGCTGCTCTTGTTGTGGTCGCACAATCAGTAGCGGAAGCTTCGTGTGCCCGAGAACACGCTCTGTTACACTGCCTAGTACCCAGCGCTGTACACCACTGTGTCTGTGCGTTGCCAGCGCCAGGATATCGCAGCCACCAAAGATGCTGTACCCTCTATCGACGCTCCCCTGTTCTACTACCTTAATCAGAGCGTCTGCAACATCGGTATCACCCGCTACCGACCAGGTAATGGGGAGGTTGAACTCTCTTTCAAGGCTGTCGCGTAGATTGTCGGCTATCCTTCTCAGGTAGCATGCTGCATCATCGATAGCTTGCTCCTCCAGGTCCATGCGCTCACGACCACCCCACTCATCGTCACCCTTTGGCAACTGCACTACCCGTGTGAGGTGCAATGAACCTTTTGCCGGGGCCGTCAGTGCGGCAACCAGGTTGGCAGCAGGGAAGATGGCCGCTTCGGCCAATGGGGAACCGTCGAGTGCGACGGTAGCCGCAAGAGCATGCAGGGGACGAGTCCTATCTGGATACGCACTGGAGGGAACACTTCCTCCCTCGCGCAGAACGAGTACAGGCACAGGACTGCTGCGCGCCACCTGCTGCGCTACACTTCCGAGAGCCCAACGCTTGAAACCAGTATGGCCATGGCTTACCATGAGAATGAGATCGACGTGCTGCTCCTTCGCTGTATCGAGGATGGTCCAGGCTACTGGCCCGGAAAACATGACTACCTTCGTTTCAGCTCCCTCCAGGTCGTGCGAGTGAGCAGCTTTTGACAGGTATGCGACCGATTCGGCAATAGCTGCGTTGACAGCCTCTCGTAACAACGTCGATTGTTGCATAGAGGGTCCAAACATGTAGGGTCCAAACTGGAGAGGGGCGGTAATCACGTGAAAGAGCAAGACAGAGCCACCAGAAGCGCGGGTGATGCGTGCTGCAATGGGAAGCGCTTGCTCTGCACGGCTTGATCCATCTAATGGCACAAGAATCCGCTGAAACATTGTTTTACTCCTTCCGACACCTTTGTCGTCAGGCTATATCTGTCTGTAATGTTTGCAATTGGGAGGGAGCTCATGAGATGCCCCTCTTTTTGGGAAGAGAGTCGTCCTTCAGTTTATCTCCCATACATTGCTCGGCGTATTCTACGAGGACAATCAAGATATCCATCTCATCACCGCGAGGATCGCTGTCCATATCAACTGAGAGCCACTTCTAGTACAGAGTATATGCTTGCCTGCTCACAGCAGAGTCACGAGGAGGAGCATTCGTCTCACACCCGTGTCACAAGGTACGTGTCCGTACGCGTGTAGACTGTCCCTGCCATTCTCCGACTCGCTGCTCGAGCTATATGCCTTCCTGCTTGAGCTGTAATCAAACAATGTGTTTTCAGGTCGGCGCTGTAGCGTCTTCGTGTTGAACACCTGCACATGTATGGTTACATAGTGACGCTGGAAACATCTCCTGGACCTCATAAAGGAAAGGAAGCTTTTAGATGAATAAGCGCATGCAGCAGCGATGGCCGAAACGACGCGCCTCACACTCGCTGGGCGACTCACTGAGGCGACTGCAACCATTCAGCGTACTCTTGGGCACATGCCAATCGTCGACGTATCTGAGGCAGGGTCTGGCAGTGCCGCTGAACCAATCGAGGCAGAGTTCCGTGTCCTTCTCAAGACCCGAAAACGCGGCAAAGATAGACAAATCTGGGCGCATCCCGTGGGCTATCCCCCCAATTTGAGAACCGGAAAAGGAAGGAAGCACCTTGGGCGTTCTCATCTCGGCGGCATCGTTCAGGCAGGGACAGTGGATTCATGGTAGGCGATGAGCTCGACATCACAAGCAGGATCAGCGAGAGTTCTCGCTTTGGCGAAGGAGACACCATGAGTCTACTCGCATGGGTCTATCATCCTCAGGGTGCTCTTCGCCTCAGTGACCGTTCTCTCCATCGCTTCGACCAGGCGACCCACTTCCTCAGCGGGTAATCGTGCCTCGAGAATGGAGAGATAGATCTCCTCCTCTTTGGCAAGATGCAGCTTGATGATCGCGTAGAGACCATAGAGGACACGCCGCAGCGCCTGTTCGCCCGACTCGCTCAAAGGAGCGTAAAACAGATGCAGCCGAAGTGCCTCCAGCTCTTCGGTGAGCCGAATGACTTCTAGATTGATCCCGGCTCATCGTGTCAGTTGCCTCCAATGCGCGCAAGAGTCTTCCAACGGTGGGATACAAGACTTGCTCTTCGGCCTGGGCATGAGGAATAAGCTGATGGATCAAGAAGATGTACGCTTGCCCGACACCCTCTCGAAACGCCTCTGTCGCCGCAGAGCCTATTGAATCAGCTACCGTTCGCAAACTCCCCTATGACCGGAAACATCATGACGCGGTCGGATCTCTTTTTGTGACTCCAGTGTGAGACGCTTTCCCTTTTTGAGAGCCGGATGTGAGATGCAAAGCATATGCTTCTCGTAGACCTCCTTTAGGGTCGCACGTGTTGAGACGGAAGCGGGCGAGGTGAGTAGTACAGCGTGGTGCTGCTGGCTCTACGTCTTTGACTTCATCGATGGCTTTTCAAGGCACCTCCGGGAAACTTGGGAAGAGTGAGGGGTGGCAGACCAGTGAAGGAGGGTGAGTGCAGCTCCTGACGCTTGCTGTTGCTGAGTGAAGTGCCAGGGCGAGAAAAGAAGAGGGCGCTCTCTGTGTCCTCTTTGCGAAGAAAGGAGTGCCTGCCACTTGATGGCGATTGCGCACCAGCTAGGCTGTGACGATGAGCAAGGACAATACTACACGGAAGTGGCAGAGATAGATAACTGCGGTTATCCCCCTCCTGCATATAGTCTTGAAACAAGGCGTCCTTGACTTCAGTAAGCGTCACAGCCTTTCTTCTTTTTTTGGCATCACCAGTGCGCTGAGCCCATGGTAACAGGAACTGAGTACACCGATACCGGGACATTGACTGGCGCAAATTTCAGCATTGGTGAGCACTTCTCATCGATCGTTGCCCGGAGGATTCCTCTTGTTTGTGCGGCTGTTCGTCAGGTGTGTGCTAATGGCCTTTAAAGCCTTCGGTCACGTATTAGTGGGCAAGGTAAACTCTGCAAGGCGCCTTTCGTTCGTCCTTACCCACTTCTTGTGGCCGAAGGCCTTCATGCACAATTTGAAGAGATAACCGACGAGTTTAACCCCTTGGCAATGCCGGCAACTGGAACGGTGCTTTGGTAGCGGCCAGCAAACCCGCCAGAGCGGTGTACCAGGCCAGGAGCGCGGTAACGATGCCGAGCCAGCCACCGATCTGGATCCATGTGGTCCCGACAGACCCACTTGCAGTGACTATCCACCCGATGGTCAGGGCCAGGAAAGCCAGTAGCAGGAAGAAGAATACAGCCACGAGGGCCCCGCTGAGCCTGAATGTGCCAATGAACATCAGGAGGGTGAAGATCGTCCACCCCAGGAGGAAGACGCCAAGCGCTGGAGCGAGGGTTTTCGCCGTGACAAGCGCCGCAGCAATCCCAGTTGGGGGCAAAAGCACAAAAGCGAGAGCCATCCAGAAGACGGCGTAGGAGCAGAAGGCGGTCGCGCCAAAGGTATTGCCTGTCCTGAACAGAAGTACGACCGCAAAGTCAATGAGGTCGTAATGTCCGAACCGGCTCCGAGCAAAGCGGACGTGCTCCGAAATTTCCGAAAGCACGCGGCATCCGTCGAAGATAATGCGCAGTCACCGCCGCCTCCCCGAACCAGGACGGGGTAGAAGGTACTGACTGGGCAGAGGTCTGGATTGTCACCGAAGAAGCAGCGATACCGCTCATCGGGCCTCCTTCTCGGAAAAATTTCGAGCCTCTTCTCTCAGAGCAGAAGGTGGACTACCTCTGCAGTCAAGCCTTGACTAACCGTAGAGGTAGCCCACATGTTCTCGTCAGGAGGTGGCCTGCTCCTTCAGAAAGTATGCACAGACTGCTCTGGCAACTTCTCGTGGAGCCTTTTTGTCGATCCCAAAGTGGTTGAGCTTTGGAAACTCTTTTGTTTCAGATTGCGGTAGTACTGCTGCGAGCCGCTCCAAGGCGGGATGGACCCATGGAAGATCGCTTTTGCCGCCATACATGAGCAGTACGCCTGCAGCTATTTCCCGGTAGTTTTCATAACTACTATCGAGCCGAGCCTCTTCCTGATGCTCGCGCAGACATTCATGGAGCAGACCCAGCCTCTGCTTGCGCTCGTGGGAGCTGAGGAAAAGCGAAACCAGCAGCTTCATGAGCCAAGGAGGCGTTTTGCGGGCGCGAAGAGGGCCGACACTGAGTGAGAACTCAACAAAGGCATCGAGGTATTTTCTCTCAGCGAGCTTCTTCTCGTAGCCAGGCATCCAATCCATCGGGATGGACCCATCAATAGACACCCCAGGTTCGTACACAGCTACTTTGATGAGCGAGGGGTTGTTACGAGCCACTTCCAGAGCCACGAATCCACCGAAGCTGTGGCCAACCAGAAAGGATGCGCCGGTCTTTTGCTGCAAGGCGAGCACATCTTCGCGCTCTTTGGCGATGCTGTAATCATCGCTCTGTGGGCCGCTCTCGCCTCGCCCGCGGCGCTCGATGGTGTGGACCGTAAAATGCTCGGCCAGGGCGCGCGCGAAGGCGGCGTAGTCGGCAGCCATTGATAGCGTACCGGGGATAACTATCACCGATGGCCCACTTCCCATGGTGAGATAGCTGATCTTCGCTCCATCCAGGGAAAACACGGCGTGGGTGGTGTCTGAGGTTGTACTCATCTGACTTGTAGTCATCATTTCTCCTTCTTCATTTTGACCATCAGAGCCTGGTGCAATCGTTCGGTGAGTTCACGGTAGTGCTGGGCATCAATGTCGGCGATGACCATGAGCTGGTCAAAGTGCGAGTCCAGCAGTTGTCTCCCTTGTGCGACCACCTCGTTTCCTTTCGGCGTGATGGCCACGAGACGCTTGCGACCATGCTCCGGGCTCTTTGTCGTCTGGATATAGCCGTCCTTGGCAAGTTCGACAAGCATCGTACTGACGGCAGGATCGCTATACCCCAGAGCGACTGCCAGCTCATGTTGGGTGACCGTGCCGCAATGTTGCAGGACGGTCAGGAAGAGAAAACGCCTGTACGAGATGCTCGCATGTGTCTGCAGCAGTTGATCGGCTGCGCGGTCTATCTCGAACATGAGTTTGCCTAAAAGATAGGCAAGAGAGTTGTCCATCGCAGTATGAACCCCTTAATATTAGGACGTTAATATTAATATGTTAACACATACTGAGAAAATGTGCAACTCTTTGTGTGTGAGCGCCATCTCAAGAAAAAGCCCCGACATCTGTCGGTGTGCTTTGACTGGCTGGGGAAGAGGGATCTTGAACCATTGAAATAACCCGGCTTTCTGTCAATGGAATAGTTCATGCCACAGCCAAGCCTAGAGCGGTTGCAAAGGGGGGGTGGAACTCCGAAGAGATGAAACTCTATTGACCTCGTTGCGCAATTCGTGGGATCTGCATCACAAGCGCAAAACAAGCTGGCTGTACGCACAGGTGGTAACAGGTGGAGATGAGTATGGAAGTTAAGAACACCACGAGCGACAAACCGACCAGCAGCGACGTTGCTCGATACCGCGCGAACTACCTTTCTGAGCAAGAAGGAGCGTATTTGTATACCAAGCTTGCCGAGGCCGAGAGCGATGCTCACCTGGCAGGACTCTATCAGCGTCTAGCCGGCTTGCTGGCAGGCGCATTCTCGATGTCCATTGGGGAGTGGGTCTCCGTCCAGAGTGCGCGTGAACTCAACCTGCACCAGATCGCTATCGAGAGCCAGCAGCTGATCATCTTCACCAATGGATTCACCGCCGTAGTTATTAGCCTCATGCTCAGCGTGTTTGGCTTGTTCGGAATAGGTGCTGGCGTGAGCCTGACGGCCAGCTCTCCCCTCTGGAAATCAGGAGGGCGGCAGGTGTTTCTCGGCCTCTTGGCAGCGTGTATCATATTTGGCCTGGGAAGGCTCATCGGTTCAGCAGTTGGGTAGGAACCACAGCGTAATGGTTGTGGAAAATGGGAGGGGCGCCGAATCTTCCCTGTGATCGAAGCGTGAGGTGGAATCTCGTCACCGTGATCGAACTGTGAGAAGACTTGTGTATGCTCTTTATCCAGAGGAAGACTTGAGGGGTATGCATCGTGATGCTTTCTGCATCGGAACATCGCGCTCGCAACCCTCTGAGAGCAAAACAATCGAGGTATTATCATGTTACAGCACATTCTCGTTCCCTTAGATGGATCATCCTATGCGGCTAGTGCCATTCCCATTGCCGCACGGCATGCGCGTGCGACTGGTGGTTCAGTGACGTTGTTACAGTCTGTGCCCTATCCTCTTGAAACCGAGGAGTCCTTCACAGAGCCACAGGTATCTGTCAAGGGAGCGCCAGAGGCGGACCATGCCAGGGTTGTTGACTACCTGACACGGATGGCCGCTTCGGACGGACTGTCAGGCGTGTCCACTGACATTGATGTGACGGATTGCTCGCCAGTGCAAGCGATCCTCTCGTGTGCTCAATCGCACCAGGCGGACATCATCGTAATGCGTAGTAGCGGCGCAAAAGGAATGGAGCGCTGGATCTCAGGGAGTGTCGCGCGGGAAGTCGGCCGTCATAGCCCGGTACCTGTTCTGGTCTTGCGCGTAGGAGATAGCATGGTCAACCTCTCTCCTGGAGGTAGTCGCCCGGTGGTCTTCCTGGTGGCGCTAGACGGTTCTTCCCAGGCTGAGGCGGCACTGGCTCCGGCAGCACACCTCAGTGCTGCGCTGTCTGCTCCAGCTCCCGGAGTACTTCACCTGGTACAGGTCCTCCATTTCCCTACCATGGAAGCAGGCGGCCACCACGAGCAGGGCATAGCGGCAAGGAAGTGGGCTGAGGCAGAGGCGCGAGTCTATCTTCGCTCGATCGAGCGGCGTCTGCGTGAAGGGGATTTCGCCAGCCTGCATCTCTCAATCACCTCGTCAGTGGTCGCCAGTACGGACGTCGTCCATACCCTGACTGGATGTGCGGAAAGCTGCACGTGCAAGGAAGGGGTCGAGGAACTCAATGGATGTCATGTAATCGCGATGGCGACGCATGGGCGAAGTAGACTGCAACACTTGTTGGCAGGCAGTGTGACGGAGCGCGTATTTGATGCGAGCAGGCATCCCTTGCTGATCGTGCGATCATCGCAGCTGCAGGAGACACATGAGAAGACAGGCGGTACAGTGAGTGAGCAGCGGTCCTCGGATATCAAGAGCGCCGAGACAGGGCTCCACTTTTAGCGGTCGAAAGGTGATTGTGAGTGATACGTGTGACTGTTGCCCAGCTTTGTGATTGGCTTGAGATGGACCTGCACTATACTCTACTTATAAGGTAGGACAAAAAACTACCAGCAAAACGTGGAGACTGGGTAGACGCCTCAAAAACCTCCCGGACTGTCGAAAAATGCTATTGTAGATCTTTTTAACAGGTTGGTGTTTAGATTCATTTGGCAGTAGCTCACGCTTTGTGATCTCTTTGTGATCTTCCTTCCTTGTTCAGAGAGGGAGTTGTGATACCACAATAATACGCTCTGGCAAGAATGAAGTTAGTCATAAGGGCAACCTTGTGCATATCTGGCTACATTATGGTCTCCTGGGGCAGCAGGAGGAGCTTTCCTAACATGCACATCATGCGAGGCTTGGTTCCCGCCTTGCCCTTGCAAGCATCATTCATTCTCCTTTTCGGTCCCGAAAATGGATGAATTAGTCTAAACGCCAAATGATTGATCTTTGGGAGGTATTTTGTGACACAACAAATAACACATTCGGGCCTGGATGAGGCCGTGAAACAGTCACCACGCAAATGGGTGTACTTATTTAGTGAAGGCAACGCCAAGATGCGCGATCTACTTGGAGGCAAGGGAGCGGGCGTTGCGGAGATGACAAACGCGGGACTGCCCGTCCCACCCGGATTTACGATTACAACCGAGGCCTGCAACACGTATTATGAGGCAGGGAAACGGTTTCCGCAGGGCATGTGGGAGCAGGTACTGGAGGCGCTGAAAATCGTGGAGCAACAGACGGGTAAGGGGTTTGGCAAGTGGGAGAATCCACTGCTGGTTTCTGTGCGCTCTGGTGCGAAATTCTCGATGCCGGGAATGATGGATACCGTGCTCAATCTTGGCATCAACGATGAGACGGTGCAGGGACTGATGAAGCTGACAGGCGATGAGCGTATCGCCTACGATGCGTATCGCCGCTTCATTCAGATGTTCAGCAAGATTGTGCTGGATACCGACCCGCGCGACTTTGAGCATGTGCTGGACACGTACAAAGAGCGCGCGGGAGTAACGACCGATGCCGAGCTTTCCGCGGCTGACCTTCAAAAGCTGGTCGTGGAATTTAAGCAGATTGCCGAACGCCAGTCGGGTGAGCCATTCCCTACGGACGTGTACCAGCAGTTGAGTAAGGCCATCGAGGCCGTCTTCTCATCGTGGAACAATAGACGCGCTATCGACTATCGCAATTTCAACAAGATCCCACACAACCTGGGCACGGCTGTGAATGTGCAGAGTATGGTCTTCGGCAATATGGGCAACGATAGCGGCACCGGCGTGGCTTTCACACGTAATCCCAGCACCGGTGAAAAGCAACTGTACGGTGAATATCTCCTGAACGCCCAGGGTGAGGACGTAGTGGCAGGTATTCGCACACCTTCAAAGATCAATCGTTTGCAGCAAGATTTGCCACAGGTATACGAGCAATTCAAGGAAATCGCGAGACGCCTTGAGCAGCACTATCGCGATATGCAGGATCTGGAATTTACGGTCGAGAAGGGCCGTCTCTTTATGCTGCAAACGCGCTCGGCAAAGCGTACAGCGCAGGCGGCTGTCAAAGTAGCTGTGGATATGGTGGAAGAAGGCCTGATTAGCAAGGAAGAAGCGGTCACGCGTGTCTACCCATTCCAGGTCTATCAATTGTTGCTACCGCGCTTTGACGAGGAAGAGAAGAAGCGAGCAGAACAAGAGGGGCGACTGCTGGCGAAAGGGCTGAATGCTTCGCCTGGGGCAGCCGGTGGCAAAGCCGTTTTTGATGCCGACCGTGCTGAAAAACTGGGCAAGGCCGGGACGCCAGTCGTGCTGGTGCGTCCCGAGACCAGCCCTGACGACGTGCATGGCATGCTGGTTGCCAGGGGTGTTTTGACTGCTCGCGGCGGCGCTACCAGTCATGCGGCTGTCGTTGCACGAGGCCTGGGTCTGCCGTGTGTGGCTGGCACCGAAGGCATTCGTGTGAACGAGG
>WNGJ01014093.1_pt1 | contig 15025 bp, 7 predicted proteins | sample 5400611 | NCBI WGS metagenome assembly WNGJ01 (sample SAMN13153375, study PRJNA577476) | soil metagenome | isolation source: 40 cm soil or saprolite under Garry oak tree replicate 1 | place: USA:California | collected 2016-06-15
AGCTGGCGCAGAAACCCCCGACGCAGGAGCCGCTGAAGCCGGCCGTCGAGGCTCCGGCGCAGCCGCAGCCGGCCGGGCTGATGGTGTTCAAGCAGCAGCTTGCCGCGCTCGCGCAAGCGCAGATCAATCCGGCACTCGGCGCTCAGGCACGCATCAACAACGCCGACAACTCGGTTGGCACGCCGGAGCGCGCGATGCTGACCAGCAGCGCGCCAGGCTCGAGCGGTGGAATCAACCTGGCGGCCGTGAGTCGCGGCCTCGGCCCGGGCGGCGGTACCGAGCGCAACGCCATTCGCGGCGGCGCCCTGACGCAGGCCTCGAGCGGCATCGGATCGGCGGCTGCGGCGAGCCGCCCGGTGAGCGGCGGGCCAGGTCCGGGGCGTACGGATGAGGAGATACAGATCGTCTTTGACCGTCACAAGGCCCAGCTCTATCGGTTGTACAACCTCGAGCTGCGCCGGGATCCGACGCTGCAGGGAAAGATGATCCTGCGCCTGACGATCGAGCCCGACGGCAGCGTGTCGCTGTGTCAGCTGCACGCCTCGAACATGAATGCACCGGACCTTGCGGCGCAGGTGATGCAGCGGGTGAAGACGTTCAACTTCGGCGCCAAGGTCGTACCGCCGGTGACCATCATCTATCCGATCGATTTCCTGCCCGCTGCCTGAGGAGGCGCAATTTGAGCTGAGCGATCAGACACTCCCTGGACACGACAAGGGCAAACCCACCGAAAGGTGGGGACGCAAAGTCACCGGTCTAAAGAGCCTCCAGAGCTCCACGACAGCGGGACCGCCGCAACTCCAGTCCGAAACTCGGGCTGCCTCGGCCCTTGTCGATGCGATCGATCGGCAAGAGGTATGCGATTGAGCACGAGTGGGACCACTACCAACGTTAGAGCGCGCCGCGGCTGGATGGCACTCCTGCTGCTCGGCCTCGCATTGCTCGGCGTGGGCGCCCGCCCGGCGCACGCGCAGAGCAGCTCGCTCTGCGACGCCAATTACGGCGGCGTCCTCGACGGCAATGTCACCCCGGTGCCCTCGAATCTGCAGATCGACGGCCCCTGCACCATCAAGAACTACCCGGCCTCCAACCCGTATGGGGGCAACATCAGTCTGTTGAGCACGACCAACACGCTGCTCATCTTCGACAACGTCGACTTCATCGGTAACCTCTCCTGCGACCTGGTGCACGGCAACGTCGTGTGGTTCGTCAACGGCTCGATCACCCGCCAGCATGTCCTGAACTGCACGAACCTCTTCGCACCGGTCGACAAGATCGACAAGCAGAACCCGCCGGGGCCGCCCCTCGTCTCGATCGGGGTGCCCTTTACCTACACGCTCACCTTCCCGGAACTGGTCAGCGCGCTGACCGGCGCTGTGGTCGATCCCAACGGGTCGAACCAGGACGTCAGCCAGGTCACGGTCACTGACAACCTCAATGCGACCGGGGTGTCGCTCAGCTACGTGAGCAGCAGCGCCGCCTGGAAGGGCAGCGGCGCTGCGGTGCCCTTCACGGTCACGAACGCGGGGGGACTGCTCACTTTCAGCGGCTTCCCCACGATCCCGGCCGGGCAGCAGATCGTGCTCAAGGTCACCGTCGTGCTCAACAACGTCGTGCCGCCAAATTCTCCCGGTACGCAGTTCATCAACACCGCGAACTGGACGTTGGGAACGGTCGTCAACGGAACCTTCCACTATCCGCTGCCAGGAGAGCAGGGCGTCACCCCGCCGCTGACCATCGCGACGCCGCCCACTCTGGTGATGACCAAGGGTGGCCCGGCGACGATGAACATCGGGCAGTTGGGGCGGTTCACGCTCAACGTGCAGAACACCGGGACGGCTGACGCCTGGAACGCGACCATCGTGGACAAGCTGCCGACCGGTGCGACGGGCGGCATGTGCACGGCGACCCCGCAGATCCTCTCCGCGCAGGTGTTCCAGGCCGACGGCGTGACACCGGTGCCGGGCAAGGGACCGCTCACGGCCGGCACGGACTACACGGTGAGCTATGCCGGGGCGCCTACCTGCACGCTGACGCTCAACCTGCTGAGTGCCGCGGCGGCGATCGGCCCGACGCAGCGCCTCATCGTCACCTACCAGACACAGCTCGATGCGAACACGCAGAACGGCGCCTCGCTCACCAACGTGGCCGGGGCGACGCAGTGGTACAACGGCCCGAGCAGCGACGCCAGCCGCCAGAGCTCCACCTGCACGCTGACCAACGGCACGCCCGGGGTGCTGGACTGCCAGGACGCGCACACGGTGACGGTGACCACCGCCGTGGTGAGCATCACCAAGCAGGTGACGGTGGTGGGAGGCGGCGCGCCGGCGCCGGGCGCGACCCTCGACTACCTGGTGCACGTGACCAACACCTCGGCGAACCCGGTGAGCCCGGTCGCGATCACGGACGATCTCAACGCGGCGGGGCCGGGGGCGCTCTCGCACGTCGCCGGTACGGCGACCATGAACGGCTCGGTGACGGGCGTGACGGTCACCGGCAACGTCATCACCGCGAACTACTCGGCGACCTACGGACCGCTCGCGCCGGGCGGGACGATCGATCTGCGCTTCCGCGCGACGCTCGGCAGCACGCTCGCCACCGGCACGACGGTCACCAACACCGGCGTCGTGACCTGGGGCAACCCGGCGCAGACCGCCTCGGCGAGTGTCTCAGTTCAGCTGGACACTCCCCCCGGGGCACTGACCGTCAGTAAGACGACCCCGTTGGTCGAGGTGACGCGCGGGCAGCTCGTGCCGTACACCATTACCGTCACCAACGTGCTTAGCGGGGTCGTCCAGGGCGTAGCGCTCGTGGACGGCTTCCCCGCAGGCTTTCGCTACATCGCAGGATCAGCGCGCCTCGACGGCACGCCAGCGGAACCCACCCTGTCCGGGTTCCAGCTCACCTGGAGCAATCTCAGCTTCGCAGCCGGTGCGCATCACACCGTCGTGCTGCTGCTGGCCGTCGGCGCCGGGGTGGGCGAAGGCCAGTTCGTGAACCGCGCCCAGGCTTTCACCGAGGTCAGCGGCCCTGCAGTGAACCGCGCTCAGGCAACCGCCGCGGTCAGGCGCACTGCGCCAAACCGCGCCCAGGCTCCCGCCGCGGTTATCGGCAGTCCGGTGTCGGCTGAGGCCAACGCCACGGTCGTCGTGGTGCCGGATACAACCTTCGATTGCACGGACGTGATCGGCAAGGTCTTCGACGACCGGAACGGCAGCGGTCAGCAGGATCCGGGAGAGCCGGGGATACCCGGGGTGCGGGTCGTGACCACCCGGGGTCTGGCCGCCGTCACCGACGAGTTCGGGCGATTCCACATCAGCTGCGCGATCACGCCGCTCGAGGGCCGCGGCAGCAACTTCGCCCTCAAGCTCGACGACCGGACGCTGCCGAGCGGCTATCGCCCGACGACACCTCAGGTGCTCGTGGAGCGCGCCACGCGCGGCAAGGCGCTGCGGTTCGAATTCGGCGCCTCCATCCACCGCGTCGTGAGTCTCGATCTCGCGGACGCGGTGTTCGAGCAGGGAACCGCCGACATGCGTCCGCAGTGGCAGCCGAGACTCGACCTGCTGCTCGCGGAGCTGCGCAAGTCGCGATCGATCCTGCGCCTGTCCTATGTCGCCGACGTCGAGGACGCTCAGCTGGTCGATCGGCGGCTTGAAGCGGTCGCTAAGGCGATCAGGGACGCCTGGCGCGCGGCGAACTGCTGCTACGAGCTCACGATCGAGCGCGAGATCTTCTGGCTGCGCGGCGGCCCGCCAAAGAAGCCCGTCGAGCGACTGCGGGGTGCCAAATGAAGGGCCCCGGCAGGCGTGGCGCCTGGCTGCTCGTCGGGCTCACGCTCCTCGCAACGGGCGCGCGGGCACAGACCGCCGGCGAGACGCCGCTCGGCAGCGCGGTCGAGCGGCAATTGTCGGTTGAGCAGCCGTTGCCCTGGGCGCGCGACCCCGAGCAGATCAAGACCGAGGCGGGCGACAGGCTCGAGCAGCGGCAAGTGCTGGCCGAGAGCTTCGACACCGTGAAGCTCAAGAATGTCATTCCGCCCATTCATTTCGAATCCGGAGTGGCGAAGATTCCCGACACGTACGTCGAGACGTTGCGCAAGGCTCTCGAAAGCCTGCGCGATCGCCGCAACGTGCGTCTGCACCTGGTCGGTCACGCCGACAACCAGCGGTTGTCCCCGGCGCTTGTCAGAGCCTTCGAGGATAACGCCGGGCTGTCACGCGAGCGCGCGGGCGAAGTGGCGGAATTCCTCCAGCGGGCGCTGCAATTGAAACCGGAGGCGATCGCCTACGAGTGGGCCGGCGACAGCCACCCCATTGCCTCGAACGACACACCCGCGGGCCGGGCGCTCAACCGCCGCGTGGAGGTGGAAGTCTGGTACGACCAGCCGAAGGCGCGCGAAGCGGATCAGGAAGTGCTCGTGCGGCAACAGATCAAGCAGGTCAAGGTCTGCCGGGTGCAGACGCTCTGTAAGCTGAGCTTCAAGGAAGGCGCGGCGCGCCGCGCGCGCCTCACCAATGTCGTTCCGCCGTTGCATTACGATCAGGAGAACGTGCAGGTCTCACCGGATTTCATCGGGCAGATCAGCAAGGCATTGAACAACCTGCAGGACAAGTCGGGCGTGGTGGTCAAGTTCATCGGCTACACGGACGATGCGACACTGACCGAACGCGACGAGCGCATTTACGGCGATCTGGTCGCGCTTTCGAAGGCGCGGGCACGTCGGGTGGCGCTCGCCGTGCAGGAAGCGCTCAAGCTCCCTGGTACGGCGATCGCGAGCGACGGGCGCGGTGCCGCGGCTCCGCTCGCCGCGAATGACACCGCTCAAGGACGGGCCCTCAACCGCCGCGTGGAGGTGCAGTTCTGGTACGACGACCCGCTGCAGGAGCTGCCCGACGAGCCGCAGATGTGCCCGAGTGCGGGTACCGAGGTGGTGACGAAGGTCTATGAGCCGGCGTGGGGCACCATTGCCCCGCTGCAGCTCGCCAACGGGCGCGCGATCATCCCGCCCGACTACGTCGAGAGCCTGCGGCGCGCCATGGCGGATCTGCACGACAAGGCCCACGTGCGGCTGCGCTTCGTGGGCTACACGGGGAATCAGCGGCTCGATCGGCGCACCGCTGCGGTGTACGGCGACGACCTCGGCCTGTCCGCCGCCCGGGCGCGTCGGGCGATGCAGGTCATCACGGACGAAATGCATCTGACACCCGCGCAGGCCGAGCACGAGGGCCGGGGCTTCGTGCAGTCGAGCGACGTGGTCAATGTGGGCTTCACCCAGGGAGAGTCTTCGTACGTCGCGGTGCAGGTCGTGTACGACGAGCCCGCCGTGCTCGACGACTACGAAGGTGTGAACGTCACGCGTCTGACACACGAGCTCACACCACGGAGCCCCTTCGGCGTCAACACCATGCACATCACCGTGGACGGCGTGCCCATCGACGACCCGGGCCGGAGCTCCGCGGACGTGCAGCGCTGCACGGACGTCGCCCTGGACAAGGCGGACATCCAGTTCCAGTTCGACAATCTCAAGGCGCAGCGCCGGCTGAGTGTGGCGGTGGCCCCGAGCGTCATCGTGTTCCAGCAGACCCCGGACGAGGGTCTGATTGCAGCGCCCGTGCGCTTTCACATGTACAGCAACTACGGGGCTTTCATCGAGCGCGCCGAGGTGCGGATATTCGAGGCGGGGCGGTCGACGCAGAGCACGCCCCTTGCCGTGGTCGCGCTCGATGCGGACGGCTCGGCGGAGTGGCAGCCGAGCATGAAGCAGTTCTCCGCCGCGGGGCGGGAATTGCAGTACCTGGTCCGCGGCTACAGCAAGGACGGCAAGTTCGACGACACGAAACCGCGGTCGCTGTGGATGGTTGCGGATGGATCGCGCGCGGCCGCGAATCCTGCGGCTGCCGCGCCGAACCATGGAACCGAGCAGGCCACGAGTGATTCCGGCGGTGCGCCAACTGCCGACGCCGACCCACCCGGCGGCGCCAACCCGGCGGCGCCGGAGGCCGAAGACCCAGGGCCGCAGGGTGCGACTGTCAAGCACGCGCAGCTGAAGGAACCCGAGCTGCTCGCCGCCTATGGTGAGAGCGCGCTCTCGGATCAGAACATCCGGGTGAGCGGCGGCACGGTCACCGTGCGCGGTAGCGGTATTGCGCCCAAGCACAGGGTGTGGGCGGCGGGTCACGAGGTGCCGGTCGATGCCAAGGGCAACTTCATTGCCGAGGAAGTGCTGCCGCCGGGCGCGCACACGGTCGAAGTCGCCGTGCTCGACGAGGAAGGCAACGGTATGCTTTACCTGCGCGACCTGGAGTTCCAGCCGAACGACCGCTTCTACTTCGGCATGGCGGACCTCACCGTCTCGAGGAGCCACACGAGCACCGCCCAGCAGCAGATGGAGGGCGCGAATGCGCCGTTCGACTACGATGCGACGGTCTCCGGCAGCCTGTCGTTCTTCGCGACGCAGAAATTCGCCAACGATTGGCGGGTGACGGCGAGCGCGGATACCCGCGAGGAGCCGGTCAAAGACCTGTTCAGCAACTTCCTGAACAAGGCGCCCGACTCGCTGTTCCGGCGCATCGATCCCTCTTATTACTACCCGACCTACGGCGATGACAGCGTCACGCAGGAGCTCGCGCCGACGCTCGGTAAGTTCTACGTGAAAGCGGAGCGCCACGACGACTACGGCCTGTGGGGCAATTTCCGGATCGACTATGTGAGCAACGAGCTCGCACAGGTCGACCGCGGGCTGTACGGCGGAAATCTCCACTGGGTGTCCGATGCCACGACGAGCTTCGGCGAGAAGCGCGTGACCGTTGATGGCTTCGCCGCCCAGCCGGGCACGATCGCCAGCCGCGACGAGTTCCTGGGAACGGGCGGCTCGCTGTACTTCCTCCACTTCCAGGACATCCTCACCGGCTCGGAGCGCCTGCGCATCGAGCTGCGCGACAAGGACTCCGGGCTCGTGACCGGAACTGTGGACCTGCGGCCCTCGATCGACTACGAGATCGACTATCTGCAGGGCCGGATCGTGCTCGCCGAGCCGCTGTCCTCGACCGCGGCCGACAACCTGCTGGTCCGCACCAGCGGGCTCAGCGGGCAGCTGGCGTACCTGGTGGTTCGCTACGAGTACACGCCCGCCTTTCAGGACATTCACACCTGGACAACGGGCGGGCAGGCGGATGCGTGGCTCAACGACTATATCCGACTCGGCGTTACTGCCAGCTCCAACGACGCCGGTGTCTCCGGCAGCAGCCTGCGCGGGGCGGATCTGACGTTGCGCAAGAGCGCCGGCTCCTGGGTGAAGCTGCAGAGCGGGAAGAGCGACGGGCTGGCATCGGGTGCGAACTACTCGGCCGATGGCGGCTACGGCTTCACGAGCGACAACCCGGGCTCGTTCGCCAACGCGAGCGCCGAGGCCTACCGCGCCGACGTCAGCCTCGGGCTCGGTGATTTGCTGTCGGGGAACAAGGGTCGCGTGACCCTCTATACCCAGCACCTCGACGCCGGCTATTCGGCGCCGGGCTTCGACGCGCTCACCGCCACCCAGTACTACGGCGGCACCTTCAAGCTACCGATCGGTGACAGTTGGACCCTGAGTGCCAAGGCGGACCAGAAGGCGCAGGACCAGGGCCTCCACACCACGGCCGAAGAGGTCGACGTCGGCTACAAGCTGACCAAGAACTGGAGCGTCAGTGCCGGAGTGCGGCGCGACGACCGCGAGGACAACTCTGCGGTCGTGCCGGTGACACAGCAGCAGGGCGAGCGAACCGATGTGGTGGCGCAGGTGGGGTACGACTCGCTCGCCGCGTGGCGCGCCTACACCTTTGTCCAGGACACGGTGTCAAAGACCGGGGATCGTGACGAGAACGGACGCGCCGGTATCGGTGGGTCGTATCGGGTCAGCAACAAGCTGACCATCGAGGCCGAGGGGTCCGAGGGCAGTCTCGGACCGGGCGGCAAGCTCGGCACCAACTATCTCGTCTCGGATCACACCACGCTGTACCTCAACTACTCGCTGGAGAACGAGCGCGCGGACACCGGCGTGTTCCAGCGTCAGGGCACGCTGGTCTCAGGGATGAAGGAGCGCCTGTCGGACAGCAGCAGTGTCTTCGTCGAGGAGCGTTACCAGGACATCGACTCGGCGTCCGGTCTCACGCACTCGACGGGTGTAACGTTCGCACCCGACGATCGCTGGAACTTCGGTGCCAATGCCGAGGTCGGGACGCTCGTCGACACTCAGACCGACGCCGAGACGAAGCGGAGGGCGGGCGGCGTGCGCATCGGCTATGGCCACGACAAGATCCAGTTCTCGAGCGGCATCGAGTACCGGAACGATGACATCCAGCAACCGGATGCGACGAGCTACGACCTGAAGACCTGGCTGTTCAGGAACAATTTCAAGTACCAGATCGCGCCGGACTGGCGCCTGGTCGGCAAGCTCGACCACTCGATGAGCAATAACTCACAGGGCCGGTTCTACGACGGCGGCTACACCGAGGCGGTGATCGGCTACGGGTATCGCCCGGTGCAGAGCGATCGGCTGGACGTACTGGCGAAGTACACCTACTTCTACAACCTGCCTACGGCAGGCCAGGTGACTCCGCAGGGGCGGCGCAGTTCATCCAGAAGAGTCACATCGCATCCATCGACGTGAGCTATGACCTGACCCAGCAGTGGTCGCTCGGCGGAAAGTACGCCTACCGCCTGGGACAGGCGAGCCTCGACCGGGTGAATCCCCAGTACTTCGACAATACGGCGGAGCTTTACATCGTGCGCATCGACTGGCACTTCCACCAGCAGTGGGAGGGAATGATCGAGGGCCGCGTGCTCGACATGCCTGGTCTCAACGAACGCCGTTCCGGCGCGCTCGTCGCTGTCTACCGCCACCTCGGCAAGCACGTGAAAGCCGGGCTGGGGTTCAACTTCACGAATTTCTCGGAAGATCTGACCGACATGAGCTTCAAGAGCCACGGCATCTTCATGAACGTGGTCGGAGCGATGTGATCTGCGCAGCGCTCGTCCGACGCCACATGCGGCCGCCGCCTGGCCACTAGGGCGCGAATAGACCCAGATCTCGATTGCTAGCCGGTCCGTCGGGGACGCCTGCGTCCAGCTCAGTTCCTCCGGCAATGCTTCGGGTACCGCGGTGGACAGTCGCCAAATAACAGTAATCGGCTAGTCATGACCTGTCACAGGAAGCGGCTGTCGACCTCGACGTCGAGTGCGGTGACCAGGCGATTGGTCTCGTTCGCGAGGCCCACGATCGCGAGCAGCTCGTAGTACTGGGCTTCGCTCATGCCCTTGGTGCGCGCCGCGGCGCCGTGGGAAGCGATGCAGTAGCGGCAGCCGTTACTGGCGCTCACCGCGAGATAGAGCATTTCCTTGGTGAGCGGATCGATTGCGCCCGGACCCATCACCTGCTTGATGTTGCTCCAGATCCGCCGCAGTGTCGGCGGATCGTGCGCCAGGACCTTCCAGAAGTTGTTGACCCAGTCGGTGTTTCGGGTGGCCATGATGTCGTCGTACACGGCGCGCACCGGCGCCGATGCGCTCGCGTACTCGATCGGCTCGCGCCTGGCAGTCATCTCGTCAACCTCCGGCGGTGCCCCTCGCTTGTGGCCCAAGCCTAGCATGTCCGAAGGCAGGCCAAAGCAACGCGCGGCGAGCCCGCCGAGTCGTTACACTGCCGCCGAGATCAGTTCTGGCGAGGTCCCGATGCGTGCTCGATCGCCTTCAATGCGGATCACGGCAGCGGCCGCGCTCACAGCGCTCACCGCGGCGGCGCTCGCTGTCGCTGCGCTCTTTGCTGCCGGGGCTGCCGGCGCGGCGCCCACCGCGGACGCCGCCGTGGCGGCGCAGCCCGTTCATCCGTCGGCAGCGGGCATGCATACTTTCGAGTCCCTGGCCTTGTCGCCGGACGGTGCCCGCATCGCGAGCGTCGAGATCGAGCGCTCCTTCGATTCACCCGCAGCGCTGCACGGACCGATCGTCGTGCGCTCGACTGCGGACGGTCACGTGCTCGAGCGTCTGGATCCCTGCGCGGGCTGCCGTTACGCGGGCCTCACCTGGTCGCCGGACGGACGAGAGCTCGCATTGATCAGCAGCGACCCGGTCAAGGGTGAGGCGCAGCTCGCTCTCGCGCGTGGCACGCAGCTGACCGTCCTCGCCCGGATCCAGGGCGTTGCCGAGTCGCCGCGCTTCTCGCCCGACGGGCGTGAGCTCGCGATCCTCGCGACGGTGGCGGCGAAGAAGCGCACCGGCGCGCTCGAGGCCGGGGCGCCCCCGAGCGGTGAGATCGGCGTCGAGTTCGACGAGCAGCGGATCGCGATCGTGCCGGAGCGCGGCGGCGAGCTGCACTTCGTATCGCCGGCGGAAACTTACGTTTACGAGTACGACTGGATGCCGGACGGTCGTGGCTTCGTCGGCACCGCGGCGAAGGGCGATGGCGATGCGAACTGGTGGATCGCGGAGCTCGATGCGTTCGACATCGGCGGCGGCAGCCGCCGCATAGCGAGCTTCGAGCTGCAGATGTCGGTCCCGCGCGTCGCGCCCGACGGCCGCACCGTACGATTCATCGGTGGCCTCATGAGCGACTTCGGCGCGGTCGGCGGAGAGATCTACGAAGTGCCGCTTGCGGGCGGTACCCCGGTGAGTCTCACGCCCGGCTTTCGGGGCTCCTTCACCTCTCTCACCTGGAGAGGCTCGCGGTTTCTCGCCACTGCGATCGTCGTCGATCACGCGACGCTGCTGGCGCTGCGAGACGACGCCGGGCATACGCCGCAGCCGCTCTGGTCCGCGCCGGTCACCGCTCGCGCAGGAGACGCCGATACGGGCGTCGAGGTGGCGCTGTCTGCCGACGGCCGCATCCTCGCCACGGCGGTCGAGGATTTCTCGCACGGTCCGGAAGTTCTCGCGGGGCCCATCGCGCGGCCGCGCGCGATCACGCGCGAGAACGCCTCGAGGACGGTGACACTCGAGGTGCAGAGCTTACACTGGCGGAACGACGGCCTCGACGTGCAGGGCTGGCTCGTCGCTCCTGCCGCGGGCGGCGCGGCCCGGCCTTACCCGCTCATCGTCCACGTCCATGGCGGACCGAGCGCTGCCGTCCTGCCGATCTTCGGCACGGACTATTCCCTTTACACGAGCGCGCACGAGTGGGTGGCGCGCGGCTACGCCCTGCTGCTGCCCAACCCGCGCGGCAGCTTCGGTCAGGGTGAGGCCTTTACCCGGGCGAACGTCAAGGACTTCGGGGGCGGGGACTTTCGCGACATCCTGGCCGGCGTCGACGCGGCGCTCGCCGCCGCGCCGCTCGATGCAAAGCGTATCGGCATTCACGGCCACAGCTACGGCGGCTTCATGACCATGTGGGCGGTCACGCACACCACGCGCTTCGCGGCGGCGATCGCCGGGGCGGGGCTCTCGGACTGGATCAGCTACTACGGCACGAATGGCATCGATACGTGGATGCTGCCGTTCTTCGGCGCATCCATGTACGAGAATCCGGCGGTCTATCGGGCGGTGTCGCCACTCGAGTCGATCCGGGCGGCACGCACGCCGACACTCCTCTACACCGGCGACTCCGACGTCGAGGTCCCGGCGTCGCAGTCCTTCGAGTTCTGGCACGCGCTGCGCACACTCGGGGTCACGACGGAGCTCTACGTCTACCCGGGCGAAGGACATCGCCTGAGCAAGCCCGAGCACGTGCTGGACCTCCGCCGGCGCCTGCCGGAGTGGTTTGACCGCTACCTGATGCCCGCGAGATAGGGCGCGAGTACGGCTGCCTCACGCCGTGGGGGCGAGGGATACGTCACGCCGCAAGCGGCTGTTGCGATACCCGTAGAAGGCATAGATCGCGAACCCGATCGCGGTCCAGACAATGAGCCGCACCCAGGTATCGAGCGGCAGGGAGGCCATGAGGCCGAAGCACACGAGCGCCCCGCTCACGCAGGTGAAGTAAGGCGCCGGCACGCGAAACCGCCTTGGCAGCTCCGGCCGCAGCCGGCGCAGGATCAGCACGCCGACGCAGACCGTCACGAACGCGCACAACGTGCCGATCGAGACCAGCTCGCCGAGGATCCGCACCGGCAGCAGCGCTGCGATCAGCGTGGCCCCGACCCAGGTGACCACGGTGGAGTGCGCCGGAGTGCGGAACCTCGGGTGCACGCTCGCGAACCAGGACGGCAGCAGCCCATCCGCGGCCATCGCCATGAAAATACGCGCCTGACCCACCGTCATGACCAGCATCACGGAGATCATCGCGACGATCGCGCCGAGCTTCACCGGGAGCCCGAGCCACCGCAGCGCCGCGTGGGCGTCGATGGCGAGCGCCACGGGCGCGGCGACGTCCAGATCCGAGTAAGGCACCATGCCGGTGAGGACCAGCGCGGTCGCGACATAGAGCACCGAGCAGATCGCGAGACTCGAGACGATGCCGAGCGGCACGTCGCGGCGCGGATTTCTGGCCTCCTGCGAGCAGGTCGAGACGGTATCGAAGCCGATGAAAGCGAAGAACATGATGCCGGCCGCGGCGAACACGCCGCTCCAGCCGAAATGGCCGAAGTGTCCGGTGTTCGCCGGCACGAACGGATGCCAGTTCGCGGGATTCACGAAGCCCGCCCCGAGGAGCACGAAGCCGAGCACCACGGCAATCTTGAGCACGACGAACGCGAAATTGATCGCCGCGGACTGGCGGATGCCGATGTAACAGATGTAGGCCACCACGGCGACGATGAGCACCGCCGGCACATTGAGCACGGCGCCCGTGACGATGAGCCCGACGTCACCCGGACCGCGGTCGATGGGGGCCTCGATCAGCGCTTCCGGCAGGTGGATTCCGAACTGCGCGAGCAGGCTCACGACGTACGCCGACCAGCCGACCGCCACGGTACCGACCGAGAAGGTGTACTCGAGCACCAGATTCCAGCCGATGAACCAGGCCGCGAGCTCCCCGAGCGTCGCGTACGCGTAGGAGTAGGCGCTGCCGGCGATCGGGATCATCGAGGCGAGCTCGGCATAGGAGAGCGCCGCGAACGCGCCCGCACAGCCGGCGAGCAGGAACGAGATGACGAGCGCGGGTCCCGCGTGATTGGCGGCGGCGGTCCCGGTCAGCACGAAGATGCCCGTGCCGATGATCGAGCCGATGCCGAAGGCCGTCAGTGACGGCAGCGACAGGACGCGGATGAGAGGCTGCTCGCCCGCCTCGGCCGCGGCGGAGATCGCCTTGACCGCGAAGAGTCCCGCGCTCACGGCACGAGCACGATGGCGCCGCTCGTGGCGCGCGACTCGAGCGCTGTGTGCGCCTCGCCGGCGCGCCGCAGTGGCAATCGCAGCCCGATCGTGGCGCGGATCACACCCGCCTCGATCGCGGCGAAGGCTTCGCGAGCCATCGCCTCGAGCTCGCCGCGCGTGCGGATGTAGTGAAAGAGGAGCGGCCGCACCAGCGTGTTCGAGCGCGCCGCGAGGCGCGAGACGGGGAACGGCGCCACCGGGCCCGAGGACTGCCCGAAGTTGACCAGCGTGCCGAGAAAGTCAAGGCAATCGAGGGAGCCGAGGAAGGTATCCGCACCCACTCCGTCATAGGCGACATCCACGCCCTCGCCACCGGTGAGCTCGGCGACCCGCGCCACGAAGTCCTCCTCGCGGTAGAGGATCACCTCGTCCGCCCCGCACTCGCGGACCGTACGGGCCTTCTCGGCCGAGCCGACCGTCGCGATGACGGTCGCGCCGATGTGCTTCGCCCAGCGCACCAGCAGCTGCCCCACGGCTCCCGCGGCGGCGTGCACCAGCAGCTTCTCGCCGGGACGCACCGCGTGCACCCGGCGCAGCAGCATGCTCACCGTCAGTCCCTTGACGGTCAGCGCCGCGGCCGCCTCGTCACTGAGCCCGTCGGGAATCCGCAGCGCGAGGCGCGCGGGCAGGAGGCGCGCCTCGGCGTAGCCGCCGTACTTCTCATCGATGTAGCAGACGCGATTCCCCGGCGCGAAGCCCGACACCCCGGGCCCCACGCGCTCGACGACGCCGGCCGCCTCGACACCGGGGATTCCGGGCAGCTGCAGCGTGCGGTAGGAGCCGCTGCGCACGTAGGTGTCGTGGAAGTTGACGCCCACCGCCGTGTGACGGATGCGGAGCTCGCCTGCGCCCGGCGCGCCGACCTCGACCGCTTCCCAGCGGAGCTTTTCCGGCCCGCCGGTCTCGTGCAGCACGATCGCCCGGGTCATGCGACCTCGCGCGTCCAGCCGAAGGGATCCGGCGCGCGCCGTTCCTGGATCGCGAGCAGTGCGGCGCGGAGCCTCGATGCGACCTCATCGGTCCGCGCCGGCCGGTAGGCGCGCTCGTCGGGCTCGGCGAGAGCGGCGATCGGCATGACGATGGCGGCGGTGCCGCAGGCGAAGAGCTCGCTGCAGTGGCGGTCCTCGATCTGCGAGAGCAGCTCGTCGATCTCGATCGCTCGCTCGTGCACCACGTAGCCGAGGTGGCGCGCGAGCGTCAGGAGCGAATCGCGTGTGATGCCGGGGAGAATGGCGCCGTCGAGCTCGGGCGTGTGCAGCTCGCCGCCGATCACGGCGAAGAAGTTCATCCCGGAGAGCTCCTGGATGTAGCGATGCTCGGCCGCATCGAGCCAGAGCGCCACCGTGTGGCCGCGCTCGAGCGCCGCGCTCGAGGCGCGCAGCGATGCGGCGTAGTTGGCGGCCGCCTTCGCAGCGCCGATGCCGCCCCGCGCCGCGCGCACTTCGCTCCGCTCGATCGCGACGGTCGGTGCGCCCGTGGCATAGGACTCGACCGGGTTCGCGATCACCATGAAGCGGAAGCTGTGCGAATTGCGCAGCATGTAACCGCTCTCGGTCCCGAAGAGGAACGGTCGCAGGTACAGCGAGTGGCCGGAGCGGCCGGGAATGAAGGGGGCGCAGGCGCGGATGACGGCCTCGATGCCCTGGAAGAAGAGAGTCTCTGGCACGAGCGGCATGGATAGACGCTTTGCGGAGCGCTCCATGCGGCGGCAGTTATCCGCCGCCCTGAAGAGGTTGGGACG
>WNGJ01005191.1_pt1 | contig 15023 bp, 11 predicted proteins | sample 5400611 | NCBI WGS metagenome assembly WNGJ01 (sample SAMN13153375, study PRJNA577476) | soil metagenome | isolation source: 40 cm soil or saprolite under Garry oak tree replicate 1 | place: USA:California | collected 2016-06-15
GCATCTGGTTGCGACCGGTTGAAATCGGCCACCAGCCGCTCGAGTTCGCGGCGAAGCTCGCCGGTCATGGCATGCCAGAAGTCCACCTTCGTTTCGGCCCATGCGCAAGGCGCACACAGCATCGCCAGCGTCCCGGCGACGAGCCACACCGCAAGCAGGGCACCATGCCGGGCAGCAGCAGCTCCCGGATTGCGCCTGACCAGGTTACACCCGGCCTCAAATTTCAAATCCATAGCAAATTTCGATTCTGTCCGGTAAACCTTTATCCAGTCATTCCGGGGCTTGGCCGCAGGCCGAGAGCCCGGAATCCATGACCAAGGGTCAGGGAGTATGGATTCCGGGCTCCCTCCCCTTCGCTGCGGCGCCCCGGAATGACGGGCGTGACGACTGCTGCCAGTCTTGCAGAGTTTCAATGTTTCGTCGAACGAGTGTATCCTGTACCGATCGAGACCGTAAAGATGTCCGACGTTCATCAGGTGCTCGCGCATCGCGCCGCTCCTCGACCGCATCCGTCAGGCAAAGCAGCTGAGACGAGTCCCGCTTGATCGCGCTCGACCATCCCTCCGCATTCGTGTCCGACGCCGAGCCGACCGGCGCTTCGGGGCTTGGCGTCGAGCGTCTGGTGCGCGCCCTGCCGATCCGATGGCGCATCATTTCCATTGCCGTGCTTAACAGCATCGTGGTCATCATTCTAGCTGGCCTGATCTGGAGCGGCGCCAAGGTCCTGAACACCGCCTGGGATGAGGTGCGCCGCGTGCGCGAGTCCGACACGCTCCTCGCGCTGCTCGGCACCGAAGCCGGGCGGCTCCAGAGCCTAATCCACCAGTATATCAACGAGCAGCGGCCCGAAACCTTTGCCGAGATCCTGCTTCTGCGGGAAGCCGTGCTCGGCACCTTGAAAACGCGCGGCGCGAAGGACCCCATGCTGTCCGGCGCCGTGCCGGAGCTCACGGAGATCACCGAGCGGTTTCTTGGCGCTTTCGGAGACCTGCGGGCGCTGCAATCGACCATCACGCGCAGCTATGAGGACGAGGTACTCAGTCCGGCCAAGCAGATGGCGGGCCTCTATGCCATCATCGAGAGCGCGACCAGCGCCAACGGCGCCCTCATTGCGCCGGTGCTCGGCAAGTCGCGCGAGAGCTTTGCCGCGATGCTCGTGGCCGCCAATGCCTATTATCTTTCGCTCGCGTCCGACGCCGCCGAGGAGGTTCGAACCGATATTCGCCGCATCGAGGACGTCATCCCGGTCATGCACGACCTCGCCAGCAATGATCTGCAGCGCTCAGCCCTCGACGCATTGAAGCATCAGGCGACGATGCTGCGCAGCGGCCTCGACAATCTGGCCGACCTGTTCGGCAAGCGGGCCGGCCTGTTGCGCACCGAAATCGACGGCAACCAGGCCGCCATGATCACTGTGATCGACAATCTATCGACCGAAATGCGTCGGCGGGAGCAGGATACGCAGACAAGATTCGATCAGAGCCTCGGCGAGATCTACCGCTTGGTGGTGACCGTCGCAGTCTTGTTCCTCTCCATCATGCTTATCGGCAGCATCGTCGTGGCCCAAAGCATCCGGCAGCCGCTGAAACGCCTGATGGCGGCAATGCGGGCGATTACGCTTGGCCGCTACGACCGGCCGATCCACGGCACGTCGGCCCGCGACGAAATCGGCGACATGGCGCGCGCCGTAGAGGTATTTCGCGAAAACGCGATCGCCAAGGATCAGGCCGAGGCCGATCTGCGGGCTTCCAAGGAGCGGGCCGAGCAGGCCCTGGCTGAGTTGCGGGACACGCAGAAGAACCTGATCCAGGCCGAAAAGCTCGCCGCGCTCGGCGGTCTCGTCGCCGGCATCGCCCACGAGGTCAACAATCCGGTCGGCATCAGCCTCACGGTGGCATCGAGCTTCGCGCGCCGATGCGAGGCATTCGCCGCCGAGCTGCGAACGCCGCCGCTGCGGCGCTCCAGTCTCGACGACTTCGTAGCAACGAGCCGTGCCGCCGCGGATCAACTTGTCGCCAATTTGCAGCGCGCCGGCGAGCTGATCCAGTCGTTCAAGCAGGTTGCGGTGGATCGCAGCCATACGGAGCGCCGCGAGTTCGATCTCGCGGAGGCGACCGACCAGATCATCGCCAGCCTGCGCCCGGTGCTCAGGAAGCTGCCCCTGTCCCTCGTCGTCGACGTACCGCCGGGAATTGCCATGAACAGCTATCCGGGCTCCTATGGCCAAGTGCTGACAAACCTGTTCCTCAACACCGTGGTCCATGCGTATCCGGACGGTCGCGCCGGAACCCTGACGGTGAGCGCGCGGTCGGTCGGCGGCGACGACGTCGAGATCACCGTCGCGGACGACGGCGCCGGCATGGCAGAGGAAGTCAGGATGCGCGCCTTCGATCCGTTCTTCACCACGCGGCGCGATCATGGCGGCACCGGGCTCGGTCTGCACATCATCTTCAATATCATCACCCAGAGCCTCAGCGGACGTCTCACCTTGGATTCCGCGCCCGGGCGTGGCACGACCTTCCGCATCAGAATTCCCAGGCATGCCCGCACCACGGCGGCTGTCGCAGCGACGGAATAACAAAATTGGCCGACCACGACGAATTTCTTCAGATCATCGAAGATCAGGCCCCGCCCCCCGCGGCAGGACCGCGGTGGAAGATCGCCGTGATCGACGACGATCCCGCCGTCCATGACGGCACCCGATTCGCGCTGTCCGACTATGCGCTCAACGGTCAGCGGCTCGAAATCCTTTCGGCTTCGTCCGCCGCGGAGGGGCGCGAACTGCTGGCCCGGCATCCGGACGTTGCGGCGGTGCTGCTCGACGTCATCATGGAGACCGATAGTGCCGGTCTTGATCTCGTCCACTTCATCCGCAGCACGCTCAAGAATGAGACCGTGCGCATCATTTTGCGCACCGGCCAGCCTGGCCAGGCGCCGGAACGGCGCATCATCGTCGATTATGACATCAACGATTACAAGGCAAAGACCGAACTCACCGCCGACAAGTTGTTCACCTCGTTGACTGCGGCGCTGCGCAGCTACCAGCAGCTCCAGCGCATGGTCGAGACCCGGCGGGGCCTCGAAATCATCGTCGATGCGGCGTCGACCCTCTACGACTTCAAGTCGATGCAGCGCCTTGCCGAGGGCGTTCTCACCCAGATCGCGTCGCTCTTGAACATTGATTGCGCCGGCATTCTGGTGCTGCGCGACAGCGGCGAAGCCGACGACAGCTTTTCGGTGCTGGCAGGGTGCGGATTCTACAGCCGGCTCATCGGCACGAGCGGATCCAATGCGCTCGATCCCGAGTTGCACGAGGCCGTTCGCCGGGCGCTCCACCGCGGCGACCATCAGTTCCTGGCGCAGCGCTCGGTGCTCTATATCAGGACAGGCAGCGGCCGGGAACTGGTCGTGCTGCTCGAATCTCATAAACAGGTCTCCGATACCGACCGGGCGCTGGTCCAGATCTTCGCCAGCCGACTTTCCGTCGCGTTCGACAACGTCATGCTCTACGAGCAGCTCCAGCAGGCCAATACTCATCTGGAGGAGCGAGTGCGGCGGCGCACCCGCGAGCTCCTGCAGGCCAATACGCGCCTTTCCGCTCAATGGACGCGGCTGCAGCGCGCCAACGCCTTCAAGAGCGAGGTGCTGGGCACCGTTGCGCACGACCTGAAGAATCCGCTCGGCGTCATACTCGGCCGCACCGAAATGCTCACCGAAATGGTCGGGGATGCCGGGTCGTCGGTCGACAGCGTCAGGGCCCAGGTCGTCCATATCCGCACCGCGGCCCACCGGGTCAGGGAAATCATCGACTCGCTGATATCGGACGCCATGGCGGATGCCCTTGACATCACAATCAGGCGGGAGCCAGTGGATCTCGTGGCGCTCCTGCGCGACCTCGTCGATGCGAACCAGCCGCTTGCGGCGCGCAAGGACCAGATGATTACGCTAACGGCGCCGGCCAAGATCGACTGGCTGTGCGATTCCGACCGCATTCGCGAGGCGATCGACAACGTGCTGAGCAATGCCATCAAATACAGCCCGATTGGAGGCCGCATCGAAGTCGCCGTCGATCGCGGCGACCAGTCTGCCATCATCCGGATCAGCGACGAAGGCCCCGGCCTGACCCCCGAAGACATGGCGCGGCTGTTCGGACGCTTCCAGCGGTTGTCTGCCAAGCCGACCGGCGGGGAAACCTCGACGGGTCTCGGTTTGTCGATCGTGAAGCGGATTGTCGATTTGCACGGCGGTACTGTCGTGGCGGAGACGACCGGCCCGTCCGGCACCACATTCAAAATCGCGATTCCGTCCGCATGACCCCCGCCCGACACATTGTGGTGGTGGACGACGAGGCCGCAGCGCGCGACATGGTCGGCGACTATCTGCGCATGCACGGATTTACGGTATCGCTCTGTGATGGCGGGGCGAGCCTTCGCGCCGAGATCGCCAGGGGGCGGCCCGACCTGATCGTGCTCGATCTTCATATGCCGAAGGAGGACGGCCTCTCCATTATCCGCGACCTCAAGGAAACGTCCGACATCCCGGTCATCATGCTGACGGCGACTGCGAGCCCGATCGATCGGGTGGTCGGCCTTGAACTCGGGGCCGACGACTATCTCGCGAAGCCCTGCGAACTGCGCGAATTGCTGGCCCGGGTCCGTTCGGTGCTGCGCCGCGCTGCCCGGCCGGTCGCAGCGGCCGCAGCGCCGGCCAGGAATGTGGTTCGTTTCGGCACGAAATGGCTCGATATGGATGTGCGCTCGCTTCGCGACGAGGAGGGCAACGAGCATCCGCTGACCGCATCGGAATATAGCCTGTTGAAAGCGTTTGCCGAAAACCCGAAACGGGTCCTCACCCGCGAACGCCTTCTCGAACTCGCCAATGCACGCGACGCCGAGGCCTTCGATCGGGCTGTCGACATCAGGATCATGCGCATCCGGCGCAAGATCGAGCCCGACCCGGCCCGCCCCAGCGTCATCCGCACCGTGCGGGGGGGCGGCTATCTGTTCTCCCCCACCGGCGAAAAGCCGTAGAGGCGTTCTCCCTATTGTGGCCAGCCGTAGCCCGGGTTGACCGCCAGTCGAGTCAAGAACGAGCGCGCCGAGAGTCGGAATCACCTCGCAATGCCGCGCTCAACGATCCGCAGCACATCGCTCATCATCCGGTTAAGCTCGAAGTCCTTCGGCGTGTAGACGGCCGCGACCCCAGCCTGCCTGAGGGCAGCCGCATCGTCGGGCGGAATGATGCCGCCGACGACGACCGGCACGTCATCAAGGCCGGCCGCGCGCAGGCGGGTCATCACGTCCTCGACCAGCGGCATGTGTGAACCCGACAGGATCGACAGCCCGACCACATGTACGTCCTTGTCGCGGGCGGCGTCGACGATTTCCGCAGGCGTCATGCGGATGCCGTCATAGACCACGTCCATCCCGGCGTCGCGCGCCCGTACCGCCACCTGCTCGGCCCCGTTGGAGTGGCCGTCGAGGCCCGGTTTGCCGACCAGGATTTTCGGCCGTCGGCCGAGCCTGCGCGTCAGGAGGTCGACCTCGGCGCGCAAATCGTCGAAGCCCTGGCAGTCGTTGCGCGCCGCGTGCGAAACGCCGGTCGGGGCGCGGTATTCGCCAAATCCCTGGCGCAGCACTTCGCCCCATTCACCGGTGGTGACGCCGGCCTTGGCGCAGGCAATCGACGGCTCCATGATGTTGCGGCCAGCCTGCGCGGCACGCCGCAGGTCGGCGAGCGCAGCGTCCACCGCTGCGAAGTCCCGGGCGGCGCGCCACGCCCGCAGGCTCGCGACCTGGCCAGTCTCTACCTCGGGCGGCACCGTGAGAATTGAGCCCTCGCCGGCCGCGAGCGGCGAAGGCTCGGTTTCGGTGAACCGGTTGACGCCGACCACGACCTGCTCGCCGCGCTCGATTGCCTCCACGCGGCGCGCGTTGCTCTCGACAAGCTGCGATTTCATGTAGCTGTTCTCGACCGCCGCCACCGCGCCGCCCATGCGCAAAACGGTTTGGAGTTCCTCGCGGGCCTCGTGCTTGAGCGCCGCCACCTTTGTCTCGATCTCGGTCGAGCCGGCGAAGATGTCGCCGTATTCCAACAAGTCGGTCTCGTAGGCGAGGATCTGCTGCATGCGCAGCGACCATTGCTGATCCCACGGCCGCGGCAGGCCTAGCGCCTCGTTCCAGGCGGGGAGCTGAACCGCACGGGCGCGGGTCTTCTTCGACAGCGTCACGGCCAGCATCTCGATGAGGATGCGGTAGACGTTGTTCTCGGGCTGCTGCTCGGTGAGCCCAAGCGAGTTCACCTGGACGCCGTAGCGGAACAGTCGCTGCTTTACGTCAGCGACGCCGTACCGTTCCGCCGTGATCTCGTCCCACAACTCTGCGAACGCGCGCATCTTGCACAACTCGGTAATGAACCGCAGGCCCGCATTGACGAAGAACGAGATGCGGCCGACGACCTCGCCGAATTGCGCTGCGCTAAGGTCGCTAGTCGCCTTCACCGCGTCGAGCACCGCGATCGCGGTGGCAAGCGCAAAGCTGAGTTCCTGCACCGGGGTCGCGCCGGCCTCCTGCAGGTGATAGGAGCACACGTTCATCGGATTCCACTTTGGCATCTCCCGGGTGGTGAACAGGATCACGTCCCGGGTCAGCCGCAGGGAAGGGGCGGGCGGAAACACGTAAGTGCCGCGCGACAGATATTCCTTGATGATGTCGTTTTGGGTGGTGCCCTGAAGATCGCACCGCGCGGCGCCCTGCTCATCGGCGACCGCGATGTAGAGCGCCAACAACCATGCCGCAGTAGCGTTGATGGTCATGGAGGTGTTCATGGCGCCAAGCGGAATCTGCTCGAACAGCGCCCGCATGTCGCCGAGGTGACAGATCGAAACCCCGACTTTGCCGACTTCGCCCTTGGCAAGCGGATGGTCGGCGTCATACCCGGTCTGGGTCGGCAAATCGAAGGCGACCGAAAGGCCGGTCTGGCCTTTGGCAAGGTTCTTACGGTAGAGCGCGTTCGACTCCAGCGCGGTTGAATGGCCCGCATAGGTGCGAATGATCCACGGCTTGTCGCGCTTTTGCGCCGCACCATCCGGGGGCTTGGTCATGCTTGCGTCCTACGCATTGGCGATTGTGCAATGCAATACAATCGCATCGACGGAGGCAAGTGGAATCTGCAGTTGCGGCGAACTCACCTTTGTTGATCTACCCTCCCCGCACACAGGGCGATAGGGTCGGAGGCTCGCGGCGACGTGGCCTTCAGAGCTTCCAAGCTTTGAATTGATGGGCTTTCCGATCACGCGCCACCAGGTTGCAGTGCTGGGAGCAGCCCATGTCCAAGAGCGGTCGCCGACCCCCACGCTCACGCTGGGCAGTATGCCCGCCTCTCCGCATCAGGTTGGCCGTCTTGACACCGCGTCAGAGAATAACCGACGGGGCGTGGGCTTCGAGTCTGACCAAAGCTGGCTTCTCGCCGCCCTCGATGAGAGCTCAATCACCCTGACCGCCACGACTTTTTGCCCCTCTTACCACTCGATCATCTAAGATGCTCATGTCAAAACGGAATGAGCTCATAGCCCTCGGCGAGTATATGAAACGGCGCGCCATCATTATCGGCGGTTCGATGTCCGGGTTGTTCTCCGCCGCATTCCTGCGTCAAATCGGCTGGGATGTGGACGTCTATGAGCGTTCGCGCGTCGAACTGGTCGGCCGCGGAGTCGGCATCACTGGTCACCCGGAGCTGTTCAAGGCACTGGAAGCGAGCGGTGCCGGGACCAAGGATCTCGGCGTCGAAGTACCGAAGCGTATCGCTATCGACCGTGATGGGCGGATTACGGATGAGCGTCCCTTACGGCAGATCATGACATCTTGGGACCGTATGCAACGCCTGCTTCGGGCTAGAATTGATGACGCGCATTACCATCTCGGCTGCAATTTCGAGCGGGTCGATCAAGATGAGCGCGGTGTGCGGGTTCAGTTTTCCGGGGGGCGGACCGAACATGCTGACATTCTGGTCGGCGGCGACGGCATTCGCTCGAGCGTGCGGGCGCAATTAACGCCTGAGATACGACCGATCTATGCCGGCTATTACATTTGGCGTGGCGCGCCTAACGAGGCCGATCTCGCCCCGGAAACGTTGCGCACCATCTACCCGTACTTCACGTTCTATCTTCCGAAACGCCAGCAGGTGCTTGGCTATCCTATCGCGGGCTTTGACGACGATCTCACCCCAGGCAAACGCCGTTACAATGTGATCTGGTACCGAGTTGCGAACATCGGCGAGCTTCGCAGCATATGCATCGACGAAAACGGCGTACAGCATGAGTATTCGGTACCCCCGCCGCTGATCCGCAAAGACCTGATCGCGCAGATGCGCAGGGACGCGCGCGATTCTCTGCCGCCCGCCCTGCTTGATGCGGTGCTCAAGATCAAGCAACCATTCATCACCCCGATCTACGACTTCACTGCGCCGTCGATCGCGTTTGGCCGGGTCGCCATGGTCGGTGATGCCGCAATGAATGCGCGCCCGCATATGGGCTTTGGCATGGCCAACGCAGGCTGCGACGCACAGGCCCTGGCCAAACATGTGCGGGATCACGAAGACATCGATTCAGCGTTGAAGGCTTACAATGCCGAACGGCAACCAATTGGGAATCAAGTCGTCGTACATGCGCGCAAGCTCGGTACCCACCTCGGCGTTAACCTGAAGACGGAAGATGACCGCCGCATGCACGAGCTGCTGCAAAGCGATGGCGCGATGCTCGACTGGATCGCGGTGCCGAATTTCTTGGCCGCATGTCTATAATGGTGATCAATGAGCTCTGCGATGGCCAACTCAAGACGCGCCCTCTAGGGAGAACCAGGACGTTCCGCTATCGCGCGGGTACCCGGATGGAGCGGAAGCGAAATCCGGGCAGAGTCGCGTCGCGGCGCTTCCTTTCCCGCATTACGCGGAGTCTATCATCCGGCCGGGCCAACGGGTCCGGCCTCCAGCCGGCCCGATGGCAGGCTGCGGCCGGATCCGGTGGCTCCATGCGGCGACGAGGGCAGGGTTTGGGGCGCCCGCTCAGCGTCTGATCAACCGGAGCAGCACCAGCAAAACGATGGCGCCCACCGTCGAGGCGACGATGGCGTTGACCCACCAAATGCCTCCGACCGGCGGGAGGCGCAGCACCTCCCACAGCCAGGTGCCGATATAACCGCCGATCACGCCAACGATGATATCGCCGATCAGGCCAAAGCCCGTGCCCTTCAGGACTTTTGCGGCCAGCCATCCGGCAATCGCTCCGATGACCAGCGTAACGATCAAGCTCTCCATTGCGGTCTCCCCCAGAAGCCGACGGCGAATCGACGGCAAGCATGCTGACCACGCAGGGCGTGGGAATTACGGCTTTTTTCGGCCAGCGCAAGTGATGCGCCTCCGGTTCAATTGAAAATTGTTGAAAATTTCCTCGAACTCGCCCCCAAGCGCCCGCCGTCACTGGCGTCACGGCAAAAGCGCGCGATGCCGGCGCCGATCGATGCCCATGAACCTGCGACCGGCGCCACTCGACAACTATGGGAAAGGAATTTGAACCGTCGATAACAGGAGGCTCTGATGAGCTTCGTAATGCGCCTCGTCCTGCTGTTCGCGCTGCTGACCGCACTCTGCAGATCGGCGCAAGCTTGGGATTATGAGGTCGGCGCTAGCCTCATTTGCGACACCCGTGCCCAGGTGGAGCGTTTTGCCGCCCTGTTCAGCGGCGATGCGCCGGCCGCCATCCGGGCTGTCAACACGGAGGAACAGAATCCCAGCGCCTGTGCAATTATGAACGTTGCCTACGTGCGCGGCGCGCGAATTGGAATGGCGCGGCACGACGACAATGCATTCGAGATCGTCCGCATCCTGGTGGTCGGCATCGCCACCAACAACGGCATCCGCTCGGTCCGGCCGGCCGCCTATTTCTCGCTGTTCGAGGTCAAGGAATACGCGATCTGAGGCAGTGCGGCACATGGGTATAATATTGCCATAGCGGATTTTGTGGAAACGAATTAATTTTGGAATTCCCGATGAAATCAATACCGTCTGGTTTTCCCGTTCCGCGGCGATCCTGCATCATTGCCGACCCTGCGTGATCGCATCGAGGGCTCGCCTTAGTCTATCTTGACGTGCACCTCGGCAATCCCGGAACGACCGAAATCAGCGGGTAAATTTGGCCGGGAGCATCGTTCACGTTCATGTGCGAGTTCAAGAATGCGCCCGCGCAGGTAGACGTGAGTGCCGCGGAGATCGCACCGCACCGAAATATGTTGCGGCGCAACATTCCATAATGCATACTGTCAATTTGGGCTGGGGCTCTGGCGCTTGCGCCTGGCCCGGAGGCTTCCCGATGGCGGCCGTCGCTGAGTTGAAACCCGCTTCCGCGCGGAAGGATCTTTACGCCATCGGGGAAATCCCGCCCCTCGGCCATGTCCCTGCCCGGATGCACGCGTGGGCGATCCGCAAGGAACGTCACGGTCCGCCCACGACATCGATGCAGCTTGAGATCGTGCCGACCTGGAGCATCGGCGATGACGAGGTGCTGGTCTACGTGATGGCCGGAGGCGTCAACTACAACGGCGTCTGGGCCGCGCTCGGCACGCCGATTTCCGTGATCGACGTGCACAAGAATCCCTACCACATCGCCGGTTCCGACGCGGCCGGCCTGGTGTGGGCGGTGGGCGCGAAGGTTAAGCGCTGGAAGGTCGGCGACGAGGTCATCGTCCACTGCAATCAGGATGATGGCGACGACGAGGAATGCAACGGCGGCGACCCGATGCTGTCGCCGTCCCAGCGCATCTGGGGCTACGAGACGCCGGACGGTTCGTTCGCCCAGTTCTGCCGCGTGCAGTCGCGCCAGCTCATGACCAAGCCGAAGCATCTGACGTGGGAGGAATCGGCCTCCTATACGCTGACGCTGGCAACCGCCTACCGCATGCTGTTCGGCCATCCGCCGCACACCCTCAAGCCCGGCGATAACGTGCTGGTGTGGGGCGCCTCGGGCGGCCTCGGCGTGTTTGGCGTGCAGGTCTGCGCCGCATCGGGCGCCAACGCCATCGGCGTCATCTCGGACGAGAGCAAGCGGCAATACGTGCTCGAACTCGGCGCCAAGGGCGTCATCAACCGCAAGGATTTCAACTGCTGGGGCCCGATGCCGAAGGTCGGCACGCCGGAATACGACGGCTGGGTCAGGGAGGCGCGCAAATTCGGCAAGGCGATCTGGGATATTACCGGCAAGCAGGATGTCGATACGGTGTTCGAGCATCCGGGCGAGCAGACGTTTCCGGTGTCATGCCTTGTGGTCAAGCGCGGCGGCATGGTGGTGTTCTGCGCCGGCACCACCGGCTACAACCTCACATTCGATGCGCGCTACGTATGGATGCGCCAGAAGCGCATCCAGGGGTCACATTTCGCCCATCTCAAACAGGCGAGCGCCGCCAACCAGTTCGTGCTCGACCGCCGCGTCGACCCGTGCATGAGCGAAGTCTTCGCCTGGGACCACATCCCGCTGGCCCACGAGATCATGTGGAAGAATCAGCACAAGCCCGGCAACATGGCGGTGCTGGTCAACGCGCCGCGAGCGGGCCTGCGGAATTTTGAGGATGCGGTGGAGGCGGCGGGGGGCGGGACTTGACGAAAGGGCGCGTCAGGCTCGCTTACAGCTCCGCCGCGCTCCGCCTCGCTCTGCGGATCGCCTGGTTCAACTCGCCCCCATAGACAAAAATCCCGGCCGTCCAGTACAGGAACACGAGCGCCACCATAGCAGAGGCTAAGCCTGCATAGGTCCGGACATAGGCGCCGGAGAATGCCGCCAGATAGCGGCCGAAGGCGAATGCGGACACCAGCCACAGCAGCAGTGTCAGCACGATGCCTGGCGCGATCTCGCAGAGACGCCGTCGTCCGGAGGGCAACCATTTGTGCGCGATGACGAGCGCCAGCACCAGAACCATGCTGGCTATGCCGTAACGAAGGAAGGTGATGATGTTCTCGACGCCGGCTAATCCCGGCAGATAACGCAACGCGGCGGGCAGGATCAGCGGCGCCAGCACGATGAGGAATGCGAGGGCGCTCAAGGCTACCGCGCCGACCACCACATAGGCCAGCGATTCGAGGCGCAGCAGCCACCACGCGCGCATTTCGGTTTCGCCATAGGCGCGATTGAGGCCGATGCGCAGGCTGTCGACGCCGCTCGACGAGAAATAGAGTGCGAGCACCGCCCCGAAGGTGAGCACCGCGCCGTGGGCCCTGGTCAGGACATTGGAAATCTCGCCGGCGATCGGCCCTGCGACCTCCTTGGGCCATGCCTCGAGCAGGATTTCCGCGGCCTTTTCCGCAAGTTCCTCCGAGCCGTAAAGAAAGCTCGTCAACGCGGTGAGGAAGATCAGGAACGGAAACAGCGACATCAGGGTCGAGAGGGCAATGTGGCTCGCGATGGCCCAGCCCTCGTCGCGCAGAAACGTCAGGAATGCGTCATAGGCAACGCGGTAGGTGAGTACGAGAAGCCGCAAGAGCGCCCTCCGGGGCAGGAGTCAGGGGGGTCGCAACGTTTAACGCAATTCGATGACGAGTCGGCCACCCCCCGCAGGCGGGCGGGGGCAGGGGTGATAGGCCGGGGAAAGCTGCCTGTGGTAGGGCGCAGTAAGCGCAGCGCATTGTGCCATTCCGGCGCGAAAGCCGCGTGACCTTGCCAAAGCTGGAGCGGCGCAATGCGCCGCGCTCTTTGCGCCCTACGGCACTCCTTCGCGCCCTCTCGCACGGCTGGCGCATATTTCGCAAGCGCTGTAGTTTGCGATAGCGGCTGCACTCGATCCGCGGCGGATGCGCGTCACCGGCCACGAGAACGCAGGGAGGACCACATGCATTTCCGAGGCTCGATCGGAGCGGCTTCGCTCATCATAGCGCTGCTGACCGCAACTGCCGGGCGGGCGTTCGACGACGCGAAGTATCCCGACCTTAAGGGGCAGTGGCATCGCGCCGAAGGCAGCGCGGGTGGCGGTCGATTCGATCCAACCAAGCCTCCCGGCCTGTTGCAGGAGGTGCCGCTGACCGCGGAGTATCAGGCCATCTACGAGGCCAACCTCGCCAACAAGGAGGAGGGCGGACAGGGCAGCGACCCGACCTACAGATGCCTGCCGCCCGGCCTGCCGCGCATCATGCACGCCTACGCGCCGATGGAGGTCGTGGTGATGCCGGACACCACGTATATCCTGATGGAGCACATCCACGACAATCGCCGCATCCATACCGACGGGCGCGACTTTCCCGACAACATGGATGCGGACCCGATGTTCGCGGGCTATTCGATCGGCAAATGGGTCGACGAGGACGGCGACGGCCGCTACGACACGTTGGTGGTCGAGACCCGCGGCTTCAAAGGCCCCCGCAACTACGATGTCACCGGCACTCCCCTGCACCGGGACAATCAGAGCATCATCAGGGAGCGCATCTATCTGGACAAAAGCGATCCCAACATGCTGCATGACGAAATCACCATCATCGATCACGCGCTGACGCGCCCTTGGACGGTCACGAAGAACTACCGTCGCGCCCAATCCAAGCAGCCAATCTGGTGGCACGAAGACATTTGCGCCGAAGCCAACGTCCATGTCGATATTGGCGGGCAGGCCTATTTCCTGGGGGCGGACGGCCTGCTGATGCCCACAGAAGGACCAGCCACCGCCGGACCTGCGCTATTTCAAGCAGACCGCGAGGTGACGGGGTCGGTCGACTCGGTCTCATGCCGTGCGAATGACCGAGTGTCTCCGAAGGCCATTCCGCATCCCCTGCTTCAATGCGCCCTCCTGGCAGCTTTCAGTACGCCGGGCTGACGACCGATCATCGATCGGAACAGTGCCGCGGTTGACGCGTTGGCTTTATTAAAGCACGCGGAGATGCAAATGCCGCGAACGAGCACACTGCAGGCTGCCCTCCCCCGCTTGCGGCGGACGGAGGCGCCAGACAAGATTCCGGTCGCGCTGAACGTCAACGGGGTCGAGACACAGCTCAGGGTCGCGCCGTGGACGACCTTGCTCGACGCGCTGCGCGATCACCTCGACCTGACCGGCACCAAGAAGGGGTGCGATCACGGCCAGTGTGGCGCGTGTACCGTGCTGGTGGACGGGCGGCGGATCAATTCCTGCCTCACGTTCGCGGTGATGAACGACGGCGCCAAGGTGACCACTATCGAGGGCCTGGCGGCGAATGGCGCGCTGCATCCGCTGCAGCAGGCGTTCATCGACCACGACGCGTTCCAGTGCGGTTACTGCACGCCGGGACAGATCTGCTCGGCCGCGGGTCTGATCGCCGAAGGCAACGCGAAGAGCGGCGACGAGATCCGCGAGCTCATGAGTGGCAACATCTGCCGTTGCGGCGCCTATCCCAACATCGTTGCCGCCATCCAGCAGGCAATGGGCCGATCATGATCAATTTCCAGTACGCGCGGGCGAACGATGTTGCCGATGCGGTGCGCCAGATGGCCGCCGATCCGACGGCGAAATTCATCGCGGGCGGCACCAACCTCATCGATCTGATGAAGGAAGATGTCGAGCGCCCTTCGCGGCTGATCGACATCTCGCGGCTGCCGCTCAAGACAGTCGCGGAGACTGCCGACGGGGGATTGCGGATCGGCGCGCTCGTGCCGAATTCCGACCTCGCCTATCATCCGCTCGTCGAGCAACGCTATCCGATGCTCGCAAGCGCCATCCTGGCAGGCGCTTCACAGCAGCTGCGCAACATGGCGTCGACCGGCGGCAACCTCCTGCAGCGCACCCGCTGTTATTACTTCTACGACATTGCAACGTCTTGCAATAAGCGCGAGCCCGGCAGCGGCTGTTCCGCCATCAAGGGCCTCAACCGCATCCACGCAATCCTCGGCGCCAGCGAGGCCTGCATTGCGACGCATCCGTCGGATATGTGCGTGGCACTGGCCGCGCTCGACGCCACGGTCCATGCAACCGGGCCGGCTGGCGAGCGCACCATTGCGTTTTCGCAATTCCATCGGCTGCCCGGCA
>WNGJ01004160.1_pt1 | contig 15021 bp, 11 predicted proteins | sample 5400611 | NCBI WGS metagenome assembly WNGJ01 (sample SAMN13153375, study PRJNA577476) | soil metagenome | isolation source: 40 cm soil or saprolite under Garry oak tree replicate 1 | place: USA:California | collected 2016-06-15
CGTGCTGGCTCGGGGCGAGGAGATCCATCCGCACGTCCTCGGGCGGGAAGTAATAGACCGGCGGTCCTGCGGTCTCGAGGACGCGCAGACCCCTTGTGGTCTCGGCCAGCGTCACCCCGTCGACCAGCACGCGAAGACGCTCTGGCGCCGCTTCCACCCGTGGCGGACGCGGGTAGTCCCAGACCGATTCCTGTCCCAGGCCGGGCGGGATCGGAGCGGGCGGTGGCTGGCTTCCCGCGCGGACGTCTGGCAGTTTCGGTATACGGACCTCTCCGTTCCTTTGTGCCAACTATGATCGGCCCGTGGCCGGCCCACGCATCGATCTCAATAGCGACGTCGGCGAGAGCTTCGGATCATGGCACCTCGGCCACGACGAGGCGCTGATCCCCCTCGTAAGCTCCATCAACGTCGCGTGTGGCTTCCACGCGGGCGACCCCCTGGTGATGGCCCGCACCGTCGGCCTGGCACGGCGGGTCGGGGTGGCGATCGGGGCGCACCCGGGCTATCCGGACCTTGTTGGCTTCGGCCGTAGAGACCTCGACATGGCGCCCGACGAGCTCGAGGCGGCACTTCTGTACCAGGTCGGAGCGCTCGCGGCAATTGCCTCGGCAGCCGACACCGAGCTCCAACACGTCAAGCCGCATGGAGCCCTGTACAACCGCGCGTCGGTGGATCCCGAAGTCGCGCGGACCATTGCTCGCGCAGTTCGAGGTTTTTCGAGGGAACTCGTCCTCGTGGGGCTCGCCGGATCGGCGCTCCTCGACGCCGGCCGGGAGGCTGGGCTGCGAGTCGCAGCCGAGGCGTTCGCCGATCGCGTCTACGAACCCGACGGCACGCTCCGCTATCGCAGGCTACCCGAGGCCGTGCTCTCGGATCCCCAACTCGTCGCTCGGCGGGCTGTCGCCATGGCCACCGAATCACGCGTGGAGGCAATCGACGGCTCCATCGTCGAGCTGCATGCCGACACGATCTGCCTGCATGGGGATACGCCGGGACCCGCTGCGATTGCGCACGCCGTGCGAGCTGCGCTGGACGCGGCTGGGGTGAGGGTGCAGCCGTTCGGTCGCACGTAACGGCACACGGATGAAGAGCGCTGACCGCCCTCAAATCATTGCCTTCGGCGATTCCGCGCTGCTCCTCGAGCTGGGTGACCAAATCGACCTAGAGCTCAACCGCCGGGTTCACGCCCTGGCCAAGGTCGTACGAGACGATGGCGCGTGGGGAACGCCGGTCCCTGCTTACGCCAGCCTTCTGGTGCCGTACGACCCAGCCGAAATCGGCGTCGACGAAGCCGTCGATCGTCTGTCCGCGCTGTTTGCTCGAGCGGGGACAGCCGCGAAGCGCGCGCCGGTCGAGGCAGACGCCGAGCCGGTCGAGGCAGACGCCGTGCCGGGCGAGGCAGACACCGAGCCGCTCGAGGTGCCTGTTCGGTACGGAGGCGAGCACGGGCCGGATCTCGACGAGGTCGCTCGGGGCCACGGGCTTCGGCCTCAGGACGTCGTCGCGCTCCACAGCGGCGTGACCTACAGGGTCTACATGCTCGGGTTCGCTCCCGGTTTTGCGTACCTGGGCGGCCTGCCTCCGGAGCTCGCCACTCCCCGGAGAGCAACCCCGCGCGACCGCGTTCCTCCGGGCAGCGTCGGGATCGCGGGACAGCAGACCGCGATCTACCCGATGGCCACACCCGGCGGCTGGCAGCTGATCGGGCGCACCGACCTGAAGGTGTGGGATCCCAGCGCCGAGCCGCCAGCCCTTCTGCAACCCGGACGCCGAGTCCGCTTTCGACCGGTCGTCTGACTCGACGTGTTGGAGGTCCTGACCCCGGGACTCCTCGATACCGTCCAGGACGCGGGCCGGCCGGACGCGGCGGATATGGGTGTGCCGGCTGGCGGCGCCTGCGATCCATGGTCGATGGCCGTTGCGAACCTGATGCATGGCAATGCCCCGGGAGCCCCGGTCGTCGAGGTCACGCTGCAGGGCCCCGTCCTGGCGGTTCGCGAGACGTGCACGCTGGGGCTCGCCGGCGCAGATCTGGGAGCGATCGTCCGCGAGGAACACCGGCCGCTCGCCATCGGCCTCGTCCATCAGCTGTGGGCGGGAACGACGGTGGCGTTCGGGGCGCCGGCCGGTCAGGGCTGCCGCGCTTATCTCTCGCTCGCCGGCGGCATCGATGTGCCGTTAGTCCTCGGCTCGGCGTCGACCTGCCTGGTTGGCGCCTTCGGGGGGATCGATGGCCGGCCACTTCGATCCGGCGACGTGCTCCGTCCGGCTCGGCAGGAAGACGTGTCTGCGGCCGGAACCGCGTGGCCCGCAGATGGAGGACTCGGCCCTGGGTCGCTGGTCGAGGCCAAAGCCGGAGCGCACATTCGCGTGGTGCCAGGACCTCACGCCGAACGCCTGGGAGCGCCTGCGCTCGAGGCCCTGACGGGTGCCGAATGGCGCGTCGAGTCGGAGAGCAATCGGATGGGCGTTCGCCTGTCGCCTACCAGTGAGGGTCTGCGCGGCCAGCCAGGGCGAAACACCGGCGAACTGCTTTCGTTCGGGGTCGTCTCGGGCGCGATCCAGCTTCCCCCCGACGGCCGGCCAATCGTGCTCATGGCCGACCATCAGACCGTCGGCGGATATCCCGTACCCGCGTGCGTCATCACGGCGGATCATCACGCGATCGGGCAGCTGGCGCCCGGCGACTCCGTCCGTTTCGTGGTCGTCTCGATCCAGCAGGCCCAGTTGCTCTATCGAGAGCACCGGGCCAGCATGCGGGCCGCGATCGCGGAGCTGGCGCGGACCAGCACGTGGGATGAGGCCTGGCGGGACGCAGGCGGCTAGGTCACCCGCCCATGACCGCGGCCCCTCTCGCTAGGAGCGGTCGACCTCCTCCGCCGACGACAGGAGCCAGCTTTCCGCGGCGTGCAGGTAACCGGCCGCAAGGCCGCGTAGGCGCCGGCCGAATGCTGGCCGGCCCAGTGTCGGGTGCGGTAACGCGGCAGGAACCACTCGGCGCGATCGGCGTGGCGATCGGCGAGTGCCCTCGTCGCTGCTCGGCGGCGACTCGCGCCGATCATCGGTTCCCTTCGAGGGAGTCCCCGATCGCCGGGGCACGGCGGGATCGCGCTTGGACGGTGCCGGCGCGGAGTCGCGCCGTTCATCCCGGGTTCGTTCGTTGCGACCGGTTTCGGCCGTTGCCCGCAGCCCTTCACGTCGGGTTCGCAGCGGCATTGCCGCCGCGGCGGCCGCGGCCGCTGATGCCATCGGCGTCCGAAGCCGGGCGAACGCCGCGATCTCGCCCCACTCCCGCGGTCGGGCCGTGGCCGGACGCCACTCGCCACCGGCGCCGGGGACGTCGATGGTGCCGGCAAAGACGGCGTCGAAAGTCTCGCCGTCCACGCGCTCGTTCTCCACGAGGTAGGCCGCCAGTCGGCGAAGCTCGCTCATATGCGCGACGAGGGTCGCCGTCGCCCCCGCGTAGGCCTCGTCGAGGATCGTCCGGATGGCGCGTGTCGTCGCCGCCTGGAGCTCGGCCGGCCAGGACGTTGGATTCGGGTTGTGGCCGCCCTCCAGCCGGACGAGGAAGCCCAGCTGACCGCGGCCCGACAGGCCGGCATCCGTCGCGTCGGGATCCCGTCCCATGCCCCACCGCGTGACCATCTGGGTGGCGATCTCGTTGGCCTTATCGAAGTCGTTCGAGGCGCCGCCGGTGACCTCGTGGAAGAGGAGCTCCTCCGCCGCCCGCCCGCCCATCAGCGCGACAAGGCGCGCACGCAGGTCGGACTCCGCCGGCAAGTCGTTGTCCTCCTGCGACGAGACGGTCACGCCGAGAGCTTCGCCGTGGGCAAACAGCGAGATCTCCTCGACCTTCCGCCGGTCGCCGTGGACCTTGCCGCAGATCGCGTGGCCGACTTCGTGTGCGGCGATGATCGAGCGCTCGCGCTCGTCCATCGACCGCCGTCGGGCCGTGCCGACGGCGACCTTGAGCCAGCCGGCGTGCAGATCCTCGGGGTTGATCGCGTCGGACGAACGGCGCGCCGCGAGGATGGCCGCTTCGTTGAGCACGTCAGCCAGCTGGGCTCCCGAGAAGCCGTACGTCTTGCGCGCCATCGCCGGGAGATCGGTACTCACGGAGAGTGGCTTGTTGCGTGCGTGGACCTCGAGAATCTCGCGGCGACCCACGACGTCGGGCAGGCCGACGTGGATCTTTCGCCCGAACCGGCCGGGCCGAAGTGCCGCCGAATCGAGGACGTCGACCCGATTCGTGGCCGCGATCACCACGATGTCGTCCGTGGTCGTAAAGCCATCCAGTTCGACCAGCAGCTGGTTCAGGGTCTGCTCACGCTCCTCGTGGCTGTTGAGCCCGCCACGCGCTTTGCCAAGGGCGTCGAACTCATCGAAGAAGATGACGCCCCGGCCGAGCTTGCGCGCGTGCGCGAACAGCTCGCGAACCCGCCGCGCTCCGACGCCAACGTATTTCTCCACGAACTCGGAGCCGGAGGTGTAGTGAAACGGGACACCGGCTTCGGTTGCCACCGCGCGGGCGAGCATCGTCTTGCCTGTACCTGGGGGCCCGTAGAGCATGATCCCGCGGGGGATCCGGGCGCCAAGCTTGTGGAATCGCTCTGGCGACTTGAGGAACTCGATCGTCTCCGTCAGCTCGAGCTTGGCCTCGTCGCAGCCGGCGACATCCGCGAGCATCACGCGCGGCATCGCCACGGCCGACGAGGATGCCGGGGCGGCTGCGGGATCGAGGACACCCGCGGCGGTGTCCTTGTCGGGCGGCATGATGGTCCGGAACTTGTTGCCCGATTCCCGGGACGCCGGGCTGACGCGGCCCACCATTCTCAACAGGAAGACCATGAGCAAGGTCACCAGAAGGATCGGTACCACGAGCATCAACAGCGAGCGGAGGCCGTCGGTCGGACCACCCGTTCCCGACGTCGCCCCAGCGGTCGCGGCGTCTGCTCGGCCGGTCTGGATGGCCTTCCAGGCCTCCGCGGTCAGGAGTTGTCCGTAGCCCATCCGCGAGAGTGCCGAAGCGGCATCGCCGGCCGTGACGGTGAGAGCTATCCGGACAAGCTGCCCGTCAGTCGTCTTCGCGATGAGGGCCTGATCCGAGCCCTGGCCAACGCTCGATTGTGAGGCCGAAGCACCTGCCGGCGCTGCGGTGATTGCGACGACCTCCCCGGCACCGATATGGCGCTGCAGGTCGAGCAGCGACCATGTCGTGCTGTAGGTGAAATTGGGTATCCCCGATGCCGAGCTGCCGTCGCTGGAGCCCGGGACGGTTGCTGAACCAGCGTCGGGGCCGAAACGGAGGATGGGCGAGAATGCGAGCGCCCACAGCAGGGCGACAGCGGCGCCGAGACCCAGCACGGCGAGTGTTATCCGGGGACGCCGCCGAATCCGAACCGGAACAAAGCGGCCGAGGCGGCGAAAACGGTTCGGTCTCATCTGCCCACGAAGATCGGGTATGGTCGAGGGTGTCCGTCAGGAATGGCACCGAGACAGAGCCGGAGCCGCCTGATGACGGGCGGTTGTATCGTATCTGTAAGGCTTTCCTGCCGCATACGCCATTCGCACGATAGACGCGCGGAGGTGAGGGCCGTTACCCCTCAACCGTACTGGACTTCCTGCGTCATCCAGCGCAGTCGCCACCCCCGCGGCGGATCGGCGCCCGCGAGGGTGAAGGAGTGAGCCGTGGCGATCAGCAGCACTACCTTCACCGGCTTTCGGCCCGAGGCCATCCAGTTCCTGGCGGATCTCGCCGCGAACAACGACCGCGCCTGGTTCCAACCGCGGAAGGCCGACTACGAACGCCTGCTCAAGGAGCCACTCGAGGCCCTGTGCGTCGCTCTCTCCGAGCAGTTCGCGAAGCGCCGCCTGCCATTTGCCGCCGACCCGGCGCGGTCACTCTTCCGGATCTACCGCGACGTGCGCTTTTCCAAGGACAAGTCGCCCTACAAGACCAATGTGGCAGCGTCCTTTCCATGGGTCGAAGGAGGCGACTCGGAGGGGCCGCACGGCTTCGGTGAGAGCGGCAATCCGGGCGGGTACTTCCATCTATCGCCCGGCGAGGTCTACATCGGTGGCGGAATGTGGCATCCGCCCACGGCCAAACTCGTCTCCTTTCGCAAGGCGGTCGTGGACGACCCGTCGGGCGTGCGGCGACTCCTGGAGGAGCCCGAGTTCGTGAGCCAGTTTGGTGCGCTGTCGGGTGACAAGCTCAAGCGCGTGCCGCCGGGCTTCCCGCCTGACCATCCCGAAGCCGAATTGCTCAAGCACAAGGACTTCACGTTCGGTCGCCGGCTGGCGGACAGGGACGTCATGTCCCCCGGACTGCCGGAGGTGATCGCCGAGTCCTTCGAGGTGGCCCTGCCGGTCGTGCGCTTCCTCGCCCGCCTTCCCGGTTGATCTATCACGCCGATCCCCGGGACTGGCACGTCGCCGATGACGCTCGGAACCTGACGGGCAGTCGCACTAGGACTGGTACCAGCGACCGACATCCGAAAACGGAGCTTGTCTCCGCCGGATGAGGAGGACTCTGAGCGTGGGGGGTGGCCCGTTTGCGGCTGGGATCGGCCGCAGTTTCCGCTTGAGAGCCTGGCCAGGACTGAGAGCCGGGAAACGCGTCCTCCCGGCCCCGTGGCCGGCGCGGGCGAGCAGCAGAAACCGGTGGTCAGGCAGCCTCGCGATGCGGGCGGTCGTACGGCTCGAACTCGAAGCTCGGCGAGCCATGACGCTTGCGGACTCGATAGAACTCGAGGGCATAGCGCTCGTACATCGCATGGGCGATCCCGGTGGCTTCCAAGTGGGCGGGGCGACCGGCCGCGGCACGGGCCTTGGCTCGACTGTCCCACAGGCAAAACGAGAGGCATTGACGGCGCTCGTCTATCGGACCTCTGAGGTAGTGGACGAAACCCGGCGCGCCTGAGGCCTCCTCGAAGGCTCGATCGTCGAACTCCAGCAAGCGCGCCTCACTTGCCGACGCTCGGAGGACGGATCGGAACGCGACCAGGTACCACTCGCCGGTGGCATCCGGGGCTACGCACTCCGTCCAGTTGAAAGCCGACGCCACCGGTCGAGAGGCATAGTCCTGCGCCGCGGGGACCAGCCGGTCGAAGGCGGGGGCGGACGGTGCGTCCATCGCCGGCAGCATAGGTCTTGCGACTGGATTGTCACTATGCGAGACGGTACCGAGTCATTAAGCGAGAAGTACTGGGGACGGACAGCTCCTAACCCGTGCGGTCGTCGCCCAGAGCGGCCATGACGGTCTCCGCTGCCGATGGCAGAAGGCGTCGCATTCGCGCTCGCCAGGCCAGCCCGCAGCGCTCCGCAGGCCCGATAACGCCGAGGGAGGCGACGATTCCGTCCGCTTGAAATATCGGAACAGCCATCGCCACCGATCCGGAAACGAGCTCGCCCTCGCTGATAGCAAGCCGGTCACTCAGGATTTGAGCCAGGCCCTCGCGCAAACCCTCGGCCGACGGGCTCTCCGCGGTGATCGGCTGGATACCCTGGGCCATCACCTCCGCGAGGACTTCCGGCGGCGCGAATGCCAGCAGGACACGAGGCAGGGCCCCGGCATAGAGCGGCGCCATCGCTCCCGGCTCGAGGGCGACACGGAGTGCCTGGCGCGCCTCGACTTGGTGAAGGCAGACGGCCGACAGGCCTACCCGGCGCATCAGGAGCGCTGTCTCGCCGGCTTCCTGGACCATCATCCGCAGCACCGGATCCGCCAGCCGAATCAGTCGCTCGCTCGTGACCTTGGAGCCGGTCCCGATGACGAGGCGCGGACCCAGCTGGTAGCGACCACCACGGCGATCCACGAATCCGAATTCGGCCAGCGTTCGCAGGTAGCGGTAAACGCTCGACACTGGCATCTCGAGAACGGTGCCCAGCTCATCCGCGCGAATCTCGCCCCGATCCGCGACGGTCAACAGGAGCCGAAGGCCACGCGCGAAGGAGGTGTCCTCCGCGGCTTCTTCCGGCGGCCGGTCGCGGGCAGTTGCCACAGTCCTATTGTGGCTGATGCCGCCTGAGCCGCCCGAAGCTCGAAATAGGGAGCATCCCTGCTCCAGATAGGGCTTCTGCCCGATGCCCGACGCCCGTCCGAGGCCGACGATCTGCACATCGACCCGATGCGTTGGATCCGGTCGTTGGAGACGGAAGGCAAGAGACCGAGATGACCAGCTACGAGCGACCACAGTTCTTCGAGCGGCTTGTCCAGCTTCGGGCCATCTATCAGCTTCGCGGCGGCGACGACTCATTGGCCGCGATGCCGGTGGGCGAGGCCATCGCCTACGGCGAGCGGCTGATGACCGACACCATCGGGCTCGCGGTGGTGCTCGGTCCGGATCTTTCCGAGCGGCTCGAATCAACGACGCCTGAATCTCACGACGCTTGAATCGAGCCATTGTGCTCTTCCCCAGCGGCCGGTTTGGGGGATTCGCGAGCATGGGCCAGCCAGCGGCCATGACGGAGAATGCCTCTGGTGGAGGCGCTCCCGAGCCTGACGTTCCTGGGTCATTCGACCGTGCTCATCGAGCTGGGCGGGCTGCGCATCCTGACCGACCCTGTCCTGTTCGACCGCGTCGGGCTGTTGAGACGGGTCGTGAACCCGCTGGATCCGGGGCTTTACGCGCGAATTGACGTCGCCCTGCTCAGTCACCTCCACCGCGATCATTTCGATCTCGCTTCTCTGCGCCTCCTAGGCCAGGGAGTTCGCCTCCTAGTGCCGGCTGGCGCGGGCGCCCTGATGCGTCGCGAAGGGTTCCGACAGGTGGATGAGCTGCCCGCCGGCGGGGCCCTGGTCGTGGGCTCGGTGTCATTCACCGCGACTCACGCTGCGCACGGCGGCTTCCGACCGCCGTTCGGACCCCGAGCAGCGGCGGTCGGCTACCTGATCGAAGGCGGTACGGCCCGGGTCTACTTCGCCGGGGACACCGATATCTTCCCCGGGATGGCCGACCTCGCCCAAGGGCTCGACGTCGCGCTGCTGCCCGTATGGGGCTGGGGCCCGTCGCTGGGGCCCGGCCATCTCGATCCACGCCGCGCCGCCGAGGCCCTTCGACTGCTCCACCCGCGCTACACCATGCCGATTCACTGGGGAACGCTGTGGCCATTCGGTCTCGGGCGGGTCCGGCCGGGCCGCCTGACCGACCCGCCGCTGGAGTTCGCCGCCCATGCCGCGCAGGTCCTTCCCGAGTGCACGGTCCTGGTAACTGCGCCCGGAGAGCACGTTTCATTCGTTCCGTGATCGTTTTCGCAGCGACGACAACCAGCGCCGAAGCGGCCCACGCATAGACTCCCATCCGATGCCCCACTCGATTCGCCGTCTGCTGGCGTACTACGGCCTAAATCTCCGGCTGCTTCGGACGTGGCGGCTCGGGCGGCGGGCGCTGATCAGGCGCCTGATCCTCACCACGCTTGTGGCCTACGTCTCGCTTGCGACCGCCATCTATGTCGTCCCCGGGATCAGCGCGAGCGGCCCTCCGACGATCCTCGCTGCGGTGGTCGCCATCGCGCTTCTCAACACGCTGCTCCGGCCGGTCCTGCTCTGGCTCGCGATCGCGCTCGGAGTCGTGGGCTTGGCCGTCCTGGCGACTGCCCTGCAGTTCGTCGTCATCCTCGTGGTCGGTGCCCTGGTGCCGGGCTTTCACGTTTCAGGCCTCTCAGCCGCGGTGGAGGGCGCGCTGGTATTCGCGATCGTCAACACCGCCATCAGCTGGTTCATCGCGCTCGGTGAGGACGAGTCGTACTTCAGCCACCTCGTTCGCCTCCTCATTCGCGAGGACGCGCCGAAGTCGGACCAGGCCGGTCTCGTCATCGTGCAGATTGACGGCCTGTCACGGCCAGTCCTGGTCAACCAGATGCGGGCTGGGCGCGTGCCCACGATGTCGCGCTGGCTGCGCTCGTCGAGCCACCGCCTCGTCGGCTGGGAATGCCAGCTGCCATCCCAGACCTCGGCCAGCCAGGCCGGCATCCTGCTGGGATCGAACGATGACATCCCGGCCTTCCGGTGGTACGAGAAAGCGACCGGGCGGCTCATGGTCTCCAATCACCCGTCCGATGCGGCCGAGATCGAGGCACGCCTTTCGACTGGTCGCGGCCTGCTGGACACCCAGGCGTGCAGCATCGGCAACCTGTTTTCAGGCGGAGCGGGCGAGAGCATCCTCACCATGTCGCGCCTCAGCAATCCCGCGGCCGCGGTCGGGCCCGTGCGCAGCTGGTTCTACTTCTTCGTGAGCCCGTTCGCACTCGCTCGCGCGTTGCTCCTGACCCTGGCCGAGGCAGGCAAGGAGGTCTGGCAGGCACGCCGGCAGCGGGTGGCCGGGATCGAGCCGAGGATCGCTCGAGGCGGAAGCTATCCCCTCCTACGCGCCGTGACGAACGTCTCTCTTCGCCAGCTGACGACGGCCCTGATCGTCGAGCGCGTCCTTCGCGGCGTGCCGATGATCTACGCCGACTTCGTCGATTACGACGAGATCGCACACCACGCCGGCCCCGAACGTGCCGAGGCCCTGGAGGCACTCGACGGCGTCGATCACGTCCTTGGCGCCATCGAGCGCGTGGTCGGGGACGCGCCACGACCCTACCGACTCATGGTCCTTTCGGACCACGGCCAGAGCCAGGGCGCAACCTTCCGGCAGCGCTATGGAGTCACCATCGAGGACGTGGTCCGCGGACTCATGGGCGGAGAGGCGGACATGAAGGTGGCCACCTCGCCGGCCGAGCCGTGGGGCCCCGTCAGCGCGCTCCTGTCCGAGGTTGGCCGCGCCGCGGGCTTTGGCGGGCGACTGATCGGCCGAATGTTCCAGAGCCGGTCGCGCGAGGGGTTCGTCGACCTGGGGCCCGGTCGCGAGGAACGTTATGAGGACGCGACGGGAAAGGCCGCCGAGCGCCCGGACCTTGTCGTGTGCGCGTCGGGCAACCTCGCTCTGGTCTACCTGAACGCCCGACCGGAACGGCTGACGCTCGAGGAGATCGATGGCCTCTACCCGCGCCTGGTCCCCGGGCTTGCCGGGCACGACGGAATCGGCTTCGTGCTGGTCCGATCGGCCGGCCGGGGCGCGCTCGTCCTTGGGCCGTCCGGCAGGCGCTACCTGGACGAGGACGGGGTCGAGGGCGACGATCCGCTGGCCCCCTTCGGTCCAGGTGCGGCGGACGACCTGCGCCGGCTCGATGCGATGCCGAGCATCGGCGACCTCGTTCTGAACTCGCGGCTGGACCCCGGTACGGACGAGGTGGCCGCGTTCGAGGAGCTCGTGGGCAGCCACGGCGGGCTGGGCGGCTGGCAAACGGAGGCGTTCCTCCTGTATCCGGGCGCATGGGAGCCGCCGACCGGGCCGATTGTTGGTGCGCCCGCCGTCCATCGGCAGCTCGTCGCATGGCTGGTCGCCGCAGGGATGCGGACGTACCCGGACGACAGAGCCGCGGAAAAGGAGCCGCAGACGCGCGTCGAGCCCGTTCAGGCGACCTGATCTACCCTTGCCCCGACATGGATCGCCGGGGTGTGCGGATGGGGCCTATCGGGGGAGTCTGGAGGAGGTCTCTCATGCGACGTCTCATCGGTACGTTCTCGGTTGCCGCACTCCTGGTTGGCGCGGCTTTCGCCGGCCCGGCTACGGCCAGGTCGTTCCCCGGTTCGATCACGCTGCCGGGAGCGACCTCGGCTGAAGGCATCGCCACCGGCATCGGGTCGAGCTTCTTTGCCGGCGACCTGTTCAAGGGCGACATCTACCGTGGTGACCTCCGGTCCGGCTCGGCGTCCCTGTTCCGCGACGCTCCAGACGGCCGGATGGCCCTGGGCCTCAAGGTGGACGTACCCCACAACCTGCTGTTCGTAGCCGGGGGCTTCACGGGGCAGGGCTACGTGTACAACGCGCGCACGGGCGCCGACGTTGCCGTGCTCCAGCTCGCAAACCCGGGACTCGGGTCAACCATCATCAATGACGTGATCGTGGCCGGTGGGGCCGCCTGGTTCACCGACTCGGCGCAGCCGCACCTGTATCGCGTGCCGATTGGTGCCGACGGCTCGATTGGCAGCCCATCGACCTTGGTCGTCAGTGGCCCGGCCGCGCATCTGTCCGGCCAGTTCAACCTGAACGGCATCGACGCGACCGCGAACGGTAAGACCCTGATCGTCGCGCACTCCGGGGACGGAACGGTCTACACCGTCGATCCCCGCACGGGGATGAGCGCCGCGATTGCGGGTGGGGGCGCTGCCAACGTCGCCCTTCCCAACGTCGACGGGATCCTCCTTGAGGCCGGCCGACTGTGGGCGGTGCAGAACTTCAGCAACCAGGTGACGGAGCTGCAGTTGAGCCCGGATCTCTCGTCGGCGACGGTGAAACGAGTCATCACCAACCCGCTGTTCGAGATCCCGACAACGGTCGCCCGAGACGGGAACCGCCTGGCCGTGGTAAATGCCAAGTTCGACACCGGGTTCCCGCCCACGGCGACCACGTTCGAGGTCGTCGTCGTCCACCGATAAGGAACCCTCGGCCGGCCGCCCTGGCGCGCGTACCATGCGGGCGTGATCAGGGCGGTCGCGGAGGGAGATCGGGGTCGGTGACCGAAGAACGCCGGCTGGTTACGGTCCTCTTCGCCGACGCCGTCGGCTCGACCGGCCTCGGGGAAAGCCTCGACCCCGAGGACGTACGCGCCCTAATGGCCCGCTATTTCTCCATCGCCACGGAGGTCGTCGAGGCCCACGGAGGAACGCTCGAGAAGTTCATCGGCGACGCGGTCATGGCCGTCTTCGGGTTGCCCGTGGCGCATGGTGACGATGCCGCGCGGGCCGTGGCTGCAGCACTCGAGCTCCGGGATCGGGTCAGGGAAGACAGCGCACTCGGCGAGCGCCTGCCGATCCGATTGGGCATCAGCAGCGGCGAGGTCGTCGCAAGCCGCGAGCCCGCCGCCGGCGATTTCCTGGTAACGGGCGACGCGGTGAACGTCGCAGCCCGACTCCAGCAGGCAGCCGAGCCATGGTCGATCCTGGTCGGCGAGCGAGCCGCTCGGGCCGCCGGCCGTAGCTTCCTGCTACGGCCGATCGAGCCGATCGGAGTTCGCGGCAAATCGCTTCCCGTTCCCGCGAGCGAAGTGATCGGGCGCTCCGAGCCCGCGACTGCGCGACGAACGCCGTTGATCGGACGCGACGCAGACCTCGCCCAGCTGGAGCTCGTCGCGTCGCGCGCCTTCAACGAGCGGCGGCCGTTCCTCGTGAGCGTGATCGCCGCGCCCGGTGTCGGGAAGAGCCGACTCCTCGAGGAGTTCCTCGATCGTCTGCCGGCCCGGAGTCCGGATACGCGCATCGCGACCGCGCAGTGTCTTCCGTACGGCCAGCGACTCACGTACTGGCCGCTGCGTGCGCTCCTGTTCCAGTTACTCGACCTGCCGGAGCAGGCGCCGCCGGAGATCGTACGCTCCGCCGCTCGGGCCTGGCTGTCCGCGGCAGGCGACGAAACACCCGAGCGAACCGCGGACCTGCTGGCCACCACGATTGGTGCCGCCGAGGTCGAGCTCGTCGATCGCGCGGAGCTCTTCGCGGCATGGCGCTCGACGATCGAGCTCGCGGCCCTCCAGCAACCGGTCATCCTCGTCGTCGAAGACCTGCACTGGTCGAGCGACAGCCTTCTGGACCTCGTCGAGTTCGTTCTGCAGCCACGTCGGGAATCCGCTCTCGTGGTGGTCGCCCTTGCGCGACCTGAGCTCCTCGACCGCCGCCCGAACTGGGGCGGTGGGCGCCGCAGCTACGTGTCACTCGCGCTCGAGCCGCTCGGCGACGGCGAGGTTGGCCTGCTCGTGGCCCAGCTGCTCGACGGCCCGGCTCCGGACATCGTCCGGAGTGTCGTTGCCCGGGCTGACGGCAACCCGTTCTTTGCGGGCGAAATCGTTCGGTCGATCGTAGAGCGGGTGCCGGACCTGCGCGATCAGGCGGCCGTGGATGCGACGCTCGCGAGCCTGCCCGATACGGTCCAGGCCACGATCCTCGCGCGCTTGGACGCCCTGCCGGCGCCCGCCCGAAGGCTCCTGCAGGTCGGCTCGGTGTTCGGTCGTTCCTACAGGCTGCCCGGGGTCGTCGAGCTCGATCCAGACCTGGCGGTCTCCAGCGCGGAAGCCTCGGACGAACTGCTGACACGGGATCTGGTTCGCGCTTCCGGGCGCGAGTCCTTCACGTTCCGGCACATCCTCATCCGGGAGGTCGCCTACGGCACGCTCACGCGCGCGGCGCGAATCAAGCTGCACGCCGCGGCAGGGTCGTGGCTGGAGGCGACGGCGGGCGCAGATGTGGACGCCCTGGCCGAGCTGATCGCGTATCACTTCCGAGAGTCGATCTCACTCTCGCAACTGGCGGGACAGCCAGTCGATGATGCCGCGCGTCGGCGGGCGGCGGCCTGGCTCAGCCACGCGGCCGATGTTGCCTGGGCCGGGGCGGCATCGATTGAAGCGGCTCGCCATCTCCAGGCCGCGATCGAACTGGCGGACCGGGAGGAACAGCCCGAGTTGTATCTCCGGCTCGGCCGCGTCTGGCTCGGTGGCGATGGCGGAGTGGCCGCGTTTCGAACGGCCTACGAGCTGGGGCGCGACCTCAACCGCTCGGCCGACTTTCTGCTTCTTGCCCTCGCCCTCCGGCAAACGGCGATGACCCGCTGGTTCTCATCGGTCGCACGGCAGCCGTCGCTCGAGGAGTTCGAGCACCTGCGCGCCCAAGCCCGGGAGCTGTTCGAACGAGCGACCGACGAACGAGCGCGAGCGACCTTCCTCATCGCCGAATCGTTCGTTCCGTTCTGGCTCAGCAACCTGGGACGACAGCCAAGTCGGGAAACCCTGGCTCAGGCAGAGGACTGGGGCAGGCGCGGCCTCGAACTGGCCGAGGGGCTAGATGATGCGGTGCTGATGAGCGCGGCGCTCGACGGCATCGGCGACGTCACGTCGCGAGAGTACCCACGCGAGGCGCTGACCCTGGCTCGGCGGCGCCTGTCCTTCGAGCACCGCTTGAACGTGGAGGAGCGACTCGACGCTCACAAC
>WNGJ01005671.1_pt1 | contig 15010 bp, 11 predicted proteins | sample 5400611 | NCBI WGS metagenome assembly WNGJ01 (sample SAMN13153375, study PRJNA577476) | soil metagenome | isolation source: 40 cm soil or saprolite under Garry oak tree replicate 1 | place: USA:California | collected 2016-06-15
GTGGAGTCTTGATGAGCTTCCCCAGCTGTGGAATGTGCTAGTAGGGGAGATGTCGCTGGTGGGACCGCGGCCGTTCTTCGTGGCCGACTTGCCGCTATATCAAGTTCATCACTTCAGCCGGTTGGGTGCGAAGCCGGGTGTCACGGGCCTTTGGCAAGTCAGTGGGCGGAGCGACATCATCGACTTCGAGGAAGTTGTTCGGTTGGACACGCTGTATGTCCGCGAATGGTCATTGCTGCTGGACCTCAAGATCCTCGCCAAAACCTTACCAGCCGTGCTGCGGAACCGCGGCGCACATTGAGTTTGGCAGTGGCGCCGCCATCTTCCCTAGGTGACTCGCTTCGGCCTTCTAGCTTCAGGGGATGACGAGGGTGGCCGGTCCACGCCAGGATTGAATCTTGGCCGTGTCTTGGTCACCCATGACTGGATCGCGGCTTGGGGGGGGGCCGAGCGTGCTCTGGGCGAGATCTTGGCGCTAGTTGGAACCTCTGACGTCGTGATCGGAGTTCTTTGGCCTGAGGTCGCACGGCAACACTCGATTGTGGAGCGAGCGCGAGAAACGTGGCTGGCCCATCTTCCATTGGCGAGACGGAACTACCAGTGGTTTCTCCCCCTTGAGGCCGCTGCGTTCTGGACGCTTGACACCTCAGGGTACGATATTGTCATCTCAAGCAGCCACGCATTCTCGAAGGCAGCGGGCCCTGGGCGGTTGGGCATACATCTAAGTTACTGCTACTCACCACCCCGCTACGTCTGGGACTTGCATGACACGTACGCGGCGCGCACAACTTTATGGCGGCGAGCGGCGCTCCTCGTTGGCCGGAGGCCCATGCAGGTGCTCGATCGTGTTTGTGCGAACCGGGTAACGCATTTCGTCGCGATCTCGGCGTTCGTCGCGACCCGAATCCAACGGGCCTACGGTCGTCGTGCGCGAGTCGTCTATCCTCCCGTGCATGTCCATCAGGCCCCAGGCGCCGTGACCCGTGCACGCCGGGATGACTTCTTACTGTACCTTGGGCGATTAGTCCCCTATAAGCGGGTCGAATTGCTCATCCTAGCGGGGCAACGGCTGAATAAGCGCGTCGTCATCGCCGGCGACGGGCCCGACCGAGGACGCCTCGAGCGGTTCGCCGGACGGGGCGTCGAATTCCTCGGCAGGGTGAGCGACGCGGAGGCTGCGCGCTTGCTAGACACCTGTGCCGCATTTGTGTTCTGTGCAGAAGAGGACTTTGGGATCGCGCCTTTGGAGGCCAACGCTCACGGCGCACCCGTTGTGGCATTCCGGGGAGGGGGAGCGCTGGAGACGATGGTGGATGGCGTGACCGCTGTCCTCTTCGACGAACCGACCCCGGAAGCCGTGGCGTTGGCAATTAGCCGCGCTCTGACAGTCTCCTGGGACGGCGATAAACTGTTGGCAAACGCGTTGCGGTTTTCGCCAGAACGGTTTCGAGACGAATTCCGGAACGTGCTAGTCGCAGCGCTGGACGGAGAACGGTGGTAATAGGATGACCGCGTCGCGGGCGACCACTCCACTCTCGGAACCAGAGCGCTCCGAGGATGTCTCTGTGCTGGACATACTGACCCCGTTGGCGCGTCAGTGGCGCCTCGTGGTACTCTGTCCGATCGGATTGGCGCTCGTCGCGGGCACCGTCTCCTTTCTGGTGCCACTTGTGTACACTGCAACCGCCACGTTTACGCCTATTTCCACGTCTGGGAGCGGCTTGGCTGGCTTCGCAAGTCTAGCAGGCATCACAGGGCTGGCAGGGCAGCTTGGGCTGCCGACCAGCCCGGGAGCCTCGACATCGCCAGACTACTTCGCGGACGTTCTACACAGCAGAGAGATTCTTAGTTCGACACTGCTGACGNNNNAAGGCGCCGACTCGTCTCGACTGTTGATCGACATCATGCGCGTTAAGGGGAAGACTGAGCCCGAGAGACTCAGTAAAGGCGTGCGGAAACTGGATAAGAACATCCGCACCGAGGTCGACAAACAGACAGGCATCGTGACGCTTGAAGTCCGGCAAGGATGGCCGGAACTCGCTGCGGCTGTCGCCAATCGACTGATAGACGAATTGAACGAGTTCAACTTGCAGCGGCGCCAGTCCCAGTCCAGAGCACAGCGTCAGTTTACGGAGCAGCGGCTCAAGCAGGCTGAGGAGGAATTACGTGAGGCGGAGCGGACCCAGCTCCGTTTTCTCGAGACTAACCGGCGGTACACGGAGTCTCCGGTACTGACCGCCGCGGCTGCGCGGCTCGAGCGCGCTGTTCAGCTCAAGCAGGAAGTGTTCCTGACCCTTAGCAAAGCTTTTGAGGAAGCTCGGATCGCAGAGGTTCGAGATACACCGGTCCTGACCGTTATCGACCGGGCGGTGCCTCCGGACCGCCGCAGTTCACCCCGCCGCGTCCTATATGTGTTGGTCGCCCTTGTGATTGGGGGCTTTGTGGGCGCGGCGACCGCCCTGGTCCGTGACCTGGCCCAGCGGCTTCGGCACAATGGACGAACGGATTATCGTGAGTTCAGAGCGGCGTGGGCTCAGGCTCGACGCGAGATTGCTTCCGTTTTTGGGCAGCGCTGAGTTCGACGCTAGACAGGATACCCAAGAGCGATGCACCATGCCGGGAAGCTCTATCGCGCTCTCTTAGCGATCGTATTGTCCTTGTTGTTCTTCAACGCTCTGTTGGATCGCCTCGCATCCTATTATCTAGCCATAAAGCCTTTCACGCTTGCGTTCTACGTACTTCTGACGGGCGCCATTCTGTATCAGCTCATTTTGACTCTCCGGACGGGGAACACGAAGGTTACGCAGGGGGCGGCTCTTTGCTGGCTGATGTTCATCATTTTCCTGGGCGTGCTCTATGGCGACATGATAGCCAGCGTCGTGGCGATCAAGCAGTTCTTTCTTGGTATTGTTCTGCTATTCGTGTTCAGTGCCCAACCGCTGCCGATCGGAGTGCTGATAGCGGACCTTGTGCTCGTGCTTGGCTACGCCCTATTTCAAGGTCTCTACTTTGTAACGCAGAACTTTCAACTCCCACCATGGGACGCCGTCTACATAAGAGAACGCCTGGAGTCGGGAGCGGCTCTCAATTGGTACCAAGGCGATCTGATCCGCCCGTTCGCCACGTTCGCATCGTTCAGCGAGTATCAAATCGTAGTTCACGCGTTCGTGACAACCCTGTTCTTGCTTCGGTCCCGCCTTGCCCACGGATATCGAGGCATTGCGACCGGCCTCCTGATGCTTCTTGCGATTCAGGATGTCATCCTGACCGATCGCACGCCGATACTGATGTCGTTAATTATTCTACTGGTTTCGACGGTCGGACCGGCTCTTCTTCGCGGCCTGCTGACTGGTACGCGACAGCTAATCGGTGGGGCCGCGATGGCACTCGTAACGGTTGCTGGGTTCTGGTTGGCATCAGATGCGATGACAAGCTCCCAGAATCCAGGGGTCCGACGTCTGGGCGAGAGCGCCCAATTCTGGCGCGCGGAAACAGTACGCGAGCGCGAGGCTCATCAGTGGACGAGCGCGAGCCAAAGCATCGCGTGGCACCCGGAAGGCATGGGTCCCAAAGAGGTCACCATCGATTACAATTCGGCGGCACAGAGGCCGCACAACAACTTTTTTCTCTTGCAAATTGGCTACTCCTACGCGCTTCCATTCGTGTTCGTCGCCTTTATCGGCCTCGTTTTCGCACCAGTGTTTCGGGCCGTCTTTTCCCCATCTGGGCAAGAGGCGCAGGTGGGTTTCTGTGGGTTCGGTCTTACCTTAGCCTACGTTGCCGCGTCGGCCTTCAACGTCCCCTTCACCGGGTACGCTGGTGTCGCCTTCTTCCTAGTGATGCACTGGTTGCGATCTGAACTCTTGACATCGCGGGGGGCTCGACGACTTGTCTCCGTCGAGTGAGCGTCCAGCGCTTGTCTTTATCAACGGCCGGTTCCTCACTCAACCTATGACGGGGGTTCAGCGTTACGCCACCGAGTTGACCAAGGCCATAGACAAGCTTTTCGAACAAGGTCACGACGCCACCAGTGGACTCGAGTTGGTATTGCTGACTCCGCTGGGCCGTCGCAGCTCCATCGCTCTCAAACGAATCGTAGTCCGCGAGGTGGGCCCTCTTAGCGGGCATGCGTGGGAGCAGTGGACGCTTCCGCGCAACACAGCCGGACGGCTGCTCGTGGGCTTCGGGAATACGGGACCAGTACTAAAGCGCCGCCAAGTAGTGACCATTCACGACGCGTCTGTATTTGCCGTTCCTGAGTCGTACACTCCAGCCTTTCGCTGTTGGTATCGAGTTCTCCTGCCAGCTCTCGGCCTAGTGAGCGACGCTGTCGTCACAGTCTCTTCCTTCTCCCTTGGCGAACTGTCGCGGCGGATGGGTATCCCGAGCAGCAAGATCCGAATCGTTCCGAATGGTGTGGATCACATTGTGGCCACGCTGCCGGACCGAGGGATTCTGATTCGGCACGGGCTTCGTCCCCGCGGATTCATTCTTGCGGTCGGGAGCAAGGCGACCCACAAGAATGTTGACATACTTGTGCAGGCCATTGAGCAAGTCGGCCGCCCAGATTACGATGTCGTCGTCGCCGGAGGTGCAAATCCGCGAATCCTCGCTGAACGACGTTCTGAACTGCCTGGCCGCGTCATCCACCTAGGCTACGTCTCCGACTCTGAGCTGCGCGCTCTGTACGAATCCGCGGCCTGTTTCGCGTTCACATCGGTGTATGAGGGGTTTGGGCTGCCCCCGCTTGAAGCCATGGCTTGTGGGTGCCCAGTAGTAGTATCCCGAACTGCTGCGTTGCCAGAAGTATGCGGCGACGGGGCCCTGTATGCCGATCCTCGCGATCCTGGTGACATCGCCCGTTGCATTAACGAGATACTGGGCTCTCCCACGTTGCAACGGGACCTCGAGGACCGTGGACTGAAACGGGCCGCTAGGTTCACCTGGGAGCGGTCTGCATGCGAGGTGCTGGCGCTGATTAGGGAGTTGGTGTGTCTGCCGAAGCTCGTGTGAGCAGCGTTTCGTCAAGCCCGGTTCTCAATCTCGCTCCCCAGCTTCGCGAAGTAGCTATTTCAGGTGGCCTCCCGTGCGTGCACGGAATTCGCGCGCCGACCGAGCTGTGATTTCCAAATCGCGGGTGCCATTTTCGACCGACGGCTCAATCTCCGTTCCCTCAAGCCACTCATTCCAACTCGTGACGAGGATCCAGTCAGGTCGGGCAGCGATGGCTTCTTCCCAGAGAATGCGATAGGTCGCCTCCTCATAACGATCCGTAATCGGCCGTTGCCCGGGTCTTCCCAGCCTAGAGTCGTCGTAACCGGGAATGACCGTTATACAGACCAGCCGACGTGCTGTTATAGCGACGACCTCCGGAAATCGTTGCCGGGCCCACGCACGAATCTCCGCTGGCGATTTACCCGCAATCCTCTCAGCGATAGTGTAGGTGTGAATGCCGTCGAAGACATCCGCGGCGCCTTTGGACAGCTGGGCACCAATGAACGCGACTCCGGGCGCGTATTGCCTATTGGCTTCCGCAATAACCCATCGCCAGCCCTCTAATCCGATCTGCCCTATGACCCTGCTATACACAAAAAGGACAGGCTTTCCATGCAGTCTCAACCACGCAGGATGGTGAGCATACTGCTGCAGGAGGTAGAGAACGTATTCCAATGCTTGCTCCCGCGTTCCCTTTGGCGCAGTCTCCACGTAGGCGGTCACTTCCAGCCCAAATCTCCGCGCTGTGTCTAGCAGGGATGGTAGCCCATCATCCGTGAAATCCTTGGGAGCCCACCAACTGGCTATGAATGCATCGATTCCGGCTTTCTTGGCCCACATGCAGTGTCGAGCCAGTACTTTGGGGTCGTGAGCGTCATACGGACCCAGACGGGGGTGATGAGCGGCCCTTTGGCTCGATGCCTTTGTCTCGTCGACGTCCCGCCAGTTGATCCAACGTCCGCTGATCGACGGGTTCCCATACCAGCCGTAATAGAACGCCAAGACCCTCTTGGGCACTGCAGTCGATTCAGTGGTGACTTCTGTGCTCAGCCCGTCCCTCGATTGTGAGCGATACGACGACACGGATTTCGTGCAACTTAGCCACAGCGCGACGCTAAGCACGCACGCGTATAGATGCCAGTGCCTCAGAGTCGTTGTCGAGGTTGGAGCGGCATGCTCTCTGGGGGCACAGGTGTGACCCATCGGGCCCCCAAGGGCCTGCGTCGTATCTGGCATTGTGTCTCGAGCCTAGGGACCTACCACCGCGCGAAGCAAGCTCGTTACGCGAGACTTCCAATCCGCTGAGGCGGCAAACCGTTGATTTATTTCCGGGGACGTGGCTTGGCCGATAGCCGCTTGAATGGCTTCGACGAACGCGCCGTGGCCGCGGCAAAGTAACGCTGGGCTGGCGAGGTCGAGGAGTTCCGCCCATTCCACGGCGACGACCGGAAGTCCGCACGCCATGTATTCGTATAATTTTAGTGGATTGACGCTGTGGATAAGCTCTGGATGAGCGGACACGTCGAACGGAATCAAGCCGACATCGGCGTTGTGGAGATAGCGTGGCAACGACTCGTAAGATCGGCTGCCCAACAAGAAAATATTGCTGAGCCGCTCTAAGCGCTTGCGAGCAATGTTATCCGGGCCGATCAGAACGAACGAAACGTCGGGCAGATGCCGAGCTGCGAAGTTCATCAGGGCGTAGTCGAACCATACGTCGAGAGACCCTACATAGATGGCGATCGGCCGGGGCACATCGACCAGATCGGGCGGCAGCGACCGGTCGCCTCGTGCGAAGTGGTCAAAGTCAACGCCATTTGGGAGGTACAGCGATTGTTTTGGTCTAAGTGAGTTTACATGCGGCAGCAGGTGTCGAGCGGTGTACGCGACTACGTCCACCGAGCGAGCGAGCTCACGTTCGAGGCGCGCTCTCGCCGGCGTAGACTTTCGAAAACCGGTACTCCTATCCGCCACACGGTACACTGATCTCCTAGGCCGTATTGCCTTCAGCCAGAACTCCTGAACGATGCTGTCGAGATAGAGAAGGTCCACTTCATCGAACCCGTGCAGACTCGCTGTCCTCACTACGTTCGGCCAGGATAGGCGCCACCACTCGCGATGGAGCCACTCGTTTCGTAGACCTGGCTGATTGTGCGGTGTCAGCGGGGCGCCGGGCACGTAGGCCCACAATCGTGCGTCCCTGAGACTGACGCCTCCTGCTCGATAGATCGTGAAGCGCTCACGAAGCTCCGGCGTTGAACCGGCGAGCCAGTGTAGAGGCGAGATGGGATCGGACACGTACGCCACTCGCCAGCCTGCGTCGACGAGACCGTTCGCAATGTGATGGCTGCCTACCATGAGTGGCGAACCCCAGTAATTGGGGCACGCCATCAGGGCCCGACCGCCTATCGAGTTCGTCGTGCCGGGTTCGGCCCTGACCTTGTCCCCGCACATTCCTAGCGTCCCTGGTCATCGGCGGAGGCATTCCGGGAGCGATGCTGCGAGCAGTATGGAAGGGACATCATTGCCACGGCGTGGTTGTCTCTCCAGGATGCTGTGGCTGTACTCCGTGGGCTGGGCGTGAGTCAGAGCAAGCGCCCGGTGAATGAACGGTCGTGCGTGCTTGTACATCGTTCATTCGCCATGGCAAGATGACCCCGTAGCCTGGAGAGAAAGGGATACGTGGTACGTGTTCTTGCCAGGAAGGACTCGTAGCCCTGAGCAAGCGGCAGCCTCGCGCAAAGTATCGCAGTTGGATTACCTCAGCGCTTATGCGGATCACGCAGTAGACTGCACGTCGTCGGTCACGCCAGACTCCTGCGAACCCCTCTTTTCCGAAGCGGAGGCACTCAGCATGTCCCGTGCTCTCCAAGCGAAAAAGCCCAAGATCCAACCGGGCTTGCTCGGACCCGTCAATACGTGGCCCGAAATGCGCCTTCATAGAACGGTACTCATTTCGCCGATCGGGTAGCGCGGTATATAAGTATGTTCCAGGATCCGTGATTAGGTCCTGCCCATCCACGCTGAGCTCTAGCGATAGCTGATCATTGTGAGAATGCCCTCCGACGCCGTCTTGGCCGACCGGTCCGCAGCGGACCGCTAGGTAGAGCCTGCGCGACCGAAACAGAAACACGCCGAAGTATGGGTAGGCGTGCGTGCTGAGACCATCGCGCAAGTCAGCGCCCGGTGCGGGGATCTCCAGAGCCTGCTGCTGATCATGGTGGGCCTCTTCAAATTCACGATCTATCCAGTCAAAGACCGACAAGCTCCCGATTGTCGCGCCTCCGACCGTGTTGCGAGTCTCTCGATCCCGGTAGGAAGGGAAGCGCCGTCCGCGGAGCAGCGAACTCATGATCGCGGTCTCCAACGAATGCTCCCCGGCGAAGGCCGCGAAATCGGGTCGGTCGAAGAGTCCGCTTAGCGCGCAGATGATGTGGCGATGGTTGAGGTGATCTTCGTCCCAGTAGATTGCATGATCCGGCAATTCGAGGTACCCCGCAAGGTTCCCGTAACGCTGCCGTGCTTCTGCCACAGTTCGTTGAGTGACTGCAGGTACAAGTTTCAGAAACCTGCCGCTATCGTTGTCACCGAGTTGTGGTGAGCGACCGCTCGGTTTCGCCAGGTCCATGACGAATTCCCCCATCCGCTCCAAGCGCTCCAAGTACCATTCTGGAAAGGGAATGAGACCGTTCCCATTGGGCGCTGGAAAGAGTGGCAGAGGTGCTGAGCGCAGTGGCGGGCGGCCCGGCTTAAGCCTGTGGTCATACGCCTGCAGGGCCTCCTGCTTCTCTAGTGGTAGCGCGAGCGTGAGGGCGGTTGCGTATACGACAAATTCGGTTGCGAGGCGGTGATAGCTGGTCGAGCCCTCGAAGCTCGCGCCGTCACGTGTGAACTGCGAGCTCACCTCGCCAAGCAGTTCATGGATCGCGAACGCGAGCCAAGCATCTGTCTCAGGAGATCGCGGCAAGTAGGCTGCGGCGAAAAGTACGCCGACAACGTTGGCCAAGTAGTGGTTGCCGTGGAATTCGGGAGTCCACTCAAGGTTGCCCATGATGTGGCGACCATGCTCGTAGACGCTGCGCGCGAAGACCGCCATGAACTCGGGGTCGAATTCTGCACCGTGTGCCAGAAACAGATCGTAGGCGACGAGCCAGTTCACCACACGAATCGCCACGTCCATAGCGGAAGTCCAATTTACGCCGAATCGCGGTGGGTTCGTCGCAATAAAGTCCAAGACCTCATTGCGAAACTCAATCGCATAAACGTGGGAGGGTTGGAGTGACGGTGAGCCACCGATTGCTAGGGCATGGGCGAGCGCGAGCTGGGGAAGGTGCTGCATTCGGGCAAGTTCCCATGGCACTTTGATATCCACGGCGGGAAGTGGTGCGACGCGGATGTCGCGGTACCATGTCTGCTCTGACCAGCGGTATCCGGACTTGAAGTCCAAGTGCCAGTCGATCGGCACGTACTCAGCTCGGAGCAAGCCCCACACACGACTTGCCTCCGAAAGGTTCGTAGGATTGATCCTCGCCTGGAGCCAGCGACCGGTGAGATCAGCCCTCACGGCCTGGCCGCTCTCGTAGCGGTGTCCTTCCAAGCCTCGGCAGCTTCTCCCGTGTCTGACCTGCACCCATCCAGAACCTAGCAGATCGAAACAGTGGCTCACTCCATGCGCGGAGAGCGCCGCTATGCGCGGGCTTTCGCGAGCCAGCGCGTTCAGCGGCACCGGACGGAAGTACGTGTGAAGCGTTGGCGAAGACAGGGGGACCGCTAGGGCATAGGTCACCCGTCGCCTATCCTCATTGCGCCCCCGCAGCGCGCTTAGGGCCGCCTTGACTCTGCGGACGACCCGGGCCGCGGCCGCCTTAGGACCGAGCGACGCAGCGCGGTGAAGCAGGCTTCGGTAGCGTTGGGGAGCGTGCATGCGTATCGAAGTCGGGGCGAACTTCTACGACAGGGGAGCTGTGGAGATGAGAGCCTCTTCCCTGCCTGGGATTGAATGGTATCTGCGGAGGCCGGTCGCGCGCACATATATCCAACCATTAAGCAAGGCAAATGCGGCGGCCGCAGACCAGGCGGCTCCCACCGCACCCCAACGTCCTACCAGCGGATACGCGAGCAGGACGTGCAGGCAGATGGAGGCTAGTGTGAGGCGACACAGGAACTTGAACTGCTCGTACCGCAAGATCAGGTTCACGTGCGGGCTGAACGTGAAAGAAACGATCGCCGACATTGAGAGAATCTGAAAAACAGGGACGGCCGCCGGGTACTTGCCGTGATCTATCCAGGGGAGCACCCATTCCGCGATCACCATGCCTGCGAGAACCGCAGGGATGAAGACCGCGAGAGCCTTCCGCTGCTGTTGGAACACGACGTCGAGGGCCTTCGCGCTGCCACTGTGAAGCACGAGAGGAAGCAGGACGACGTGTACCGCGTTGAGCCCGAGGCTGAGGAGGGCGTAGTACCGGAAGGCAGCTCCGAAAGCCGCGAGCTCGAGATCGGTACTCAGGAACTTGATAGCAAACACAGCTGTCTGACTGAGAAGGGCTACAAGCGCAAAGTAGAAAAACAGAAAGCGGTACTCGCCAGTGATCACGCGCATGGCCAACTGCCTGGCCGGGTGGATTTTGATGACGTCCCTAAGGCGCAAGCGACGTCCAAAGCTCGCGAGGAACACTGCCGTCATCGCTGCAGCCTGGACTGACAAAACCTGCCAGGCTTGCACGTGGTACCGGAGGAGGTAGATGAGCACGAGCGCCGCGACGCACAGGACGATCGTCTTGAGAAGCTCCACGAGAGAAAACGTGAGGAACTTCTGTTCCTGTTGAAGGGCCGTCTTCCCGAACTCGACCATGCACGTGCCGAGAGTAACAGCAAGCGCTAGCCAGAATACGTTCGTCGGGTGAGGACGAAACGGCACGAGGAGCACCCAGGCTGCGAGAATCGTCAGCAACTGTAGGCCGAGAAGCGCTGCAAAGTCAGAGCCGAGCCCCAGCCTTTGGTGGCCAACGATGTAGATACGGTTGAACGTGCTGGTGAGTGTTTGTGAAACGACAGCTATGAGTGCGAGCGCCATTGTGTAATGCGCGAGCTCCTCGGCTGCCATGAAACGGATCAACAGTAAGGTTATAACCGCAAGAAGGGCTTTTCCCGCGACGTCCAGAGAAAAGACTTGAAGCACGGCTCTCATCCGACCGGCTGCGCCTTCGCCATGATGGACTCCCCTAGGTTCCGGGAGGGAATCCAGCGCTTAAGCTGTCGGAGCAGTCGCGGAATGGCGCCATGCCCGTCCAGGAGCGAATAGTCATAGCAATCAATCCATTCGGCCTGGAACCCAGTAGCGGCCAAGAGATGACGCACCTCTGCGACGGTCATCTCTCTATTGTGCCCCATAAACGGGTACTCGGAGTCGAGGTACGCCCTGTACTCGACAAGCGGTGAGCGGCCCAGCAGCATGCGAAGCCGCTTGGACAGTTCGACGATGTTTGGAACCTCGAAGATTAGAAACCCCCCTGGAGCGATGATTGAACGAACCTTCTCCATCAGGTGCCGTGGCGAACCGTTGAGATGTTCCACCACGGCCATGAGCAGAACGACGTCATTCTGCTGCAGCGGAGCGAAGTTGTCCTGCAAGATATCAAGGTCAAACACTTCAATACCAGCACTATCAGCGAGCCGGTAGATCGCTCGCCTGAACCGTTCGCGAAAGAGCGCGTACTTGTCGACGATCCTGGTCCGGTAGCCTAGTCGAGCCAACGCTAGGGGAAGGTAAGGAATGAAGCAGCCCAGGTCGCACACTAATCCCGTTGCTCGGTCTTCCATCACAACAGTCAGAGCCTTTAAAAACCGACGCTTCTCGTCCTCGACGAAATGTCGAAACTTCTGCCCACCGTACCCACGGTACGCAGCATTGTACCTGGACAAGTCGTCCACGTTTATCGACTCGATCAGTGGCAGAATGATTTCGTCAATTTCGCCCAGCAGCTTGGCAAGCTTGGGAGACCGTTCAAAGGCGTGAGGCAGCCTCACTCCCACGGCTGGTCCTTTGAAGTGCCGTCAAAGTGTGGGCTCCCTGCCATCACACTACGGTTGACCTCCATGTGACCCGTCCATCCCGGATGCGGCTTGAATGCGTACAAAGGCTCGTGCCAGGACGGATCGAAGAACGCATTGGCGTTAACGGGCACCCCGTCGATGGCTATTCCTATCTCTGCGGAGGTCCTGAAGCCGAAATGCCAACGGTCAGACGCGAGTATGTCGAATTGCCGCAATCTGCGCACGTCGAAGCCCATAAGGCGTACTGTGACGAGATCGACCGCGAACGGATTGTGACCGGCGACGAGACATCCCGCGTAGACTGGCTCTGGAGCCAGCGGACCCATGTTCTCCCCCCCAATAACGCCATCTACGACGCAGAAAATCCGCCGTTGCGGAACATCATGGAGCTGTCCTTCGGCGTCGGCGAAGAAGAGGATCTTGGCCAAGTCTGCCGTCATGCGCCAAGCGGAGTCGTTTCCGTGCCAATTGCCGGAATCGTAGGTAAGGCTCCGCTCCGACCGCTGCAACAGTGGCCGAACGAAGGTCCTGTAACTCGTGCGGGCAGCCTGGTAAACGCGGTCGCCCCAAGTGGTTTGACGCGCTAGCGCCTTGTCGAACAACCAGCGCTGGGCCCGGACGACGAGGCGGTCCGCCCGCGGTTGTCCATCTGGAAGTTGATCCCCGCCTTCCCCGGGTGTTCCCAGGCGGTAATGCACGAGGTAGTTCTTGTCCGTGTTGATCCCGACGAGACCCTTCAGGTTCAGTGTCACTCCCACCTTCTTGTGTACCTTCATCTTCGGCACCGAAATGAACACGTCAGCTGATAGAATCGTCTTGGAGATAGAGTACTCGTGCCGGTCGCCTTGATGGTGCGCAATCGTAACCGACCGATCGTAGTCCGCGCCGTAGTAGTTCTCGCTTGGTAGACCGTAGAACTCGCTGTCACGTCCCAAATTGATTATCACGCTACCGAGCGGGTCTCCCGGCAACCTGCGGCGGTTCTGCGAATAGGCGATCTGTCGCGGATCCCGCAGGGCGAACGTTCGGAGGTCGTGCACTTCGAGGTCAAACTTGAATCTGTCACGATAAAAGGCCTGAATGGTGTCGAGTCGCTGTTCTGCCATCAACACTTCCCAGTCGCAGTCCATCTGGGGTACATCGGCGATGATGATCCGGCCCGCGCCACGGAGCGCGATGTATACATAGTCGACGAGCGCACGCAAGATCGACGGGTGGGTGACCATCGCAAATAGACTGTGGCCGCTCGCGTTGGAGCTCAGCACAAAGTTGGGTTTCAGCACCACGGTTTGGCCCGGTGTAATAATGGTGCCGAATGGATTCCACTCCGCCGTGCCGTAGCGCTGGATGTCGCACCCCAAGTCGCGCAAAAGATGCCGGAGTTTCGCATATGGGAGGTTGGGCTGGTGAGACAGGTCGCTGAATCTCAGCTCCGGATGCCGCTCAGACGGATGAAAGGGGGGGTCAAGGTTATACAGCGGCAGCGTCGTGCCGACGACGACTCGTTCCATCACTTATCGCCGTACCGCAGCGGTAAGCGCTGATCGAGGAAGCGGTACTTGCCTGAGGGTGCGCGAGGGATCTCGCTCACGGACGCAAGGGTCAGTTGCACATCGTTCCCCAGCTTCAGCATGAGACGGGCCATCATGGTTTCGGTCTCCCCTTCAGTGAGACCGCGCTTCGGCACGTATTGGAAGATGACCTTCCCGGAGTGTTCCTGAACGAATTGAAACTGGCGGATCAAATCGAAGATGTCATCGTGCATGTTGATGGCCGTCATCGAAATAAACCGGCCGGTGCCCGTGACAATCATTTCGTGGGCACGTCCGGTGATGTGGTTGAGGAGTTGAAAGTCGCGGCCGCATAGGTCACAACGCTCAGCACCACGGATGGCACGATCAAGCGTTCGGTAACGGATGAACGGCGTGACGAAATTGTGGAAACTGGTGCCAACGAGTTCTCCCTCACCTTCCACGGGCGTTTGCGACCCGTCGGACTCGACGATTTCTGCTAGGCCGTAATAGGGCCATACGTGGTACTCCTCTCGCTGCGCGCACCATGGAGCTAAGATTGCCTTCTCGGCGTGCCCGTACCACGCGAAGATGCGCGACTGGGGGAACGAAGCTTGCGCCTTGGCGAGCTGCCAGTTGTACACGTTTTCGGATCCCAGGAGGATGAGATCGAAGTGCACGGCCCCTGCCTGACCCGACTCGCGCAGCAAGTCGCACAGCACGTTAAGAGAGGATGGATAAGCCTGCAACACGGGTGGCTTGTACCGGCGTAGGGCCTCCACGTACGCGCCGAGGAGGTTCGACGTGAGGAAATAGGATGACAGGCTCAACTCCCTGGCGTAAGGCTGTCGCTTCCACGTTCGGTTCGGTGCTCCCACGAAGCCTCCCCGCAGGACCGCGCTCCACAAACCCAACCGCCAGCCGACTTCCGACCATGCCGCGTGCATGAAGGCGTTCTCAATCTGGCGATTGTGATCTGTCTCGTAGAACCCGAAGGGGATGCCCGTTGAACCACCGGTCGTGACGTAGAGGCGGCCGGATCGACGGACACTGAAGGCCTCAAGGTTGTCCTGAAGCAGCGTCTTCGTTGTGCAGGGAAAGTGCCGTAGGTCAGTCAGGCTCCGGAGGTCGTCCGCGGTGAGCCCGGCAGTGCGATACAGTTCGCGGTAACCCTCCGTGTGGTCAATGGCGTGGCGAACGATGTTACGAAGTCTGTCCAGCTGCCACGTCTCGATCCGCGTTGATGGCCAGTACTGCGCTTGCTCGAGGAAGTGACGCCACTGCCAATACGTGCCTCCCTGCCGCCACCGAGGTGGGACCACGGAGAGTACGCGTTTGAGTCGGTCCTTTTGCGCCTCGGACAGGCTCCGAGTCATTGCGCCCAGGAACATGGTCCCCCCGCAGCTGCAGCGCAGTCAGTCTTGGTGAGCTCGCGCGCCTCAGTAATT
>WNGJ01018046.1_pt1 | contig 15008 bp, 10 predicted proteins | sample 5400611 | NCBI WGS metagenome assembly WNGJ01 (sample SAMN13153375, study PRJNA577476) | soil metagenome | isolation source: 40 cm soil or saprolite under Garry oak tree replicate 1 | place: USA:California | collected 2016-06-15
CGTAGATCAGCGGGTCACGGGCTCCCAGGAGCTGGTCGACTGCAGCGCGCACATCCGCCGGGTCCGGCGCCGATTTCCAACCCTTCACGGGACGGTAGGGGTCGGCGGTCTCGTCGTATGTGGCCGTGGCATTGGGAATAGCCAGGATCACCGGGCCCGGTCTGCCGCTGCGCAGCATGGTGAAGGCGCGGCGCATCAGCTCGGGCGTGCGCTCGGGCTTGTCGAGATAGCCGAACCATTTCGACACGGTCTTCATGGCCGATGCGACATCGTACTGGCTGTTGCCCGAGCTGCCGGCCGGCACGCCGTCGGTGATGCACAGAACGGGCGAGCCATCCTCATAGGCCTGCGCCAGCCCGGCGTAGGCGTACTGCATGCCGGCGGCATTGACGCCCCCTTGGAAGGTGCACACCCCGATCCGTGAGCCCGCGGTGATGCGCGAGAACGCGTCGGCGACCGCGACGGCGTAGCGGTCGTCGCGCATCATCAGCATCGGCACCCCTTCCCGGCCGAGCGCGTTGTTCACCCGGCAGACAGGGAAGGTCGACACCCAACCCACACCCTCCTGCTTGAGAATGCGGGCAATGCCGGTCGCTACATCGATCGTCATTGATGTGGTCTCCTTTGCATGGAGCCGAGCGCTGAGCCTGCGTGTGGGCGCACTGAAGCATACAATGACCGGCTAGTGTCCCGATTCCGAAGTTCGCACACCCTTGCGGCAACCTCTGATGCGAACTTCGGAATCAAAGGGACACTAGCAAAGATTATGACTCTAGTCCCGCTTTGAACCCGAAGTTCGCAACCGCACGTGCCGCAATATTATGCGAACTTCGGGTTCGTGTCGTAGACGCACTGTTGTTGCCGATGGAACAGGCAGGAGATGAAGCATGACCGACAATCCCGTGCAGTACGAGACCGACGGCAATATCGCCATCATCACGATGAACCGGCCCGAGAAGCTCAACGCCGTCAATCATGAGCTGCGGTCCGGCGTCTCCGAGGCGCTGATCCGGGCAGATGACGACAAGTCGATCCACGTTGTCATCCTGCGATCCAACGGGCGGGCTTTCTGCGTCGGCTACGATATCGACACCGACACGCCCGAGCGTGCCGCGCGCCGTTTCGACGCGCTCAAATGGCGCGAGTCCCTGACCGAGGACCTGCGCTTCGAGATGATCCCGTGGTACGTGCGCAAGCCCGTGATCGCCTCGGTGCAGGGCCACGCGCTCGGCGGCGGCTGCGAGCTTGCCATGTTTTGCGACATCACCATCGCGGCGGAAAACGCGATCTTCGGCGAACCGGAGATCCATTTCTCGAACGTCGGGCCGGCCATCGTCATGCCCTGGATGATCGGTTTCAAGAAGGCCCGCGAGCTTCTCTATTTCGGAGACATGATCGACGCGCGAACGGCGCTGCAGCTCGGCATGATCAATCGGATCGTGCCGCTCGCCGAGCTCCGGGAAAAGACGCTCCGGTTCGCCAAGCGCATGGCGCTGATTTCACCGGAAGCGCTCGCGCATGCCAAGCTGGCGATAAACCGCGGCGCCGACGCCATGGGCTTCACCAATGCCATGCATGCCGGGCTCGACGTGGTGGCTCCGCTCTATGCGGCAAAAACGGACGTCGGCGTCAAATTCACCGAAATCCGACAGAAGGAAGGTCTGCGCGCCGCCCTCAAATGGCGCCGCGATCAGTTTGCGCAATACCAGGACTGACGTTTAAGAGTGCACGGTCCGGGGTCATTCATTGCACGGAGAGCGCATGTCGACGGCAAGCATCAGCCGACGCCTTTCACGTTGGGTGGCGGGGCTCGCATATTCGGATATTCCGCCGGAGGTCCTCGACCGCGCGCGCGGCGTCACTCTGCAAGGCTTGTCCTCATGTCTGCTCGGCCATGGTTTCCCGGAAACAATGCAGGCCATTCGCCTCGTCGAGGAGGAAGAGCTCGGGTGCGGCGGCACGACCACGGCGTTCGTCGACGGGCGGCGCTTTAGCCGAGCCGGAGCTGCCTTCATCAATTCGGAGATGATGTTTGCCGGCGGCAAGTGGGACACCTTCCGGATGGTGGTTCACCCGAGTTGCGCCATCCTGCCGGCGGCGCTCGTGGCTGCCGAGGCAACCCACTGCTCCGGCCGCGAATTCCTGACCGCAGTGGCGGCCGGCTACGAGGTCACGGAACGTTTGGCGGCGGATTTCGTCCCGACCATCATGGCGCGGGGATTTCATGCCGGTCCCGTGTTCAGCATTTTCGGGGCCGCGGTTGCGCTCGCCAAGATCATGGGCCTCGATGCGGAGCAGGTTCACGGCACGCTCGCCCAATGCGTGAACCTGGCTGCCGGCAACCTCGAAGGCGGCCGCAGCGGCGGACGCTCCGTGCGCGAAGGTGCGGCGGTACGAAATGCACTGCTGGCCGTCGGTCTGGCACGGCAGGGAATACCGGGCGGAGAGACGGTGTTCGAAGGCGAGGCCGGGTTCTATTTCGCTTATGCTGGAAACCGGGAAGGGCGCTTGAGCCACAGCTTCGCCGGTCAACGCAACGCGGACTTCACCGCCATCACCGCGAAGCTCGGCGAGCATTGGATGTTCCTCGAGACGCTTTATCGCATCTATTCGACCGCGGGCTACAACATCGCCCATGTCGACGTCACCGCGGCGCTGTGCCAGCGCGACCACATTCGGCCCGAGGAGGTCGAGCGGGTCGAGTGCGTCGTGAACTGGCTCGAGACCCAGTATCCGAGCCCTGCCTTCCCGTCACGTCGCACCGACATCGCTCCCGGACGCGAGCAGCCCCAATATTACGCCGCCTATGCCATCCTCACCGGATCATTCCCGGTTACCAAGAACGTGCAGCAACGGGTCGGCGAAGCCGATCCGCAAGGCATCGACGAGATGATGCGGCGCGTCCGCCTCATTCCTTCCCACACACAACCTCTCTTCGCACCTCGCGTGACCATTCACACGCGCGACGGCATCGCCCACACCTTGGAGGCAACGGGCCGCGAGTTCATCATGAGTTTCGACCAGCTGGCGAAAAGGCTGTCGCCGATCGGCGCAGTGGTCCCCGTTGGCGAACAGCAATATGCGGACCTGGTTGCCGAGTGTCGGCAGATCAATCATGCGAAAGATGTCGGGAGATTGATTGCACTGACTTGTCGCCCCGACTAGATCGGCCCGCAGCCGACACACCCTCGCCCCAGGACGCTAACCCACTCGTGACAATGTCCGTTTTTGGCGCAAAGCGGAGCCGGCGCAGCGGGCGCCGCACCGGTCAGGCCGCTGCCTGCAAGGCCATGCGCGCGGCCTTCTCCCCGATCATGATCGAGGGTGCATTGGTATTGCCGGACGTCAACGTCGGCATGATCGAGGCGTCGGCGACGCGCAGGCCCGCGATCCCGTGCACACGCAGCTGGTCGTCGACGACGGCAAGCGGGTCGCTGCCCATTCTGCACGTTCCGACCGGATGATAGGTCGTCTCCGCCGTGCGCGTGACGAAGTCGAGCAACTCCGCGTCCGAATTCACGCGCGGACCCGGCGCAAACTCCTCGGCCGCGAGCCAGGCCAGGGCCGGCGCGGCGACCAGCCGCCGCACGATGCGCATGCTTGCGAGTACACAATCGCGGTCGGCGCGCTCTGCCAGAAAGTTGAAGCGGATCGAAGGGTGTTTGCGTGGATCCGGCGCGCTGACGTGCACGCTGCCCTTGCTCTCCGGGCGCAGCTGATGCGTGATGATGGTCATCCCGGGCTCCTTCGCAAGCCTCGCGTTCGGCGTGGACAGGAAGGGCTGGATGGTGAACATGGCGTCCGGGCTGTCGAGGCCTTCGCGCGTCCTGAAAAAGCCGCGCAGCGGCGACGCCGGGTGGCTCAGGAACCCCTTTCGCGCCGTCATGTAGAGCAGCCCATGCCACAGCGCCCCGAGACCGCGTGCGCGCTCGTTGAAGGTGACGCCATGCCGGCCGACGCGCCATTTCATGCGCGGCGCCCAGTGGTCGCGCAGGTTCTCGCCGACACCAGGCAGATCATGGCGAACCTCGATGCCCAGGCCCTTGAGGCGTTGACCCTGGCCGATGCCGGAAAGCTCCAGCAGCTGCGGTGACGCGATGCTGCCGGCCGAAACGATGACTTCGCGGGCAGCGCGTACCTCGCGCTTTGCGCCGCGGCTTAAGTATCGCACACCGGTGCAGCGGCGACCCTCGAGCACGAGGCTTTCAACCATCGCATCCGTTTCGATGGTGAGGTTTGCTCTCTCCCGCGCCGGGTCGAGATAGCACTTCGCCGTGCTCATGCGTCGGCCACGGCTGATCGAGGCCTGCGTCATGGCAATGCCGTCCTGGTCAAAGCCGTTGTAGTCGGGCGTCCGCTTGATCCCGATGGATTCGGCGGCGGCGAAGAAGCCGTCATAGAGGCGACCGCTCTCGTCGCTGTCGGTGATCTTCAGGCACCCCTCGCGGCCCCGGATTTCGTCCTCGCCGCCGGCGTAGCTTTCCATGCTCCGGAAGATCGGCATCACGTCCTGGTAGCTCCAGCCGCGGTTGCCGAGCTGTGCCCAATGATCGTAGTCCTGCCGCTGCCCGCGCACCCACACCATCCCGTTGATGGCGCTCGAGCCTCCGAGCATGCGCCCGCGGGGAACGGGAATTGCTCGCCCGCCCGTATTGTCCTGGGGTTCGGAGGTATAGAGCCAATTCACGCCGGGCCGATTGATGAAGCGCGCGAAGCTGATCGGCACCTGCGACAGCGGATGTGTCTTGCCTCCCGCCTCCAGCAGCAGAACGTGAAAACGGCCGTTCTCCGTGAGGCGATGGGCGAGCGCCGCGCCCGCCGATCCGGCTCCAACGATGATGAAATCGACCGTGCGTTGGTCCATGGGGGCTAGTGTCCCGATTCCGAAGTTCGCCCGAATTTGCCGCACACTCCGATGCGAACTTCGGAATCGAAGGACACTAGCAACTTTATAAACTCTAGTGCCGCTTTGAACCCGAAGTTCGCAACCGGACTCGCAGCCATTGTAGTGGCTGCGCCTTGCGCCAACGCATGATTCCGAAAAAGCTTGCCCCGGACGTGATCCGGGGTGGGCACCGGTTTCCCGCCTGCGCGAAGCCCTTGATACGGCCCGTCGTTTGGCTTGTTGCTTCGGCGGGCGAAGGCAGGTCGGAAAAGATCATGCGCCAGCAAGAAGTTAAAGCGCGATGACGATTCGAAGAAACGTCACCATCGCGGACGCCGGTTGTCGAGAGCGCCGCTGCGATTGGGTCGACCTCAATCGAATGCCGGCCGCCATCGCCTAAGGGCGACCGAACACGCAGATCGCCCAGAATCCGCTTCTCTGGTATATTCGCCTCACTCTGCGGCAGGGCGCGCGGCGCCGAACACGGGTACGCCCTCGGCGCGGTCGGCCAGTGCCTCGGCGCCCTCGGTCGGCAGCGCGACGGCATAGTTCAATGCCGCGTCAATGTCGTTTTCCCACACCTCGCGCGGCAGCTCGTACAACAGCTCGATGCCGTAGCCGTTCGGGTCGTTGATGTAGAGGCTGTGCGTCATCCCATGCTCGACGCGTCGGTTGAACTTGATGCCGCGCGACTGCAGGTACGTCAGTTGCTGCAGCCATGCCTCCTGGCTCGGCAGGGCTATGGCAATATGGCCGATCGCCATCGGCATGCTGTGCATCGCCCATTCTGCGGGCGGCGGCGGCAGGTCGCGGTTCTCGATCAGCGCGATGTCATGGTGCTGCATCTTGCCGTCGTGGTCACCACTGTAGAACCGCATGCGTGGCGGGTTCGGCCGCTCCCGCGTAGCCTTGCGCTCGCCGACCTGCTTGAACCCCAAAATCTCGGTCCAGAACCGGTGCGACTCCTCGAGGTCGCGGACGTTGAGGACAAGATGGTTCAATCCGACTGGGGTTACCGGCAACCTTGCCACGCCGACGGTGTTGGTCGCCAGCCCGGTTGCGGCACGATCACCCCGGTCTGTCACTGCGGGAGCCTATCCGCGCGCGCACGATTGAGCCGGGATTCCCGGATGAGCCCTGAATTTGCGACGGATCGTAGCGATTTTCTGGGCTGTTCGGAAGTTTGGTACCAAGCGGCGGAAAACGATGTCCGCTCGCATGTCGGCTGTCAGGGGATAACCGGCCTCGTTATGCTCATGGTAAGTTGTCTCAATCCTGGCCCGTTTGAGACATCGCACTTCTCGCCTTGGGCGTGCCCAGTGGCGGCGCTCCGAGCTACGGTAAAATGGACAGCAATCCTTACTGTTTGCCACGCGGGGCAATGAGATATAGGCTGGCCGGGCCATCTGGGAAACGCCCTTTTTAAGCGGGGACGTGCCGAAATCCCTGCTCATCACATGGGCATGGTGGCCGCCGTCGGCGGGCCGGATAGCTCAGGAGACGGTTGTCTTTTTACCGTCCCCACAAATCGCTCACATTGCCAAATTGCATGCCCTCACCGGTGGGGGCGCTATTTGCAATGGAGGCAAGCAACAGGCGCCCAACATTCTCAACTAATCGACCGTCCCATGGGCCGCGAAGCGTTTCGCAGGACAAGGGGACACTAGTCGAGCGCTTCCAAAATTCGAATCATATGGAACCTCGAAAGTACCGCAGTCTGTGGGTAGAAGCCTAAAGCTCCGATTGAGCGGTTTCATGGAATCGGTCGTCTAGTTAGCGGGCACGTACAACAGCGAAGAGCGTCGCGCAGCGTTCATTTCGCCACCCGCCGGCCAGCGGAGGGGAACGTCATGATCGAACTCTTGGAACAACAGAAGAAGCTGACGACAAATCAGTGGAAGCTGATCTGCACGGCGAACCTGGCAGATCTGCTCGATTTCTTTGATTTCTTTCTGATCGGATACGTCACTGCGGCGCTGACCAAGCAATGGTCGCTGACCTATTGGGAGGGCGGGGGAATCCTGCTTGCCTCCGGCCTCGGCGCGGTTCCTGGCGCCTTCTTCTGGGGGTGGCTCGGCGACAAGATCGGCCGTCGCACGGTGTTCATAATGTCGGCGGTCACAATCTCGCTCGCCACGGGCGTCATGGTTTTCACGCCGGGACCGGACGGCTTCGTCCCGGGCTGGCTTTTCCTGATGTTCTTCCGCTTCTTCGTCGGTGTCGGAAATGCCGGCATTTTCACGATCGATCTGCCGCTGGTGCAGGAGTTCATCCCTGCCTGCAAGCGTGGTTGGGTCAGTGCGCTCATTACGACGCTGCTGCCCGGGGGCAGCATGCTGGCCGGTTTAGCGGCTTGGCAACTACTGCCGATCGTCGGCTGGCGCGGCTTGTTCCTGGTCGGCCTGGTGCCGCTGGTTCTGGTGTTCATGATCCGCTACTGGGTGCCGGAGTCGCCGCGTTGGCTGATGCTCATGGGGCGCCATGAAGAAGCGCGACAGTCGCTCGCCTGGGCACTGATGATCGATCCCAAAGAGATCGTCTTGCCGAGTACGGTGGCGGTAGTCAAAAAAACGCGCTGGGTCGAGCTGTTCAAATATCCGCGATTGGTCGCCGCAGGGTGTCTCACCGGCTTGACCCAGACTGGCGGCGCCTCGCTTGGGCTGTGGGGACCGACTCTGTTGGTGCTCGTCCTGGTGCCCAAGATCGCCCCGGAACACGCGGCATTCCTGATGATATTCGTCAACGTGGCGGGGATCCTCGGGCGGTTCAGCATCACTGCGCTAATCGAGCCCTTGGGGCGGCGTGTTTCAGGTACGCTCTATTGCGTGCTGGCAGCAGTGCTGATGGTGCTCGCCGGCTATCTGCACGATGTCTATATCGCCGGCGCTTCGCTGTTCTACATCCTGATCGTGGCGCAAAGCTTTTTCGGCAGCGCCGTCTACACCGTCGTCGGGCCGTATATGGCGGAGATCTGGCCGGCCCGCCTGCGTGCCAGCGGCATGGGCCTCGGCTATGGCGTCGGCAATTGCGGCAAGTTCATCGGCCCGCTCGGGCTGGCGCTGATCATGGGCGCGGGCGATTTGATCAAGCCCGCCGCGCCTAACCTCGCTATGCTCGGCCCGGCGCTGAGCTACTTCGCTGCGTGGTATATCGTCGGCGTGATCGGGTTCTGGGCGTTCGGGTTCGAGCCCAAGGGCCGCACCTTCGATGAGATCGACAGCACGCACGACGCGCCGGCACCGGTAATTGCCACGGCCGCTCGCGCATAAGGGCCTTCCACCAAGGCGGCCAGCCGGTTGGGGACGGTGCAGGGGTCAAACTGTCTCGTCATCGGCGACCGCCGCGCACCGCTGCGAAGATTGATCGCGCCCAACGCATTTGCGCCGTGCTATCGTCGGCCGGACCCGCGATGGATGGTCGATCGTTATCTTGCAGAATAGCTGCGCTGTCGCATTCGGGAAACCGGAATGACACAAGAAAACCATTCGCACGCGAATCGGCCGGTCATTCCGTGGATTTGGTGATATTCGATTGCGATGGAGTGCTCGTCGACAGCGAATTGTTGGGGGCAGAGGCGGACGTTGCGTGCCTTGCCGATGAAGGTTTTGTCATCACCTTGCAGGAGTCCCTTGACCGATACAGCGGAATGAGCGTCGCCGACATGGTGCGCGACCTGCAAAAGCGTTACGGGCAATCGAGTTCGCTGGACGTTTCCAAATTCGAGCGCAAGCACCAACGGGTCATGGGCAGGCTGATCGCGGAACATTTGCAAATGATACCGGGAATTTCCCAGGCGCTGGATGCGATCGCCTGTCGGATCTGCGTCGCTTCGTCCGGAACGAAAGACCGGATTCGTTCAATCCTCAAGAAAGCGGGATTGTTTGAGCGCTTTCATCCGCACATTTTCAGCGCCGGCGTGGTTGCTCGCGGCAAGCCTTTTCCCGATCTTTTTCTCCATGCTGCGGCGCAAATGCGCGTTGACCCGAGACGCTGTGTCGTAGTCGAGGACAGCATACCCGGGGTCACGGCGGCCGTTGCAGCCAACATGCGGGTTATCGGCTTTGCCGGCGGCAGCCATTGCCGCGCCGGGACTGCGTCATCGACCGTATGTCGGAATTGTTGCCGGCGCTTGCGGCTGCGGAAAGCGGTAGTTCATCGACCATCCGATGAACCGCGCGCCGCAGCCGCCGGTGCCACGCTCAATTAATCACCGTCGACTGGACCCGAGAATGTCGCCTAATGGCACGAAGCGGCCGTTCAGCAATATCCGCGCAATGTCCGCTGTTGCCGGAAAACCGGAAGTGATTTGCTCGTTCTGAGTTTTACCGCTCATGACCCAGAACGGTCATGTGACGAGACTCGAGCGCCTGCGCGAGCCCTGACCGGTTCCGCCCGAGCTTGCGCCTGCGCCGCAATATTGCAGCCGTTCGTCTCCGATCCAGTGATCAGACTGTTCGACGGAGGCCTGCGCGAGCACTAATTGCCGTATGAGCAAAGCCCGTCCTCGGAACGACGGCTCGCCGCTCCCGCCAAGGCGAATCGACATGAATGCACTCTAACTGGTGTGGATCACCTGGGGCTGCCAGGCCGAGGACGCACCGCCGATCGCGGCCCCACCGGTGAGCTTGTCGTTGGTTACGATCCAGGTGTCACGCATGAGCGCAAGTGGCAAAGATTGTGCAGCAGGCAAGGTCAACAAAACCGCTTCACCTTACAGATCCCACATTCGCCGCCCTTCGAACTCCATCTTGCACCACGCGGCCGGACCATACGGCGCGTGCAGTAAAGCCTGGGTCGCGACTGGGTAACCAGGCCGCACCACATCTGACAAGCTGAACTCCCTCCTGTCGGCCGGCCGCAAGATGCGCTAACATCGACCGGTACCCGTGATGGAGTCACGCATGCCCGAGCCGACCACATCCGACGCCGCCTCTCCTGCGACGACCGAAGACCAAGCGATCCGGGAACGGGTCAAGGAGCTGACGAGCCAGGTTCTGCAGCAGGGTCGGATCGACCCCGAGGCAGTCAGGGATATTGTCCGCGCGGTGATCGGTGCAACACCCGGCAATGCGGAGGCGAGCGGCGCCGAGGAGCACGAGCTATTCGCCGACGCAGTGAGAAAGCTCGACGAGGCGCTGATGAAGTCGGCGAGCGCGACGCACGACGCCCTCCAGCGCCTCGCGTCACGCGGGCAGGACTTCACCGACAACGACTTGAAAGAGGCGCTGGTCACCCTGCGGGAGCTGGAACAGGATTACGCGGCGGCAGCGAGCCGAATCGCGGAGGCGATGACGGGCAACCTCACGCGCGAGATCGCCGAGCTTGCGGCCCACGCCCAAAACGTCGGAGCGGAGGCGAGCGCGCGTGTCGCAGGCATGATGGGCGAGCTTGCCGGAGGGGTGGGCGCCGTACCCGGTATGGCAACGATCCGCGATGCCAGCGTCCGCATGGCGTTGCTTGCCAGCGGCGTGCTGGCCGGCGTCGCGGATGCCCTGCGCGGCCGGTCCGAGGCGAAGAGCGGCACATAGGTTTGAGTGAATGGTCTCCGGCGTCTTCAGTGTGGCCCGCGAGCTGCCACGCCTGCGGGAGATCAGCTCAGTCCTCATCCGCCATGGACTCGGCGACCTCGTGCGTCGCGTCGGCGTCTCTACGCTGCTCGAGCACACCGGCCAACTGCTGCAATGGGGACAGGCCAGCGAAGTAGCCCATCTCGAGCCGCAGCAGCGCGCCAGGCTTGCTTTGGAACAACTCGGGCCCACCTTCGTCAAGCTGGGTCAGATGCTCTCGACCAGAGAGGACCTCCTCCCTGCGGCGTGGACCGATGAACTCGGCCGGCTGTACACCCACGTAACGCCGGTGCCGTTCGCGGATCTGTTGCCGCAGATCGAACAGGCTCTCGGCCGATCTCCGTTTGAAGTGTTTGCCAGTCTCGACCGCGAACCCTACGCCGCCGCCTCGATCGCGCAGATACACCGGGCCACGCTCGCCAGCGGCACGCCGGTGGTCCTGAAGATCCGCCGCCCCGGAATCGCGGCGAAGGTCGATGCCGATCTGAGGATCCTCGAGCATCTTGCCCATCTCGCCGAACGGGAGATAGCGGAGGCGCGGCGCTACCGCCCGCTCGACGTAGTGGCCCAGTTGCGTCGCTCGCTCGAGCGCGAACTCGACCTCGCCGTGGAGGCGCGCAACACGGAACGTTTCGCCCGCAACTTTGCCGGCGACCTCGGCGTGCTCGTCCCGCGTGTCTACTGGGAATCGACGAGCAGCTCGATGAATGTGCAGGAGCACGTCGAGGGCATCCGCGGTGACGATTTGGCGGCCATCGACGACGCGGGTCTCGACCGCAAGGCGATCGCCGCGCGCGGCGTCGACGCGATGCTCAAGATGATCCTGGTGGACGGCTTCTTTCAGGCCGATCCGCATCCCGGCAACGTGATGTGCCTGCCCGGCAACCGTCTTGCGCTGATCGATTTCGGCATGGTGGGCCGACTCTCGCCGACGCGTCGCAGCCAGATCGTCGACCTGCTCGCCGGGTTCGTGCGCCATGACGAAGAGACGATGTTGGAGGTGTTGCTCGACTGGCGCGGCAGCGACGCGGTCGACGAGGCGCACCTTGCCGCCGATCTCGGCGAACTGGCCCTCGATTTTTCCGACGCGCAGTTGAAGGATTTGAAGATCGGTACGCTGCTGCACAGAGTGTCGGCGATCCTGCGCGAGCACTCGATCGTACTGCCCGCCGATCTCGCTCTCCTGTTCAAGGCGCTCGTCAGTCTCGAGGGATTTGGCCGCCAGTACGATCCGGAGTTCCGCCTGGTCGATCGCGTGGAGCCGTTTCTCAACCGCGCCATATCGGAGCGCTATCAGCCGGCGGACGCGTGGCGACGCAGCCAAGCGACGCTGGGCGATTTCTTCGGGCTGCTCGCCTCGATGCCGCGCGACCTTGCCCGGCTGGTCAAGGATGCACGCCATGGCCGGCTACGGATCGACCTCGATCTCAAGCGCCTCGACGCCTTCGGTAATCGCCTCCACAGTGCGGTCGATCGCGCGACCATCGGCATCATGACGGCGTCTCTCGTGATCGGCTCGTCGATCGTGATGACGATATCGGGAGGGCCAACTCTGTTCGGGAGGTCGCTGCTCACTTACTGCGGGCTGGCTGGCTATCTGATCGCGTTCGTGAACAGCCTCTGGGTCATTCTTTCGATCTGGCGCTCCGGACGGCGGTGAAGCGCGGCCCCCGCTCATGTCCGTTATCGAGGGTAACCCGGACGACATGTGCTCGCTTTGAGCTTTACCCGTTTTTGACCCATCTGAGACATCTGCGCTCCACACTCGGGCGTGCCGTGCACGCTTCCCTCGCTGACTTGTCGCTGTGGGCCGTCCTTGCTCGCCCGGGGTCCATGGTCACGGCAGCGACACACGCGGTTTAATTTTACTTTTTCTTTCGCTTCGGCTCCTTCGCCGTCGTCATGCCGAAGTCGCGAAAGAGCATAGCGAAATCCTGTCCCAACTCGTAACAGATCACGATTTTATGTGCGGAAAGGTCCCAATGGGCGCTGGGCTGAGCACAGGTTAGCATCTCGAGCGTGATCGGTCGTCGCCACACGTATCGTTCGGCAGCAAAGTTGGCGACCGTTTCGAGCAGCTCGATGGTACGAAGCGCTTGGGCGATAACCTCGACTCGCCCCTTGGCGGGCCCGTACACGACATCGATCTTCTGTTTTGGCTGGTCGGCGCCACGCAGATGCGGCTTGAGCGCCGTGCTCCAGGACGATGACGCGATGCCGTAGTCGTCCTGACAGGTCTGCTGCCGGAGTTTCGGCAGCTTCGCCTTCTCGGCGGCTTCTGCAAACTTGTCCGGGTCGGAACCAACCATCAGACAGACGATCTGATAGGCACGCTGCCGGTCGACGCCGTGCTCCGCGTAAAAGGTCAATTCAATTCCTCGCACCTGATTGCGCTTCTCGCTCATGAACCAACCGGTCGCCGCCTGAACGAGTACGTGGGAGGAAACTTCGGTTCCCACGTCGAGCATCCGCGTGACCGCGAACGCGTCGGCGGCGTCCTCTTCGCGGCCGAGCACATACAAGTCCATCTCGCTGATAAGCGCGTGGCCCAGTTCGTGGGTCAGCACAAACAGCATGTTGCCGGCGACGAACTCGACCAGGTTCTTGCGTTGCTGCTGCGAAAGGTTCTTGAGCCGCGGGTTGTTTTCGATGGCGTGCGCGGCCTCGTCCAGCCTGGCCCGGAATTGCTCCGATCCCGCCTTGAGCCTTTCCTTGACCTGATCTCCGGCCTCCGGCTGAGCCATGGCTGGATACGGGCCCGACAGGAGGATGCCGCCCAGGGCACAAACGCAGAAAAAGCGATTCAGCATCTGCGCTCAACCACGCCTCGATGCTCCGATGACTTCCTTCGTACACGATATCCGCGTCGGAGCAAACTGCCAGTGCGGTGTCCCGATTCCGAAGTTCGCCCGAATTTGCCGCACACTCCGATGCGAACTTCGGAATCGAAGGACACTAGCAACTTTATAAACTCTAGTGCCGCTTTGAACCCGAAGTTCGCAACCGGACTCGCAGCCATTGTAGTGACTTTATAAACTCTAGTGCCGCTTTGAACCCGAAGTTCGCAACCGGACTCGCAGCCATTGTAGTGCGAACTTCGGGTTCGCGGCACTAGTGGCCATTGTAGTGCGAACTTCGGGTTCGCGGCACTAGCCCTCCGGTTGGTTCCGCTGCGCCTTGCGCCAACTCACCATCGAGGACGCCGGTTGTCGAGAGCGCCGCCGAGAAGCCGGCTGATGCCATTTCGCCCCCATCCCTGCCATTACAGCGATGAGGGCTATGTTACCTCTCATAACTGCAATGAATGATTCATTCCGCCGTGTCCGCGGCAACTTCGTATAGTTATGACGGGCCCGAGCGTGCTATCTTGGTGGTGGGACCTAGAGACGGGGGACTGTCATGAAAAGGTTAATGGAGCCGCGGCAATGCGCGCCGCCGCACCCTCTCGCTCGCGGACATTCGATGCGGTTGTGAAGTCTTGGCGAATGCCATTTGTGCTCCTCGCTGTCACCGCGGTAACAGGCTGCGCTGCTCCGGCCAGGACGGGTGCCACGCTCGACGCGTTGACGAAGAACATCGGGGTACCGAAAGCAGGGCACGCGCGAGTCTTTGTCCTGCGCGATAAGGCCTTTGCCGGGATCATCGATCCCGGTTGGAAGATCCAACTCGACGGCCAGATAATGGGTGACCTCAAGACCGGCACGTTCGTTTATCTGGACCGTCCGGCCGGTCGTCATCAGCTTTCGTTCTTTCGCGGGGGAGATCTTGCGCACGTCTCGCGCCTTGATTTCGACGTGGCCGGTGGGCGCAGCTATTATTTCCGCATCGAGCTTAATGAGAAAGGACGGATGGTTGCGGCGGGGAGCTCGATGGGAGGAGTATTACCCTTGCTCGTCACATCTACGATCGCAGCGGCAGCCGATGATCGCGGCCTGTTCGACTTCATTCCGCTTGACAATGCAACGGCCGCACAGGCCATGGCCGAACTTCGCCTGGCGGACCCGCCGGAGCCTTCCCCACACCAAGCCCTGATTTCCTCAGCGCGTAACCAAGGTAGCCGTTAAGGGAACCGATCCTGCGTCCCACTCGGTATCAAGAGTGACGGACGGCGACGGCACCCATCGTGGCCCGGAAACAGGCGATACGGACAGGAAGTATGTTTGATGTTTGCGCCGGCACGAATGGATATGTCTGTTCGCTGCCTCGTTCCTAACCAATGAGCTTCGTCAGAGCCTCCGCATCGACCACGGCGATGCTACCCCGTTCGAGGTATACCCACCCACGTTCCTCCCAGGCTCGCAGCTGCTTGTTCGTACTCTCGCGTGACATTCCGACGACGTTGCCCAGTTCCCGCTGGGCGATGCGCACCTTGTGTCTCGTGGCGGACGCCTCGACACCCCCACTCAACTCTAGCAGCGCCTTGGCCAGACGCGCTGGGAGGCTCAGATACATCACGTCCTCGACCTGTGCGCTCGTCCGGCGGATGCGGGCACACAAGATTTCGATGAGCTTGAGCACGACATCCGGCTCGCGATGCAGGAAGGGGATGAAGTCGC
>WNGJ01007559.1_pt1 | contig 15007 bp, 15 predicted proteins | sample 5400611 | NCBI WGS metagenome assembly WNGJ01 (sample SAMN13153375, study PRJNA577476) | soil metagenome | isolation source: 40 cm soil or saprolite under Garry oak tree replicate 1 | place: USA:California | collected 2016-06-15
TCACCACGCCGCCGATGTCGTCGTTGTCGATCGCAACCGCCGCCAGCTGCGCGCCGGCCGGCGCGGGCAGTGCGATCCCCATCCCGGTGATGGCAAGCGCCGCAACGGTGGAAAACAGAACCTGCCGCAAACTCATCGCACCCTCCCTACGATACTCGGGCTTAAACCGCCCTTGTCAGCGCGAGGATATATCAAATTGCAGACTGCACCAAATCCGGAACTCGATTCCCCAGCCGTTTCTCAAGTCGCGAGTCGAATGTCGCCTATTGGCACTTCTCGGACCTGTCAGCACGTCCGCTCTACGTCCGCTATTGAAGCTATTTCAGACGGTAAATGCTCGCTGCGAGTATTTCGCATTTTTGACCCCCATAGCGGTCCTCAGCACCGCAGGACGTGCGGGGTGCTGGCCCGCGGGGTGCCGGCCCCTTTTAACCCCCACTGGCCCCCCTTGAATTTCGCGGTGGCCCTCTTTGGCCGCCTTACCGAGATCGCGTTTCTGTATTAAGGTCTAATGGTGACTTCCACTCAGGGAGGAAATGCCATGAAACCTAACTATAAAATCGCAATGGCAATGCTCGCAGGTGTCGCCTTTGGCGCTCTTGCAGTTCAAGGCCTTCACGCTCAGGCCAACCCGCCGGTCTATGTTGTCACGGAGATCGATGTTACGATCTGGATGCCTACGTAAAAGAGTATGCACCGCTCGCCCAGGCCGCGATCAAAGCAGGCGGTGGGCGCCTACTGGCCGTGGGACAGAATGCAGTCGCGATCGAAGGAACACCGCCGAAATCTCGCGTTGCCATTCAACAGTGGCAAAGCATGGAGCAATACAAGGCGTATCGTGCTTCAGCAGCACTCGCGGATGCCCGCAAGATCGGTGACAAATACGCGAAATTCCGCACCTTTGCCATCGAGGGCGTGCCGCAATAGCTTAGTCCCCCACAAGCACGATCGAGGCCGCCTCGGTTGGCGGCCTCTTTCATTTCAGACAGGCGCGATGTCTGCAATTGGCACTAAGCGGACCTGCCAGCATGTCCGCCCGATGTCCGCTTTTGCGGGAAAACCGGAAGCGACATGCTCGCCTTGAGCCTTACCGCTCGCGTTGGTTAGACCATCTTGCCAACAATCGTCGCCATCTCCGCCGCTGAGAAAGCTCGCAGCGATTCGGTGCGGATGTTGCCTAGGGCACCGATACTTAGGTTGAGGGCGGTGGCGGAGAGCTCATCTGGGGCCTCGACTATTGTCACGATGTCGTAGCGTCCCTGTGTCCAGACTATCTCCTTAACAGTGACCCCAGCCTTCTTCGCCATTTGCTTGAAGGCTTCCGCCCGCTTCGGGGAGTCTTTTGCATTTTTGATGCCTTGCTCGGTGAACTTGGCAAGCACGACATAGGTTACCATGGTCATCCTCCCTTGCTTTGAGGTCAGAAGGAGCCCAGTTCATATCACCGGCTCTCAAAGCCGGAACAACCCCGGCATTCTGGCCCGGTGGCTCCGTATCTGGCCTTGTCGCCGTCTGAACAAAGCCCCCCGCCGAGTAGTGAGCATTGATTTAGATCAACGGTGAAAGACCAATCGTCCAGTCCCGACGAAGCTGGTGCCGGCCAATGTCTGAGTTTGGCACTAAACGGACCTGTCAGCCGCAGCGCCCGAAGTCCCTGTCCCAATCTCACCTCCCTAGCCTTTGGCACGGTGGGACAAGCCGAACGATGCCCAGATTCCTCGTCGCGCCGCTGTCCGCAGACACCTCGTATTCGTCCCCATCCCCAGCCTCCAGAAGCCCCTCCTCCACTGCCCTTTGCCTGAGCCGACCTGCCACGCTCCTGCTTACGCGAAGGATAGCCGCGACCTCCCTGACCGTGTGCTTGTCTGCGAACAAAGCCGCCGCCCGGGTGAGCATCGGAGGGACGAGGTCGCGGTTCTCCCATCCCAGCCCAGCCGCCCCATTCTCCGAGACGAGCGGCTTTGCGGTTGCCTCGAACGGCCCGACTCCCTCCGCCCGATGCCGAATCTTCTCATAGTGAATCTCGAACCGCGCGCCCTGCTCCGGAGAATAGTCCTCAGGTCGTCTTAGTCCGATCACCGTGTCGAGCACATCCTCACGCCTAGACGTTCCTCGTTGTCGCCCGTTAGTGCCCGCGTGATGGACAAACAGAACCGACTTTCCACCCCGCCTCAGTTTCAGAAGCCAGTTTTGCATCGGCTCCCAAGCATCCCCTGCATTCTCGCTGCCGTTCGGAAACAGAGTCGATAGGTTGTCGAGGATCACAAGATCAATGCCCTCAAGGAGCCGTTCGATCCCCGCTTGTCCTTCCTGCGTGGCTAGGTTTATTCCACCTTCCGTATGGTCGGCCGCGAGAATCCGGAAAGCATCATTTGGAATCTGGCAGCCAAGCCCGACCGAGATTTCCGATAGCCGCTGTTGGAGGTCAGACAAAATCATTTCTCCGTCGACATAGAGAACACGACGGCTTTTCGGGACCGACCAGCGGAGCCGTCCGATAGTCCTCCTCGGGCGTCACGATATGCCAGGCACGCCGACGGCGGCACCGCGGCCCGTGGCGGCCTGTCCGGGCCTGCCGCGATACCGGAGCTATCCGGGACGGCCGGCCGCGTCAGCGGCTTCCGTATCTGATGACTCAATAGGGATCGCCGTGAGAAAATCATCTGCGTCCTTATAGGCCAGGCCTCCGACAAGATGCTGCCGATCGATCAGGTCGTTGCGCCAGTCAGGATCAGCCTCCCACGGCAGACGTTCGCGCATGAAGAACACTGCCAGGAGGCCATTCGTATTGCCGATCAACCTGCGGAGCTGATTGTCGAACGGGTTATCGTTCCAGAGCGGCCCCGCAGCTCCCTCATGAAACACTCGCTCATATTCATCGATGAAGAGGATAAACCTTTCGGTCGGCTGCGCGACGAGATAACTGTTCAAGTCTTGCGCCAGCATCCACGGCAGCATCTGCGATAACTCATAGGGCTTCTTGAGATCGCCACCTTCATATAGCTCCTTTAGGAAGACGCGTGTGTGCTCAAGGTATATCCTTTTGCTTTTATCGATAACCCAACCGCCTGCCCATTTCAGTAGGAATCCCAAACCAGGAATCTCGGAGAGAACATCGCTCAGTAGTTCTGTTGTCGCATCGCTCTGTAGCAATTCCTTGGCTTTGTCTTTTGCCCCATCCAATGCTCCCTCTGCCACGGCCGTTGTTCGTTTCAGCCAAGGCCGAGTGAGTACTGGAAATGGCTGCTCACCGCGTGTCGCCCTCCAAGTCAGCGCCAGCGCGAGATCAAAGGCAGGGAGCGAGATCCCTGCATCGGCAAAACCGTTTCTGATCCAGACTAGCAGCAGGTCGGGATCGTCTTTCGGTCGCCCATGTAGATCGATTTGCGCCCGGCGGAGGAGAGCGTAGCTCGGCTCCACCGAAACATCTGTCTTGGTCACGGCCTTTTGGATTCCAGCCCTTCACGTGAAGCCCGTACGATCCGAATTTTCTAATCACCCGCTGTCCGCCAAAAAGCCGTCGCTCTTCAGGCGAGCCTCGCGCGCGCTGGTTCGTTATCTCATCGCGGTTTGCGTTGGAATCGGTGGCACCTTGGCTTGGCAGTCCTACGGTGAGGCCGCTAAGCAGCTGGTCGCGACTTGGGCCTTGCAGCGCGGGTGGTCGCTAACTTGGGTGCCTTGCGGCAAATGGGCCAAGCCAACCCCGTCGCCCAGTTCCGTCATGGCCATCGAGTCACAAGAACAAGCTGCCGTTCCGTCATCCGCACCAAGCGCTGCGCAAACTGGAGCCGCTGCGCAGACCAGTCCCGATACGATCGGGCAAACGCCGCCTTCCGTATCTTCCCCCGATTTGGAGCGGCTCGAGGCGATGGCGGTCAGTCTCGCCACAGTGCGGGAAAAGGTCGAGCAGCTGGCCGCCGGTCAAGAGCAGATGGCGGCCGATATCGCCAAGCTGAAAGCCGCCGAGCAGGAGGTCCGGCAGAAAATCTCAGCTGCGCTGCGAGTGCCCCCTGCGCCCGCGAGCAAGCCCCTGCCGACGACAGCGCCTCCTTCACGGCCACCGATGCCACTTCACTGACCCTCGCGCCTAGCCGGCACGCCGGTGTACCGGGGCGGCTTCAGATGCTCGCCATGGGTAAAAGGGTTGAACAGCTTTACCGGGACTTTCGTGCCGAGCGCCTGCCTCACTCCGAGAGATGCTTGCCCCGCAATGTGGATCGGTCGCGGTTCGGGGTAAAACGGGACTTGTTCGCTCGCGAGGCCTCGGCATCGGCCGGCATCTCTTGAGCACGCTCGGCATGCTAACCACAGGACGCCAGCCGCGCCTTCGTCGAGCGGAACGCGCTTGGTAGCATCGTACCGATAGTGCGGCTGGGCCGTGATGTTTGCTCGGAAGACCAGCACATCGGATCGCGTTCACTTATTGATAAACATGCTGGATGATTCCCCCTTCCTAACGCCTAGCCGACACAGTGCGGCCGCATAAACGCCAGGCCAATCAGGCGCATTAGAAAAATCCGAAAAACAAGGGGCAGCCGACTCGCAATCTTACCAGAGAGGCGTAGCCATGGCTTCGATTCAGCTCCTGAAGCATACGTTTGATCCTAACCTCTTTGGCTCGAGGCTAGGGGTGACCATGCCGCGGGATCGCGCTGTCACCTTCGGCGATTTGGTTGGCAAAGTTAGAATGCTCCGTGTCGAATGCACTAAATGCGGATGGGGCGGCTCGTATTCACTGTCCTTATTAATTCAGCAGTGCGGCCGGGATTGCACAATCCTCGACTGGAAGGACAAGTTGACCTCAAATTGTCGCCGGCGTGTCAACCTAGACGATCGCGATCAGTGTATCGCGCGGTGCCCAGATTTACCGAAGGTTCTGTAGCGCACACAATGTGACACCCGGCGCTGCTGTGCCGCTTTCTCGAATCCAGAGGTCATTTCGGATGGCCAGGATCGACTACAGCAAGCCAGCAGAAATTTGTTGGGTAACTCGACCATACTTGGATGAGCCAAGTGGTGCCTCTGTTGAAGAATATTATGAAGACTTCACGTTAAGAGAAGCAGTATTGTTTGCGACACTTCAGCTCGATATCCGACGCTGCAAGTCCGTTACCATCAGATGCGACGGACGGGTATATAACATGCACGAGATCGAAGGACTCTTTCGCAGCCGAAATTTTCCAATGGATGGAACCCTACCTGACTAAATCAACCGACAGAGCTCCGGCTCAATCGCGGCTAACATAGGATGTACCCGGGGCACTCTGCGGATTGGTTGCGGCGGAACTCAACGGCAAGAGAGGTGTGACCAGGTTGAAGAGACGCCTCGCTGAATGTCCGCTGTTAGGGGTAAAGCGGAAGAGATATGCTCACTTTGAGTTTTTCCGAGTTTGACCCTGGCTGTGTGAAAACGCTGCGTGCCAACGGCGATTAGCGAAGCGTCGCCGCGGCGACGACGTATAGTCCGATCGCAATCAGGACGACTGCGTTGAATCCCAGGCTCATCGCCAGCAGGATCGCGAGAATCGCGCTCAATACGGAGGCGCAGCCGTTGATGCCCCACGCCCAGGGCAGGAGCGCCGAGCGAGCCGCCGCGACGCGGGCGAGCGCCAAAGGAAACGGCATTCCCATGAAGAGCGCCAACGGCGCAATCAAAGCTAACGATACCGCGATCTTGAGTGCCTCGGGCAGCGGCATCAGCCAGCGAAACAGCGGCACGACGACAACGAGATGCAGCAAGGCGGCGGTCCCGATGCCGGCGATCGCCAGAGCCAGCGATGGGTGCCGAAAGCGGGCGAGGCATCGGAAAAGCCGGTCGGCTGCGCCGATGCGGGTCGGCACGCTCTGTGGCAACCGTGCGCGTAATGTCTCGAGACGCGCGTTCAATTTCGGTGCCATCCCGCTGCCCAGCCCTGCGAAGAAGAGAAAGCCGCACAGCACGACCGGGATGGCGTAAACCGGATGACCGAGGAAGAGCACGAAGCGCTGAATGGACGCGATCTCGATGAAGAGAAAAGCGAAGCCGATCGCCAGGAAGTAGAGGACGACCCGCCATCGCGCGAGAGCGGCGGCGGGTCCACGCTGGTCGCCGCCGAGCCAGAGCAGCGGTGCCAGGATCAGCAGCACAGCGAGCGCCGCCGCTTGGACCAGCGTTGCCGCCAGGATGAGGTAGCCCCAGTCGAGCAGCGCCGCGCCGCCGAGCGCGCGTTGCTGCAAAATCTCTGACAGGGCTCGCCATTTGAAGAAATCGAAGAAGTACGGCCGGTCGTCGGTCGTGGGTGCGATGTCGAATTTGTAGTCACGAAGGAATTGATCGCGCTCCGATCCGAGCAATGCGACCGCGCCGTCGAAGAAATAAGGCTGATCGAGAACATTCAATCGGTTTGCCTCCTCGCGCGTCATGCCGGGGAGGAAGGCAAGGTCGAAGGCGCGCTCATCGGCGAAATGCCGGATGTTTTCCACGTCCTGGCCGGTCAGCGGGCTGTTCTTGACGAGGAGCGTGGTGGTGTTCCAGCTGCGTATGAGCGCGAGGTGTCGGCCCGACTCGCGGATTCCCCGGCGCTCCAGTGCGGAAACCGCAGTGGCGAACAGCCGCAGGCTGTCGCGCGGCGGCAGCTTCAGCCAGCGTGTGATGGCGAGATAGCCGCCTGGCCGCAAACAGTCGAGATACTGCTCGAACGCCTCGATCGTGTAGACGTAGCTCTCACTGAGGCTGTGCGTGCCTGCGGCCGCCGCCGCCAAGGAGTCGAGGAGGGGGATCTGGATCACGTCGTAGCGGTCGCGCTGGCCGGCGACAAAGCTTCGCGCCTCCGCGACATGCACCCCCACGCCCGGGCGCGCGTAGAGATGGCCTGCGAAGGCGGCAAAGCGCTCGGCGACGAGCCGCACGAGTTGCGGGTTGAGTTCGACCGCGTCGACCGTCTGCGCATCGTGCAGCAGGGCGAGCAAGACGTCGGCTCCGCCGCCGGCGCCGAGGATCAGAACGTCGGGCTTCTTCAGGAGATGATAGGGCAGCGCCGTCGGCGTGGCATCGAGATAGTCGAGCGACTCGCGCCGGCCGTCGAAGGCGGTGATCGCGGTGAGTCCGTCGCCGTCGGTAAAGACGCCGAGCTGGGCCGGAGGCTCCGTCGCGTTGGAAAGGCTCAGCCCCGGCACGTAGCGGAGAGGAACGGTTGGACTGCTCACGACCGTCAGCAACCCGAGCGGGCTCGATTCCTCGGCGATCACCTCTGTGCCGGGGACGAGCACCGCCTGGCTAAGCCCCTTGTATTCGGACAGGTGCAGTTCCGTCCATGACGGCGGCAGCGTGATGCACGCTGCGATCGCAGCAAACGAACACGCGGCAGCCCTGCCCCACCGGAACGCCCCGCTCTCGCGCAGGCTGATCCCGAGCGCCGCGGCGAGAAGGCCGAGCAGCGCAACAATCCTGAGCGCCGTGTCGGGAAAGAGGGCGAACAGCGCCAGCATCAAGCCGATGGCGCCGGCGGCGGCGCCAATCAGGTCGTAGCGGTAGATTTGACCGATCCGCTCCGGGAATGCGGCGAGCGCAAGCCCGATGCTGGTGGCCGCGCCGAAGAACGGCAACGCAAACAGCGTGTACAGGATGGGAAGAAAGAGAAGCTGCCGCGGCTCCCAGATGATGGCGAGCACATTGAACGGCAGGCGCTCGGACACCGCAAAGCTCGCGACCGCCGATACTGCGAACAAGGCGGCACCGACGGCAAACGCCGCTCCCAGGTGGCGGCGCAGTCCGTCGCCCACCAGCGCGAGGAAGGCACCGCTCGCGCCGTAGCCGAGCAGGGCGATACTGATGACCATGTACGCGTAGTGGTGCCACTGAACGATCGAGAACAGGCGCGTCAGCAGCACCTCGTAAGCGAGCGCTCCAGCCGATACCAGTCCGACGGCCGGCAAGAGGGGCATCGGTCAGCGCTACCGGTCGCCGCCGGTCAGCGGCACGAAGTGCACCGGCAGCAATTGCCTGGTCGTCACGCGTCCGCTGTCAGCGTTGCGCTCGACCAGCACGAGGTGCTGAAGCGCGAAGGGTGCGCCGACCGGGATCACCATGCGCCCGCCGGGTTTCAGCTGGCGAAGCAAAGGCGGTGGGATTTGGCTCGCCGCGGCGGTGACAATGATGCCATCAAAGGGGGCAGCCTCCTCCCACCCGTAATAGCCGTCAGCCGACCGCGTGGCGACCTTGTCATAGCCGAGCCGCTGCAGCCGCGCGGCAGCGGTGTCCGCCAGACCGGGCACGATTTCGATCGTGTGAACGCGGTGCGCCAGATGGGCGAGAACGGCAGCTTGGTAGCCGGAGCCGGTGCCCACCTCGAGGACGCTGTCATCCGGCCGCACGCGCAGCAGGTCGGTCATCACGGCGACGACGAACGGCTGCGAAATGGTCTGACCATAGCCGATCGGCAACGGTCGGTCGGCATATGCTTTGCCGCGCTCGTCGTCGGGCACGAACTCGTGCCGCGGCACTTCGTCCAGGACTTTGAGTATCTCCGGCGCGATAGAGTCTCGGCCGATCGCCATGCTCGCCTGCTTCGCGTGGGCCTTGATCGTCGTCACCATGCGGGAGCGCTCGGCAGCAAGATCCGCCTGGGTCGCCGCGGCCAACGAACGAGCCGCAAGCAACAGCGCTAGGAAGGCGCCAATGGCGAGCGCCGACCAGCCGCGTGCAATAATGGGCATGGGACGGCGCGCTCGTGCGGCACCCCTCCCAGGCGCGCGCACCTCGCCGGAGCCTGCCGTCGCAAACTCGCTGCCAATAATAATGATTCCTTTCCATCCGGCCGCGTTCAGGCGCCAAGCACCGAAGCCCATCAATGATACTCGAAGGCGAGCGCCAATGGATACCACCGTCCCGAATGCCGCATCACGGTGCCGTTAAGCGAGTCGGAACCCTCGCCCGATGGGACGTTCTGGTGCTGGAACATCGCGTCCGCCCGGCGCGACGATGCCCGCTGACTCGTGATCCTAGTCACGGCGGGGAGTTGCTCGATGTCGCCTTTTGGCACTGCGCGGACCTGCCGGCATGTCCGTCCGATGTCCGCTTTCGAGGGTAAAGCGGTCGTTCGTCAATGCGCGCGGAAGGTCTCAGATTGACCCTGAACGGACCTCAACGTCTCCTTGGCTAAGCATTGAGCTGCTCAGCGTTCCCGATGGACTGCGTCGATATTTGACGGCGAACTGGCCAAACTCACGGAAACCGAAGTGGGTGGCCACCTCCGTCGGGCTTGTGGCCGCGCCGTCATTCGAGAGCAGGGTCCGGCGCGCCTTTCAAGCGCAGAGCGAGCAGGTAGCGCTTTGGCGCCGTCCCGTGTATCGTCCGGAACGCCATGCTAGGCGGTGGGCCGGGCGTGTCAGCTCCGGGGTAGTTAAAATGAGTCTTGCTACTCTTGAAGCGCTGTTTGGCCGTGTCACTTCGGTATTTCTCGTGCCACTGATCAATATTATTTTTTTGAGTTTGATCGCTCACTTTATATCCGGAGGCATCAACTTCAATGGAAATCAAATTCAAGGAATTTCATCACACATAGCTGATCTTGCTTCAAGTGTTGCTAAGGGAGATATTCACTTCAATATTGACTCCATCTCTGATTTCGTAAAGAAAAATGGACACTCTATTGCAAACGCGTCGACGTTCTTCTTGACAGCAGTCTGGGTCACGTTTGTAGTGTTTGTTTACCTCATTGACCGGCTGACTTTCCACATAGGTTATTTTGTTCCACCAGCTCTCCAGTTCGATCTCGATGAATATGGAGTTCTGAATAAAAACGCTCCGCGTTTCCGTCGATTTCGGAGTCTAATCGGCGAGGACGTTCCATTTGGAATCGCATATGCGGCAATAACGGCGTATTTGGGGGATAAGAACGTTGACAAATATCGATTGGCGGCTCGCAACAAGGTCACCCGCGCCATCGATCGTGCCAAATCCGCCCTTTCTTACACGAAAGCTTATCTGCTTTTTTGTTTATTGCTTTTGCTGACTTTTATTATCCATGGCCGGCACATTTCAGTTCTTGGTTCTGCTTCTATTATTGTTATATTGCTCTTATCTTTTATGCTATCGTGTTTATCCTATGCCAATTTTTCCAAACAGTTGGTTGATTACGATATTGACAGCTTCATTTCTGATCGCAGTTATAACAGCTCTCTACCCGTCAAATTTTCGGATTTTTCAACAACCGAAACGCGCCCGGATGTAAATTTTGTAAAAACGCGAATTGGGGCACTTTTGAGAAGGACGTGCATCAGATTTTCAATGCTTGAAAAGCTCAACGCATGACTCGTCCGATTCAGCGGTTTAGACGTCAGCCGCGTGGTAGGCCGGAAGGAGGAATGTCGGCTTTTGGCACAACTCGGACCTCCCGAGATGTCTGCTATTTGGCCGCTTTGGGGGGCAAAGCGGACTCTGCGCTTGGCCAGACGAGCAGTGCCCATCGCGCTGGCATGCCTTTCCTGACTATCGCGATAGTTTCATCTTTATAGTTACGCAATGAAAACGTGTGACGAACAAGAGCCGGTGGCCCTCGGGTAAGGCCCGGCTCCGACTTGCGCCGCGAGCATGCTGCCGCACAGGCAGGCATCTTCGCGTGCATTCGTTCGATTATTGGGCTTCGCCCGCTCGAACCGGAATTTGCTCGATTATCAGGCGCCAACTCAAACGTCTGACCGCGTTCGCAAATTGATCCTTCCAACAATCGCGCCGCCTATCCGGCAGGCATATTTGACATAGGCATAACGCTTGCTCATCCGGTTCGTCGATCGCCGTGACGGTTGCCGGGGAGAATTCGTCATCCAGTGTGAAGGAGATCACACAGCGGCGGACCTCCTTGATGCAATGTCGGCACGACCACGACGGAGGAGGGATTGATGCAGGTCCCCGCAATCATCGCACGCCGTTGGATACGAGACACCGGCGCCGCGACGGCTTCGTCGCCAACGTCTTGGTTGCGCAAGGGCGATCCGGCCGCCCGCCGCATGATCTCGCCGGAACTCGTCGTCGTGTGCTTGTTCTCGCTGCTCGGCCTGACACTCACCGCGGTCGCCTTGTCATACTTTTCGGACGAAACGATCAGCATGATGTTCTCTTCCGTCAACTGACATTGCCCGAACAGGTTCAACCATCAACCCGAGGAATCACCAATGCGCACACATCATGCTGTCGCTATTGTTACGGTTATGCTGATCGGGTTCGGAGTTAAGCTGTTTTTCTTTTCGGCTCCGGCTGCTGAAGCGGACACGCCCACCGTCTCGAGTGCCGGCATAGATATCCTTGAAATGCACCGCAGTCATCCGAATATAAAAAATCTTCAGCCGCAAAAGTTAAACGACATGACATTCGTCTTTTCCGACGGTGATTGATCGGATGATCTGATTAATAACCAAGAGGATTAGGCCGCCTCAGTTAGCGGTCTCTTTCGTCATTTTGAACCACAGGCGCGATGTCGGCTGTTGTGCAGGTTTTCGGACGCCGACGACCCCGCAACAGGTCAATTCGATATTCAGAAGTACGAGCCCGCCGACGGCACTAGCGGCTGCGCTCAAAATGGGGACTTCGGCATCACGACTCGGACCTTCCGGAATGTCCGCCTTATGTCCGCTATCGAGGGCATTTCGGAAGTCAAATACTCTGCATTTCGCTTCTTGACTCAAGCAGACTTGCAAGACCCCGAGCGAAACGCCCGCGGGCAAACCTCTTGCATTCCGTCACCTTCGCGGTTCCAATCCGCTCAGCGATGCGAGGGCGCATGGATACGGACGTCATAATCATTGGCGCCGGCCTTTCGGGCATGTACCAGCTCTACCGCGTGCGCGAGCTCGGCCTCTCGGTACAGGTGTTCGAGGCCGGTTATGGCGTCGGCGGAACCTGGTATTGGAACCGCTATCCGGGCGCGCGGTTCGATTCTGAAAGCTGGACGTACGGGTTTTCGTTCTCCGACGAGCTCTTGCGGGAGTGGGATTGGAGCGAGCACTTCTCGCCTCAGCCTGAGACGCTGCGCTACTGCAACCGCGTGGCGGACAAGTTCGACCTGCGCCGTGACATCGTTTTCAACAGCCGCGTGGTAACGGCCTGCTACGACGATAGCGCTGATCAATGGGAGATCGTGCTTGAGGACGGCAGGCGGGCACGCTCGCGCTTCCTGGTCACCGCCGTCGGGCCACTGTCGGCGCCGACCATGCCAGCAATCGCCGGTATCTCGGAGTTTGCGGGTGAGGCTTACCATACGGGCACGTGGCCGCACGAACCCGTGAGCTTTGCGGGCAAACGGGTGGCCGTGATCGGAACGGGGGCTACCGGGGTGCAGGCAATCACGGAGATTGCCAAGATCGCTGGGCACCTCACCGTCTTCCAGCGCACACCCAACTGGTGTGCGCCGCTGCACAACAGTCGGATCGACGCTCCGACGCAGGCCAGGATCAAGGCCAATTACCCCAAGATTTTTGCCCGCTGCCGGGATTCCTATGGCTGCTTCATCCACGATGCAGATCCTCGCAACGCGCTCGACGTGCCGCCGGATGAGCGCGAAGCGTTCTACGAGAAGCTCTATGGCGAGCCCGGGTTCGGCATCTGGATGGGCAATTTCCGCGACATCCTCATCGACAAGGCGGCAAACGACACGATCACTGATTTCATGCGACGCAAGATCAGGCAGCGAGTGAAGGATCCGGCGTTGGCCGAAAAACTCACGCCGACCAACCACGGCTTCGGCACCCGTCGCGTGCCGCTAGAAAGCGGTTACTACGAGGTCTTTAACCAGCCCAATGTGCGGCTCGTCGACGTTCGCGAGACGCCGATCGAGCAAATCACAGCGACCGGCATCACGACGAGCGACGCCGACTACGCCTTCGACATGATCGTCTATGCGACGGGCTTCGATGCCATCACCGGTGCGTTCGACCGGATCGATATCCGCGGACGCGCGGGGCAACGGCTCAGGGATAAATGGGCGGATGGGCCGCGCACCTTTCTCGGCCTACAGGTCGCCGGCTTCCCTAACATGCTGACCCTTGTCGGCCCTCACAACGCTGCCACTTTCTGCAACATCCCGCGCTGCATCGAACAGAACGTCGACTTGGTCACCGCGCTCTTGCAGCACATGCTCGCGAAGGGCTACCGGCGGATCGAGCCGACGTTAGTCGGCGAGGCAGCGTGGACTGAGCACGTCCACGAGACAGCGGCGCGCCTGCTCGCGATCGACGTCGATTCCTGGATGACCGGCGTGAACCGCAACGTCCCGGGACGGCAGAAGCGCACGTTCATGGCCTATGCGGGCGGTGCGCCGAAGTATCGCGAGAAATGCGACCAGGTCGTCGCGAACGGCTATGCGGGCTTCGTACTGGCCTAAGGCCCGTGCCAGCCCGCAGTGAGGTCTGTTCGAGGATTAAGCGAACAGGCCGCCGACAAGCGCCGGAGGGCTGCTTGCGACCATAGGAAACGAGGCTAGAAAGGAGGTGATCGATCTGCTGCCGATGATGGGCGCAAATGAACCTTCATTTGCCTGACGTTACTGAGTTCATTGCGGCGCATCCTTACTTCGCGCACTGGACCGTCTTCCTGTTAGCGCTATCTGAAGCTATTCCGATCGTCGGTACGGTCGTTCCGGGCTCCACGCTTGTGGTCGCCATCAGCGCCCTGGCGACCGCGTCTGAGATAAACGCTTGGCTCCTGGTCATTGACGCCACGCTGGGCGCCATCATTGGCGATGGCCTGTCGTTCTGGTTGGGACGGCGCTACCATCGCGAGATACTTCAGCGCTGGCCGCTAAATCTTTTCCCTCAACTCATTGCTCGCAGCGAGGCGTTTTTCAGCCGATATGGCGCAGCAAGCGTCTTTCTTGCTCGTTTCACTGCGGTCGTCCGCGCCTTCGTCCCGTTGATTGCCGGAGCATTTAGGATGCCGATCCGCCAGTTCTATGTCGCCAATGTTCTCTCGGCGCTGATCTGGGCGCCGGCTCATGTGTTTCCTGGCGTAGCCGTCGGCGTATTGGCCAGCGCAGCCAACGCGAGCACATGGCAGATAGTTGCTCTCGCGATTGCCGTGATCCTTTTGGGCTGGATTGCGTCGCGAATCGCTCGGTATTACTTCGATCGAGGCATCGTTCGCTGCCCGGATTCTGACTCGTGAGGCATTGCAAAATGGTTAGCGCAGTGGCCAGGCGAAGCTGAGCTCGTGACCGTCCGGGTCGGTCACGTGGAAGAACCGCTCGCCCCATTCGGCGTCGCGCGGCTCAGTATCAGGGCGATAGCCGGCCGCGACTACCGTTGCGTGCAGGCCGTCAACGTCGCCGTGGTAAAAGATCACACGTCCCCACCACGACCAAGTTCGCTCAGCAGGCTGGGCGATGAGATTTAGATAACTGCTTCCGGCACGAAAGCTCGTGAATGCTGCGTCGTCGCCGCCGTAAATCAGATCAAAGCCAAGCATGCGATAAAAGCGGACGGCGCGCGCCATGTTGTGGGTAGCCAGGGTGATGGCGCTGATGCTCTCGATCACCGGGAACGCTCCAGCGGTTAGGACCGACGTTTTCTCGCCCAGCCGACTGTCCAAAACAAGTACGTCTTGGTCGGAGCGGCCATTCAAGTGCCACAGTGCGCGCTGAGAAATGGAACGTGGAGGGGGCCAGATGGCAGAGGGACCTGACTGGTTTGCGAGCGCATTCAGGCTAATCGAGCGATTAGTCGGTCTCCGCAGGCCCCCGGAACCTGAGGGGTCGAGCGACTCCGCGCCTCCGAACTCCGAGCCGAAGGTTCCTACAGTCGCCGCGCCCAACCCATTCCTTCGCTGCGAGCCATCGACTGAGACGCAGGCCCTACCCCAGAAGGACGTAGCTGCGATCAAGGTCGAACTTCAATCGGGTCAACAGGATGATGAGAGCCGCCGCAAGTTGATAAGGCAGTTCTTCAACGACTACTGGGCCGGCATCACTGACAAGCTGGCTACTTTTGCGGAGCGTCTCGAAATTGCCGAAGGCTACATCAACGAACGCCTAGCGGAGCA
>WNGJ01006255.1_pt1 | contig 15006 bp, 14 predicted proteins | sample 5400611 | NCBI WGS metagenome assembly WNGJ01 (sample SAMN13153375, study PRJNA577476) | soil metagenome | isolation source: 40 cm soil or saprolite under Garry oak tree replicate 1 | place: USA:California | collected 2016-06-15
GGACGGGCCAGACCTGCGCGAGCGTCGCGAGCCCGAGAAGGATGCCGACGACGAGCAGGTCCTCCGTCGCGTTCAGCGGGCGGCCGAAGACGGCGAGGGACAGCGCCGCGGCGCCGGCGACGATCACGCCGCCGATATAGGTCCGCAGCTGCCACCGCAGGCGCGACATCTACGGAAGCAGCAGGTAGAAGGTCGTCGATGTGACCTGATTGGTCTTTCCGGTCACCGTCCGCGTGAGCCACAGCCCGGTGCCGATGGCACGCGTGTAATAGTCGAACGAACCGGTCGCGTTCACGGTGACGCGCGCGACGACCGGCATGTTGAGCAAGCCCCACCAACGCGGCAACGATTTCGTGATCTTGCCCTGCACCGGAACGGACCCGGGAAGCGTGAGCACCGCCGCGATCGCGTTCGATGGCACGAGCAGCTCAACGACGACGGGCGGCTTGATCTGCGACTTGTAGCTGGCCAGGAATGTCGTATTGAGATCGATGACGTTGCCGTTCACGACGAAGGTCGGATCCTCCGAGCACCACTCGAAGCCCGCGGCGGCCTTGCCCGCGGACGCCATCGTGATGAGCAGCGCGAAGACGAAGAGATACGCGAGACGACGCATCACATCCACCCCATCTGACCTTCCCACCGGTACTTTGGTCAGTGGATGTGAGTTTCCATTTCTGCCCGCACGCGTGGTGTCGCCGCCGTGACAAGAAACCTCAAAGGAAGGTAAACGCGCTAGGGCGCGAGAAGTGAGAGCGGGTCGATCAGCTCGCCGTCGCGCCACACCGCGAAGTGCAGATGAGGGCCGGTCGTCATCCCGGTCATGCCGATCGCGGCGATGATCTGGCCCGGCTGCACCTCATCGCCCGCGGCGACGCGCGGCGGCGCGATGCGGTCATCGAGGTGCGCGTATAGCGAGACGAGACCTCCGATGTGCGCAATCAACACGACCATCGCGCCGTCGGGAAGATGGCCGACCCACACCACGCGACCCGGCGCCGCGGCGACGACCGGCGAATACATGTCCGCGCCGATGTCGATGCCCTCGTGGAAGTGCGGGTAGTACACCCCGTCGTAGGTGCGCGCGGGCTCTCCGCGGTACGTGGTTTGACCGAAGCCCTGTGTGAGCTCGCCCTGGGCCGGGGCCAGCCATGCGCCGTTCGGCGGTGCGATCACCGCGTACGGCGCGAGGGCCAGCGCATCAGCCTGGAAGGCGACGTACTGCTGCTTCAGCTCGACGCGTAGCGTGCGCATCTCGTCGGCGGCCTCACGCGTCGCCGGGGACACCGTCGAGGCCGATGGGATCTTCGTCGTGGCCGAAAGACGCAGCGCCTCGCGCTCGAGGCGATCGCGCACCGCGCTCGGCTTTTGGGTCAGAGCCGCCAGCGTGCTGATCTGAGCGAGCGTTTCGTTCCGCTCGGCCGCGACGTCGCGCGCCTCCTGCTGGATGGCGCCGAGATCGCGGGCGGAATCGTTCGCGTAGGAGATGAGCTGCTCGTACGAGCCGCCGCTCGGTGCCGCGGCGATGCCGCGCGGGACTGGGACGGCGCGCGGCGGGAGTGTTGGCGGATCGTCAGCGAACGCGGGCGCCGCCGCCCCCAACAACAGGAGGACGACGGCGCCCGCGGTCACGGCAGCCCCCACGGGGCCTCGAGCCAACCTCTTCCTCACTGCGGCCCAGCCTGTGGGCGGACACCGGTACAGCGGCGATCTGCTCAGTCCACAACCGGGACGCCAACGAGCAGCTCGTTCGTCTCACGGTCAAACGTGCGATGCCCTAGATAAAAGGCCACCAGCCGATCTTCCCGTGGGCGCGCAGCGGACGAAAAGTCAGCGCGCGACGGAGGTCGTCGTTTCGTTGATACGACACCGCGACGAGCGCGGCTTGGCTGCTCGCCTTCCGCTACGGGTTGGTCGCGCGGTGCGGCAGCCTGCGCACCCAGTACTCCCAGGCGCGGTCGCCGGCGCGCCCGCGCAGCATCTCGGAGGCGCGCTGCGTCTCGGCCTTGCTGAGCCCGCGCACCTCGCCGAGCCGGAGCGACGCCGCGAGCAGCGTCGCGTTGCGCTCGAGGTACACCGCCGCGAAGACGGCGGCGCGGAGGTCCGCGCCGGTGACGACGCAGCCGTGGCCGCGCATCAGCACGGCGGTCCGCCCGCCCAGCGCCGCGGCGAGATCGTCGGCCTCCGTGGCGGCACGCACGAGAAGATCGGTCTCGCCGAAGCGTTGCGCGATGTCCCACACCTTGATCTCATGTCCGATCACCGATCCCATGTGATAGATCGGTCGCAGCGGGACGCCGGTCACGCCGAAGGGGATGACCGACGGCGCGTGCGAGTGCACGACCGCGCCCACATCCGACCGCTCCCGATACACCGCCGCGTGGATCGCGACCTCCTCATATGGGCGGCCCTCCGCGCCCGCCACGCGCGCGAGATCGCCGGCTTCCACGAGCTCGGGAGCGCGGGTCTGCGAGATGAGGAAGCGGTCCGGTGTCGTCGGATGCCGCGCGCTGACGTGGCCGAAGGCATCCAGGACGCCCTCGTTCGAGAGGATGTGGTTCGCCAGGACCAGATCGTCCACGACCTGCGGCGGTGGGAATCCGCTCACGAGCCTCCGCGGCGCTCCGCGACGCGCCGCCGGTAGCCCAGCTGCTCCAGCCACGCGAGCGAGCGGCCGGTGATGACGACGCTGGCGCGCGGAAGATCGGCCGCGCGGTGCGCCCCGGAGAGGAAGGTCGCGGTGCGGAGCTCGAGCTCGAAAGCTGCGATCCAATCGAGCACCGCGGCCTCGCCCTTGAGTGCCGCCTGCAGCAGCGGACGGCCGACGCCGACGACCGTCGCGCCGAGGGCCAGCGCCTTCGCAGCATCGAGTCCGCTCCGCACGCCACCGGTCGCGATCACCGGCAAGCCGGTCGCGGCGGCGCCGACGACGGCGACCGCGGTCGGCACGCCCCAGTCGCGGAAGCGCTCGCCGAGGCTCATGCGCTGCTTGTCGCCCTGCGCCGCGGCGCGGAGCGACTCGATCGCGGCGAACGACGTCCCGCCGACGCCGCCGACGTCGATCGCCTTCACGCCGAGGCGGCGCAGCCGGCGCGCGACCTCGAGCGTGATGCCCGCGCCGGTCTCCTTCGCGATCACCGGCACCGGCGAGCGGCGAACCAGTGCGCGCACCGCGGCGTCCGAACCTTTCGCGCGCGTCTGCCCCTCGGGCTGAACGGACTCTTCGAGGTAGTTGAGGTGGAGTGCGAGCGCGTCCGCTTTCACCATCCGCACGATCTTCTCGATGTCCTTCACCGCGAGCGCGCCCTCGCTGTCCTGCTTCACCAGCTGGGAGATCCCGACATTGGCGATCACGAAGGCGTGGGGGGCGTTCTCACGCACGACCGCGTACGTCGGCGCGAGCGACGGATCGCGCAGCGCCGCGCGCTGACTGCCCACGCCCATGGCGATCCCGGTGCGCTCGGCGACACGCGCGAGGAGCTCGTTCACCGCGATCGCGCGACCGTGGCCGCCGGTCATCCCGGAGATGACGAGCGGCAGACGAAGCGCGTGACCGAGGAAGGTCGTGCCGACGGCGATGTCCTGCGCATCGATCGACGGCAGCGCGTCGTGCACGAGATGGACGTCCTCCCATCCCGCGCTCGACCTGGTCTCGACGTCGCCCTCGGCGGCGAGCTGGAGATGCTCGCCCTTGCGCCGGGCGATCTCTTCGGCTTCCGACACTTCCGCGCAGTTCTAAGCGAAGACGCCGTCGGCGGCGAGCGAGGCGTATTCGTCGGCGCTCAGACCGAGGAGGCCCTTGAACACGGCTTCGTTGTGCTCGCCCAGCGTCGGCCCGGCGCGGTCGGGCCGCGCGGGCGTCTCCGACAGCCCGAAGGGCGGCGCCATGAGGCCGACCTCGCCGAGGCCCCCGTGCGCCGCGCGCCGCCAGACGCCGCGGTGCGCGAGCTGCTCGTCGTCGAAGAGCTCTCCGACCGACTCCACCGCCGCCGCACGTAGACCGCGCGCGCGCAGCATCGCCACGATCTCCTCGCGCGTGCGTGTCCGCGTCCACGCCGCGATGTGGTCGTCGAGCTCGGCCTCTCGTTCGCGGCGCCCCGCCGTGGTCGCGAGCTCGGCGTCGCGCGACCACTCGTCGTCGCCGAGCGCGACGCGAAACCGCGACCATTCGTCGTCGCTCCACACCGAGAGCGCGACCCAGCGGTCGTCGCCCCGGGTCGGATAGACGCCGTGCGGGACGGCCACGCGGTCGTGATCGGCATCGCGCGTCGGGACGGTGCCGTTCGCCGCGTGCTCGAGGAGCGCGGGCGCGAGGAACTGGAGACCCGCCTCGTACTGCGAAAGGTCGATGACGCATCCCTCCCCCGTGCGGCGGTGGCGCTCGAGCGCGGCGAGTATCGCGATGACGCCGTAGCCGACCGCGATGTAGTCGATGTACGGGCCGTACAGGATGACCGGCGTCCTGCCCGGCTCGCCGAGCAGCTCGTTGAAGCCGGCGAGCGCAGTGAGCTGGCTCCCGTAGCCGGGATGCTGCGCGTGAGGTCCGGTCTGTCCCTGATTGCAGCTCGAGAGGATCACCAGGTCGGCGCGGGCGCGTCGCAGCGCGTCCTGTCCGAGCCCGCGCCGCGCCAGCGTGCCGGCGGGAAAGCTCTCGATCACGACGTCGGCCGTCTTCACCAGCCGGAGCGCGAGCTCCACCGCGCGCGGCTGTTTCAGGTCGAGCGTGACGCCGCGCTTGCCGGCGTTGTAGAAGGCGAACATGCCCGCGCGATCCGGCCCGACGACGTTGTCGCGGAACGGCGGGTACGTGGAGCGGAAGGGGTCGAGCGCGGTCGACGACTCGACGTGGATGACGTCGGCGCCGTGCTGCGCGAGGTAGGTGCCGACGAGCGGACCGGCCGCGGCCCACCCGAGCTCCACCACCCGCGTCCCCTCGAGCGCCGCCGTCATGCCGTCACCGCGCTCATGCCGTCACCGCGCCCAGCACTTCCGCGTCGTGCTCGCCGAGCCGTGGCGGGCCGCGGCGGATGCGGGGCCGCTCGCCGTCGAACAGCGCGAACCCTCCGGGGAACGGCAGCGTGATGCCGTCGATGGGCGTGTCCTGCCAGAACTCGCGCGCACGAAGCTGCTCGTCGGCGTAGACGTCCGACGCGTCGGCGACGGGATAGCCGAGCATGTTGCGCTCGATGACACCGGCGAAGAACTCGCGCTTCGTGATCGTGCGGAAGAAGGCCGCGACCTCGCGCTCGAGCGCATCGACCTGCTCCTGGGTGAGCGTTCGGTTGTCGAACGTGTCCCACTCGACGGCCGTGAAGCGCGGCGCGGTGAAGCGCCGCTCGTTCATCCACGACGCGAGCATCCGGCCGGTGTGACGGCCGATCGGACCACCCTGGATCGCGAAGCTCACGTGACCGTCAGCGCACTCCCAGATGTTGCGGAACCGGGCGCCGACACGGCTGCGTCCGATCAGGAAGGCGCCGAGGCGGCGGTGCTCCTCTTTCGCGACGTCCCAGTGCACGCACGCCGGCGGGTGGACGGTCACCATGCTCGCCTGACCCGAGACGTCGACCTGCTGGCCGCGCCGCGTCGCGGCTCGGGCGGCGAGCGCGAACAGCGCTCCCATCGCCGCGTACATCCCGCTCCAGAACGGCGACTGTGGAAGCGTCGTCCGGACCGGCGCGCGGTCCGGCTCGCCCGCGAGCGCGAGCGCGCCGCTCGACGCGGTGACCTCGAGGTCCGACGCGGGCACGCCGGCGAGCGGGCCGGTGAGTCCGTACGGCGTCACGTTGACCACCACGAGCGACGGCGACCACGAAGCGGCCGTCGCGGCATCGACCACCTCAAGCGTCTGCACGAGCACGTCGGCCGACGACAGGAGCGATCGCAGCCGGTCGCGCTCGCGCGGAAGATCGAGCCGGACGCCGCGCTTGTTCGCGTTGAGCGCGATCCAGAGGAGGCCGCGGTCGGGACCGGCCTGGTCGTGCAGGAACGGCGGGACGGCGCGCACCGGATCGCCCGCGGGCGGCTCGACCTTGATGACGTTTGCGCCGAGGTCGGCGAGGATCCGCGCGGCGTGAGCCACCGCGGTCGCGCCCCAGATGTCGTTACCGGCGATCTCGATGACGCGAAGGCCGTCGAGGAGGTCGATCACGCTAGCCCTTAGCGGCCGGTCCTGGCGAGGACCTCCGCCCAGGACTGCGTCTTCATCAGGGCCTTGCCCTTCGCGATCTGTTCCGCGTCGAACCACGTGGCCGGATCGACGCGATCGATCGGATATACCGGCCGCATGAAGTCCTTCTCGAGGCCGTACGGGACCGTCGCGTCGATGCCCATGCCGCCCTCGAAGCGGATGTTCATGCCGGTCCACTCCGCGCTGCCCGCGGTGACGCGCTCGGACGGGATGAACGTCTGTCCCGCGCCGCCCGGCACCGGCTTCAGGAGGTCCTGGTTCGGGTTCACGCGCGTGGTCAGCGCCCAGATGATGTCGTCCATGCTGTAGATGTCGACGTCGCTGTCGACGCAGATGCAGAGGCGCAGCCCCGCGCTGGTCGCCATCGACGCCGCGATGAAGTTACGTACCCATCCGTCGTCGGTCTTGAGGCGCTTGCGCACCTGCAGGATGCAGCCGGCCCAGTCCGTCATCGGGAACGGGATGTTCACGTCCTGGATGAGGCCGGGCTGGATGCGATCGCACAGCTCGTAGAACGCGGCTTCGCGCACCGTCGTGTCGATGTTGTTGCAGTCGTACATGTGCACGCCCATCGGATAGAGCAACGGCCGCTTGGAGCGCTTGCGCATCGTGATCGCGGTGACGTGGAACGTCTGCGTGCGGTACGCCTTGCCCATGTAGCCCGCCCACTCCGGATGGAAGTGGAAGCGGCCCTGCGTGTCGGCATCCTCCGCCTCCTTCGTCTCGTAGCGCTTGTCGCGCGCGTGAAGGTAGCCCTCGAGCACGTACTCGGAGTCGGCGACGGCGTACGCGTCGACGGTGCGCGCCTTCACCAGGCGGGTCGGGAAGCCCTGCACGGCGCCGGCGGCGCCGAGCTCGTCACCGCCGCGCGGCAGCACGACGTAGTCGAAGCCGCCGCCGGCCAGAAGCGTGGACGCGACGGGGAGGCCGAAGCACACCGTCAGCGGGATCGGCTGGTCGTCCTTGTAGTGCTCGGTGAGGATCTGCCACATGTGCGAGCCCGGAGATGACTGGAACGTTCCCACGTTGCCCCAGCGGAAGTTCATGCGGTTGTAGCCGATGTGGCTGCCGCCCCAGAAGTATTTGCCGACGACGACGCTGTTGCCGCTTCCGATGGTGATCTCGCCCTCGAGGTGCGTGTGGCGGATGGCCATGATGAATTTGTTGACGTCGAGGTCGCTGGTGATGACCTCTTCCTGGCAGGGCGCCTCGTCCTGGGCGATGACCTCGTTCGCGATCGGGTGCGTGATCGAGTACGCGAGCTTGCGCGTGCGGTCGGTCGCGTTCTCGTAGCCGAACATGCGGTCGACGATGTCCATGTTCGCGAAGAGGTTCGTGACGGCCCGCGCGTGCGGATAGCCCTTCACGTTGTTGAAGAGGATCGGGTAGCTGCCATCGAAGTGCTTCTGGATGCCGGTGAGCTGGAGGTCGCCGTCGACCTCGACGTCCGTTTCCATGAGCAGCCCTTCGTTCCGTAGCCAGTCGACGGTCGCCGGCAACGAGCGGAGCGCCTCTTTCGGGGCGGGTTTCACCGCGCGCGGATCCGCGAGGCCCGTCTTCGTGCGCGCGAGGTCAGCCTGCACGGTGGCCATGGCACGTCCTCCCGATCAGTTGGGCCAATGGTATGACCATTCGCGACGCCGCACTAGTTCTTGTCGAGACCCCGGTCGACCGCGCTCTGTACGAAGCTCGTGTCGAGCATCTTCGTCACGTCGTACGCCTTCACCTTGTCGCTCTTCGCGCCGAGGATCGTCTGGGCGTCGGCGAACATCTCGGGCTTCGCGAACGGCTGCGTCGCCGTCACCAGCTGGGCGTAGAAGTCGTAGGTGGCGCCCATCGCCTTGTCATCGGTCGACTTGAAGTATTTCTTCAGCACGTCGATCCCGAACGGCCGGTCGGCCTTCAGCTTCTTGATGCCCTGGACGAGCGAATCGACGTAGCGCTGCACGACGGCCTTGTTCGCGTTCAGGAACGACCGCGTCACCACCACCGAGGTGTTCGCCGAAGGCAGCTTCTGTGACGCGAGGTCGTACAGCACGTGGAACCCTTTGTCCTCGAGCGCGATCGAGTCCGGCGGCTGCGAGACGCCGGCCTGGATCGAGCCGGCCAGAAGCGCGGCGGTGCGCTGCGCGGCCGAACCGACCGCGATGATGGTCACGTCCTTGTCGGCGTCGAGGCCCATCCGCTTCAGCGCCGCGCGCGTCGCGATATCGGACGAGGATCCCACCGTTGACACGCCGATCTTCTTGCCCTTCAGGTCGTTCATCGTCTTGATGTCCGCGGCGACCTCGAGAACGAACGGGTAGACACCCGCGAGCTGAGCGACGACGACGAGGTCGCCGCCCTCGGCGTTCGCCGACAGGACCTCGGAGCCGCCGACCTGCGCGACCTGGACCTGGTTGGCGATGACGGCGGGCACGCCCTGCGCGCTCGCGATGTTCTGCAGATCGGCGACGGTGAGCGCGTTCTGCTCGAAGAAGCCGCCTTCCTTCGTGGCCCACAGCGGCAGCTCGTCGCCGATGAGGTTGCTGTACGACACGACGAGGGCGAACGGCGACGGTTTCGGCGTCGCGGTCGGAGAGCTCGTACCACCGACCGTCGGCGAAGGCGACGGAGCGACGGCGGTGCCGCCGCAGGCCGCGGCGAGGACGACCGTCGCGATGGAGAGAGCGAGAGCACGGCGCATGAGGCACCTCCCACACACCCGGAACGGGTCGGTCGAATGGTAATACCATTTCGCCGTGCGTTATGGAGACCTTCGCGGATGGATCGCGGCGGCGCGTGAGATCGGCGAGGTGCGCGACGTGCGCGGCGCATCCTGGGAGGAGGACATCGGCCGCATCACCGAGATGCTGCACCACACCGACGACTCTCCCGCGGTCCTCTTCGACGACATCCCCGGGTATCCGAAGGGGCAGCGCATCCTCGTCAACGCGAACGCGACACGCCGACGGCTCGCTCTCACGTTCGGTCTCCCCCTGGACACCGAACGCCGGCCGCTCATGGACGAATTCCTCCGCCTCACCGAGTCCGATCGCGCGCTGCCGCCACGGGTCGTGCCTGATGGCCCGGTCTTCGAGAACGTGCTCCGCGGCGCCGATGTCGACGTCCTGAAGTTCCCGTCGCCGTTCTGGCATCCGCTCGACGGTGGCCGCTACATCGGGACCGGCGTCGTCGACGTGCTGAAGGATCCGGACAGCGACTGGGTGAACCTCGGCACCTACCGCGTCATGGTCCAAGACTCCAGGCGCGTCGGCGTGTACATCTCCCCCGGAAAGCACGGTCGTCAGTTCCGTGACGCGTACTTCAAGCGCAAGCAGCCCTGCCCCATCGCGGTCGTGGTCGGCGTCGAGCCGCTGCTGTTCATCGCGTCGACGCTCGAGGTACCGCAGGGCGTTTCGGAATACGACTGGACCGGCGGCATCCGCGGCGAGCCGTACGAGGTCGTTATCGATCCGATCACGAAGCTACCGATACCCGCGGCGGCGGAGATCGTTCTCGTCGGCTTCCTCCATCACGATCGCCTCGCGCCCGAGGGCCCCTTTGGCGAATGGACCGGCTACTACGCCTCCGGCGAGCGGGCGGAGCCGGTGCTCGAGGTCGAAGCGATCTATCACCGCGACGATCCGATCATCCTCGGCGTCCCGCCGAACAAGCCGCCCTACGAGCCGCACCGCTACCGCGAGTACCTTCGGTCGGCGCTGCTGCTGCGCGAGCTCAAGGCGGCGGGCGTCCCCGGCGTGACGGACGCGCACTGCTTCGGCGTCGGCGGCTGCCGCCTCTTCAACGTCGTTTCGATCGAGCAGCGCTACGCCGGGCACGCGCGACAGGCGGGTCACGTCGCGGCGATGTGTCGCGTCGGGGCCTATCTCGGACGCATCGTGGTCGTCGTGGACGACGACATCGACGTGACCGACCTCAACGACGTGATGTGGGCGATCCTCACGCGCTCCGACCCCGAACGCTCGCTCGACATCATCCACCGCGCGTGGTCCGGCCCGCTCGACCCCGCCATCCACCCCGACGAGAAGGGGCACAACTCGCGGCTCATCATCGACGCGACGAAGCCGTGGGAGTGGCGCGACAGGTTCCCGATCGCGATCGGGCCCGACGCGGCGACGAAGCGCGAGACGCGCAAGAAGTGGGGCTGGATCCTGGAGAAGGCCGTGGCCGACGCGATGCGCGAAGCCGCGGCCGCGCCGGCCGAATGACTCGGGCGAGCGGCGTGGAAGGCAACGGTGACCGGCCGAAGTTCCTCGTCGACCCCTACCTCGAATGGGTCGCGGGCGAAGGCGTGCCGGTGTACGAGGACTTCGGCTTCGATCTGCTCACGCTCGACGTTCGCCCGTGGGCGCGCATGGACGCGCTCGGCGCGTACGCGCACGCGCTCGGCCGCGGCGACTTCGTGAACATGTACGTCTGCGAGATCGCGCCCGGCAAGCAGACCGCGCCTCAGCAGCATCTCTTCGAAGAGGTCGTCTACGTCCTCGCGGGCGGAGGGAGCACGACGGTCGAGATGCCGGACGGCGAGGAGCGCTCGTTCGAGTGGCACACCGGCAGCCTCTTCGCGCTCCCGCTCAACGCGCGCTACACGCACTACAACGGCAGCGGGCAGAGGCCGGCGCGTTTCGTGTCCACGACGAACCTTCCGTTGGTGCTCAACGTGTTCCGAAACGAGGCGTTCATCTGGAACAACGACGTGGTGTTCCCGGAGCGCTTCGGCGACCGGCAGCACTACCGCGGCGACGGCACCTTCATCCCGATGCGGCCGGGCCGGCATATGTGGGAGACGAACTTCGTCCCCGACCTGCGCACGTTCGACCTCGTGACCTGGAGGGAGCGCGGCGCCGGCGGCAGCAACATCATGTTCGTCCTCGCCGACGGCACGATGCACGCGCACGTCTCGGAGATGCCGGTGGGCACCTACAAGAAAGGCCACCGCCACGGGGCCGACTTCCACGTCTTCGCGGTCACCGGCCACGGCTACAGCCTGTACTGGTACGAGCGCGACAAGGACCTGCGTCGTTTCGACTGGAAGCACGGCTGCGTCTTCGCCCCGACGGATGGTCTTTTTCATCAGCATTTCAACGCGAGCCCCGAGCCGGCGCGCTACCTCGCCGTCGCGTTCGGCGGCCTCCGCTATCCGACGCTCGCCGACAAACGCGCGACGTTCACCGGCATGGACGTGAACGTCAAGGAGGGCGGGCGCCAGATCGAGTACGAGGACGAGGACCCGCGCATCCGCCGGATCTACGAGGACGAGCTTCGGAAGAACGGCGTCCCCTCGCGTATGGGCGAGTTCCTCCCCGCCTGATCCGCTTCCACGACCACGACGCGGCGGACGAGCCCGCACTACCGCCGGGCGGGCCCGAGGCGTTCCTTCAGCCGGACGACGTCGTCCTCACGACGGTCGGCATCGACATCGGTTCGACGACCTCGCACGTCATGCTCGCGCGCCTGCGGCTGCAGCGGCTCGCGGACGCGCTCTCGAGCCGCTACGTCGTCGTCGAGCGCGAGGTCATCCACCGCTCGCCGATCCTGCTGACGCCCTTCAAGAGCGATGGGCTGATCGAGGTCGATTCGCTCGAGCGCTTCGTCGCCCTCGCGTACGACGCCGCGGGTCTTCGGCCGGACCAGGTCGACACCGGCGCGGTCATCCTCACCGGCGCGGCGCTGGAACGGGCGAACGCGCGCGCGATCGACGAGCTCTTCGCCGCGCAAGGCGGACGCTTCGTCTGCGCGACGGCCGGCCATCGGCTGGAGGCGATCCTCGCGGCCCATGGCTCCGGCGCCGTCGCACGCTCGCGCGAACGCGGCACGACGGTGTTGAACATCGACGTCGGCGGCGGGACGACGAAGCTCGCACTGTGCGTCGCCGGCGTTGTGGAGGAAGCCAGCGCGATCGCGGTCGGCGCGCGGAACGTGCCGCTGCCGGTCCCGGAGATGGCCGACGCGATCGTCGCCGCCGCCAACGGTCGGGGAACATCGCGCGACCTGCTGCCGCCGCTGCCGCACACGCCGCGGCCCGACGAGATCGTCCTCTCCGGTGGCGTGAGCGAACACTTCTACGGCCGCGACCGGACCGCGCATGGCGACCGGGGCCTCGCTCTGGCGCGAGCGCTCGAGGAGCGTCGCGCGAGACTGCCGGCCGAGATCGTCGAGGGACGCGAAGGCATCCGCGCGACCGTCGTCGGCGCGTCGCAGTTCACGGTGCAGCTGTCGGGAGGCACGATCTTCGTGTCCACGGCGGATGCGCTGCCGGTCCGCAACGTGCCCGTCGTCCGAGCTGAGGTGGCCACCCTGGCGACCGCCGCCACTTCGATCGAGGGCACTGGCCCGATCGCGCTCGCGATCCCGTGGCGCGGCGCGCCGCGGCACGCGGCACTGCGTGCGCTCGGCGAAGCGATCCTGACCGCGGCCGGCCCGCACCGTCCGCTCATCGTCGCGCTCGAGGCCGACATCGCGCACACGCTCGGCCGCATCCTCGTCGACGAGCTCGGCGCGGCCGGCCCGCTCGTCGTCGTGGACGGGCTCGACCTACGCGACCTTGATTACGTCGATGTCGGCGGGATCGTGCATCCCGCGGGCGTCGTGCCCGTGGTCATCAAGTCGCTGGTGTTCGCCGGGGGCTAGGCGGGCCGCCAGATGCCGCTCGCGAAGAAGTGCGTGAGTATCGCGGCGAACGCGAAGCCGACGACGAGCAGCACGCGGCGCCAGGCCGCGCGCTTCGCGTGAAAGCCGGAGAGCTGGATGAAGACGTCGGCGACGTAGACCGTCGAGTACGCGACGTTGGCGAGGACCGCGAGGAGGAACAGCGCCAGAAGCCCGTCGAACGTCACGAACGATCTCGACGTCGGCCACGCGGCGATGAACTCGCCTCCCACCACCGCGGCCAGGAGCAGGTTGTAGAGCCAGCGGCGCGGCTCCCAGTACCGGAGCGCGTCCGTGATGACCTCACGCAGACTCGGACCGGCGTCCATCGCGTTCATCGTGGCGCGAAAAGCCGCAGGTCGCGCAGCGTGAAGGGTCCGAGGGGCGGGAGCTCAGCCCGGATCGACGCATCGCTGAACGGCGTCGTCGGGGCGAGGTCGGCCGGCAACACGGTGAACGGCGGCGTCGCTTCGCTCACGCCCTCCGACAGGATCCGCACCTGAGCGATCGAGACAAGCGGAATCGTCATCGCGCGTTCGAAGACCCATGCGAACGCGTAGTGCAGGAACACCGGCAGACGGAACACGAGCGGTCGGCGGCCGACGACGGCGGCCACGCGCTCCACGGCCTCGCGCACCGGCAGCTCCTCCGGCCCGACGACGGCGACCGTCTGGCGCGAGAGTCGATCGTCGACCAGCGCCGCGCGCATCACGCGCACCAGGTCGTGGATCGCGGTCGGCCGCATCGTTCGCGGACGCATGCCCACGAGTGGGAAGATCGGGAACGTGAAGAAGCCACGCGTCAGGTGCTCGAGCAGGTGATCGCCGTGCCCGTACAGCACGCTGGCCTTGAGGACCGTGTAGTCGAGGCCGGACGCGCGCACGATCTCCTCGGCCGCCCACTTGGATTCGTGGTACGCGCTGCCGCAGTTCGGTCGCGCGCGCAGGAAGCTCACGTACACCAGTTTTCGCACACCGGCGCGGCGCGCCGCCGCGACCACCGCCGCGGTCCCGGCGACGTGGACGCGCGCGTAGGTCTGTCGGCCGGTCTGCCGGTTGATGCCGGCACAGTGCGCGACGGCCCTGCAGCCTGAGAATGCGGCGGCCAGCCCGTCCTCGTCGTCGGATGCCACCGCGACGAAACGCGCTCCGGCTTCGCGTCGGATGCTCTCGTCGCGGCGGTCGACGCCGCGCGAGATCAGCACGACCTCGTGGCCGTCCGCGAGGAGCGCACGTGCCAGGTGCGCACCGACGAAGCCCGTGCCGCCGGTGACCGCGACTCTCATGAGGCGGCCTTTCGCCCGATACGACGCCGCTCGCGGAACTGCGTTGGGCACACCTGGCTCAGGAAGTCGCCGACGTGGGCCGCAAGCCGATCGGCCTCGAGGCGGTAATAGATCCGATTCCCGTCGCGCCGCTCGCTGACGAGATCGGCGGCCTTGAGGATCGCGAGATGTCGCGAGATCGCCGGAGCCGAGATGTCGAATCGGGCGGTGATCGCGCCCGCGGCAAGCTCTCCTCGCTTCAGCTCCTGGAGGATCTGGCGGCGTGTCGGATCCGCGAGCGCGCGGAAGACGCGTGCGGTGTCTTTCACAGTTTCACAATTTAGCACATCTGCTAAATAGATGCGTCTGTCTGAGGTGGCTAGTGCGGAGGGTTGATACCCTTCGGCATCCGCTCCCCCGCGCGTATCGCGACGGAGAGCCGGTTCTCGGGTGGTGGGATCGGGCAGTTGTAATGGGGCGAGAAGACGCAGGCCGGGTTGTAGGCGCGATTGAAATCGACCACGTAGCGTCCGGCGCTTTGGACCACGACGTCGAGGTACCGCATCCGGTAGGTCTCGTGCCCGCTCGTCGCGTCGCTGAAGTAGAGCTCGAGCGCGTCAGGCGGCGTGCCAGGCTCGCGCAGGCGAAGCACCGCGAGCCGGCACGCGACGCCACCGACCGTGAAGCGGAACCACCCCGCGCGTGTCGCGGCCCGATCCTGCTCGCGCGTCGATCCGATCGCCAGATCCGCGCGATCGGGCTCGAGTGCGAGCACGTAGCGGAACGCGGGGTCGTACGGGAACCAGTCCGGCGCGAGGTCCGCCTTCGGCGCCTGCGCGTCGAGCACCACGATGGCCGGCGCGTTCTGATGCGAGAGACGCAGTCGATAGCGGCCGGCCTC
>WNGJ01005972.1_pt1 | contig 15002 bp, 13 predicted proteins | sample 5400611 | NCBI WGS metagenome assembly WNGJ01 (sample SAMN13153375, study PRJNA577476) | soil metagenome | isolation source: 40 cm soil or saprolite under Garry oak tree replicate 1 | place: USA:California | collected 2016-06-15
CAGGAGCGTGACGCCGTCGAACGCGTAGAAGCGACCGCGGTGCGACGCGTTCGTCTCGTGGAAGAGCGTGCGGAGAATGACGACGCCCTCCTCCAGGCGCGCCACGCGCTCGCTCGAGCGAACGCCCATCACCGCGTGCTCGGCCGCCTGCGCGGCATTGGCGTCGCTCGGCCCGCCGAGGCAGACGACGAGCCACGCGCGCCCGCGCGACAGCACGTCGAGGCTCGCCCACTGCTGGGCGAAGAGCACCGGGTGGCGATGGACGAACGTCGCGAGGCATCCGACCCCAAGCCTCACCCGCGAGGTGATGCCGGCGAGCGCCGAGAGGAGCGTCACGGACTCCAGGCGCGGCTTGGCGAGGAGGCTGTCGCCCACCCACACGGCGTCGAACACGCCGGCGCGCTCCGCCTCCACCGCGAGGTCCAGGAGCTCAGGCACCTTGATCGCGCCGAGCACGACGGCGCGGTTCGCCAGGATCAGCCCGAACGAGGGCGCCACGCCCTATCTCCCCGTGTACTTCGCCGGGCGGTGTTCGAGGAACGAGGCCACGCCCTCGGCGTAATCGTCGGTGGACCGGAGCCACGCGTACGCCTTGCGCTCCAGCTCGAGCGCGGTCTCGAGCGGCGCCTCGGCCCCGCGGTTCAAGACCATCTTCAGCGTACGGAGCGCGAGCGGCGCCCGCTCGGCGAGCTCGGCGACGAGGGCCCCCACGGCCTGGTCCAGCTTGTCGTTGGGCACGGCCTGGGTGATCAACCCCCACGCCTCCGCCTCGGCGGCCGAGATGCGTCGGCCCGTCATCATGAAGAGCTTCGCGCGCGTCATCCCCACGAGGCGCAACGCGCGCTGCGAGCCGCCGCTCCCCGGGATCATGCCGAGCCGCACCTCGGGAAACGCGAACTCCGATCGCTCGGTCGCGATGCGAAAGTCGCACGCGACCGCCAGCTCGAGACCGGCCCCCATCGTGTACCCGTCGATGGCCGCGATCACCGGCTTCCGGCAGCGCTCCGCTGAGGTCAGCGTGTCTCCCCACAGCTCGAGATCGGCCGGCGCGAGCGTGAGGAACTCGGCGACGTCTCCGCCCGCGCTGAAGGCACGGCCCCCCGCGCCACGGACGACGACGACGCGCACCGTCGCGTCGGCGTCGAGGCCCCCGAAGATCGGAGGCAACTCGTTGCGCATCGCCACCGTCATCGCGTTCATCTTCGGCTGGCGGTCGATCCAGATCGTCGCCACAGCGCCCGCCCGCTCCACCCTCAGGAACTCGCTCATGGATGACCCTCCGTGTACCGACCCTCCCGGAGCAGCCGACGCAGGATCTTACCCGACGCGGTCTTCGGGATCTCCTTGACGAAGACGAAGCGCCGCGGCCGCTTGAAGCTCGCGAGGTCCGGGCTCTCGCGGCAGAAGCGATCGAGCTCCTCGGCGGTCACGCCGGCGCCCGGCACGACGAAGGCGGCGACGCGCTCGCCCAACCTCTCATCGGCCTCTCCGGCGACCGCCACGTCCTTGACGCCCGGGTGGCGCGCGAGAGCCTCCTCGACCTCGACCGGATGGATGTTCTCGCCGCCGCTGATGATCATGTCGTCGACGCGCCCGGCGACGTAGAGGTCGCCGTCGGCGTCGACGTATCCCATGTCGCCGGTAAAGTACCAGCCGTCGCGGAGCGCCGTCGCGTCGGCGTCGGGGCGGTTCCAGTAGCCCGCGAAGGCCTCGTCGGAGGCGAGGCGCGCGATGACCTCGCCCTTCGTCCCCGACGGGACGACCTCGTCGGGTCCCACGCGACGCTCGGGGCTCGCGACGACGACTCGCAGCTCCGAGTGGATCCCGGGCCGGCCTGCGCACCCGGGCTTGAGCCTCACGTCGGGATAGACCGAGAAGGTGTAGATCTCGGTCGAGCCGTAGTGATTGACGAAGACCTCCGGCCTGAAGGCCTTCGCACACGCCTCGGCGAGGGGCGCGAGCATGGGCGCGCCCGCGTACGCGAGCTTCCGGACCGAGGCGACGTCCGCCTGCGCGAGGCCCGGCGCGTGCACGAGATCCCAGTAGAGGGTCGGGATCAGGTAGAGCGCCGTGAGCCGCTCCTCCGCGATGAGGCGGAGCGCGCCGGCCGCCGACCAGTCGGGCTGGCACACGAAGCAGCCGTTCACGGCGGCCATGCTCGTGAGCGAGTGGATCCCCATCGTGTGGTAGAGCGGCATGACCCCGAGCGTGCGCTCGCTCCAGGTGTAGCCGCACTGGATCACGTGCGCCACGGCGCCGGCGTAATGATTCTTGTGGGTGCGCGGGACGCCCTTCGGGCGCCCGGTCGTGCCCGACGTGTAGAGCAGCAGCGAGAGGGGCCCAGTAGGCCACGACGTGCTCGAGCCGGTTCTTGAGGGCGATCAGCACCCGGTCGCGCTTGCCGACGCCCAGGCGCCGAAAGCCGCGGGCCGCGGTCGCGGCGCGCGCGTCGAGCTCGGCGTAGGAGAGCCGGCGAGCGCCGTCCACCACGGCCTCGGCCTCGGGGCGCCGGAGCGCGGCGCGGGTGAGGAGCTCCCCGAGGGTCACGGGATCAGCAACACCTTGCCCTTGTTCTTCCGGTCGAGCACGTACTGCACGGCGGCGCGCGCGTCCTTGAGGGGGAACGCGCGGTCGATCACCGGCTCGAGCCGGCCCGCCGTCACGTAGTCGAGGATCGTGCGGAGCTCGAGGATCGACCCGAGGTTGGTCCCGACGACCCGGAGGTTCTTCGAGTAGACGTGCCGGAGGTCCAGGCGCCCCCAGTGGGTGTCGTGCGAGCCGATCGTCACGAGCGTCCCGAGGCGCGTCAGCGCGTACACCGACTTCTCGAACGTCTCGCCCCCGATGTGCTCGACGACGACGTCCACGCCGCGCTTGTCCGTCCACGTCCGCACGGCGTCGACGAAGTCCTGGGTGCGGTAGTTGACGACGCGCTCGGCCCCGAGGGCTCGCGCGAACTCGACCTTGTCGTCGCTGCCGACGGTGGTGATGACCCGCGCGCCCACGAGACGGGCGATCTGGATCGCGGCGCTGCCGACGCCGCTGCCGGCCGCCTGGACCAGCACCGTCTGGCCGGGCCCGAGCCCCGCCCGGGCGACGAGGGCGTGCCAGGCGGTGAGCATCGCGAGCGGGAGCGCGGCGCCCGCCTCGAACGCGATCGCCTCGGGCAGCGGCAGGATGTTGGCGGCGGGCGCTCTCACGAGCTCGGCGTAGCCGCCATCCTTGTGCGCGCCGAGGTAGCCGTACTTCACGCAGACGGTCCGCTCGCCGCGCACGCAGTACTCGCAGCCCCCGCACGCGAACCCCGGGAAGATGATGACCCGCCGGCCCCGCCCGAGCCCCTTCACCCCGGCGCCCAGCGTCTCGATCGTCCCGGCCACCTCGCAGCCGTTGACGTGGGGCAGCCCCTCGGGCGGTGGGAAGCGGCCGTCGAGCAGGAGCATGTCCACGTGGTTGAGCGCGCACGCCCGCACGCGCACGACGACGTCGTCGGGCCCCGGCGCGGGGTCCCGATAGTCGTCGTACAGGATCTTCTCGGCGCCTCCGTGCTCCTTGAAGAACGCCGCTCTCACGCGCGGCCTCCTCTCAGAACGGCACCTCGGTGCGCTCGTCCTTCACGCGTCTGGCCTTGTGGTCCCACCGGGGCAGGGACCCCGGCTCGCCGACCTCGACCGTCACGCGGATCCCGAGCCCGGTGCGCAGATCGTCGGCGAGGCGCGCCGTGAGCCCCAGGCACTCGGCGCGCGACAGGGACGGCGAGGGGTCGATGCGGACCAGGACGTCGTCGAGTCCCGCGTGACGCCTGAAGACGATTTGAAATTCGTCGACGCCACTGTGCGGCCGTACCAGCTCTTCGACGCGCCGCGGGTAGACGATCACCCCACGAATCTTCTTCATGTCGTCGAGCCGCGCGAGGACGCCGCCCTCGAAGGCGAGCAGCGTGCGGCCGCACGGGCACGTCCGCTCGGCGACCTGGACCACGTCGCGCGTGCGGTACCGGAGGAGCGGCATCGCCTTCCGGTAGAGGCTCGTGAAGACCAGCTCGCCGCGCCCGCCCGCGCCGACCGGCCGATCCGCGTCGTCGAGGACCTCGGGATAGCAGTAGTCCTCGTGCACGTGCACGAGCCCGGCGCGCGCGTCGCACTCGAACCCCCACGCGGCGATCTCGGTGAGCCCGGGAAGGTCGAACGCCTTCGCGCCGAACGCCGCCTCGATCTTCGCCTTCGTCGCGGGGATCGAGGCGCCCGGCTCGCCCGTGTGCCACGTGATTCGGACCTTCGTCTGCTTCGCGAGGTCGATCCCCTTCTTCGCGGCGACCTCGGCGAGGAAGAGCGCATAGGACGGCGTGCAGCCGAGCACCGTGATCGGGTAGGCGAGCAGCGCGTCGATCCGCGCATCGGTCGTGAGCCCGCCGACCGGGAAGACGAGGCAGCCCAGGTCCTGGGCCGCGTAGAAGCCCGACCAGTACCCGATCCACGGCCCGTACGAGAACGCGGCCATGACCACGTCGCACTTGCGGACGCCGTACGCGTAGAGCGAGCGCGCGTAGGAGTGGTAGAAGCCGTACCAGTCCTCCCGGGTGTCGAGGAACGCGAGCGGACGGCCCGTCGTCGCCGACGTCATGTGGACGCGGAGCACGTCGGCGAACGGCACGGCGAGGACGTCGCCCCACGGTGGGTTCGCCGCCTGGTTCTCCTTCAGCTCGTCCTTGGTCGTGAACGGCAGCGTGCACAAGTCGTCGAGGGTCCGGACCGCGTCGGGCGTGACGCCCGCCGCCTTGAGCTTCCTCCGGTAGAACGGGCTGTGCGCGTAGGCGTGCCGAACCTCGGCCCTGAGCAGCCGCGCCTGCAGTCGCCTCATCTCACCGCGCGAGGCGCGCTCCCGGCGGGGCTCGAGGTAGCGGGAGGCCATGGAGGGCGGGGTCAGGAGGACTGGAGCAAGTCGCTCATGCGATTGAAGAACTGGTCGGCCATCATCTTCGACACCCCGCCGAGCATCCGCTGGCCGACCCCGGCGATCAGTCCGCCCACCTGGACGTCGGCGCTGTAGGAGACGCGCGTGCCGCCGTCGATCTCGGTGAGCGTGATGAGCGTGTCGGCCTTGACGAAGCCGGGGCCGCCGCTGCCCTCGGCCAGGAGGCGGTACGACTCCGGCGGCTTCCTGTCCGCCAGGCGCACCTTGCCCTCGAACGTTCCCTTCACCGCCGCCACGCCGATCTTCAGCGTCGCCTTGTACTCGTCGTTCCCGAGGGCCTCGAGCTTTTCGCAGCCGGGGATCGCCTTCTTGAGCTGCTTGGGGTCGAGAAAGGCGTCCCAGACCTTCGCGCGCGGCGCCGAGACGTCGTAGGAGCCTTCGAGCTTCATTCCTCTCTCCTCTGTGGGCCCTCGTTCATCGGAGGGGGCGCGGGTAGTCTAACGCAACTTGCGGATCGCGGCGTCCATGCGCGCGAGCCCCTCCCGGATGAGCGCGTCGCTGGTCGCGTACGACAGGCGCACGTGGGCGTCGGAGCCGAAGTCGACGCCCGGCACGACGGCCACGCGCGCCTCCTCGAGCAGAAACGCGGCGACGTCGAGCGACCCGTCGAGCCGCGTCGTCCCCGCCGCGCCCGCGGAGCTCCGGCCGAAGAGCCCCGCCACGTTCGCGAACGCGTAGAAGGCGCCCTTCGGCGTGATGCACGAGACGCCGGGCAGCCGGTTGAGCCCGTCGACGATCAAATGGCGCCGGCGATCGAACTCCGCCGCCATCACCCGCACCTCGTCCTGAGGCCCCAGGAGCGCCTCGACCGCCGCCCACTGGGCCACGGACGACGCGTTCGAGGTCACCTGGCTCTGAACATCGGTCATCGCGCGGATCAGCGCGCGCGGCCCCGCCGCGTAGCCGATGCGCCAGCCGGTCATCGCGTACGCCTTCGAGCACGTGTTGATGACGAGCGTCCGCGCCTTGATCTCGGGGCCGAGCGAGGCGATGGAGACGTGACGGCCTTCGAACGTGAGGGCCTCGTAGCACTCGTCGGACACGACGAGCAAGCCCGCGTCGACCGCGAGTCGCGCCACGTTGCCGAGCGCCTCGGCCGAGAAGACGGCGCCCGTCGGGTTGTTCGGGCTGTTGAGCACGATCGCCTTCGTGCGCGGCGTGACGGCGGCGGCGAGGCGCTCGGGATCGAGGTCGAACCCCGTCGCCTCGCGCGTCGGGACCTCCACCGGCATTCCGCCGACGAGGCGCGCCTGCTCCGGATACGAGACCCAGTACGGGCTCGGGATCAGGACCTCGTCGCCCGGATCGAGGACCGCGACGGCCATGTTGAAGAGGGTGTGCTTGGCCCCGCACGAGACGAGCACGTCGTCGGGCTCGTACGCGAGCCCATGGTCACGCTTGAGCTTGGCGCACACGGCCGCGCGGAGCTCGGGAACGCCGGCGACGTCCGTGTACTTCGTCTGGCCGCGTCGCATCGCCTCCACCGCGGCGGCCTTGATGCGCTCGGGCGTGTCGAAGTCGGGCTCGCCCGCGCCGAACGAGATGACGTCGACGCCCCGCGCGCGGAGCGCCTTGGCCTTCGCCTGGACCGCGAGTGTCGACGACGGCGCAAGCGTCTTCACGCGTTCGGCCAGCACGGTGTGCGGCTCCTTCGGCGGCGGCCCGCCGGGTTACTTGGGGGGGAACTTCTCCGCGAGCCGCTTCTCGACGATCGGCGGCACCATCCCCGTGACCGACGTGCCGAAGCTGGCGACTTCCTTGATGAGGCGCGAGGAGATGTACGTGTACTTCTCGTGCGGCATGAGGAACACCGTCTCGACCGTCGACCGGAGCTTCCGGTTCATCAGCGCCATCTGGAACTCGTACTCGAAGTCCGAGACGGCGCGGATGCCGCGCACGATGCAGTCGGCGCGCTCGCGCGCGACCAGGTCGATCAAGAGCCCGTCGAACGCGACGATGCGGAAGTTGCTGAGCCCGGCCGTCGCCTCGTCGATCATCTCGAGGCGCTCCTTGACCGTGAACAGCGGCTGCTTCGAGGGATTCGCGACGACCGCGACGATCAGCTCGTCGAAGATCTGGAGGCTGCGCTGGATGACGTCGACGTGGCCGTTGTGTACGGGATCGAACATGCCCGGGTAGACCGCACGCTTGGCCACGGCCCTCAGGCTACCCTTCGGCTCGAAAGAAAGTCAAGGTTGTCTCTCCGAATCGACGGGCCCGGAACGCTTTCAGGACGCCCACTTCGGACGCGGCCGCGCGCTTGGTCAGGTGCTGGGCGACGACGATCGCGCCGGGCGCCACGACGCCGCCCGCCCCGAGCGCCTCGAGCGTGCGGGTCGCGAGGTCGGTCGCGTACGGCGGGTCGAGGAAGACGATCCCGAACCGCTCGCCGTCCGCGGCGAGCCGCCGGAGGGCGCGGCCGGCGTCGAGGCGCAGCACGCGGGCCTGGGTCCGGACGCCGAGCGCGGCGATGTTCGCGTCGAGCGCGGCGACGGCGCGCGCCTCGTGCTCGACGAAGGTCGCGTCCAGGGCGCCCCGCGAGAGCGCCTCGAAGCCGACGCCGCCCGCGCCGGCGAAGAGGTCGAGCACGCGCGCGCCCGGAAGCCACGGCGTCAGGGTGTCCATGAGCGCGATGCGGACCTGGTCGCCGGTCGGGCGAGTCGTGGTGCCGCGCGGGACGACGAGACGACGCCCCTTGAGGGAGCCCGCGATGACGCGCACGCGCCCGCTCAGCCCGCGCTGGCGAGCGCGAGCTTGCCGCGCCACCGGGACAGGAGGCTCGCGCGCAGGGCGCCGTGCGCCGGCTCGCGGAGCTCGGGGTCGGCGGCGATGATCGCCTGAGCCTCCTGGCGCGCCTCCTCGAGGATGGCGGCGTCACGGAGCAGGTCGGCGGTGCGGAACTCGGGGAGTCCCGACTGCCGGGTGCCGAAGAACTCGCCGGGCCCGCGCAGCTCGAGGTCGACTTCCGCGATCTTGAAGCCGTCGTTCGTCGCGACCATCGCGTCGATGCGCCGCTTGGCCTCTTCGGTGAGCCGGCCGCTCGTCAGGAGAATGCACACCGACTTCCACGGGCCCCGCCCGACGCGCCCGCGGAGCTGGTGGAGCTGCGAGAGCCCGAAGCGCTCGGCGTGCTCGACGAGCATGACCGACGCGTTCGCCACGTCGATCCCGACCTCGATCACGGTCGTCGAGACGAGGATGTGGATCTCGCGCGCCTTGAACCGTCGCATGACCTCGTCCTTCTCCTCGAACCCGAGCCGCCCGTGGATGAGCCCGACGTGGAGGTCGGGGAAGACGTCCTCGGCGAGGTGCCGCGCCATGTCCGTCGCCGCCTTGAGGTCGAGCGCCTCCGACTCCTCGACGAGCGGGTAGACGACATAGGCCTGGCGGCCGCGGCCGATCTCGTCGCGCAGGAAGGCGTAGATCTCGCGGCGCTTCGACTCGGTTCGCGCGACGGTGACGACGGGGCGCCGGCCCGGCGGCAGCTCGTCGAGGACCGAGACGTCGAGGTCGCCGTAGAGCGTCAGGGCGAGCGTTCTCGGGATCGGCGTGGCCGTCATCACGAGGAGGTCGGGGTGCTCGCCCTTGCCGCGGAGCCGGGCGCGCTGCTCGACGCCGAACCGGTGCTGCTCGTCCACGACGGCGAGGCCGAGGCGGCGGAACTCCACACCTTCCTGCACGAGCGCGTGCGTGCCGACGACGCACGCGACGTCCCCCGCGGCGATCCCCGCCCGGCGCGCGGCGCGCTCGCGCGGCTTGAGCGACGAGGTGAGCAGCGTCACCGGCACGCCGAGCGGCTCGAGGAGCTGGCGGAAGGTGAAGACGTGCTGCTCGGCGAGGATCTCGGTCGGCGCCATCACCGCGGCCTGGTAGCCGGCCTCGATGGCGGTCAGGACGGCGAGCGCCGCGACGATCGTCTTGCCCGAGCCGACGTCTCCCTGGAGCAGTCGGTGCATCGGGAACGGCGCCGCCATGTCCCGACGGATCTCGTTCCACACGCGCTCCTGCGCGCCGGTGAGCGGCCATGGCAACGACCCGCGGAGCCGGGCGACGAGCTGGCCGCGCGGGTTCATCGCGACGCCGCGCGCGCGGGTCGTCCGCGAGCGGAGGATGGCGAGGCCGAGCTGGAGCAGCAGGAAGTCGTCGAACGTGAGCCGACGGCGGGCGGTACCGAGCGCCGCGTCGGTCTCGGGGAAATGGCAGTCGCGCAGCGCCTGCGCGAGCGTGACGAGTTTGCGTCGCGCTCGCACCGCGTCGGGCAGCGCCTCCGGCACGTCCCGCGCGAAGGTGTCGACGATGCGCCACAGGAGCGCGCGCAGCGCGCGCTGCGCCAGCCCCTCGGTCAGCGAGTACACGGGCACGAGCCGGCCCGTGTGTAGCCGCTCGTCGTCGCCGCTCTCGACGATCTCGTAGTCCGGCTGCTGGATCACGACCGCCCCCTTGAAACGCGTGACCTTGCCGTGCAGGACGAGGCGCTGGCCGCGCTCAAACACGCGCGCGAGGTAGGCGCCGTGGAACCAGCTCGCCTGCGCGTAGCCGCTCTCGTCGCGGAGCATGACGACCAACGGCGCTCGTGACCGTCCCGGCGGCGGCGGCGAGAGCCCCACGATCGTCCCCGAGCACGTCGCGACCTGGCCCGGCTGGAGCGACCGGAAGGGCACCAGGCGCGTGCGGTCCTCGTGGCGGAGCGGCAGGAAGAAGAGCGCGTCCTCGACGGTGCGAAGCCCCTTCCGCTCGAGCTGGGCCGCGCGCCGGGGCCCGACACCCTTCAGGAACTGGAGGGGCGTCCGGAGGTCCGCGGTCGCCGTTTGCTTCGGGTGCGTGCCCGTGCTATACAGGGCGGGCGTCTCCCGAGACCCGAATCGATTCCGAGGAGCGTGCATGGCGCAGCGGTGCGACATCTGCGGGAAGGGCCCCTCGGTGGGTCATACGATCAGCCACGCGCACAAGCTGACGAAGCGACGGTGGCTTCCCAACCTCGTCTCGATGCGGGCGAAGCTCGCCGGAACGACCCGGCGCGTGCGCGTCTGCACCCGGTGTCTCAAGGCGGGCAAGGTCACCAAGGTCATTTAAGCACACGCACAAACGGGAGGGGGCGACGCCCCCTCCCGATTGGCACCTGGTGGGAGGCCGCCACCCCCCACCGCAGACCTGCAACACTTACTTCTTCTTCTTTTTCTTCGTCGCCTTCTTCTTCATCTCGGGTCTCACCTCCTCTCGTTCTGGGATTCACCGCGCCAGCGCCGTCAGTAGCCCATCGCCTCGCGACGGAGGTGCTCGGCCTGCTCACGCCCCCGCCGCTCGTAGCGCAGAAGGTCGGCGTAGAGCTGTGGCAGACACACCACCGTGAGCCCGCCCTTCTCCAGCAGGGCGTGGAAGACGCCGGGGTCGTAGGGCGCGAGGAAGTGCACGGCGCCGTCCCCTTCGGCTGTCGCGCGGAGCCCGAGCGCGGCGGCGACCGGGGCCGGGTCCCCTTCGAGGTAGCAGTGCACGGCCGGCACGCGGAGGCTCGGGGCCACCAGTGATAGGCCGGCGTTGAGGGTGAACGCGTAGCGGCGTCCCTCGGCCGTTGCCGCGCGCGCGATCGCGCTCAGGAACGCGCGGGTCACGCGCTCGGGTGCGGCGTAGGAGCCGATCTCGTTGGCCCGGTAGGTGTACGACTCGCACCAGCTCTCGAGGAGGTCGGCCGGTTTCCCGAGCCGGATCCGCTGGCTCTCGTCGTGCTCCACCCAGGCGAGCTCCTGGAGCCGCTTCACGACGTTGTGGGTGTGTCCGAGACTCACCTGGGCCGCGCGCGCCAGCTCCTCGAGCCGCCAGGCCCGTGCCGGCTCGACGAGGAGCACGCGCACGACCCGGGTCGCGCGCGGCGCGAACAGCGAGCGCAGCGGACGCGTCGAGGGACGGACGTTGCGCTTGCCGTCCTTCTCGATCAGGACGTTCTCGAAGGCGAGGGAGCAGTTGCCAGAGAGGTCGACATACCCGAGGTTGTGACTCTTGAGTATCCGCGCGCTCTGAGGGCCGATGTAGACCGCGGCGGCGACCGGATACGCCCCCGGAAGCTCGCGACGGATGTCGGCGAGTCGCGTAACGGCCGCCCGGATCTGCCGAGGTTGCCCCAGCGAGGCGACCTCAAGGACCACGGTGTGCTCCTGGTCGACGAGGCGGAACCGCACCACCAAACCCGCGGCGTGTCCGGCGATTTTCACGTCGGTCTGCTCTTCCCACGACTTCGCCTTGGGAAGGAGCTCCCGAAGGCGCTGAGCCACTTGTCGCCGGATCTCCTCGGATTTGAGCATGTTTCTCTGGCTCCGAGTCTTTCAGCATCTGCTGAAACCATAAGGACGAATGAAAGTAGCTGTCAAGCGAAAACTTACGTGACCAGCGCCTCACGTGACCAGCGCCTCGAGACTCCGTCGAAGCCAACGATGGGAATCGAGGAGGTTGGCGTAGGTGCGCTCGCTTCCGCGCCCCTTCGCGCGGAAGACGCGCACAAGTCGGCGACGCTCCGCCGACGGCCACGTCTCGAGATCTCCGATGAGGGCCGCGACCAGCGACAGCTGAGCGAAGGCGCGTCGCTCGGCCGTCGGCCAGGCGGTCCACCCGGTCACGCCGAGCTCGCGCCGCGCTCGGGCCGTCGATTCCCTCACGGCGACGCCGCGGTCACCGCCGAAGTCGCGCGCGATGAGGCGGGCGATGAGCCCCGAGACGTCCGTCGCCCGCAGACGCTTCTCGGGCTCGCGATGGCCACCAGGAAGCGCCAGATAGACCTCGGCCCCCGCGAGCCGCTTGAGGATGGGGATGGGGGAGCGATACGACCGGTCGGCGGCGATCTTCGACTGCTCGGCCTCCAGCACGCGCAACACCGCCGGGTCGCGGGGCCGGAAGCCGAGGCGGTGATAGAAGTAGAAGGCCCCCGAGCGGAGCGCCTCCGCGCTCTCGTGGCCGAGCTGGTAGCGGTCCACGACGATCGTTCGCATGCCGAAGATCCGCCGGTACGCCCGGAGGAGCTCGGTCGCGAGGAACGCCGACTCACCCTGGCGGAACGACGCGAAGACGTTGACGGCGAAGTCGAGCGTGCCGAAGAGCTCCCAGCCGCCGCCGTACGCCACCGGAATCCCGTTCTTGAGCGCGAGGAACGCGTAGTAGCCCTCGAGGGGCAGACGGAAGCCCGGGAGGATCCCGACGAACGCGAGCCGGACACCGCGATCGACATCCACCAGCAGGACGTCGTCGGGGTTCGGATAGGAGAAGGCGTGGAGCTCGCGCTGGCGCGTGGCCATCGCCACATGGGCCGCCTCGATCAACGCCTCGGCCAGGGCACGCGGCGCCCGCCGCAGCGGCGGCAGCGGTCGCGCGAGCGCGTCGACGAGGGACGCCACCCGCCGCTCGAGCCCGTCCGCGTGGAAGAACACGCGCGCGGGCGGGATCCGCGCGAGGGTGCGCGAGGCGCCGACGCCCCGCGGGCGCCACACGACGGGAAGCGCCAGGCTCTCGTAGAGCCAGTCGCGCGTCTCCTCGGGGAGCCCCGTCCGCTCGAACACCTCGAGGAGGAGCTGGAGGTCTGTCATCGGCCGGCCACCCTTGGCCACGCCGAGCCATGCGCGCCAGCCCATCCCGCCCTCGCTGAACGCGTCCCCCTCCCCCGCGGTCGCGAGGAGCGACAGGGTCTCGTCCAGCCGCTCCGTGTCCGCGAAGCGGGCCCAGGCGACCTCGCAGTCGTGCGGAAGGCGCCTGGCGAGCCAGCGCGCCATCGGAAAGCCGAACGGGTAATCGAGCGTCGTATTCGCGATGCCGGAGTCGTGGAGGCGCCGGCGGGCGGCGGCCCGGAGCCGCGCCACGCGCCGGGGAAATTCCTCGAGCGCGCGGTCGACGCGCTCGAGGACCTCGGGATCGTCGGGGTATGCCTGGAGGAAACACAACGCCTCGTGGAGACGCGCGAGCGACCCTGGCCGCCCGACGGGCCGACCGGCGAGCGCGTCGAGCAGGCGGAGCTTCTCCTTCCGCGCGGCGGGCTCGTAGCGAGACGCGACGGCGGCCAGGGCGTCCACGAGCCGCCGGCCCGCCAGCCGGCGCTCGAACACGGTCCCTCCCACGGGCCCCCTAGGCGTCCGGGTCCTCGATGCGCTCCATCGTCTCGTCGTCCAGGCCGAAGTAATGACCGAGCTCGTGGACGACGGTTTCACGCACGAGCTCCGCCATCTCCTCCTCGTCGACGCAGTCTTCCTCGATCGGCCCCTGGTAGATCGTCACCGTGTCGGGGAGGACGTTGCCGTAGCTCGAGTCGCGGCGCGTGAGATCGACGCCCCGGTAGAGCCCGTAGAGCGTGTCGGGAGGCTCGATGCCCAGCTCGGCGAGCGTCGAGTCCTCCGGCCAGGCCTCGACGACGACCGCGATGTTGGCGAGCTTGTCCTTGAACTTCCGGGGCAGGCGTCGGAGCGCCCGGTCCACCAGCGCCTCGAACTGCCGCCGCGTCATCCCGTCCGAGGCCCGAGCGTGCCCAGGGGTCCCGGGGCGGCGAGGCGGGGCAGGGTCAGGGCGAAGTGGGGTTTTCTGAGCATCGACCCTGCCCCGCCTCGCCGCCCCTAGAGCCCGCGGACGCGCTCGACGTTGATGACGTCCCTGATCTCGCGGATCGCCCCGATGATGTCCTGGAGCTGGTGAAGGTCGGCGACCTCGATCACGAAGTGGTTGATGCCCCGGCGGTCATCGGTGACGGTGACCTCGGCCTTGGTGATGTTGCCGTTACGCGACGAGATCGCTCCGGTGATCTCGGCCAGCAGTCCCGGGCGATCCCGGCCGATATAGACGGCGACCTTGACGGGCCGCTTGCCAGGCTCCGCCACGTCCCACTCGACGTTGATCAGCCGCTCCCGGTCGAGGACGCTCTTGGCGACGGTCAGGCAGTCGCGGCCGTGGACGGTGAGCCCGCGCCCCCGCGTGATGAAGCCCACGATCTGGTCGCCCGGGAGCGGGTTACAGCACTTCGCGAAGCGGACGAGCAGGTCGTCCACGCCGCGGATGCGGACGCCCTGGTCGGTCTTCGGGCGCGGCGCCGCCGTCACCGTCCTGGCGCGTTCCGGCGGCTCGAGGAGGGCGCCGGGTGCCAGCTTGTTCAGGAGCTGGTGCACGGAGCTCTTGCCGTAGCCGAGCGCCGCCAGCAGGTCGTCGCCGGTCGCGTACCCGAGGTCGGCCGCCGCCTTCTTGATCTCCTCGCCGGCGAGCAGCGCCGTCGGATTGAGCCGGTACTTCTTGGCCTCGCGCTCGAAGAGCTCGCGGCCCAGCTCGATCGAGCGCGCGCGCTCCTCGACCTTGAGCCACTGGTTGATCTTCGATCTGGCGCGTGTGGACTTGACGATCTTGAGCCAGTCGCGGCTCGGATGCTGGCTCGGCGCGGTGATAATCTCGACGATGTCGCCCTGGCGGAGCGTGTTGCGCAGCGGCACGAGCTTGCCGTTCACCTTCGCGCCGACGCAGTGTTCCCCGACCTTCGTGTGGACGGCGTAGGCGAAGTCGATCGGCGTGGAGCCCTCGGGGAGCGCCTTCACGTCGCCCTTGGGCGTGAAGACGTACACCTCGTCCGGGAACAGATCGACCCGCACGGTGTCCATGAACTCCTGCGGATCTTTCGTGTCCTGCTGCGTCTCGATCAGCTGGCGCAGCCACACGAGCGACTCGTCGAGCTTGTCCTTGCCGGCCTTGCGCTCCTTGTAGAGCCAGTGCGCGGCGATACCTTCCTCGGCGATGCGGTGCATCTCGCGGGTGCGGATCTGGATCTCCACCGGATCGCCCTTGGGCCCGATCACCGTCGTGTGGAGCGACTGGTACATGTTGACCTTGGGCATCGCGATGAAGTCTTTGAAGCGGCCGGGGACGGGCTTCCACAGCGAGTGGATCACGCCGAGGGCGCCGTAGCAGTCGCGCACCGAGGCGGTGACCACCCGGACCGCCGTGAGGTCGTAGATCTCGTCGAACTCGCGGCCCTGGTCGTGCATCTTCTTCCAGATCGAGTAGAAGTGCTTGGGCCGGCC
>WNGJ01004167.1_pt1 | contig 15001 bp, 14 predicted proteins | sample 5400611 | NCBI WGS metagenome assembly WNGJ01 (sample SAMN13153375, study PRJNA577476) | soil metagenome | isolation source: 40 cm soil or saprolite under Garry oak tree replicate 1 | place: USA:California | collected 2016-06-15
AGAAACTCCCCATTCATGGGGAGGTGGCAACTCTTCCCCATTCATGGGGAAGTACCGGCCGCAGGCCGGGGATGGGGCCGCCGCAGGGGCTAGGTATAGGAGAACTCCTCCCCATTCATGGGGAGGTGGCGCGCAGCGCCGGAGGGGCTAGGTAACCGTCAGCTTGCCTTTCATGCCGGACGCTTCATGCCCCGGCTGGTCGCAGAAGAACGTGTACTCGCCGGCGACGAGGTTGTCCGCCGTGAACGCGAGCGAGTCGCCCGCCGACACCAGCTCGCTGGCGGCAACCCGATTGTTGTTGCTGTCGCGAATGATCAGGTCGTGCGCGACCGAGCCCGAGTTGACGAGCCAGAAGGTGACCTTCCCCGCGGGCACGCTCAGCGTGCCGGGGTCGTACTTGAATTCGGTCATCGTCACCTGGTGCGATCCGGCCGGCTGACTCCCGCCGCCGCCACCCCCGCACGCGCCGAGAACAGCGACTGTGGCCAGCGCGACAGCAATTGTTTTCATTTGAATGCGGTCACTCCCAGATAGAGAATTCCGAACAGGAAGATCCAGACCACGTCGACGAAGTGCCAGTACAGCGTGACCGCGGCGGGACCGACGTGGTTCTTCGATGAGAACTGGCCGCGGGCCGCTCGGTAGAGGATCAGGGTCAGCAGGATCAGACCGCCCAGCACGTGCAAACCGTGGAAGCCCGTCATCGCGAAAAATGCGCTCGCAAACTCGTTCGACTTCAGATTGAGCCCGCGCGCGAAGGCGTTGGCGAACTCGTAGACCTGGCCCCCCTCGAAGACCAGCCCCAGCACGATCGTCGCGATCAGCAACACGAAGAAGCGGCGACGCTTGTCGTGCGCGAGACTTTCCAGGGCGAAGTGGCACGTCACTCCGCTCGACAGCAGCCAGATCGTGTTGAGGAAAGGAATCGGCCACCAACTGACGTAGTACTCGGGCGTGTTACTGGGCGGAATCGGCGGCCAGGTCGGATGCGACCCGACGAGGTAGAAGTAGACCGCGAACAGGCTGCCGAAGAACATGACCTCGGAGGCCAGGAAGATGTACATCCCCATCATCCCGGGCTTGATCGCCGGGTATTCGGGAATGGGTTCTCGGCGGAGGGTGGCTACGGCCATCAGTGGTGGACCTCATTCGTGGCGGAGCCCTCAGTCGGGTACATCTTCACGTCTTCGACCAGGACCCAGCCCACCACGCCGTACAGAAAGATCAGGCCGCCGATCACCGCGAGCGCGATGCGCGTGGTGCTCGAGAAGGGAATCGCGGCGAGCCCCAGGAACAGAATTCCGACGCAGATGATGAAGGGGAAGTTGCTGTTGGGAAACAGGTGGATGCCCAGCTCGTGGGCGCGGGCGGCGTAGTCGATGGTCGGGTCGATCGGCTCCTCGGGCGGCTCGAGGTCGTAGCGCGATGCCTCCGCACGAGAGGGGTCCGCGTCGCGCCACGCCTTGAACGCGGCGGAGGCCATCACGCTCGACGGCCACAGCTTGTAGCCGCAATTGCGGCAGTGGTCGAGGAAGCGGGCCGTCAGCAAGCCGCAGCGAGGGCATTCGACCGACAGGCTCGGGTTCGCGACATCGACGTAGCGAGGCTTTCGGGCTACGGCCACAATCGATTTTGGATTCTATCGGGTCGGGTGAGACGGGGCCGGGTTGCAGTTTGGGCCGCCGATATACTTCGGGTTTGTGAAGCGCGGCTCACGCCTGCTGCTTGCCCTTGGCGGCATCGTGGCGATGCTGTTCATGCTCAGCGCCTGCGATCTCGGAGGCGTACATCCGATCTTCCCCGACCCCGTCTCGCCGAACGGTCAGGGCATCTACAACACCTACGTCGGCATCTCGCTGCTGGCGATCATCGTCTTCGTCGGAGTCGAGGCCGCGCTGCTGTGGGTCGTCATCCGGTACCGGCGATCGGTGCAGCCGGCCGGCTACGTGCCGCCGCAGGTCCACGGCCATACCGGCCTCGAGATCGCGTGGACGATCGCGCCGCTCATCATCGTGCTCGCCATCGCCGCGTACAGCTTTGTCGAGCTGCAGAAGGACTTCCAGCCGATCAGCAACCAGCAGATGACGGTGATCGTCACCGGTCATCAGTTCGGCTGGGACTACCAATATGAGAACGGCGTCGTCGTACATCAGGAAGGAAATCTGGCCGCACCTGTCGTGCCGTTCGTCGTGCCCACTCACACGCTGGTCAAGCTGCAGTTCCGCGCGGTCGACGTGATCCACTCGTGGTGGGTGCCGGCGGTCTCAGGCAAGACCGACGCCGTTCCCGGCTACGACAACTTCTCGTGGCTGAAGATCGACAAGACGGGCCAGTGGCGTGGCGAATGCGCCGAGCTCTGCGGCGCGGGCCACGCGTCGATGCAGATCATCGTGCAGGCGATGGATCAGTCCGAATACGACGCGTGGATGGCCAAACAGAAGTCGGCCGCTTCCCCGTCGGCTTCCCCCTCGCCCTCAAAGTAGGATAGGTATCGGATGGCCACCACAGCCCTGCCGCGGCCGAAGGCATACGACGATACGTTCTTCAAGCCGATCAGCCTCTGGCTGACGACCACCGATCACAAGCTGATCGGGATCATGTACATGGTCACGTCGCTGATCAGCTTCGTGATCGGCGGCATCTTCGCGCTGATCATCCGCCTGCAGCTGTCGCAGCCCAACCTGCGCATCGTCGACGCCGAGACGTACAACCAGCTGATCTCGGCGCATGGCGTGACGATGATCTTTTTCTTCGTCACGATCTTCGTGACCGGGATCGCGAACTACATGGTGCCGATCATGATCGGCGCGCGGGACATGGCCTTCCCTCGCGTCAACCTGCTCGGCTTCTGGCTCGTGCCGGTGTCGATCATCCTGTACTACTGCGGCTTCTTCACGGGCGGCTCGCTGAATGCCGGATGGACCGGTTACGCGCCGCTGACCGAGAAGGCGTTCCAGGGCCACAGCCTCGGTGTCGACTTCTGGGCGATGAGCATCATCGTGTGGGCGATCAGCGGGATCATGGCCTCGACCAACTTCTTGACCACGATCGTCGCCCTGCGCGCGCCGGGCATGCGGTTCTCGCGTCTGCCGCTGTTCGTGTGGGCGCAGATCTCGACCTCGATCCTGCTGCTCATCGTGGGCGCGCCGCTCGCGGCCGCCATGATCCTGGTCGAGTTCGACCGCCAGTTCGGAACCCAGTTCTTCACGACCTCCGGCCGGCCGGTGCTGTACCAGCACCTCTTCTGGTTCTTCGGCCATCCCGAGGTCTACGTGATGATCCTGCCGGCGTTCGGCCTGATCTCCGAGATCGTCCCTGTCTTTGCCCGCAAGCCGATCTTCGGCTACATGACGATGGTCGCCGCGCTCTTCGGCATCGTGTTCCTCTCCATGACCGTGTGGGCGCACCACATGTTCACCGTCGGCATGAACACCTACGTCGAGGGCTTTTTCATGTTGATGACAATGCTCATCGCGGTGCCGACCGGCATCAAGTTCTTCAACTGGATCGCGACCATGTGGTGGGGTTCGATTGACTTCACGGTCCCGATCAAGTTCGTCTTCGGATTCTTGGCCACGTTCCTGATCGGCGGCATCACGGGCATCTACCTGGCGTCCGTGCCCGTGGACACCCAGCTGCACCAGTCGTACTTCGTGGTCGCCCACCTCCACTACGTGCTGTTCGGTGGGAGCGTGTTCGCGATCCTGGCCGGCGTCTACTACTGGTTCCCGAAGATCACGGGCCGCCTGCTGGACCGGAGGCTGGGCGAGTGGAACTTCTGGACCGTTTTCGTCGGCTTCAACGGGACCTTCCTGATCATGCACACCCTCGGCCTCGAGGGCATGCCACGGCGCATCTGGACCTACTCGAACGAAGCCTGGGCGGCCACCAACATGATCATCACGATCTCCTCGTTCCTGATCGCGATTTCCATCGCTCTATTCCTGGTCAACGTCATCCGCAGCTGGAACCATGGCGAGATTGCAGGCAACGACCCCTGGCTCGGCAACACGCTCGAGTGGGCGACGACCTCTCCGCCGCCGCCTTACAACTTCGAGCGGGTGCCGCCGGTCCGCAGCTTCATGCCTGTGCGTGACCTGCGCGAGGCCGGCGAGCTGGTGGAAGACCCTCCGGTGGTGGCAGTCCCGATCTAGGAACGCTTCAGTGGTGTTCTACCGCGTGCGTTTCGGCTTCGGCATCTAGGAGAGCTTCCTCCGCCGCGCGATTCCGCGCGTCGCCCCGCAGCACCCACCAACCGAGCCCGGCCACGCCAAGCGTCGCCACGAGGAAGGCCATGCTCATCCAGAGCCAGGCGGGCACCCACTCCCCGGCGAGGTAGATCACGTCGTAATTATCTCCGAGCGGTGATTCTTCGAGCGGTTGAGCCCGGTAGGGTGTTACCAAGTAGAGCCCGGTGATCAACTTCATCGACGTCCTGATTCTCGTCGCGGCCCTGGTCGGACTCGCGAACGGGTACCGTCGCGGCTTCTGGCTCTCCCTGACTCAGTACGTCGGCCTGCTGGTCGGCGTCCTCCTCGGCGCAGCGTCGGCCAGGTCCGTGCTCGATTACCTGCAGATCAACAACTCCAGCGCGCGCCCTCTCGGCGCGGTGCTCGTGCTGGTGATCGGCGGCAGCCTCGGCTCGAGCATCGGTTTCGCCGTGGGCGAGCCGATCCGCCGCAAGATCCTGCGCACCGGCGTCCACACCTCGACCGACTCAATAGCAGGCGCGGCGCTCTCTGCCTTTGCCGTTTTGATCATGTGCTGGTTCCTCGGCCTCAGCTTCTCGCGAGGCCCGAGCCCCGAGATCGCGCAGCAGATCCAGCGCTCAATCCTGCTGCGCGGCCTGGACACGATCGCCCCGCGACCGCCCCCCTTCCTCGCGAGCGTCGCCCAGGTCCTCGCCGGCGTGCAGTTTCCGCCGGTCTTCGCCGGCCTCGAACCAAGCGGCCTGCCCGGCGCCCTGCCGATCCCGGCATCGGTTGACAAGCCCGGCGTCAAGCAGACGGCGTCTGTCGTGGTCAAGGTTTCGAGCGTTGGCTGCGGCGGCATCGTCACCGGAAGCGGATTTCCCGTCGGCAGCGGCTACGTCGTCACCAACGCGCACGTGGTCTCAGGGACGGCGTCGCACGCGATCACGAAGCCCGACGGCACCACCATGCGAGCCGACGTCATCTTCTTCGATCCCGAGCGCGACGTCGCGGTGCTCTACGCCCCGGGTTTCACGGCCGCCGGCGTGACCTTCGGACCCGCCGGGCGTGGGACGGAGGGCGCCGTCATCGGCTATCCAGGCGGGCAGAGCGAGAAGACGGTGCCCGCAGTGGTGGACGGTTCGATCGCCGCGCAGGGCCGCGACATCTACAACTCGAACTTCGTCACCCGGCAGATCTACGTCCTCCAGGCCAGCGTGCATCCCGGCAACTCGGGCGGTCCGCTGATCGACCTCGAGGGCCGCGTGCTGGGGATGGTCTTTGCGACGTCGGCGAGCGACCCGAACCAGGCCTACGCGCTCACCGACGAGGAGATCGCCCCCGACATCCGCGACGCCGAAGCCAACCCATCAGTCAAGGACACGACCAGATACGACTGCGCCGCGTGATCTAGCGCGATCTACCGTTAGCTAGCGCGACTCTGACGACTCAGGCTTGCCCTCTTCGATGAGCATTACCGGGATCCCGTCGACGATCGGGTAGAGCACCTTGCAGTGCGGGCAGCGCAGCTGGTCGGGCTCCTTGAGCTCCACCTTCGTGTGACACTTCGGACAGGCCAGGATTTCGAGCAGTTCTTGAGAGATCACCCGCGCATGGTAGTACCGTTGCGCCGATGATTCTGAGGCGGCTCTACCTCTACCTCGTCAGCGCCGCGGCGCTCGTGGTTTTGGCGGCCGGTCTCGTGCTGCTGGGCGGCACCGCATTGCTTTTCGCCTTCAATGATCCGACCGCCGAGACGAGCCGCGCCCAGCTCGCCATCTTCACCGCGATGACCGTCGTCGCGCTCCCCGTCTGGGGCATCCATTTCTGGTTCGCTCAACATTTCGCCAAGCGCGATCGCTCCGAGCGCGCCTCGGCGCTGCGCCGCCTCTACCTCTACTGGGCCTGTCTCGCAGGCTCGATCGCCGCGATGATCGCGGTGACCGCCCTGGTCGTGCAGCTCTTGCAGCCGTACCTCGACAACCTCCCCCTCAACGCACTTTCCGCCTCCCAGATCGGATGGGCCGCGGTCGTCTTTGCGGCGATCTGGGGATTCCATTTCTGGATCGCATGGCGCGACCGCGCCGTGGCCGGTGAGGAGGGCAGGTCCTCAACGCTGCGCCGCTGGTACATGTACATCGCGCTCCTGGTCGGCCTTCTCACCCTGCTCGCCGGGACCGCGTCTCTGCTGCAGATCGCCTGGACCAAGCTGGCGATCGACTCGCCGGACCGCGTCTTCTCGCTGGCCGGCCCGGCGGGCCTGGCCGTCGGCGGCGGGCTGCTCTGGGCCGTTCACGCGCGCGTCATCGCGCTCCAGCACCTCAGCGAGGACCGCCACTCCACCCTGCGCGCGCTCGAGGGATTTATCGCAGTAGCTGTCAGCATCGCGACCGCGCTGTTCGGCGCGAGCCAGATCCTCTACTACATCCTGGCCCGCATCCTCGGCGTCAGCGACCCGGGTGGCGTGGGGACCAACGTGATGGCCGCCGTCGCCGCCCCCGGTTCGCAGCTGCTCGTGTACGGAATCGCCTGGATCCTCACCAGCCGGCGACTCGCGCGCGACGCGGGCACGCAGGAGGCGGACCGCCAGGCGGGGATCCGCCGCCTCTACACCAACCTCGCCTCGCTCATCTCGCTCGCCGCGTGGGGCGTGGGCGCCGGGTGGTTGCTGGCGACCCTTGCCGAGCAGGCCGAGGCGCCCATCATCGGGGTCAAAGCCACCGACTGGAAGGACCCACTCAGCATCTCGGTCACCCTCCTCATCGTCGGCACGGCCGTGTGGGTCGCGCACTGGCGCCACTCGCCGTGGGCGGCCGACCGCCAATCGCTGAGCCGCAAGCTCTACGTCTGGGCAGCCCTGCTCGGCAGCGTGCTCGCGGTGCTCGGCGGTGGAGTGGGGATCGTCAACGCGGTGCTGCAGCAGGTGTTCAGCGCGCACCCGCGCCTCGACGATCCGGCGAACCTCGACTTCGGGCGCTACCTCGCGGTGATCGTGGTCGCCGCGGGCATCGCCGTCTATCACTGGATCGTGCTCCGAGGCGACGCGGCCGCTCGCCCACCCAAGCCGGCGACCGCCCCGGCAAAAGAATCGCCCGTCAAGGTCGTCGCGACACCGATCGCAACAGAACCCAGCCAGCACGCCACGACCGAGCCGATGGCACCACACGCTCGGCGTTACGACCTCGTCGTCACCGACGCGACCGACGACGATATCCACCAGGCCCTCTCGTCGCTGCCGCCGCACGCGAGCTACCGCCTGACCCCGACCGAACAGACAGTTGACGGGCACTGACCCCCAGCCCTACCTCGACCTCGCCGACTGGCGCAGACGTGTCGGCGACCTCTATCGCATCACCGGCCCCGACGCCGCCACCCAGTTTCGGCAAGGTCGCGACGATCTGTTTCGCACTCATCCCCAGTCGCCCATCGAGCCTGAAGACCTCGCGTCGTTCAGCGGGCTGCACTACTTCGAGCACGACCCCACCTACCGCGTGCAGGCTCACGTCGAGCCCGGCGACGGCAGCGAGCTGGACATCGACACGGGCGGTGAGGACGGCGCCGTCAAGTACCGCCGTGTGGGTCGCCTCGTCTTCACCCTCGCCGGTGAGCAGTGCCGCCTGACGATCCTCAGCCTCGTCCAGTACGCCGGCGGCCTGTTCGTGCCTTTCCGTGACCGCACCTCCGGCCGCGAGACCTACGGCGGTGGCCGCTACCTGTTCGACACGGCGAAAGACACCGACGGGCTCGTGCTCGAGATCAAGCCCGGCTCACCGGACGTGATCCTCGATTTCAATTACGCCTACAACGCCTCCTGCGCGTACAGCCCGCGCTGGGCATGCCCGCTCGCGCCTCCCGAAAATCACCTCAACGTCGAGGTCCGCGCAGGAGAGAAGGTCTACAAGGCCTGAATTCCCTCTCCCCGTCCGGGGAGAGGGTCAGGGTGAGGGGCGTAATCCGGCGCTACGCGGGAACCGAGCTCCCGCGCACCGCCTTGATCAGCTCTCCTGCCCGGCCAATCGCCTCGACTGTAGGCAACGTGGGGTTGTTCAAGGTGAATCCGCCGAAGCCCGCATCGATGTAGGGCCGCAGAAACTCCGCCGCCTGTTCGACGTTCAACGCCCGGATCATCGGCCGGCGCTCCGGCGGAATCTTCTCGAGGAGCGGCTTAGCCTCGGCCTCGTCCTTCACGAGGATGATGCCGACGCCGATCGTCAGCATCACGTCGGCGGGATTGCGGCCGACCGCCGCGCAGTGCTCCTCGAATACCCCCTTCTTGCGCTTCAGCTCCTCGAGCGGCCCGCCGAACCAGTGACCGATGTCTCCGTGCTGGGCAAGGATGCGCAGGGTGCGCTTCTCCCCGCCACCGCCGATCAGGATCTTGGGACCCCCGGGCTGGATCGGCCGGGGCACGTTGACCGCACGGTCGATGCGGTAGAACTTGCCCTCGAACGACGGCCGCTCCTCAGTAAACATCAGCTTGGCGATCGTCACCGCCTCCTCGAGGCGGTCCATGCGTCGAGCGATGGGCGGATATTCGAAGCCGTAACCGACGTGCTCGTCCTCATTCCACGCGGCCCCGATGCCGAGGATCGCGCGACCCTTGGAGATGACGTCCAGGGTGGTGACCTCCTTCGCGAGCAGCGCGGGGTTGCGGTAGGTGACGCCGGTGACCAGAGTGCCGAGCTTCACCTTCTTGGTCTGGGTGGCGAGCGCGGCAAGCGTCGTGTAGGCCTCGAGCATCGGGTCGGTCTCGGGACCGATTCCTCGGATCTGGTAGAGGTGATCCATCACCGTCACGAGGTCGAACCCCGCGGCCTCGGCCGCGCGCGCCTGCTCGACGACGTGATCGAACAGCCTGTCGTCGGGGACACCGGGAAACGTGTAGTTGGGCATGTGAAAGCCAAAGAAAGCAGCCATGTCAAGGACAATACGAGCCCGCGGTCTACCATTCCGTTCGAGATGAGCTGGAAATCCCTCACCGGTGTCGGCGTTGCATTTCTCTTCCTCATCTACGGCACCGTCGCGGTCTTCGAGGCATTCGACCGGGTGTCGCACTCGAACAGCGACACGATCAGGCCATTTCTCATCACGATGGCTCCGGTCTGGATCATCGCCGTCCTAGCCGCCCGCATCCTGTTGCGAGGGAACCGGAGCTAACTAACTCCTCCCCATTCATGGGGAGGTGGCGGCGAAGCCGCCGGAGGGGCCGCCCATAGATAGAATTTGTGGCTACCTACCGTGGCCATAGAAGAATCCCGTAACGGGAAGCCAAATGGCATCCAGCTCGTCCAGGTCGAGGGCTTCCTCGAGGTGGCCCGCAGGGGCAGCGTCAGCCGGGCCGCGGAGGCCCTCTTCATCACCCAGCCAACTCTGACGGCCCGCCTCCAGGGACTCGAACGCGAGCTGGGCACCCCGCTCTTCCTCCGCACCCCCCACGGCATGCGCTTGACCGATGCGGGCCGCGCCTGGATCCCCTTCGCGGAGCGCGCTCTTCGCGCCCTGGTCGACGGCCGCGACGCGCTGGAGCAGGTGATGACCGCCTCGGCCGGCCACCTCATGATCGCCGCGGCTCCGGCGGTCAGCACCTACGTCCTCCCCGAGCTCCTGGAGCGCTTCGTCGACGCCCATCCGCGCGTCGAGGTCTCGGTGCGCACCGGCCACTCCGAAGATGTCGTCGAGCTGGTGCTGCGCGACGAGGTGCAGATCGGCCTCGGCCGCGCCATCCGCCACCCCGACCTCGAGCTCCGCCCCTTCCACACCGAGGACCTCGTCCTCGTCTGCGCCCCCGACCATCCATTCACCGAGCGGCCTTCCGTGGCGATGGCCGAGGTCGCCGGGCAAAAATTGATCATGTTCGACCGCACCTCGAGCTACTACGAGATCACGCAGGGAGCCTTCCTCTCCGCGGGCGTCAGCCTGCGCGGGCTCATGGAGCTGGACTCCATCGAGGCCGCCAAGAAGATGGTCGAGCGCGGCCTCGGCGTCGCCCTGCTCCCGGGCACCGCCGTGGCCCGCGAGGTGGCCAACGGCACGCTGCGGGCCGTGAAGATGATGGACGCGCCGCCGATGCAGAACTCGATCGTCGCCTACCGCCGCCGCGACGCGGGCAACCCTGAGGGCATCGTCGCCGCGTTCTTGGAGCTCCTCGAAGCTAAATAGAACGCGCGAGCCGGCGATTTCGCGCATCGCTTGTTCCGATCGCGGGCATCAAATCAATTGATTGGACGTATATCGGATTCGTTGATAGTTTCTTGGTTATGGATCAGGAAAGCCTATCGCAGGATCAGGAGACCCAGCCCGAGTGTGAGTGCCCGGAACCCTGCAACTGCGATCACGAAAACGAATAACTGAGGAGGCTGCCGATGGACCTCGTCTCCACGCCCCTTCTTCCGGCCGGCTTCCAGGTCCCGGCGTCGCGCAACCAGTCGCCGAGCAAGCGGCTGCGTCGGCTCCTGGCTGAGAAGCCCTACGTCTTCGCCCCCGGGGTCTACGACCCCATGGGCGCGCAGCTCGTCATGTACCACGGCTTCGACGCCGTCTACTTCAGCGGCTACTCCTTCGCCATCGGCCACCTGGGGACGACCGATATGGACCTCTACTCGTCGGTCGAGATCGCGGACGGCGCGCGCCGCACCGTGAGCGCGCTCCGCAAGTTCCAGCTCACGATGGCGATGGGCGACCCCGACAAGAAGGTCCCGCCGATCCACCTCGAGATCCCGCCCGTGGTCGTCGACATGGACGCGGGCTACGGCAACCTCTTCAACGTCCAGCGCACCGTCGAGCTGTACACCAACGCCGGCGTCGCGGCGGCGCACCTCGAAGACCAGGTGATGCCCAAGCGCTGCGGCCACATCGCGGGCAAGGCGCTCATCGCCGCGGACGAGTTCGTCGGCAAGCTGAGGATGATGCGCAGCGCGGCCGACGACCTCGGCCACCCCGATTTCATCATCATCGCGCGCACCGACGGCGTGTCCGCGACCGAAGCTCCCGAGTCCAAGCGCGGCCTCGAGCTCGCGATCGACCGCGGGCTCCGCTACCTCGACAGCGGCGTGCCCGACCTCTTGTGGTGCGAATTTCCGACCGCCGAGCATGGGCCGACGGAGACCTTCTGCACCGAGATCCGCAAACGCTTCCCCAAGGCGCGATTTGCCTTCAACTACTCGTCCTCGTTCAAGTGGTTCAACGAGAAGGACCCGATCACGTGGGACGAGCTCGGCCTGCTGGGCATCGGGTTCATCTTCATCACGCTCGCGCTGCAGCACGCGGCCGGCCACGGCATGTCGGTCCTGCTCGAAGACCTGAAGCAGCAGAAGGAAGAGGGCTACATGGCTCTTCAGCGCAAGGAGTGGGCGGACGACGTCGACGTCCCGACGAAGTCCCACCACCTGTTCACAGGCGTGCCGTATCACCAGCACGTCGGCCAGGAGTACGGGGCCTCAAGGCTTGGCGAGGACCAGGACGAACACCTGGAGATCTCCAAAGTCGTCTAAGCAGCGTCGAAAACTCCGACGGTAACTCCTCCCCATTCATGGGGAGGTGGCCGGCGGAGCCGGCCGGAGGGGCTGGCTGCAGGCGCCTCTAACAACGTCTCCCGCTTCTCCTCGTTTAGCAACCACTAAACTTCGCCCGAGAGGTCGGGGGTGCTCCTTTATCCGTTCCGCTATCTGTGGTGGCTTGTCTCGAGCATCCGCCGCTCGATCGGCCGGCCGCCCGACTACGTCGTCTTCGTGCTCGAGGAAACCCTCCCGACTCTGCCCGACCCGCCCCGCCCCCTCCGGCAGCGCTTCACCTCCAAGCCGCGGCTCAGCGTCAAAGAGCTGGGCGACCACTTCGAGGCGATCGCAAGAGACGCGCGAATCCGAGGCGTCGTCCTCCACCTTCGCTCGACCGGCATGTCGATGGCCACGTTGCAGGACCTCCGCGAGCTCGTCGCGAAACTGCGCAACAAAGGCAAGCGGGTCGTCGCCTGGTCTCCGTCCTACGGCACCGGCACCTACTACCTCGCCTGCGCCTGCGACGAGATCCTCCTCATGCCCACCGGCAACGTCCGCGCGCTGGGCTTCGCGAGCACCGGTATGTTCCTCGCCGACGGCCTGGCCAGGGTCGGCCTGAGCGCGGACTTCGTGCAGGTCTCGCCCTACAAGTCCGCGGCCGACCCGCTCACCAAGTCGAAGATGTCGGACGAATATCGCGAGCAGACCGCCTGGCTCCTGGATTCACAGCACGCCGAGCTGCTCAACGCGATCGCCGAATCCCGGCTGCTCGATCAAGCCGGCGCCAAGGAGTTCGTCGACTGCTCGCCCTATGGCGACGACGTCGCAGTCGAGAAGCACGCGGTCGATCGCGTCATCGCCGAGGAGGGCCTTCCCGCACATCTCGCACGCAGCGCCGCGCCGCCGGTCAGCATCGGCACCTGGGAACGCGCGAGCCGCAAGATGCGCAAGCTCGCACCCACGCTCCGCCTGCGCCGGTACGTCGCCCTGATGCGGATCGAGGGCACGATCATCGACGGCCGCTCCGGCCATCTCCCGATCAAGCCTCCCATCGAGGTCCCTCTTGTCGGAGAGGATCGCGCGGGCGACCTCAGCGTGGTCCAGGTGGCCCGCCACGTCGCGGCCGACAAGCGCGCCGCGGCGGTCGTGCTCTACGTCAACTCGCGCGGCGGATCGTCGACCGCCTCCGAGGCCATGCGCCAGGCCCTGGCCGTCGTCGCCCAGCGCAAGCCTCTTGTCGTCGTCATGGGGCCTGTCGCCGCTTCGGGCGGCTACTGGGTTTCCACCCCCGGATCATGGATCGTGGCCCGGCCCGGAACCATCACCGGCTCGATCGGAGTTCTCAGCGGAAAGTTCGTCACCGGCGGGCTGTGGGAGAAGCTCCTGTTCAACCGCGAGACCATCGCCCGCGGCGACCGCGTGCTGCTCGAGAACGACGAGCACCCCTTCTCGGACGAGGAGCGAAGCATCGTCCGCGCGGACATCATGCGGATCTACGGGACGTTCCTGCGCCTGGTGGGCGGCGCGCGAAAGATGACCGACGACGAGCTCACACCCATCGCGCAGGGCAAGGTGTGGAGCGGGCGCCAGGCCCTGGAGCGCAAGCTGGTCGACGAGCTCGGCGGACTGGACGCGGGCCTCGCCAAGGCGAGATCACTCGCCGGGCTCGCCGACAAGACGCCGATGCGCGAGGTCCGCGGACCAAGACGGATGATCCCGCCGCTGGCCGATCCGATGCCCGCCGCGGGCTGGCTCGGCTACCTGCTCGAGGGCCTGCGCCTCCTCAGCGCCGCACCCGCCCTGGCAGTCATGGAATACCTGCCCGGCGACCTCACCTAGCCCCGCGCGTCGTTGATTCAGCCGATCAACGACGCTTGAGAAACCTTTGCTTGATCGTCTGGCCCACGCTGTCCGAAGCGGAGTAACGTGGCCGCCGGAGCAAGGGGAGATGGCCGAAAACCCGCCAGGGACTAGTTCCGCGTCCGAAGCTGACCAGCCGGTAGAGGCGCCGGTGTCGACGCCAATGCCGCCGCCTCCTGCCTACACCCCGTCCCTCCCGCCCGCGGCCTGGGGCACGGCCGCGCCGGCGACCCGCGCCCGAGGCAGGCGCTGGATCGCGATCACCCTCATCGTCGTCTTCGCGGTCAGCCTGGTCGGCGGCGCCGGCGCCTTCGCGGCGAACTCGTACCTGTCCGACAAGTACAGCCCGCAGAGGGCGGTGCTCAGCTACTTTGTCGCCCAGCAGCACGGCGACGTCAACGCGATGCTGGCGAACGCCAACTTCGTCCGCGGCGACGGCTCCTACGAGCAGTTCTTCGACCGCGTCGGGGTCAAGGCGATGATGGACATCCCCCAGAACAAAGAAGTCAGCGACGTGAAGATCCTCTCGACCAAAGCCGTCAACGCGAACGACGATCAGGTCGATGCCTCCATGACGTGGGGAGGTGCGCAGCACATCTACAACTACACGGTGCGCAGGGACGCCTCGAAGACGAATTACCTCTTCTACAGCTCGTGGCGGGTGGACATCCCATACACGACGATCAACCTCGGCCTGCCCAACCAGCCCGGCGCGATCGAGCTCGACGGGATGCCGATGCCGGCCGCGACGGTGAACTCTGTCGAGGCGATCGCCGGCTTCCACACGGTCGCGATGCTGCAGACGCCTTTCTATGACGCGACCTCGATGCTGGTCAACGCGGTCGACACATCGCCGAACGTCGGATTTCAGGACACCAAGCTCAGCGCGGCCGCGCTCACGGCGGCTGGTGCGGCGATCCGCACCGGCGCCAACGCGTGCGACGCCACTCAGTACTCCGACTGCCCCGGCCACACCTATCGCGCGCCCAACCGCGCCGGCTACATCTACTACCTGACGAACCTGCCCGGCTACCCGGAGATCGATTACACGACCTACGTCTTCAAGTACACGGGTGACCTGACGACCGGCATGACCCTGGTCGTGCCCAAAGAACAGGGCCTCATGTACGCGAATGGCACGTGCGCGGTCACGTTGACTGTGAACGGAAGCCACACGTACCGCTTCAAGGGAACGTGGGGAGCCAACCTCACCTGGACCAACGGCGCATTCCAGGCCGACGTCTTCACAAACTGCGCGAAAGCAAAGGCCTGAAAGGCTAAGTAGGAAACGAACTCAACTCCTCCCCACTTGTGGGGAGGTGGCGGCGAAGCCGCCGGAGGGGCAGGCCTAGTCCAGCGCCGGCAACCTCCAAGGCTAACTAACTAACTCCTCCCCACTTGTGGGGAGGTGGCCCGAAGGGCCGGAGGGGCTGGCCTAGTCCAGCGCCGGCAACCTCC
>WNGJ01056223.1_pt1 | contig 15001 bp, 13 predicted proteins | sample 5400611 | NCBI WGS metagenome assembly WNGJ01 (sample SAMN13153375, study PRJNA577476) | soil metagenome | isolation source: 40 cm soil or saprolite under Garry oak tree replicate 1 | place: USA:California | collected 2016-06-15
CGCCCACGACGGCCCGCGCATCGACACGCCGCCGCCGGCGGTCGGCCAGCACAACGGGGAGATTTTCGCGGAGTTGGGGGTGGCGAAGGGCGGATGCTCTTAGAGTGTGTTCCGACGAATCGAAACACTTGTCCCACGTCATGCCAGCGACAAGCTCGGGGATGACGGGCAGAGAGGCTTCCATTTCATCGGAACGGGCAGCCTTGTTCTTTGCCATTGAATTCCCTGAAAACAGGGAAAATAACAGGGAATTTGCATTTTTTTGACTGGTTTGGCGATTTTAAATATTAATTATATATTGATTTGAACGCTTTGCACACGAATTCCCTGCAAATTAAAACAGGGAATGTTTGTCGCCGGAACAGGGAATTGCAGGGATTCTCCTTCTGTGATTATGACTAACCTAAACGATGGGCGCCATCATGATTAAAATATAATATAATATAAGAGTGTGATTATTTAATGGCGACGCAGAACATCTTTTCCCCAAACGAAAACCTCTTGCGGGTGAGCACAACGTGGGTGCCGCGACAAGGCGTTTTCGGAACGGGAAACACCGGTGCCTGTGGCTCAAGTCTCGGGCAGCCCCGCCTTGCGCAGCCCATCACTAACGTGCTCGCGATCCTTCGGGTCCTTCCAGACGGCAGAACGCTTGCGTCCTTGAATTGTGAAACCGGGGTTGATCCGCAGTAGCTCCGCGGCCTCGGCCCTCGCCTCTTCAAGTTGTCCCGACTGCGCATAGGCGGCTGCGAGCCAAAGACGGGGAAACTGCAAATCAGGCATGCGCGATGCCCATTCGCGGCACAGGCGTACCGCCTCCCCATAGCGCTTGAGCATGTAATTGGCCTGGCCCAGCCAACGTGTCGCGTGGATGAGCTGAAAAGGATCGAGTCGCATGTTTGCCTCCAGGACCTCAATGGCTCTTGCGTGCTCGCCCGCAAGCATCAGGGCCTGGGCGTATCGATGGTCGACGTAATTGGGGTTGAGCGCAAAGGCTCGCTCGAATTCGGCGATGGCGGCGTCGTGCTGGCCCTTGTATATCATGACTTGTCCAAGCTGAGCGCGGGCCTGTGGCAGGAGGGGGTCGAGGTCCACCGCCGTCTCCGCCAATTCAAGGGCGCGATCGAGCGCAGCGGGACCGGGATAGACGCCATCGAACGGTTCGAGATAAGCCTCGAGGTGAGTCCACGCCAGCATCGCGGCTGCGCGCGCATAAGTGGGGTCGATCGCGAGGGATTGCTCAAGCAGGCGCCTTGCGTCATAGAGCGAGGCCTTCGCGCCCCTGCTGTAATGTAAGAAAAAGGCTTCCGCGCCGCGCAGGTAATATTCATAAGCCTCCCAGGCGGCGGGAGGCTTCAGCAGCGCTCTCTCAACCTCGGCGCGTTTCACATGAGCCGCGAGGATTGCGACAATCGCACGCGCCACCTCATCCTGGACCGCGAATGTGTCGCGCTGTTCGCGGTCGTAGCGCTCGGCCCAACGGTGGGCGCCGGTCATCGCATCGATGAGCTGGGCCGTGATGCGGATGCGGTCGCCGCTCCGCCTCACGCTGCCCTCCAGCACGTAGCGCGCACCCAGCTCCTGCCCAATCTGCGGAATATCCACCGCCCTGCCCTTGCATTTGAAGCTCGCTGAGATTGGCGAAGGGCAGCACCGCGACGGAGGGCCGATCAAGGAGCGGCCACTGCAATCGCGGGCCGGAATCCCCCTCCGTACCCTTCCCGGCAAGTGGGGGAGGGTAGGGTGGGGGTGGCGGGACGCCCGCGGTCCGAGAGGGTGAGGCGGGCGCCGCCGCGCCCGTTGCCACGCGCACGACCGGCGCCGTGAAGCGGTAGCCGCGGCGCGGTATGGTCTTGATGATTGCCTGGTCGCCGTCGTCAATGGCCTGGCGCACTTCGCTCACGCAACGTGTCAGCGATTCGTCGTTTACGACAACATCTGGCCAGATCGCCCTGATCAACTCCTCCTTGGTCACCAGGCGGTCTGCGTTCTCCAGGAGATAGCGCAACAACTCGAAGCTCTTCGGACGAAGCGCAATCTCGCGATCCCCCGCCCGCAGGGCGTTGCGAGCGATGTCCAGCATATATCCCTCGAATTGGAACATCGTGAGCAGCCCTGCCGGCTCCGCGGCCTGCCCTCGCTCGCAGTGGGCGCGTCATTCATTTGAATGATGTATCCGCTAGCGCGAGAGGGCAGGGACGGTGGATGACGTGCAATCTTCAGCCAGATTGGAGCCTTTTTCCAGGGAAATTGGACGGTTCTTTCACGACCGCGGCTCCCGCCTACGGCACAATCCGCGCCAGTTCCGATTGCGTGCTCAGCAATCCTGAGCCGGGAGGCCTACCCATGAAACTTCCGCGCCGCAGATTTCTGCAATTCGCCGGGGCCGCTGCAGTCGGTCCTGCATTCTCGCGCCTCGCAGCGGGAGAGACCTATCCGTCGCGCCCGATCACGATGATTGTTCCAATGGCGCCTGGCGGCACCACGGATGTGGTCGGGCGAGTCCTTGCCGAGCGCATGAAAGACGCGCTTGGGCAGCCAGTTATCATCGAAAACGTGGCTGGCGCCAACGGGAGCATCGGTGTCGGCCGAGTTGACCGCGCGAGGCCCGATGGCTATACAATCGACCTCGGTTTCCTGAGCGGGCATGTGCTGAACGGCGCTTTCTATTCCCTTCCATACGATGTGTTGAATGATTTCGAACCCATCTCGCCGCTTGCCGCGTTTTCGTATTTTCTTTTTGCAAGGAAAACGATGCCGGCAAATGATCTGAATGAATTGGTCGCCTGGCTGAAGGCCAATTCCAACAAGGCGTCCGCTGGCATCGCGGCGACTAGTATGGAGCTCATCCTGAGACGTTTTCAGAGAGAAACCGGGACGCGTTTTGCCCTGGTGCCGTATCGTGGCGGCGCTCTCGCAATGCAGGACCTGGTGGCCGGCCAGACTGACCTGGTTCTTGAAACACCCCTTACAGTTGCCGCGCGTGCGCGGCGGGAGCATAAGAGCCTATGCGGTGACAAGCGATACGCGCCTGGCGATAGCGCCCGGCATCCCGACCTTTGCGGAGATGGGACTGCCGGCGCTTGCCTGGTCCAGCTGGTACGGGTTTTTTGCGCCCAAAGGCACGCCGAAGGACATCATCGGCAAGCTCAATGCGGCGGCCGTGGAGGCACTGGCCGATCCGGCGGTGCGATCTCGTTTCGCGGGTCTCGGAATGGAGATTTTTCCCCGCGAGCGGCAGACACCTGAAACGCTCGGCACGCTGGTGAAGGCCGATGCCGAGAAATGGTGGCCACTCATCAAGGAGTTCGGGATCAGGGCCGAATGAGGAAGCGCTTTCGGGCTTCCACGGCTCCCGTTTCGCGAGTCCGGCTCCTTACGTCAATCGTGATGACGCAACCCTCCGGATGATTTGGGGGCGACCCTTGTGGTCGCCCCTGTCTGCTGGTCGATGTAATGGACGACGAGAACCGGATGAGGTGCCGGCATGCCGCGTCTTACAATCCCGTCAGCGGCACGCGGAGCGCGCAATGCGGGCCGACCACAAGGGTCGCCCCTACAGACGCCCGCACCGCCCCAGAATTTTGCCGCACGCGCAAATCACGCAGGCACCGCTTCGCCCCAATAGTTATAGGTGAGCGGCCGGGGCCCTGGCAGGTACATGGTCTGCAGGTCCCAGCAGGCGAACCCCGCTTCGGCGATAAGGGCGGGGACGTCGCGGTTGAGGTGACAGCCGCCGCCGATTTTTTTCCAGTACGGTGTCAGCCGGTCCTGCCAGCGACGCACGCTCTCGTCCGGCGCGCGGCCGTGCTCGCAAAACAGGAGCCGCCCGCCCGGCTTGAGCACGCGCCGCATCTCCCTGAGCGCGGCAGCCGGATCCGGAATCGAACATAGCGTGTAGGTGACGACCACGCAGTCGAAGCTCGCGTCGTCGCGCGGAATGTGTTCGGCCGAGAGCCCGACCAGCTCGACGTCGAGTCCGGCCTGCGCTATGCGTTTCGAGGCCAGGCGATGCATCTGCAATGCTGGGTCAAGACCGATGATCTTGCCGACCTTGGCCTTGTCGTAGTGGCGCATATTGAGACCGGTCCCAATCCCGATCTCCAGGATACGGCCTTGCGCCCGCGGCACGATTTTCTCGCGCTGCTGGCGCACTGGCTTTATGCCGCAAGCCAGATCGATCAGATAAGGGAGGATATGACGGTCGTACCAGCTCTCGCTCATTTTCTGCCACCTCAAGACCACGGCCCGTCGCACGCTTCAACCAATCTGAAGGGATCGCAGCAGCATCGATCAGAGTCACAACGTTGGAGGGGCGGGCATAAGCGGCTTCCGCCAACATTGCCCGCTGTAGGGGCGACCCTTGTGGTCGCCCCTTGCGTCGCATCTGGCAACAGGGCGACCACAAGGGTCGCCCCTACATCAACTTAACGTTATCGGTCGATTGGCGCCATGGCGACGCCCGCGGTCCGATCGCAAGCCAAAGTTGCGACAAGGTGCGCGCGGGTGCCGCTTGTCCAGTCGGGGTAAAGTAAGCTTAAATGGCAGTTGGAAATGGCTGCAAAATAAGCTCGACACCAGCCTGATCACCGGGCGAGATAGCGAGCAGTCCAATAAATCCGGAGGAATCATGCGCAACAAGTCTCTCTTTGCGACTATCGCGTTCGCTGCAACGACCTTCGTGCTTGCCGGTGCGGCCTTCGCCCAGCAGCCGATCGTCATAAAGTTCAGCCACGTGGTGTCGCCCGACGCGCCGAAGGGCAAGGCGGCGGTGGTATTTAAGGATCTCGCCGAGAAATACACCAACGGCAAGGTCAAGGTTGAGGTCTATCCGAACTCCTCGCTCTACAAGGACAAGGAGGAGCTTGAAGCGCTGCAACTCGGCACGCCAGATGATGGCGAGCCCGATGATGGTCGACCTCAACAAGAAGCTCGAAGCCAAGGGCGTGTTGCCGGTCGCGTACTGGGACAACGGCGCCCACGTCTATACGGCCAACAAGCCGCTGATCCGGCCGGAAGACTTCAGGGGCATGAAAATGCGCATCCAGGGCTCCAAGGTGCTTGACGCGGTGGCGCGCGAGCTTGGCGCCATCCCGCAGATCATCGCCTTCGGGGAGCTCTACCAGACGCTGCAGACCGGCGTTGCCGACGGTGAAGACAATGTGCCCTCCAACATCTGGACGCAGAAGTTCTACGAGGTGCAGAAATACCTGACCGTGTCTTATCACGGACGGCTCACCTATGCGCTCGTCACCAACAAGAAGTTCTGGGACGGCTTGCCGGCCGACGTGAAGGCGCCGTTGCAGCGGGCGGTGAAAGAAACGACGGAGTATTTCGACGAGACCGCAGCGAAGGACAACGAGGAGGCCCTTCAGAAGATCAAGGCGACCGGCAAGATCCAGGTTCACGACCTCACCGACGCGGAGAAGAAGGCCTGGGTCGCCAAGCTGATGCCGGTCCACAAGGAAATGCAAAGCCGCTTCGGCAAGGACTTCATCGACAAGATCTACAAGGCCTCGGGCTTCGTGGCGCCGCAGTCCTGACCCTGGTGAACGATTTAGAGCGCGTTCCGATGAGACGGAATCGCCTCTTTGCCGTCATGCCCGCGCTTGTCGCGGGCATCCACGTCTTTCTTGCGTGCCTTCAGCGAGAAAGACGTGGATGGCCGGGACAAGCCCGGCCATGACGCCGAATAACTGGTTCAATGAGACCGGAACGCGCTCTAACTCCTTGCCCCGCAAGCGGGGGAGGGGATAAGGACACACCGTGCTCGACCTGCTCGACCGTATCCTCGATCGGCTCGAAGAATGGATCATCGGCGTCCTGATCGCCGCCGCCACCTGCATTACGTTCGTCGCCGTGGTGCACCGTTACGGCGCCAGCAATTCGGTGGTGCTCGCCGACTGGGCGAACGCGCACGGCCTTACCTGGCTGGGCGATGCGGCCGACTGGGTCTACCTCTCGCTTGCCGCGATCAACTTGTCCTGGGCGCAGGAGCTTGCCACGTACATGTTCGTATGGATGGCGAAGTTCGGCGCGGCGCTCGGCGTGCGGACCGGAATCCATGTGGGCGTCGACGTCTTCGTCAAGCAGCTTTCGCCGGAGGCGCGCAAGCCGGTGATCATGTTCGCGCTCGCCAGCGGCGCGCTGTTCACCGGCATCATCGGCACGCTCGGCGCCATCTATGTCTACGAGCTTGACGGCGACCAGGTGTCGCCGGAACTCGAGTGGCCGAGCTGGATGATCTATCTCTGCATTCCGCTCGGCTCCTACCTGATGTGCTTCCGCTTCCTGCAGGTGATGTGGCAGTACCAGAAATCGGGCTACGTCCCGCACCAAGCGCACGGCATCGAATACCAGGGCCAGCCGCCGGGGCCGACCCCCCTTGCCGAGCCGGCGCAATGACTGCCCAGTCCGAAACCCTGGCACGCCCGCGCTCTGGCAGCATCTCGGCGATGCTGATCGTAGCCACACCGGTCGTGCTCGCGCTGATCTGCGTGCTGGCACGTTTCGAGATCATCGAGCTCTCGCAATCGGTGCGGGCGGCATTGCTGTTTGCGTTGCTGCTCGCCCTGATGGCGACCGGTATGCCGATCTCGATTGCGCTTGGCTTGTCGGTGCTCACCTATCTGTTCATCCTTTCCAGCGTCGATCCCAAGATGGTCGGGCTCAAGCTGTTCACCAGCATCGACCGCTTCGAGATCATGGCGATCCCGTTTTTCATCCTGGCCGGCAATTTCCTCACTTCCGGCGGGGTGGCGCGGCGCATGATCAACTTCGCAACATCGATGATCGGGCACCAGTATGGCGGCCTCGGGCTCGCAGGCGTCGTCGCCTGCGCGCTGTTTGCCGCGATTTCCGGTTCATCGGTTGCGACAGTGGTCGGCATCGGCTCCATCATCCTGCCCGCGATCGTGCAGAACGGCTATCCACCGCGATTCGGCGCCGGCGTGATCGCAACCTCGGGCGCGCTCGGCATCCTGTTCCCGCCGTCGATCAATCTCGTCATCTTCGCAGTCGCGACCAGCGGCATGCAGCCCAAGGGGCCTGACGGCGCCATCGTCGACTCCGCCTCGGTCGGCCAGCTGTTCATCGCCGGGCTGGTGCCCGGCCTGATGCTCGCCACCATGCTGGGCATGACCACGTGGTACAGGGCGTGGCGCAACGACTACCCGCGCATGAAACGCGCCAGCTGGGGCGAGTGCCTGCGCGCCTTCCGCGAAAGCTTTTGGGGCCTGTTCCTGATCATCCTGGTTCTGGGCGGCATCTATTCGGGCCTGTTCACGCCGACCGAGGCTGCCGCCATGGCGGCGGTCTATGCGTTCTTCATTTCGGTGTTCGTCTACAAGGAGATGAGGCTCGTCGATGTGCCGGCCGTGCTGCTCAAAGCATCGTCGATGAGCGCGATGATTCTCTACATCATCACCAACGCGGCGGTGTTTTCGTGGCTCCTCACCTCCGAGCAGATTCCGCAATCGATGGCCGAGTGGATGACCGCACAGGGCTTCGGCATCGTGACGTTCCTCCTCGTCACCAACATCGTGCTGCTGGCCGCCGGCAACTTCATGGACCCCGCCGCCATCGTGCTGATCATGGCGCCGATCCTGTTCCCGATGTCGGCTCGGCTCGGCGTGCACCCGGTTCACCTCGGCATCCTGATGGCGGTCAACATGGAGGTCGGACTGTGCCATCCGCCGGTCGGGCTCAATCTCTACGTCGCCTCCGGCATCACCAAGATGGGGATCACCGAGCTGACCATTGCGGTGCTGCCATGGCTCGGCACCATGCTGGTGTTTCTGGTGATGGTGACCTACATCCCGGAAATAGCGCTGTGGCTGCCGCGCGCGCTCGGGATGCTGAATTAGCGCGTCGTCATGCCCGCGCTTGTCGCGGGCATCCACGTCTTTCTTGCGTGCCTTCAGCGAGAAAGACGTGGATGGCCGGGACAAGCCCGGCCATGACGCTAGATATAATGGTTCACGATGACCGCAACGCGCTGCAGCGAGTTACAGACGGTCAGTGTCAAGCAAAGCCTTTGTCTCGCCGTCCTGCTTGAACATCGTCCGTATGGCTGAGAAATACCGCCTAGCCTTCCCGGACAGCCGATTGCGAAGGTCCCACAAACGACGACAGCACTACTTCGTCGCCTTCGCCCGTGACGGGTCCGTGATGGTGGCACGGATCACCGCCGCCCTGCCGTTGCGGACCACGGTCAGCTCGGCCGTATCGCCCACCCAAAAGAGACCGAGGCGGCTGCGCAACTGGGATGTATCCCGCACCACGTCGCCAGCCTTGACGCCCGCGAGGTCCGCCGGAGAGCCAGGATCGACCTTGACGATGATCGGCGTGGTCGGCGCCGCGGCGAATTTGAACTCGCGCACCAAGGCGGGAGTCGGATCCTCGAAGGTGATCCCGAGCTTGCCGCGGCGGACGTCACCCGTTTCCACGATGCGATCGGTCACGACCCGCGCCATATTGATGGGAATCGCGAAGGCCATGCCGGGATTGGCATTGGTTGCGCCGACGAAAGCGGTGTTGATGCCGATCAGATCGCCGCGCAGATTGACGAGCGCACCACCGGAATTGCCCGGATAGATCGCTGCATCGGTCTGGATGAAATTCTCATACTGCTCGATGCCCACATTGGTGCGGTTCAATCCGCTGACGATTCCCGAAGTCACGGTCTGGCCGATCAGGAACGGATTGCCGATTGCGAGCACGAAGTCGCCAACCTCGATCTGGTCAGAGTTGCCGATCGGAATCGCCGTCAGGTTTTCGGCCGGAACCTTGATGACTGCAATGTCGGTGTCCGGATCGCCCCCGACCAGTTTCGCCGCCAGTTCCCGGCCATCGGCGAGTTGAACCGTAATTTCCTCGGCACGGTCAATGACATGATTGTTGGTGATGACGAGGCCCTGGCGCGCGTCGATGACCACCCCTGATCCGGCAGCCCGCGTCTGCTGGTCAACGGCTGCGGGCTTGGCATCCCGTGATTTGCGCTGCTGGGTATTGCCGTCCGGCGCGCGGCCCTTGATGGAGATGCCGACCACGGCAGGAGTGATTTTCTTGAGAACGGGCGCGAGCGTAGGTATTCCGCTCGCCTGCTGGACGACCGGAAGCGGGACGCTGGCTTTGGCATAAATAAATCCGCTGGTCGCCAATGCGAGACCTACCGCGGTTGCCCTAAATATGAGGTTCATAGCGTCAACCCTTCCTGGGCGAACAGCAAAAAGCGCTGGACAGAAAAATCGAAAACTGGAGACTTTGTTTCACCTCCGCGGCGGCCCTTTAGCCGGGATTGAGGCCACTCAATCGCCTCACGCAACTTTTGCTGCTCAGTTGGAGCGTAAGTACATTTAATGCGGCGCACAAGGCTCGGGAACGTAAATTTAACCGCTTAGAAAATATAGCATTTATGCGAATTTTATGCCGCGCTGCCCGCGTCTGGGGCACCATGATTGATCTATTGATGCTATTCTTTGCTGCGTTGCGGAAATCGCTATTCGATCACACGGCAGGGCATGTTCGGATTTGAAGACCGCGTTGGGCGCGTCCATCGCGTCGTGCTTGCAGGCGACGGCGCCATTGACCAATGTTCCGGCTCGACGTTAGCCTTCCCACGTAGAACGTTCGGCTAATGGAACGGAATGCAAGGGGCGTTAGGGAGGACACATGACGGCGTTGGTTGTTGGCCTTGTCTCGATGGTCGTGGTCTGGCTGATAGTGATCTACGGCTCCGCCTACGTGAACAAGAACGTGCAGTAGGCGATCGCCCGGTGCGCGAGCAGGGTTGCCGGCGGCATCCGTCCGGAGCAATGGTTGCAGGGTGGGCAAAGCCGACGGGTCCGGCCGGAGCCTGTCATCGGGCCGGGTAGAGGCCGGACCCGTTGAGCCGGCCCCACTCTTTTTGTCAGCCCGGTCGAACTGAGCGGAGCCGCGGATGAAAGACATTCGAGAAAACCTCGAACGGCGGCGCGCGAGCGCGCGCGCCGGGGGCGGCGAACGACGCATCGAGGCCCAGCACGCGCGCGGCAAGCTCACTGCCCGCGAGCGTCTTGAGCTGTTGATGGACAAAAGCTCGTTCGAGGAGTTCGACATGTTCGTCGAGCACCGCGCCACCGACTTCGGCATGGACAGGACGAAGATCTCGGGCGACGGCGTCGTCACCGGCTGGGGCACCGTGAACGGCCGCACCGTGTTCGCCTTCGCCAAGGATTTCACCGTGTTCGGCGGCTCGTTGTCGGAGACCCACGCCCAGAAGATCACCAAGATCCAGGACATGGCCATGAAGGCCAGGGCCCCGATCGTCGGCCTGTTCGATGCCGGCGGCGCCCGTATCCAGGAAGGGGTGGCGGCGCTGGGCGGTTATGGCGAGGTGTTCAAGCGCAACGTGATCGCGTCCGGCGTGATCCCGCAGATTTCCGTCATCATGGGCCCATGTGCGGGCGGCGATGTCTATTCGCCCGCCATGACGGACTTCATCTTCATGGTGAAGGACACGAGCTACATGTTTGTGACCGGGCCCGACGTGGTCAAGACCGTGACCAACGAGGTGGTGACCGCTGAGGAGTTGGGCGGCGCCGTTGTCCATACGACCAAATCGTCGGTGGCGGACGGGGCCTATGAGAACGACGTCGAATGCCTGCTGCAGATGCGGCGGCTGATCGACTTTCTGCCGTCCAGCGCGGCTGCGGGCCCGCCCGAATGGCCGTCGTTCGACGATATCGAGCGCGAGGACCCCTCGCTCGACACATTGGTGCCGGACCACCCCAACCGGCCCTACGATATCAAGGAGCTCATTCTCAAGGTGGTGGACGAGGGCGACTTCTTCGAGATCAGCGAAGCCTTCGCCCGCAACATGGTGACGGGCTTCGGCCGTCTCGCCGGGCGCACGGTCGGCTTGGTGGCGAACCAGCCGATGGTGCTCGCCGGTGTGCTCGATGCCGACGCCAGCCGGAAGGCGGCCCGCTTCGTTCGCTTTTGCGATGCCTTCGATATTCCGATCATCACCTTCGTTGACGTGCCGGGCTTTCTGCCCGGTACCGCGCAGGAATATGGCGGCCTTATCAAACATGGCGCCAAGCTTTTGTTCGCCTACAGCCAGTCCACGGTGCCGCTGATCACCGTCATCACCCGCAAGGCGTTCGGCGGCGCTTACGATGTGATGGCGTCCAAGCACGTCGGCGGCGACATCAACTATGCTTGGCCGTCCGCCCAGATCGCCGTGATGGGGGCGAAGGGTGCGGTGGAGATCATCTTCCGCTCCGACCTCGGCGACCCGGAAAAGATCGCGGCGCGCACGAAAGAATACGAGGACCGCTTCCTGTCGCCGTTCGTGGCCGCCGAGCGCGGCTATATCGACGAGGTGATCATGCCGCGCGCGACGCGCAAGCGGCTGACGCGCGCACTGGGGATGCTCAGGGGCAAGAAGGTGGAGATGCCGGCGAGGAAGCACGATAACTTGCCGGTGTAGCTGTCTGTCGCCTGGACGTGGGAAAACATTTTGATGCGAACGACCCTCGACATTGACGACGACGTGCTGACGGCTGCCAAGGAGTTGGCATCCGAGCAGAAGACGACGGCCGGAAAGGTGATTTCTGACCTTGTTCGGAAGGCGCTTACTCGGCCGCTGCAGAGCAAGGTAATCTATCGCAACGGATTGCCAGTGCTGCCAAAGCGAGGTGGCGTCGTCACGCGAGAACTGATCGAGCGGTCGGCGGAAGAGGAAACGTAGCCGCGTGCGGGCGCTCTCAAGCGCCAGCGCGGCTACAGATCGTGCTCGGGCGCCTTCGCAGGTGTGGGCGCCGGAGGTGCGGGTACGTCACCCGACTTGGGCGCAACTCGCAGCGCCGACGGGGCCGCACCGGTCGTTGTCGGGTCGTTGGACTGAATGCTCGCCTGGTCGGTCCGACTGTAGCCGATGATCAATCCGAGAACCACGACCACCGCAATGATTGCCGCCAGCCACGTCCACATCGTTCCCCCGCTATTGGACCCTTGGCGATCGAGGCGACGCAGCGGATCGGTGCGGCGCGAATCGGTGTAGCGGGGGTCAGACATGATTCTGCTCCGTTCGAGGGGGGCCAACCGTGTTGGCATGGAAACTGCCAACCGCCCACATTGTTCCTGGAGACAAGCAACGTTTCCGTCTCTTTGGCCGGTTTACAAATCGGTCAAGCGGATGACGGCGGATCGGATTGTATTCTGTCGGAGGGACTAGTTCAGCGATTTCGAAATTCGAATCATATGCGGCGTCATTCCGGGGCGCCGCCACCGGGTCCGGCCTTCGGCCGGCCCGATGACAGGCTCCGCGGCGAGCCCGGAATCCATAACCACCGGCCGAGGGCTATGGATTCCGGGCTCGCCACCTTCGGTGGCGCCCCGGAATGACGGAGCCACGCATATGATCGGCTTGCCACGCATATGATCGGCTTCATCGAATCGCTCCACTAGCGCCGCCGATATGCTCTGGCGGCCTGCGCTTTCGCCACCGCTCGAAAAGTCAGCGCGGTCACTTGTCGGGGTGGACGCCGGTGCTGCCGGCGCAGGCCATCACGGACCTTGAGGCACGGATCGCTGCTGCGACGGGGCCGAACCGGTTGTTGCAGGCGGGCTCGATTGAGCGCTCCTATGGTCAGTCCAGTTATATCCGATAAGCAGCCCCACCAGGATCCCGAGAGCGGTGAGGGCTGCCGCTAGCCACGGCCAGAACCCGGCCCCGTTAGACGCTTGGGCGCCGGAACGGCGCGACTGATCGTTGCGGTACGGATCGGTGTAGATGAGGAAATCGCTAACCGCCCGGAATGTTCCTACGCATGAAAGACCCGGCGATCTGTTCACGCAATCGCGGCACAGACGGCGCCCTTGGGCAGCTGGGATCGACCGGCCGCGCCGCGCCTTGATTTCGCGCGTCCGAAGTGCGACATGCGCCCCATGACTCAACCCCTGAATGCCGTCACGGCGGTCGCCGCAGTGTCGCCGCTTGCGACCGAGGTGGCGCGGCGGCGCACGTTCGCCATCATTTCCCATCCTGACGCGGGCAAGACAACGCTCACCGAAAAGCTTCTGCTGTTCGGCGGCGCCATCAATCTGGCCGGCCAGGTCAAGGCCAAGCGCGACCGCCGCACCACCCGCTCCGACTGGATGAAGATCGAGCGCGAGCGCGGCATCTCGGTGGTCACCTCGGTGATGACGTTCGAGTATGACGGCACCGTCTTCAACCTGCTCGATACGCCGGGCCACGAGGACTTTTCCGAGGACACCTACCGCACGCTCACGGCCGTCGATTCCGCCGTCATGGTGATCGATGCCGCCAAGGGCATCGAGGCGCGCACCCGCAAGCTGTTCGAAGTTTGCCGGTTGCGCGACATACCGATCATCACCTTCATCAACAAGATGGATCGCGAGAGCCGCGACCCCTTCGACCTCATCGATGAAATCGAGAAGACGCTCGCCCTCGACACCACGCCGATGACGTGGCCGATCGGGCGCGGCCGCGATTTTATCGGCACCATGGAAATTGCCACGGGCGCCGTGCGGCTGATGGACGACGGCGGGCCCAAGACGGGACCCAAGACGGGACCTAAAACCGGCATCAAGACGGGCCTCGCCCAGCCGATGGATTTCGCTGCGGTCGCGGCGCTCAATCCCAACCTCGACGCCGCCGCGCTGGCAGAGGAATTCGCCATCGTCAAGGAGGCCTGCCGCCCGTTCGACCTCGTCTCGTTCCGGGAGGGTCATCTGACGCCGGTGTTCTTTGGCAGCGCGCTGAAGAACTTCGGCGTCGGCGACCTGCTCGACGGTTTTGCCGCCTATGCGCCGCCGCCGCGCGCACAAGATGCCGATACCCGTCGCGTCGAAGCCGACGAGCCGGCCATGACGGCCTTCGTGTTCAAGATCCAGGCCAACATGGACCCCAACCATCGCGACCGCATCGCCTTCGCGCGGCTGTGCTCCGGGAGGCTCACCCGCGGCATGAGGGCGAAGCACGTGCGCTCCGGCAAGTCGATCGGCCTGCATGCGCCCCACTTCTTCTTCGCGCAGGACCGCGCCATCGCCGACGAAGCCTTCGCGGGCGACGTGGTCGGCATCCCCAACCATGGCAGCCTGCGCATCGGCGACACCCTCACGGAAGGCGAGACCCTCAATTTCGTCGGCGTGCCGAGCTTCGCGCCGGAAATCATCCGCCGCGTGCGGCTCACCGACGCCATGAAGGCGAAGAAGCTCAAGCAGGCGCTGCAGGAAATGGCGGAGGAGGGCGTGGTTCAGGTGTTCCGCCCGACCGACGGCTCGCCGGCGCTGATCGGCGTGGTCGGCCCGCTGCAGCTCGACGTGCTGCGCGACCGCCTCGCCACGGAGTACGGCCTGCCGGTGGAGTTCGACCAGAGCGAGTTCCAGCTCGCGCGCTGGATCTCAGCGGCGGACCGAAGGAAGCTCGAAGACTTCGCCGAGGCGAACCGCGCCGGCATCGCCGACGACCTCGACGGCGATCTTGTTTATCTCGCCCGCAGCCAGTTCTATCTCGACTATACGCGCGAGCGCGCGCCGGGCATCGTGTTCACGGATGTGAAGGATGTGAAGGCGGCGAAGGCCGGGTAGGGTGGGCAAAATCGCCTTGGCACCATGGCCGAAAGTTGCACAGGCCTGTGCCGGCGATTTTGCCCACGCTGTCAGGACTGCGAGGTCGGACGGTGTGGGCAAAGGCGCACGGCGGTCCGTGCCTAACAACCTGCGCTGTGCCATGCGCCTTTGCCCACCCTACGCTCCAACACGGCAGGCGTCCTCTCAATTCACCCTGATATTGGCCGCCCGGATCACCGGCGCCCAGCGGGCAAGGTCGGTGTCGATGCGGGCGCGGAAGGCGGCCGGAGTAGAGGGGATCGGTTCCATCAATTGCGTCGCGAGCTTGTCGCGGATGTCCGGCGCCGTGATGACCTCTGCTACGTTGCGCGCGATCTTCGCCACGATGGCGTCCGGCGTTCCGGCCGGCGCGATCAGGCCG
>WNGJ01004169.1_pt1 | contig 14999 bp, 16 predicted proteins | sample 5400611 | NCBI WGS metagenome assembly WNGJ01 (sample SAMN13153375, study PRJNA577476) | soil metagenome | isolation source: 40 cm soil or saprolite under Garry oak tree replicate 1 | place: USA:California | collected 2016-06-15
TCGCCCGGGACACATTTTTAATCTGGGACATGGCGTACTGGCTGCCACGCCGCCTGAAATATTGCGAAGGTTAGTTGATGCTGTTCACGAGGCGACGAAACGATAACATCAAGGATACAAAATAATGACGAATGAACATATTGGGGTGATGCTAATGACCTATGGCTCCCCGGCAACCCTTGACGATATTCCCACCTATCTGAAAAACGTGCGCGGTGGACGCCAGGCCGACGAAGCGTTAATCACAGAATTTCGGCGTCGTTACGCTCTCATCGGCGGCTCACCTCTACTACGCATCACCCGCGAACAAGCTGCCGCGCTTCAGGAGGAGTTGAATAACCAACATCCTGACGGCCCGCTATTCCACGTGGTTGCTGGCATGCGTTTTGCTCCACCATTCATCTCCGACCTTGTGCCTGAGATCGCTGCGGGTGCGCGGCAGTTGGTTGGTGTAATTATGTCGCCGCAGTACTCGCCGATCATTATGAGTGGCTACACGCGCACATTGGAAGATGCCGTGGCGGATCTGCACCGCGACGATCTCGTCTTAAGGATAGCTGGAGATTGGCATCTCCAGCCTTATTTCTTGCTGGCGCTGGCCGAACGTGTGCAACAGGCGCTTGACCGTTTTCCAGAAGAGGTACGCAAACGTGTTCCTGTGCTATTGACCGCGCATAGCATGCCTAAACGAGTTATAGATAGGGAGCCGGATTACATAAAGAACCTCAAGGAGACGGCCACCAGAGTTGCTGAACTGGTAGGCCTTCCCGAAGAGCGCTGGATGTTCTGTTACCAGAGCGCCGGGCACACTCCTGAAGAATGGCTCAAACCGGACTTTGCAGATATCATGCCCGAACTACGCGCAGCAGGACACATGCATGTCTTGATCGCGCCAGTGCAATTCCTGGCTGACCACCTCGAGATACTCTACGATATCGAGATTGGAGCGCGACAACAGGCTGAAGAGCATGGCATTCAGTTTGCTCGTACTGAATCGCTGAATACTTCGCCCTTGTTCATTAAGGCGTTGGCCGAGGTGGTGAAGGAGACGATGACACAATCATCCGATCATCTGTAGGGGCCGATTGATCCTTCACTGCGTTCAGAACGCCCATCGCCGATTCATTGGCCCTCCTCGCTGCATTGTCCGCTCTCCACATGAGCAGATGAAAAACCATCTTTGCACTCCTATAATTTAGGACGCAGCCAACCACCTAAAACAGTCTCGAGATGTTGCGCAACTGCCAGAGCTACATCTTCGCGCCAGGGTCGTGCCACTACCTGTACTCCAATGGGCAAACCTTCTGGCGACGTGCCACCACGCACAGCCACTCCAGGCCAACCCGTCAGATTGTAGGTCATTGAGTAACTGCCAGCAACGAGCTGCTCCTCGCTAATGGTAGAGCTATGGGGCCATGCTGGTGTTGCGCACACGGGGCAAATTATCACATCGTACTGCTCGAGGAATGAAAGTAGAGTGCTACGGAACATGTCCCAGCGTACAAGAAGGCCGCTGAATTCAGCACTTGTCATTGCATAGGGGCGCAGAATGTCTCCAAACTGTTGCACAAAAGGGTGAATGTCTGTCGTTCCCGCCATCTGCAGGAGCCGCTGTACGCCTGCGCCTCCATCAGCGGCGAAGAGATCACGAAAGAACTCGTAGCTTCGTTCAATGCCAGCAGGACGCGCCTCCTCCACAAATGTACCGGCATCGGCCAGGGCGTGTACAGCGGTTCGCACGATCCCGGTGGTTTCGTGTGTAGGGGTCATAATACCATTATCAGTAAAGAACGCCACCCGCAGGCTTTTGAGTTCGACTTTCCTGGGATCATCAAGCGGCATGGGAACGGTTGCAGGATCGCGCCAATCTACTCCAGCCAGGATCGGGAGGGTTAAGATCAGGTCTTCCACATACCTGGCCATGGGACCAACATGGCGTAATCTAGCAGATGCGCCAAAGGCAGAAGGCAGAAGGCCAGTGAAAGGTATACGCCCTGACGTTGGCTTAAGACCCGCGATGCCGCAGAAATGGGCGGGCAAGCGAATGCTACCAAACCCATCAGTACCCAAACCCAGCGGCGATCCGCCTGCTGCGATTATGGCGGATTCTCCACCACTACTACCCCCTGGCGTGCGTGAGAGATCGTAGGGATTGTTCGTTCGCCCATAGATGAGATTGTTGGACTCATACGCTAGAGATAGCTCTGGAAGGTTGGTCTTTCCCAGTAAGATTGCTCCTGCCGCACGCATACGCGCTACAGCGGTAGCATCCTGTTGCGGGACATAGGATGCGCGGCCTTTGGTGCCTCCTGTGGAGATTATACCCTCAGTATCAAACGAGTCTTTAATGGTGATTGGGAGGCCGTGCAGGGGCCCTTTGTTCTCTCCACGAGCCAGGGCAGCATCGGCCTCCCTTGCCTGAGTAAGGGCGGTATCAGCAGTGAATTGCACGACCGCGTTAAGCTGTGGATTGACAGCTTCAATGCGCTGAATGTAGGCCTCCACTACCTCTTGAGAGGAAACTTTTTTATCACGGATAGCTTGCGACAGTGATGTTGCCGAGGCGTAAATGAGTTCATCCATGTGTTATATCCTTCCATATCCTTCTCGCAACTGGCTCTCTAAACGCTGTTTCATGGCCTCCGGAAGAAACGCAGCACGCACTGCATTCAAATTGCATTGCAGAAAATGGGTCTCGTCCCAGCCAAAAATAGTGTGTAACTTCTCATATTCTCGCGTCAGGTTGATGTTGCAGAGTGTGCGACCATCGGTGCTCACGCTTAATGAAATGCCTGCTTCGTACAGCCTTTCTATCGGATGTTCAGCATAGGTATCAACAGCGTTGGTTCGAAAGTTCGATGTCGGGCATAGTTCGAGATGGACGTGTTCCCTCCTCAGATATTCAATCAGAGTAGGGTTCTCGATGCTATGTACACCATGGCCAATTCGTGAAGGCCGCAGTGTGCGTAATGTTTCCCATACACTCTCTGCGCCACGTGACTCACCGGCATGTGCTGTGTACGGAATTCCGTTTTGAGCGGCAAACTGGAAAGCTGGAATATGGGCATCGAGGGGAAAACCCGCTTCGTCTCCGGCTATGTCGAGTGCTGTAACGAATGTTCCTTTGAATCTTTCTACTAGCTTTACCGTCTGCATGCTTTGCTCCGCAGAGAAATGCCGCAGTGTGCAGAGAATCAGTCGAGTTTCCACCCCAGTAGTCTGACTTGCGCTCGAAGCTGCTGCTTCAACGATCTCTATAACGTCTTCTACTGAAAGTCCCTTCTCAGTATGCAGCAGTGGAGCAAAACGTAATTCCGCATAGAACACGTTCTCTTGCTGCAATTGTTCAAACACGTCGAAGATCACCAATCGCAGTTGCTCTTCTGTCTGCATCAAGGCAACACTATTGGTAGCTCTTGTAAGAACCTCTACCAGATTCGCGCATTTGGTAGGAGGAATAAAATCTTTACGATACTCATCCTGAGTGATTGAGGGATTTAAGCGAGAAACTACTGTATAGCTCAATGAGCAGTCAGCATGCAAGTGAAGCTCTACCTTTGGCAATGCTTTAAAGTCCATACAGTTTTTTCCTTCAACAAACACAATTCAGCCCTGTGAAATATCCGGATGACCACAAGTTGCGCCCCCACCGTAGGATGCATCGGCTTATCCCCACCCTGCACAATACACAATTTTTTCGCCAGGATCAGATTACGATAATAAATTCGCGATCGTCACCAGTTCATCCTTGCTTACATTACCAGCTATTTGAACGCCAACGCCTTTCTCCGTCCAGGTCAGCGTCATTGTACTACCTGTCGATGAGAGAGTCGCTGTCGTACCGCGCAGGCTGATTTGTTGACCAGAGACTGGGAGATTTGCCAGGGATTTGCCCTCGGAAATCGCGAATGTGGTATTACCTTTGACGTAATTGAGCGTAAAAATCTGGTTACCGGGAGCGCCGAGTGCATCCACGCCTTGCAACTGATATGCAGTCTGGGAGGAGGGAATGCTCAACAGGTGATATCCGGCTTGCTGCTGCGCCTTTTCCAGGGTAATGGTACCAGTGTCAGACGTATTCGTCTTTGGGAAAGGTAGGACCTGGACGCCAGGAGGCGGCACGAAGGTGAAGAGGTTATCCTCTACTGGCTGATTCAGTACAAGTGTTGGCAGATTAAGCGTTACCTGGCCAAGACCTTGAATCGTCAGCTTCACCTGCAAAGGCAGTATGCTTGTCTTATCGATATAGACATCTCCATAATAATTGAAGTCACCCGAACTTGAACCCCCACTGCCCGTTTGTCCTGACGCCGGTGACGTGACATGTATAGCGTAGGCATTATGTCCATTGATACTGGCAGAGGAAGAAACTAATGTTGCATTGCTGTGTGTGAAGACCGATTGCACAATATTCATAATAAACTGGCTTTGATCTCGGCCTGCTCCAGCGGTGGGAGTACCGGTACTGGAGCTAACCTGGCCGGTATAGACAACTTTTTTCGCCGGGTCATATTGCCAGATTTGTTTTCCATTGCTAATGGTCACCGATCTGGTAGGAAACTGTCTGAGAGTAGATTGAAGCACGAGCGTGCGGCTTTTGTCCGGGGATGCATTCCAAACTTCGGTGCTAACAGTTCCATTCATCGCCGGGCCAACAGTTGTTATATCAAAGATAGCGTGCAATGTTTTTGCCGCTTTAAGATTTTGCGCTACCCTGGTCAGTAGCTCTTGTCCTTGCACAGCCGTTGGCGACGGCGTAGATTGTACTCGAGTCTGTGTTGTGCTGGAACCTCCACATGCAGTCAGCAGCAGCATGAGCAGAAGGGTAATGGGTAACATAGCCAGCCAGCTATAGCGAGACATGAGAAAGACTCCTTTGCAGGCATCGATAGGTGTCACATTCTGTTGTTCTGCTACGTAGTATAGCACGAACTACGCGCTGCCCTTTCCAAGCTCTTCAACTAATGCTTGTACGACCATTTTATCTTGCTCTTCCAGGACAGTCCGAGGATCAAGCAGCAGTGTATCGCGCAAGATGCGCACAATGATAGGTGAACTGCGCAGGCGTAGACGTTTTCCCAGTTCATCCAGGGGCATTGACACATTGCCAGCATCGAGAGCTAATAAGGTGGTAGGGAGCGTTTCTCCTGGGAGCGAACCGCCACCGATAGTTGATTCGCCACGCTGCATTCGTGCCGGAATGCCATATTTCTGGAGCTTTGAGACCCAGCTAGCAGCACGAGTAGCGATTTTCCCTGGGGATGCTGAAATCATACGCCAGATTGGAATCTGAGTTTCGGCCTCTTCACGCTGGTAGTGTCGCAGAGTCGCTTCGAGAGCGGCCAAGGTCATTTTGTCGATACGCACAGCTCGCAGTAGCGGGTGCCTACTAATGCGTTCAAGCACGTTGGCCTTGCCCACGAGAATACCTGCTTGTGGACCCCCTAGCAACTTGTCGCCCGAGAAACACACCACATCCACGCCAGCCGCGATACTCTCCTGCGGCATCGGCTCGTGTCCCAAACCATAACGTTCGCTGGCAAGCAAACATCCGCTTCCTAAGTCGTCCATTAAGAGCAATCCGTGCTGATGCGCCAACTCTGCCAGAGACCCAACTGGGGTCAATTCTGTAAAGCCTGTAATCTGAAAGTTGCTCGGGTGTACTGTCAGCAGTAGAGTAGTGCGCTCAGTGATAGCCGCCGCGTAATCGCTCAGGCGAGTGCGATTCGTTGTGCCAACCTCAACCAATTGGCAGCCGCTTTGGCGCATCACATCGGGCACCCTGAATCCTCCACCAATCTCAATCAGTTGGCCGCGTGAGATGACGACTTCGCGTCCCGCCGCCAACGTAGTGAGCGCCAGCAGCACTGCCGCCGCGTTATTGTTTGTAACCAGGGCAGCCTCAGCGCCCGTCAATTCACTGAGCAATGCGGAGACATGTGAGTGGCGAGAGCCGCGTTGTCCGGCTTCCAACTCGTATTCTAAATTAGAGTAGCCACCCGCCACCCGCTGTACCGCTTGAAGAGCCTCCTGGCTCAGCGGCGAGCGTCCCAGATTTGTATTGATAATGACACCCGTAGCATTGACGACGGGTCGTAAATTCGGACCCTGATCCTCATACAGGATGTGCTCGGCTACCGAGAGCAGCTCACCGGCAGAGGGACACAGAGCGCCTTGCCGGATTTGTGCTCGTGCCTGCGCGATACTGGCGCGTACTGCTCGCAGGGTCACCGAACGGGAATACTGCTGAACGAGTTGTTGCCCGGTAGAAGAGTGCAGCAGCTCATCGACGGAGGGTAGGAGTCGAAGTTGTTCCTGGTCAACGTTCATAAGCCACCCAGTCAGTCAAATAATCAACAAAGTTAATGCAGCGCATAAAACATGGTAATCGCCAGGCTGTTCGCTATCTTCCCCATAATCGACCGCAGATCGCTTTCATTGAGCATACAGATGGCATACTGATCGGCCAGCAGGCTGCGCAGCACAGCATACAATAATTCTGTCTTTACCAGGCTATCTGTGTCAAGTAGAGGATAATCCCGTTTTAAGAGGAGATGGTGATAGGGACGCAGTTTCCCGCGGTACGAGGTCAAGGCCACGACATTTACAGCGCCCGCGTGACGGCAGAATGGATCACCAGAGACCACCAGAGCGGGATGCCAATCAAGAATACGCTTCTCCTCGATGCCTGGGGGAAGTGAGGGATAGCCAAAATTTACCCAGTACACCATGCCGAATTGCACGGGTACCTGATAAGTAAGTGCATCCGGCGTAAGATCTGGTGGGTGAGGCATTATGACTACATATCTTTTACAAGTACAAATTATGGACGCGCATAAGCCACTGGGGCATAAACCGGTAGATCGCTGGACTCAAGTTGCGCATGGAAACAGATGCAGCTAAGTGACCACGAGCGCTCTACCAGAACCAGGCGCTCCTCACGTTCCTCCTGACTTTCTTCCTGTAGAGCAACAGCAATGGGTTCCATTTCACGCTGATACTGTTCTGCAAGCAAGGATGAACGGCCGAAGTCACAATTCGTTGCCATAACGAAACCTCTTTGTTCCAATTGAAGTCCAAAAATTGAACTTTACATCACAACGTCAGTAGCGAAGCCAGGGGCACGCGGGATATTTGTATTTCTCTAACTTTGGAGATTATACCAGCAAATTGACCAGGAAGCAAGAGATTTTGCTATGATTTTGCCTTGGTTGCACAGTTGTGCTTGAGCTGTGATTTTCTCGGAGACAAACCATGCGCTGGTAAATTGCTGCTAATCTTTTCACCCTACATCTATGAAATTATTTTTAGTAAAACAAAATAATCACGTCTATACAGAATAGGGAAGGACGATTCGCAAATCATTTGTGCCATAGTCAAAAACATCAACACTATGTTCGTTGTAGGGCCGCTATCGCTATTCTCGTTATCTCAAAGGATGTCAGGAGAAGGACACTCTCCTCACATTCAACACATGATTGTGCTGTCAACGAAGCCAGCAACAACCAGGGGAGTGTACAACGAATGACAGAGGGCAAACCTTACCTTCCGTGGCCAGGCGTGGACGATAGAATAGTAGTCGAAGAAATGTTAAGGGACCGCAGATCGGGTCAGTGGTACGAATGCCGTGAGTTTGTAAAGAAACTTGTTCAGGTATATGCAAAAAACATTCCCAATGATCTTTGGGAAGACATTATTCAAGATGCGATGTTACGGCTAGATAAATCATTATCCTCCTTCCGATATCAATGTGCATTCAGAACCTGGATTTTTGGTATCATGCGTAGCTGTATCATTGATATCTATCGCAAATCCAGGCGTGCGGGACAGATAATAACTTCTCTCGGTGATCCTCACGATGACGTTGAGCATGAAGGTGATGCATTTACGGTGAATGCAATAGGGACAATAGAAGATGAGTGCATCCGACACGAAGAATTGCGCAACGCATTGGTCGCACTCCAGGAATATGTGTCTGTCCATGCCAATCCGATTCGTAACGGTCACATATTACAAATGGTTATCTTTGAAGGACACTCACTCGAGGAGACAGCGAAAGCAGTTGGATGTTCAGCCCCGGTTGTCGGCTATGTTGTGCGCTCCGCTCAGCGTTACGCGCGTGAAAAGTTGGGACATTAACAGTAAACTACTCTATAATTCCGTGCTTTGATAAACGCGATCGATCTGCCTCTTCAGGTTCGTTGAGGAAAGCCAATGTTTCTTCCAACGTGGATTTACAGCTCGAGCATTTTCTTATGTGTTCAGCAAGTACGGGAAAGCGCTTATCAGCCTTCTCTCTTCCTGCGCTTATAATTGCTTCGGCATATGCCCCCATCTGTTCGTAATCCTTAGCCTCTATTTCGTGATGGATTGCTACAAATCGCGTGAGCAAGTTATGAACAGGAGTTTCTGGAGAGGTGTTCAAACTCTCGTACTCCTGATCTGCGGAAAGCAACACTATGAGAGATGTTCTGCAATACGGACATTCGGTGAGATGAACAACCAGTTGCTCCTGTTGAGAGGGATCAGGTTGCCATTCACCAGTTACTAAATGAAACAACTTATTTACAATATGTGGTGGCGCCAGAAGGTCAGGATGGACTTTGTCCATGATTGGAGCCTTTTTGTCTTCCATTTCAGGTATTTCCCTCTCGTCAGAGTCACGAATGTGCTAACTTGTCAGGAGAATAAACACTTTTCCTAACATACCATTCCGCAGAAATCTCGAATCTGTCAATATTTCAACGGCTACAACGTCGAAATACGTATATGAATATGTACGCTCAAAAAATACACAATGTTTCTGACGTTTCTCAAAGAAATCCATAAGAAACTGGTACCTGCCTTTCTTCTTACCTATCTTGACGATAACCCATTTGTTCAGGTGATATCATGTGTATATCAGACGTATATCAGATATATTCGGCCCTATATGAAACGTGATTGAACGCTTGCACATGTTTTCGATACAAATGGCGTATCGTTCGAAGAAAATCTCAGCTCTGTCAGGAATTATGAGATGGGCACCGAAGACGCATCTGAACATAAAAAGTTTTCTAGACCAGTTTCTCGTCTGAGGCAAGAACGAGAGCTGCGAGCCTGGACGCAAAGCGAACTTGCCGAGCGTATCGGCACGACTCAGATCAATGTCAGTCGCTGGGAAAATGGCATTACTGTTCCCAGTCCATACTATCGTCAAAGGCTCGGAGAACTCTTTGGAAAAAGCATTCAGGAACTTGGCTTAATCCCTGAAAGCAGCGAGGAAGTATCAACCTCTTTGGGTACTCCTGACTCTCACACCTCTACTCCTCCGCTGCCTATCTGGAATGTGCCGTATCGCCGTAATCCGTTTTTTACAGGCCGTGAAGAAATTCTAGCTCATTTGTACACCGTACTTAGAAGCAGTAAGGCGGCAGCCTTGACCCAGGCGCAGGCAATCAGCGGTCTGGGAGGTATTGGTAAAACGCAGATTGCGGTTGAATACGCCTATCGCTATCGCGACCATTACCAGGCTATTTTATGGATAACTGCTTCTTCTCGTGAAACATTTACTGCTGACTTCGTGATGTTAGCGGCTTTGCTAGATTTACCTGAACAGCATGAGCAGGATCAAGACATCGTAGTACGAGCAATAAAACGCTGGCTGACGACCCATACTCGCTGGCTGCTCATTCTGGATAACGTTGATAACCTGGAGTTGATCGTTGGCTTTTTACCGGTGCATAGTACAGGAGATGTGCTATTTACCACGCGGCTTCAGGCATTGGGAAGAGTAGCTCAAAGTATTGAAGTTGAGAAGATGGGGCTGGATGAGGGTGTAATGTTTCTCTTGCGTCGTACTAAATTACTTCCACCAGAGGCATCTCTTGACCAATCGATGAAAGAGAGCCAGGCACAGGGGGCTGAGATCGTTGCTGCGCTGGATGGATTGCCGCTTGCGCTTGACCAGGCTGGTGCATATATGGAAGAGACGCGCTGTGGACTATCTCAATATCTCAATCTATATGGTACGCGCCATAAGGAACTACTCTTGCGACGAGGAAGGTTTCCGGTTGACCATCCCGATTCCGTTGCTGCCACCTGGTCGCTCTCTTTTCAGCAAGTGGAACGAGAGAGTCTAGCTGCTGCTGATCTATTGCGCCTGCTTGCTTTTCTCAATCCGGAAGCTATTCCTGAAGAAATCATCATCTTCGGTGCCGCAGAGCTTGGTCAGACGCTCAGAGAGGTAGCAAGTGATCCTTATAAGCTTGATAACATCGTTGAATTATTGCTACGCTTTTCGCTCATTCGACGCACTTCTGAAGCGGAGTCTTTGAGCATCCATCGCCTGGTGCAAGCGGTCCTCAAGGATGGTATGGATAAAGACATGCAGCGTTTATGGGCAGAACGGGCCATACGAGCTGTGAATCGTGCTTTTCCTGTCGTTGAACTGCAAACCTGGGAGAGATGTCAGCGCTGCCTTCCTCATGTGCTGATCTGCGCCAGGTACATTGAAGAATATGATCTGGCCTTTCCAGAAGTGGCTCGACTGTTCAACGAAGCGGCAGCCTACCTGGTAATCCATGCTCAATATGAACAGGCGGAATTACTCTTACAGCAGGCGCTGGCCATTCGTCAGCAGGTATTGGATGCCAATCATCCTGATACCGCCCGCACCCTGAACGACCTGGGCGTACTCTTTCTCACCCAAAGTAAGTTTAAACAGGCAGAACCACTTTTACAGACGGCACTGGACATTCGTCAAAAGAAGTTGGGAGGAGAGCATCCGGATACTGCTACCAGCCTCAACAACCTGGCGCGGCTTTACTATGAACAGGGGCATTACCCATCGGCAGAGAGTATGTATCGAGATGCTTTAGAGATTCGGCTGAGAGCGCTGAATCCTGGTCACCCTGATATTGCGCAGAGCCTGAACAATCTTGCTGAACTCTATACCGTCCTGGGAAAATTTTCGCAAGCCGAGTCACTCTATGAAGAGGCACTCAGCAGTCAGGAGAAAACGCTGGGTTCAGAACACCCTCTTGTAGCTCAAACGCTCAATAAGCTGGCATTATTGTATCGCTCTAAAGGGGAATATGCCCAGGCTGAGCAATACTACCTACAAGCTTTGCGCATTCAAGAACAGGTATTGGGGTCAGATCATCCCGACGTCGCTGAAACGCTCAATAACCTGGCTCGCTTGTATCGTGCGATGGGAGTATATGAGAAGGCTGAGCCGCTCTACCAGCGCGCTTTACATATTCGAGAGACGACGTTTGGGCCCGATCACCATCTTGTCGCACATAGCTATTACAGCATGGCAAAACTCTATCATTCACAGGGCAAATATCCCGAGGCCGAAAAGCTCTTTGAACAAGCTTTGCGCATTCAGAAACAGCAACTGGGAACCAGTCATCCCACTATCGCATCCACACTGGGCATGCTGGCGAAGATCTACCTGGTGCAAAATCAACTTGCACGAGCTGAAGAACTGAATATGCGTGCGTTACGGATTCGAGAAAGTACATCGGGCGCTGATCATCCGCATATGGCAATCATTATCAGTAGTCTGATCGCGATTTATCATGCCCAGGGGAGATATCGCGAAGCCGAGCCACTGATTGCCAGGTCGTTCACAATTCATGAACAGTCACTGGGCCCGGAACATCCTTATATAGCGTACTACCTGAGTCATTTGGCCGACAATTTCTTCTTACAAGGAGATTACGCACAAGCAGAGTCTTACTATGAAAAAGCGCGGGCTATTCGCGAACGGCACCTGGGTGTTGAACATCCACGTACGGCCTCTACCTACTATCATCTTGCACAGCTTTATTCAGCCCAGGGCCGGTATGAAGAGGCAGAATCGCTGTATCTCAAGGCATTGACTATTCGCGAACGCGCTCCGAGGCCTGACTATCCTGCTATTGTAGGCATACTGGAGCAGTACGCTGTTCTGCTGCATAAGATGAAAAAAGAGAAACAGGCATATGAATTGGAGGAACGGGCTAGGAAAATTGGGCTAAGATCGAACCAGGAATAGTGTATCAGGCCCTTGAATATGATATACTCTATTTGGCTTTTTGTAAATTCCTCAATAGTCGCAGGTCATCTCAGCGCATTCCATTGTCATCTTCACTGAAAGAATATGTTTTTGATTGAGTAGTATCAATGGAGAAGATTGTTATCATTGGATCACCTGGTGCAGGAAAATCAACCCTTGCACGAAAGTTGAAGCCCATACTCAAAATCAAGATAGTTCACCTGGATCGTGTTTTCTGGCAACCTGGCTGGGAAAAAAAACCCAGGGATAAAAGAATAGAAATTTTGCAAGAAATTGTTCGGGAAAAACAGTGGATTATTGAGGGAACCTATCTCGGTTTATCCGAACCCCGCCTGAATGCGGCAGATACGATTATTTTTTTGGACATTGATCCTCTTTTATGCCTTCGGCAAATATTTAAGCGACATCAAATATTTAAGCAACATCCTGAGAAAGATGGACCTATTCGTCCTGATATACGGCAGGGATGCACAGATAAACTTACTCTGCCCCTTATATTGAAGATCCTGGTCTTTCCATTTCAAGGCCGCAGAACGATTAAGCAAAAACTTCGCACCTACAAATCCAAAAAAATTATTTGGCTTCGTTCAAGAAAAGAGGTAGAAGACTTTTTAGCGCAACTAGTAGCACAAGCCGACGAAAGAAGGCAATTTCCTACGATGTCTTCTGTTGCAAAACAAAGAAATTTGGCCGCAGCAAGACGATAGCCAGTATTTACCGACCACGAGAACTACTAGAACGTTTTGAAGCCCAACCCAAAAAGGCAAGCAAAGGAGCGCTGCATGGCAACGTCACTACCTCCTGGGCAAACAGTGTCTCTCAATGGGATGCAGATGTACTACGTGCTCCACGGACAAGGCGAGCCGTTGGTATTACTGCATGGGTTCACAGGTTCAAGCAACGACTGGTCACTCTTCTTTCATGACCTCGCCAGTGAGTACCAGTTGGTGATACCAGACCTACGCGGTCATGGCCGGTCAACCAACTCATTGATGGAGTTCACCTTTCGGCAATGCGCACTCGACGTATTTGCTTTGCTCGACCACCTGGGTATTGAGCGCTTCAAGGCGATAGGCCTGAGCGGTGGAGGCAATACTCTCCTGCATATGGCTACGCAACAACCAGGCCGAATTGTGGCCATGGTTCTTGTGAGCGCCACCAGTTACTATCCCGAACAAGCACGGACTCTCATGCGGCAATTTACAATTGAAGGTCGCACCGACGAAGATTGGCAATTCATGCGGCAAAGCCATAAGCACGGCGATGAGCAAATTCGGGCAATCTGGATGCATGGACATGCACTTAAAGACAGCCACGATGATATGAACTTTACAGCTCCCTACCTGTCAACAATAACTGCCCGAACGCTGATCGTCTATGGTGACCGTGATCCGCTCTACCCAGTACACATCGCGATAGAAATGTACACAGCTATCCCTCGCTCATATCTCTGGATCATTCCAAACGGAGGTCATACCCCTATTTTCAGCGGCCTGAATGAACCATTCATTAACGCTGTATTGCCATTTTTGCACGGGGACTGGGAAAGTGAGTAGGGCGTTACCTGGGGCAGAAAACCATCTCGCCTGCCACAATAGTGTTTTGTCAAAACTCTAGAAGTCGGAAAGAGCATCTGAAGAAAGGAGTCCACTTTCAAAGTGGAGCCGATGGTCGGACTCGAACCGACGACCCTCGCTTTACAAGAGCGACGCTCTACCACTGAGCTACATCGGCATGAGAATAGTATACTACGGGCAGTCAAGATTCTCGGCAATGTGTTGATGTTCTGATATAAGGAGAAAGGGGTTGCGGGGAACTCTAGACCCTGCGCTTCCTCATACTATTATTGAGCGCAAAAGGCCAGCGCCATAGCAGGAGTAGCACCAGGTTGAAAAGCAGAACTATGATGGCAAAACTGAGCGGTGGGATGCCGTGATCATAAAAAATTCCGCGTAGAAGCATCGCTACCGGCCAGGATAGCAGCCAGGCCAGCGCGGTACGTATAACCATAGCGCGAGGTTGCGCCAGGATTTCACGACGGAACGCGCCCACAAATGGGGAGACGAGGAACCAACCTGCAGCAAAAGGTAGAGCGGTTATGATAATCTGGGGTATGGCTGCGAATCCCGAAGCCTCCCCATGAGTATTGCGTCCCAGGGCAGCAAAAATGAGAAAGCACACTAAGTCGCCGATAACCAGCATGATAACTGCCTGATTATATGGTAGTTCTTTTCTAGCTCTGACCTTTTTCGCTGTATCAGGTTTGTTCGTCTCTTCTGTGTTGGACACGGTGACTTACTCCTTTCTCCTGCTGCTCGCGCACCAGTTCCTCAACTGCGGCAAGTTCGGTGCGCACACCGCGAATACGTAGCATGACCACTGCTAAGTAGACAAACAGGCCTACCCATACGACTGCATAAGCTGCGACAAGATAACCAAATCCTTGCATGTATGTCCTCGCTTCGCTCGCCCCCCGATAAATCGGGGGTCTACATTTATTTGCCCCTGATAAATTGGGGGTCTACATTTAATTATTCGATATTGGCACGCAGTTGTTGTGCTAGCGCCTGCGCTCTCTGCAATTGATAGAGTTGGATCATCAGAAAACTATAAAGCAACGTAAATGTAGCCAGTGAAACCATCAGTGTGAGTACCACCGAGGGTGGCAAGGCACCCTGAACGCCAACCTGTGCGGATGGATGCAGTGTACGCCACCAATTGACGGACTCGTAAATAATTGGGACATCGATTACGCCAATAATTGCCAGCACTGCACCGGCACGAGCACTGGCGGGAGTCCGACCCATGTAGCTACGCAGCATCAGATAGCCAATGTAGATAAACCAGAGGATCAGGGTTGTGGTCAATCGGGCATCCCAGGTCCACCAGGTACCCCAGATGGTCTTGCCCCAGATGGAGCCTGTAATCAACGCGAGTGAGATAAAGAAAGCCCCTA
>WNGJ01009574.1_pt1 | contig 14998 bp, 13 predicted proteins | sample 5400611 | NCBI WGS metagenome assembly WNGJ01 (sample SAMN13153375, study PRJNA577476) | soil metagenome | isolation source: 40 cm soil or saprolite under Garry oak tree replicate 1 | place: USA:California | collected 2016-06-15
CTAGGCCATGCGCGACATCATCTCCCTCGCGTGCACGAACTGCCAGCGGCGCAACTATTCGACGACCAAGAACCGGCGGACGCATCCCGACCGGATGGAGGTCAAGAAATACTGCAAGTGGTGCCGCAAGCACCACCCGCACAAGGAATCGAAGTAGCGTTCGGCTCGGAGGCGTGTAGCTCTAACGGCTAGAGCACCGGACTCCAAATCCGGGGGATGGGGGTTCGAATCCCTCCACGCCTGCCAGATTGCGAGAATCGTGAGGGCATGGAATTTCTGAAGCGGGCGAAGGAGTTCTTCGAGGAAGTGGCGGGGGAGTTCCGACGGGTGAATTGGCCCAGCCGCCAGGACGTGGCGGCCTCCACGGCGGTGGTGCTGGTCGTGGTGTTCGTCCTGGCGATGTACCTGGGCGCGGTCGACGTGGCCCTGTCCCGCCTGGTGGGGGTGCTCCTGAAATGAGCGAGACGGGGACGGCGGCCAAGCAGTGGTTCGTGGTCCATACCTACTCGGGCTTCGAGAACAAGGTCGCGTCTGGCATCGAGTCGCGGGCCCGGATCTTCGGGCTCCAGGACATGATTGGGCGCGTGATCGTGCCGACGGAAAAGGTGCGGGAGATCCGCAAGAGCAAGAAGATCGAGACCGAGCAGAAGTTCTTCCCCGGGTACCTCCTGGTGGAGATGGAGCTGACCGACGAGACGTGGCACCTCGTGCGCTCGACCCCGAAGGTCACCGGGTTCGTGGGCTCGGGGTCCAAGCCGGTGGCGCTGCCTCCCGAAGAGGTGGAGGGGATCCTGCGGCAGATGGAGGAAGGCGCCGAGAAGCCGAAGCTCAAGTCGACCTTCCAGAAGGGCGACAAGGTTCGGGTCATCGAGGGACCGTTCGTGAACTTCCAGGGCGCGATCGACGACCTGAACCCGGAGCGGGGCAAGCTCAAGGTCATGGTGGCGATCTTCGGGCGCCTCACGCCCGTCGAGCTCGAGTACTACCAGGTCGAGAGGCTCTAGCATGGCGAAGAAAGTCCAGGCGATGGTGAAGCTGCAGATCACGGCCGGGAAGGCCAATCCGTCGCCGCCGGTGGGTCCGGCCCTCGGCCAGCACGGCGTCAACATCATGGAGTTCTGCAAGGGCTTCAACGCCCAGACCAGCAACCAGGAAGGGCTCATCCTCCCGATGGTGATCACGATCTATCAGGATCGGTCCTTCACCTTCGTGGTGAAGACGCCGCCCGCCGCGATCCTCCTCAAGCGGGCCGCCGGCATCGCCAAGGCCTCGGCGGTGCCGCACAAGGACAAGATCGGCAAGGTGACCCGCGCCCAGGTGCGCGAGATCGCCCAGACCAAGCTGGTGGACCTGAACACCGACTCCATCGAGTCCGCCATGCGCACCGTCGAGGGCACCGCCCGCAGCATGGGCATCGAAGTCGTCTAGAAGACAGGAAGACAGCAGGACAACCGCAAGACACAAACGGTTGTCCGCGGACTGGGGGAGTGCGGGGACCATGTCGGGGCCCCCGCAGTTGAAGGGCTTGAAGAAGTAAACGGGTATCCGCGGATCCGGTAGACAGCCGGACGAACAGCAGGACGAAGCAGAAGACAGGAGCCGAGATGGCAACCGCGACGAAAAAGCTGAAGGCAGCCGAGACCCTCTACGACCGCGAGAAGTCCTACTCGGTCGAGGAGGCGCTCGGCATCCTCAAGAAGCTGCCCAACGCCAAGTTCGACGAGTCGGTGGACATGTCCCTGCGGCTCGGGGTCGATCCCAAGCACGCCGACCAGATGGTGCGCGGCGCCATCGTGCTCCCGCACGGCATCGGCAAGGCGGTGCGGGTCGCGGTGTTCGCCAAGGGCGAGAAGGAGCGGGAGGCGCGCGAGGCGGGGGCCGACGTGGTGGGGGCCGAGGACCTGGTGGAGAAGATCCAGGGCGGCTTCATGGACTTCGACTCCACCGTCGCGACTCCGGACCTCATGGGGCAGGTGGGTCGGCTCGGCAAGGTGCTGGGCCCGCGCGGCTTGATGCCGAACCCGAAGCTCGGGACGGTGACATTCGACGTGGCCCGCGCGGTGCGCGAGGTCAAGGCGGGCAAGGTGGAGTTCCGGGTGGACAAGGCGGGCAACGTGCACGTCCCGGTGGGCAAGAAGTCGTTCGCGGAGCCGCACCTGGTCGCGAACACCCTGGCCCTGCTGGAGGCGATCGTGCGGGCCAAGCCGTCCGCCGCGAAGGGACAGTACCTGCGCTCGGTGACGGTGTCCTCCACCATGGGGCCCGGCATCCACCTGGACGTCCAGCGGGTGGCCAACCTGTTCAAGAAGGTCCTATAGGGAGCGCGGCGTGCCGACTCAAGAGAAGATGCAGAGCGTCGCGAGCCTCCGGGAGAGCCTGGGGACCGCCAAGACCGCGGTGCTCACCGAGTACCGCGGGCTCACCGTCCGCCAGCTCTCCGACCTGCGCAAGCAGCTGAAGGCGGCGGCGGCCGAGTACAAGGTGGTGAAGAACCGGTTGGCGCGTCTGGCCGTGAAGGACCTGGAGCTCGATCCCCTGGGTACCCACTTCAAGGGGCCCACCGGGCTCGTCTTCACCGCCAAGGACCCGGTCCCGATGGCGAAGGCGCTGCAGGCCTTCGTGCGGGCCAATCCCGCGCTCACGATCAAGCTGGGATTCGTCGAGGGCAAGGTGGTCCAGCCCGCCGAGCTGAAGGCGCTGGCGGACCTGCCGTCGAAGGAAGCGCTGCGGAGCCAGCTGGTGGGGGCACTGCAGGGGCCCCTGTCGCAGCTCGTGTCGCTGTTGACCGCCCCCCAGCGAGAGCTGGTCCAGGTCCTGGAGGCGCGGAGCAAGAGCGCCGCCGAGCAACCGCAGCAATCTGAAGTGAGGGAGTCGTAGTCAACCACGACGGAAGCATTCACAGGAGGCAGGCGAGATGGCGGCGAATATCGAAGAGATCGCGGAGAAGCTGGACACGCTGACGCTGCTCGAAGCGGCCCAGCTCTCGAAGCTGCTACAGGCGAAGTGGGGCGTCTCGGCGGCCGCCGCGGTGGCGGTGGCGGCGCCCGCGGCGGGCGGTGGGGCGGCGGGTGGAGCGGCGGCCGAGGAAAAGACCGAGTTCGACGTGGTGCTCAACGCGGCGGGGGACAAGAAGATCCAGGTCATCAAGGTGGTGCGCGAGCTGACCGGTCTGGGCCTGAAGGAGGCCAAGGATCTCGTGGACGGGGCGCCGAAGGCGGTGAAGGAGAAGGTCGCCAAGGCCGAAGCGGCGGACATGAAGAAGAAGCTCGAGGAGGTCGGAGCCACGGTGGAAGTCAAATAACCTCCGCGATCGGAGTGACGCAGATCGGGGAGTCGCGGTCGGCTTCCCGTTCACACTAAACGTGTCGCCGCTGGGCGCGGCTCCGGACTTCCCGGAGCACGTGACGGCGGTGGGTCGAGCCCAGCCCCGTGGCACGGGGCGCGGAGGGTGTATGGCGCGCAACATCGAGTGCGGGCGCCGGGTCCGCAAGGACTTCGGAAAGATCCCGTCCATCGTCGAGATCCCGAACCTCATCGAGATCCAGCAGCAGTCCTACGAGCAGTTTCTCCAGAAGGAGATCGCGCCCGAGCGGCGCGACGAGAACGGGCTGCAGGCGGTCTTCAAGTCGGTCTTCCCGATCCAGGACTACAACGGGAACGCCACGCTGGAGTTCCACAGCTACCACTTCGGCGATCCCAAGTACACCGTCGAGGAGTGCCACGACCGCGGGATGACCTTCGCGATCCCGCTCAAGGTCACCCTGCGACTGAAGGTCGTCGACAACGACAAGGAGACCAAGACCCAGACCGTGCGCGAGGTCCGGGAGCAGGAGGTCTATCTCGGCGAGCTGCCCTTGATGACCGAGAAGGGCACCTTCATCATCAACGGGACCGAGCGGGTGGTGGTGTCCCAGCTCCAGCGCTCGGCCGGAGTGTTCTTCGACGACGACAAGGGCAAGACGGTCGCCTCGGGCAAGCTGCTGTTCTCGGCGCGGGTGATCCCCTACCGCGGATCCTGGGTCGAGTTCGAGTTCGACGCCAACGACATCCTCTACGTGCGGGTGGACCGGCGCCGCAAGATGCTGGCCACCGCGTTCCTGCGCGCGTTCTGGTTCCTCGAGAAGGGCGTGATCCTCTCCGACGACGAGATCCTCGGCCAGTTCTACGAGACGGAAGAGGTGCTGTCGTTCGAGGACCGGGTGGCGTGGGTGAAGCTCTCCGCCGACGTCCACAACGGAGCCAAGGTCGCCGACGACGTGAAGGCTCCGCGCGGCAAGGAAGCCCTCGTCCAGGCGGGCAAGACCCTCAACCCCAAGACGATCGAGAAGCTCGTCGAGGCCGGCGTCACCAAGATCCCGGTCAAGGCCGAGTCGCTGGTGGGCCGTCGCACCGGCGGGCGGGTGGTCGACTCCGAGACCGGCGAGGTGCTGGTCGAGACGAACCAGGAGGTCACCGCGACCCTGCTGGCCCAGATCATGGGGCGGCGGGTGGCCGCCTTCAAGCTGCTGGCCCTGGTGCCGGGCAAGACCGACGCCTCCCTGCACGAGACGCTCTCGCGCGATCACTTCAAGAATCCGGACGAGGCCCTCGTCGAGATCTACCGGCGGCTGCGCCCGGGCGACCCGCCGACGGTGGAGTCGGCCCGCGCGCTGTTCCGCGGCATGTTCCTGGACCCGCGCCGCTACGACCTGGCCCGCGTCGGCCGCTTCATGATCAACAAGAAGCTCGGCATCGGCGCGAACCTGAACATCAAGACCCTGCGCAGCGAGGACGTGGTCTACGTGGTGCGGCACCTGTTCCAGGTCAAGCTCGGGAGCAAGCCGACCGACGACATCGACCACCTCGGCAACCGGCGGGTGCGCTCGGTCGGCGAGTTGCTCGAGAACCAGTTCCGGGTGGGCCTCACCCGCATGGAGCGCGCGGTCAAGGAGCGGATGTCGATCTCGGACATCACGAACCTGATGCCCCACGACCTCATCAACGCCAAGCCGGTGTCGGCGGTGGTGAAGGAGTTCTTCGGCTCCTCGCAGCTGAGCCAGTTCATGGACCAGACCAACCCCCTCGCCGAGCTGACCCACAAGCGGCGCCTGTCCGCCCTGGGCCCGCGCGGCCTCTCGCGGGAGCGCGCCGGCTTCGAGGTGCGCGACGTGCACCCGACCCACTACGGCCGGATCTGCCCGATCGAGACGCCAGAAGGCCCGAACATCGGCTTGATCAGCTCGCTCAGCACCTACGCCCGCATCAACGAGTTCGGCTTCATCGAGACTCCCTACCGCAAGGTGGAGCACGGCAGCGTGCTCCCGGGCGACCCGGTGTACCTCACCGCGCTCGAGGAAGAGCGCTACGTCATCGCGCAGGCCAACGCGTCGATGAACGAGCAGGGGCGCTTCATGCAGGACCGGGTGTCGGCCCGGAAGGGCGGCGAGTACAAGATGGTCTCGCCGGAGGAGCTGCACTTCATCGACATCTCGCCGAAGCAGCTGGTGTCGGTGGCCGCCGCGATGGTGCCGTTCCTCGAGAACGACGACGCGAACCGGGCCCTCATGGGCGCCAACATGCAGCGGCAGGCGGTGCCGCTGCTGCAGCCGGAGGCGCCGCTGGTGGGCACCGGCATGGAGCACATCGTGGCCCGTGATTCGGGGGCGGTGGTGCTCGCCAAGCGACCCGGGGTGGTCGAGTACGTGTCGGCCAACCGCATCGTGGTGCGCGCGGAGACGCGCTCCAAGAAGGCGGACCCGGTCCAGGACCTGCCGCTCGACATCTACAACCTGACCAAGTACCGCCGCTCGAATCAAAACACCTGCATCAACCAGCGCCCGATCGTGGGCAAGGGCGACCGGGTGAAGGCGGGCGACGTGATCGGGGACGGGCCGGCCACCGACCAGGGCGAGCTGGCCCTAGGGCGCAACGTGCTGGTGGCCTTCATGCCGTGGGGCGGCTACAACTTCGAGGACGCGATCCTGGTCTCGGAGCGCCTCGTCAAGGACGACCGCTACACCTCGATCCACATCGAGGAGTTCGAGGTGCAGGCCCGGGACACCAAGCTGGGCAAGGAAGAGGTCACCCGCGACATCCCCAACGTGTCCGAGGAGGCCCTCAAGGACCTCGACGAGTCGGGCATCGTGCGCATCGGGGCCAAGGTGAAGGCGCAGGACATCCTGGTCGGCAAGATCACCCCCAAGGGCGAGACCCAGCTCACCCCCGAGGAGAAGCTGCTGCGGGCCATCTTCGGGGAGAAGGCGGGCGACGTGCGCGACACCTCGCTCACGGTGCCCCCGGGCATCGAGGGCACGGTGGTCGACGTCAAGGTGTTCTCTCGCCGCGGGGTCGACAAGGACGACCGCGCCAAGTCGATCGAGGACGAGGAGATCGCGGCCCTGGAGAAGGACTACCAGGACGAGATCGCGATGGTCGAGATGGAGCGCGACCAGAAGCTCAAGAACCTGCTCTTCGGCAAGACCCTGATCGCGGACCTGATCGACCCGACCACCAAGGAGCGGCTCTCCAAGAAGGGCGACAAGATCGACCGCCCGGACATGGACAACCTGTCCTGGCACGAGCTGAAGAAGATCAAGATCAAGGAGGACGACGGGCTCGCGGTCACCGTGAAGAAGATCGAGGACCTCGCCGACGACCAGATCGCATTCTTCGACCGGATGCTGGAGGAGCGCGTGGGCCGGCTGCGCCGCGGCGACGACCTGCCCCCGGGCGTGATCAAGATGGTCAAGGTTTACGTGGCGGTGAAGCGCAAGCTCTCGGTGGGGGACAAGATGGCGGGGCGCCACGGCAACAAGGGCGTGGTCTCGCGCATCGTGCCGCAGGAAGACATGCCGTACCTGCCGGACGGGACGCCGGTGGAGATCGCGTTGAACCCGCTCGGGGTGCCGTCCCGCATGAACGTGGGCCAGATCCTGGAGACCCACCTGGGCTGGGCCGCCCGGGCCCTCGGCCTGTGGGTGGCGAGCCCGGTCTTCGACGGGGCCACCGAGGCCGAGATCACCGCGCACCTCGGGGACGCGGGACTGCCGGTGTCGGGCAAGACGCGCCTCTACGACGGCCGCACCGGCAAGCCGTTCCATCAGGAAGTCACGGTGGGCTACATCTACATGCTCAAGCTGGCCCACCTCGTCGACGACAAGATGCACGCCCGCTCCATCGGTCCCTACTCGCTGGTCACCCAGCAGCCCCTGGGCGGCAAGGCCCAGTTCGGCGGCCAGCGGTTCGGGGAGATGGAGGTCTGGGCGCTGGAAGCCTACGGAGCCGCCCACACCCTGCAGGAGATGCTGACCGTCAAGTCGGACGACGTGGAAGGGCGGAATCGAATCTACGAAGCCATCGTGAAGGGAGAGAACTTCCTGGAGCCGGGCACGCCGGAGTCCTTCAACGTGCTCGTGAAGGAGCTGCAGAGCCTGGCGCTGGACGTGGAGCTCATCCCGAAGGACGGCAAGAAGCCGTCGTAAGGAGATTCATCGAATGCTGACGGACCGGCCTTTCGGCAGCCTGGTACGCGAGGACAAGCCTGCCAAGGACCTGTGGGGCATCCTGGATCGCCACCCGAAGCCGCTGAGCTTCGGAGCGATCCGTATCAAGCTCGCATCGCCGCAGAAGATTCGCGACTGGTCACACGGGGAAGTCAAGAAGCCGGAGACCATCAACTACCGGACGTTCAAGCCGGAGCGGGACGGGCTGTTCTGTGCCCGCATCTTCGGCCCCACCAAGGACTACGAGTGCGCCTGCGGCAAGTACAAGCGGATGAAGTTCGCGGGCGTGATCTGTGACAAGTGCGGGGTCGAGGTCACCCGGGCGCGCGTGCGCCGCGAGCGCATGGGCCACATCGAGCTGGCCTCTCCGGTGTCCCACGTGTGGTTCTTCAAGGGCCTGCCCAGTCGCATCGGGCAGCTCCTCGACATGTCCCTGCGGGAGCTGGAGAAGATCCTGTACTTCGAGGAGTACGTGGTGGTCGATCCCGGCAAGGTGCCGGGGCTCAAGAAGAAGGACCTGCTCTCGGTCGATCGGGTCCGGAAGCTGACCGAGGAGCACGGCCACGAGGCGTTCTCCGCCGGCATGGGGGCGGAGGCGATCCGCGAGCTGCTGCGCGGGATGGACATGGACGTGCTGGCCCGCGAGCTGCGCTCCGGGATGGGGGTCGAGACCTCCGCCCAGAAGCGCAAGAAGATCGTCAAGCGCCTGAAGGTGGTCGAGGCCTTCCTCAAGTCCGGCAACCAGCCGGAGTGGATGATCCTCGAGGTCCTGCCGGTGATCCCGCCCGAGCTGCGCCCGCTGGTGCCGCTCGACGGGGGCCGCTTCGCGACCTCGGACCTGAACGACCTCTACCGACGCGTGATCAACCGGAACAACCGCCTGAAGCGGCTGATGGAGCTTCGGGCGCCCGAGATCATCATCCGGAACGAGAAGCGCATGCTGCAGGAGGCGGTCGACGCCCTCTTCGACAACGGGCGCCGGGGCCGGGTCATCACCGGGCCCAACAACCGTCCGCTGAAGTCGCTGTCCGACACCCTCAAGGGCAAGCAGGGCCGCTTCCGGCAGAACCTGCTCGGCAAGCGGGTCGACTACTCGGGCCGCTCGGTCATCGTGGTGGGCCCGTACCTCAAGCTCCACCAGTGCGGCCTGCCCAAGAAGATGGCGCTCGAGCTGTTCAAGCCGTTCATCCTCCGCAAGCTCGAGGAGCGCGGCATCGCGTCGTCGATCAAGGCGGCCAAGAAGTACGTGGAGAAGGAGCGGCCCGAGGTGTGGGACATCCTGGAGGAGGTCATCCAGGAGCACCCGGTGCTGCTGAACCGGGCCCCCACGCTGCACCGGCTCGGCATCCAGGCCTTCGAACCGATCCTGGTCGAAGGCAAGGCCATCGAGATTCACCCACTGGTATGTACGGCTTTCAACGCCGACTTCGACGGGGACCAGATGGCGGTGCACGTGCCGCTCTCCATGGAAGCGCAGATGGAGGCGCAGGTGCTCATGCTGTCCGCCAACAACATCCTGTCGCCCTCCAACGGGGCGCCGGTGGCGGTGCCGACGCAGGACATGGTGTTCGGCATCTACTACATGACCAAGGAGCGCCCGGGGTCCAAGGGTGAGGGCCGGCTCTTCGCGGATCCGGAAGACCTGCGCATCGCCTACGACAACGAGGACGTGGACCTGCAGGCCCGCATCCGGCTGCGCTACAACGGCGGCATCATCGAGACCACCGTCGGCCGCACCCTCTTCAACGAGGTGGTGCCGGAGCCGCTGCGCTTCCTCAACAAGGAGCTCAAGAAGAAGGAGATCGGCCAGCTGATCTCCGACTGCTACAACCGGCTCGGCAACGAGGCCACCGTCACCTTCCTCGACGAGCTGAAGGACATCGGCTTCCGCTACGCGACCCTGTCCGGGCTCAGCATCGGCATCGTGGATATGCACGTGCCGTCGACCAAGGGCGAGATCATCGAGCACGCCCGCCAGAACGTCAACGAGGTCGAGCAGCAGTACCAGGACGGCGTCATCACCAACGGCGAGCGCTACAACAAGGTGGTCGACATCTGGGCGCACGTCACCGAGCAGATCGCGGACCAGCTCTTCAAGGAGATGGAGGTCCGGGCCGAGAACGGGGACTTCAACCCCATCTTCATGATGGCCGACTCCGGGGCGCGGGGCTCCAAGCAGCAGATCCGGCAGCTCGCGGGCATGCGCGGCCTCATGGCCAAGCCGAGCGGCGAGGTCATCGAGACCCCCATCACGTCCAACTTCCGCGAGGGTCTCACCGTGCTCGAGTACTTCACGTCGACCCACGGCGCCCGCAAGGGCCTGGCCGACACCGCGCTGAAGACGGCGGACTCGGGCTACCTGACCCGCCGCCTGGTGGACGTGGCCCAGGACGTGATCATCTCGGAGTACGACTGCGGCACCGTGAAGTACATCGAGGCCTCGCCGCTCATCGAGGGCGGTGACATCATCCAGTCGCTCCGCGACCGGGTGCTGGGGCGCGTGGCCGCGGGGGACGTGCGGGATCCCTACACCGGCGAGATCATCGTGCAGGCCAACAGCGAGATCAACGAGGAGCTGGCCCAGAAGATCGAGGACTCCGGCCTCGAGCGGGTCCGCATCCGGTCCGCGCTCACCTGCGAGTCCAAGCGCGGCATCTGCGTGATGTGCTACGGCCGCAACCTGGGCACCGGCAACCTGGCCGAGCTGGGGGAGGCGGTCGGCATCATCGCCGCGCAGTCGATCGGCGAGCCGGGTACCCAGCTCACCATGCGGACCTTCCACATCGGCGGAACGGCCAGCAAGGTGGTGGCCACCTCCCGGCACGACGCCAAGAATCCGGGCAGAACCGCGACGGGGAGATCGTCGCGCTGAACCGCAACGGCGAGATCGTGCTGCACGACGAGCGCGGCCGCGAGAAGGAGCGGTACCCGGTCGTGCCCGGGGCCAAGATCAAGTTCCGGGACGGGGCGCGGGTGCCGAAGGGCGGGACCACCATCGTGGAGTGGGACCCGTTCACGACCCCGATCCTCACCGAGGTGACCGGCACCATCGCCTTCCGGGACGTGGTCGACGAGATCACGATCCGCGAGGAGATCGACGAGGTCACCGGCCTGGCCCAGCGGGTCATCATCGAGGATCCGGAGGGCAAGCTGCAGCCGCGGGTGTCGGTCAAGGCCCCCTCGGGCAGCGCGGAAGCGCCCGGCGCGGTGGACGCGCTCGGCGAGACCCGCGGGCGCTACATGCTGCCGGTGGGCGCCTACCTGCTGGTGACGGACAACACGGACGTGCACGCGGGCGACATCATCGCCAAGATCCCGCGGGAGTCGACCAAGACCAAGGACATCACCGGCGGTCTGCCGCGGGTGGCCGAGCTGTTCGAGGCGCGCAAGCCCCGCGAGCAGGCGGTCATCACCGAGATCGACGGGGTGGTGGAGTTCGCCGGCTTCGTGAAGGGCATGCGGAAGATGGTCATCCGGGCCGACGACGCCGAGACCAAGGAGTACCTGATCCCGAGCGGCAAGCACATCTCGGTCCGGGAAGGCGACCGGGTGAAGGCGGGCGAGGCCCTCATGGGCGGCTCGCCGAACCCGCACGACTACCTGGCCGTCCTCGGCGACCGGGAGCTGCAGCGCTACCTCGTCAACGAGGTGCAGGAAGTCTACCGGCTGCAGGGCGTGACCATCAACGACAAGCACATCGAGATCATCGTCAAGCAGATGCTGCGGCGCGTGCGGATCGAGGAGGTCGGCGGGACCGACTTCGTGGTGGGCGAGCTGGTCGACAAGTTCGTCTTCCAGGACGAGAACGACAAGGCGGCGGCGGCCGGCAAGGCTCCCGCGACCGCCCAGCCGGTGCTCCTCGGCATCACCAAGGCATCGCTCTCGACGGACAGCTTCATCTCGGCCGCCTCCTTCCAGGAGACGACCCGGGTGCTGACCGAGGCGGCGATCAGCGGCAAGGTCGACGATCTCCGGGGCCTGAAGGAGAACGTGATCGTGGGACGCCTGATCCCGGCGGGAACCGGCCTGGGCAACTACACCCGGGTCGAAGTGCTCAGCCAGGGGGGCGAGGAGGAGACCCCGGTCGAGGTGGTGGCCGAGGTGGCGGCCGAGATTCCGGGCGACGTGGCGGACGTCGACGACGACGCGGTGGCCGAGGCCGGATAGACCCTAAAACATTAAGCATTTGACAACGAAGGGACTGTCGGATATAAAGTTAGGGTTTTGGCCCAAGTGACGGGCCTCCACGAGACACGCTCCGAGCACAGCTCCAAGTACGGTTCCAAGTACTAAGGAAGCCGGGAGAATCATGCCGACGATCAATCAGCTGGTGCGGCAGGGCCGCGAGGCGATGCGGAAGAAGTCGAAGACGCCCGCCATGGAGTCCTGCCCCCAGAAGCGCGGGGTGTGCATCCGGGTCTACACCACCACGCCGAAGAAGCCGAACTCGGCCCTCCGCAAGGTGGCGCGGGTGCGGCTCACCAACGGCCTCGAGGTGACCTCGTACATCCCGGGCGTCGGCCACAACCTGCAGGAGCACTCGATCGTGCTCATCCGGGGCGGTCGTGTGAAGGACCTGCCGGGCATCCGGTACCACATCATCCGCGGCTCGCTGGACACCGCGGGGGTGGCCGGGCGGCGCCAGAGCCGGTCGAAGTACGGCGCCAAGCAGCCCAAGGGAGCCGCCTAGGATGCGACGGGCGGGTGCATCGCGGCGTGAGATCCTTCCGGACCCCAAGCACGGGAGCCGGCTGGTGGCGAAGTTCGTGAACATGATGATGTACGGGGGCAAGAAGAGCACCGCGGAGCGGATCATGTACGACGCCCTGCAGGCGATGGAAGACCGCGCCCGCCAGGAAGCGCTGAAGCTGTTCAAGAGCGCGGTGGACAACTGCAAGCCGGCCGTCGAGGTCAAGTCGCGGCGGGTGGGCGGGTCCACCTATCAGGTCCCGGTCGAGGTCCGGCCGGATCGGCGCACCGCGCTGAGCATGCGGTGGCTGATCGGAGCCGCGCGCCGACGCTCGGAGCGCAGCATGGCCGACAAGCTGGCCGGCGAGCTGCTGGACGCGGCCAACAACCGAGGGACCGCCGTGAAGAAGCGTGAAGACACTCACAAGATGGCGGAGGCCAACAAGGCGTTCGCGCATTACCGCTGGTAGCGACGAGATGCACAGAGGGGGGCCGTGACCTGGCCCCCCTCTTCTCTTGAGTCCCGCCGCCGCCCTTAGGGAGAAGACGAGCAGTGGAAGCGCAGTACCCCCTGGAGAAGACCCGGAACATCGGCATCATGGCGCACATCGACGCCGGAAAAACCACGACCACCGAGCGGGTGCTCTACTACACCGGCCGATCGTACAAGATCGGCGAGGTGCACGAGGGCACCGCCACGATGGATTGGATGGTCCAGGAGCAGGAACGCGGCATCACCATCACCTCGGCGGCCACTACCTGCTTCTGGAAGGACTGCCGGATCAACATCATCGACACCCCCGGCCACGTGGACTTCACGATGGAGGTGGAGCGCTCCCTGCGGGTGCTCGACGGGGCCCTCGCGATCCTGGACGCGGTCTCCGGGGTCGAGCCGCAGACCGAGACGGTGTGGCGGCAGGCCGACAAGTACCGGGTGCCCCGCATCGTCTACGTCAACAAGATGGATCGCGTCGGAGCCGACTACTATCGGTGCCTCGGCATGCTGAAGGACCGGCTCGGGGCGCACGCGGTCCCGATCCAGGTGCCGATCGGCCGGGAGGACGGCTTCGTGGGCCTGGTGGACCTGATCGACCGGGTCGCCTACGTGTGGGAGGACTCCGAGGACCTCGGCGGGTCGTTCAGCACGGTGGACGTCCCGGCCGACATGCTGGATCTGGTCAAGGAGTACCGGGAGAAGATGATCGAGGGGCTCGCCGAGGTGGACGACCACCTCATGGAGAAGTACCTGGGCGGGGAGACCGAGAAGATCACCCCCGCGGAGCTGAAGGCGGCGGTCCGGTCCGGGACCATCTCCATGAAGCTCTTCCCGGTCATCTGCGGCGCCTCGTTCAAGAACAAGGGCGTGCAGGCGATGCTGGACGCGGTGGTGGACTGCCTGCCCTCGCCGGTGGACATCCCGCCGGTCACCGGGGTCAACCCGGACACCGGCCAGCCCGAGACCCGGGACGCGGACCCCAAGGCGCCGTTCTCGGCGCTCGCGTTCAAGATCATGAACGACCAGCACGTGGGGCAGCTCACCTTCGTCCGGGTGTACTCGGGCACCCTCAATCAGGGAACCGGGGTCTACAACTCCACCCGCGAGAAGAAGGAGCGGATCGGGCGCCTGCTGCGCATGCACGCCAACAAGCGCGAGGAGATCGACTCCATCTCGGCGGGTGATATCGCCGCGGTGGTGGGACTGAAGGACACGCGCACCGGCGACACCCTCTGCGACCCGAACAAGCCCATCGTGCTCGAGGCGATGGACTTCCCCACCCCGGTCATCGCGGTGGCGATCGAGCCCAAGACCAAGGCCGACGACGAGAAGCTCGGGCAGGCGCTCGCGCGGCTCGCGATGGAGGACCCGACCTTCAAGGTCAACGTGGATCCGGAGACCAACCAGACCCTGATCCACGGCATGGGCGAGCTGCACCTCGAGATCATCGTCGACCGCCTCCTCCGGGAGTTCAAGGTCGACGCCAACGTCGGCAAGCCGCAGGTCGCGTACCGGGAGACGATCCGCCAGAAGGCGGAGGCCCAGGGGCGCTTCGTGCGCCAGACCGGCGGCCGCGGCCAGTACGGCGACGTGTGGTTCGAGGTGGAGCCGGGCGAGCCGGGCTCGGGGGTGGTCTTCGAGAACGAGCTGAAGGGTCCGGCCATCCCCCGCGAGTACGTGCCGGCGGTCGAGAAGGGCGTGCGCGAGGCGGCGGAGACCGGCGTGCTCGCCGGCTATCCGGTCGTCGACATCCGGGTGGCCCTCACCGACGGCAGCTACCACGAGGTGGACTCGAACGAGATGGCCTTCAAGATCGCCGCGTCCATGGGCTTCAAGGAGGGCTGCCGCAGGGCCAAGCCCGTCCTGCTGGAGCCGGTGATGGACGTGGAGGTCGTGACCCCCTCCGAGTTCCAGGGGGCGGTGGTGGGCGATCTCAACAGCCGCCGGGGCAAGATCCTGTCGATGGATGCCCGCGCCAACGCGCAGGTCATCCGGGCCAACGTGCCGCTCGGCCAGATGTTCGGCTACGCGACGGACGTGCGCTCGATGACCCAGGGCCGCGCCACGTATACGATGCAGTTCGCCCGCTACGAAGAAGTCCCCCGCAACCTCGCCGAGGAGATCATGGCGAAGAGTCGCGGTGAGGGCCCTTCGCGCAGCGGTTCCCGCTAGCCCTCCACAGGAGAGCGACTCATGGCCAAGCAGAAGTTTGATCGGACGAAGCCGCACGTGAACATCGGGACGATTGGGCACATCGATCACGGGAAGACGACGTTGACGAGTGCGATCACGAAGGTGCTGCACACGAAGTTCAACGCGGTGGCGGTGCGGG
>WNGJ01006536.1_pt1 | contig 14994 bp, 16 predicted proteins | sample 5400611 | NCBI WGS metagenome assembly WNGJ01 (sample SAMN13153375, study PRJNA577476) | soil metagenome | isolation source: 40 cm soil or saprolite under Garry oak tree replicate 1 | place: USA:California | collected 2016-06-15
AGGAGTAAAGATACATGCTAGAGCGCGATGCTGTGCGCTGGTTGCAACTGACATATAAAGTTCCCAGTGAACCCTCACAAAAGCGGGTATGGGTCTGGCGACGTTTACAGAACCTCGGCGCGTTTGCACTGCAAAATTCGGTCTACTTACTTCCTGCATCAGAAGAAGTAGAGAAGCATTTTCGCCAGTTGTCCCATGAAATTCATGAAATGGGGGGTGAGGCAAGTATCTTTTCTGTCGTAGCACTTGATCCTGCCGACGAGCGGCGTATTCTGCAAACGCTGGTAGAGGCACGGGCCAATGAATACAATACCGTTGTAAAAGTATGTTCACGTTTTCTGGGCAAGGCTGCGACACTGGTTGAAACACAAAATTGGAATGACCAGGTTCATGCAGAGTTCGCCGAAGTATTAGAAAAGGTGCATGTCCTGTTTCGCACCGCCAAGCGTCATGATATGCTGGGAGGGTTGACGGCATCAAGGCGTGCTGCTGCCGCCGAATCATTAGCCATCTGCGAGCAAGTCTTCCGCGTACTCCTCGACCAGGAATACTCGCGAGTACGCCGACTTTTAGAGATACATAGCGAGTTACTCCCTGCTCCGACCGAAATCGAGCCAGTTGATGGTGGCTCTTCCCTGGTTGGAGGCCAGAGTGATGCGCAAAAGCCACAGGAACCTCCAACACTGCCTATTTAATGGTGGGTGAGACAAAATAGGAGCGTTTTGGGAATTTTATCCTCTACCCTTATGTTAAAGATTTTGTGATACACTTCATAGTTTTTGTCATCCGGCCGAAATATATTTGTAACAGGTGAATGTAACTAAACACCTATGTCATCCGTATATTATGGTAAGACAACTGACGAGAACAAAGTAAGTTTGTTTGAGTTCTTAAGCTAAAGGAAAAAGATGATGCAGAAACAAAATGATGTGCGAGAATCCAGTGGTGCTAAGGCTGTTGCGCTTGATAACCGGCTACTACTTATGAAATACCGATTACTACTACTTCTGACGCTGATCCTTGGAAGTGCAACTTCTATTGGCCTGCATTACATTTTCGCGCACTAAGATATCAGTTTGCTGCTAATATACAAGGGCACCCTTCTGGGTGCCTTTTTGTTTTTTCACCAAAACCGCGCCAGGGTGCCCTGCGTCTTCAGACCGGGGGAGGAATGGCGCGTTCCTTATTGGGGCAAGGGGTTGGGTTTCCTCTTGCCTAGTGACAACTTCTCTCAATGGGTGTACACTCTTTCTATGAAACAAACGATGCTCTTGAAGCTGGCTCCAACAACCCAACAGCACCACGCCTTGCTTGACGAGTTGCAAAAGTTGGTGTATGCTGAGTTGCGCACCACCTATAAGCTTGCTGCGCAATTGGCTATTCGCTGTATCAGCAAGGCCAGTGAAGCCTACAAACGTGATAAGAGCATCCAACCTACTTTTAAGCCTGAAGGGGCGATTGTTTATGATGAACGGGTGATGTCCTTCAAGGGACTGAACACCGTCTCCCTCTTGACCCTCTCCGGCAGAGTAGTGGTAGCGTTTCGTATCGGTGCCTATCAAGAGTCTCGACTTGACCAAATGAAGGGGCAAGCTGACCTCATCTATCGTAACGGCGTTTTCTCCCTGGCTGTGACCCTCGAGATTGCCACGCCTCCCCCCAACGCGCCAACGGATACCCTGGGCGTTGATCTGGGCATCGTCAATCTGGCTACTGACTCTGAGGGGCAAACCTTTAGCGGAGAGCAAGTTGAGAGAAACCGCAAGCGGCATCATGCGCTGCGCGGGCGTTTGCAGAAGCGCGGCACGAAATCGGCCAAACGGCATCTCAAGAAACTTTCCGGCAAGGAACGCCGGTTCAGGAAAAACACCAATCATGTCATCTCCAAGCGGATTGTTCAGAAAGCGCAACAGCAACACAAAGCTCTAGCTATTGAAGAGTTAAGGCACATCCGTACCCGTACGGAACGCACGGTTAGACACTCTCAGCGTGCAAGGCAGAGCAGTTGGGCGTTTGGACAATTGCGTCAATTCCTCTCCTATAAGGCCGCTCTTGCCGGTGTCCCATTGCACACCGTCGACCCCCGCAACACGTCCCGCACCTGTAGCGAGTGCGGTCATTGTGCAAAGGCGAACCGCAAGAGTCAAGCTTGTTTCTGTTGTCAAGCTTGTGGTCATACCGATAACGCTGATCGGAACGCGGGCATCGGTCATGGTGCCTATTGTTTCGTCCGGTAGTCGATCTGGATGCTCTCAGACCGGCGCGTAAAGACAGGAACAAGCCCCTGGCTTCAGCCATGGGGTTCATGACTTAAGTGTATTGGGGTTGAGCGATGGATTCATTTTCCCAGAGCCTGGCGAAATGGACCCAGTTATGGACCAGGTGAATGGTTACCTGTTCATCAAAGGTTATGTCCATGGCGTATCCGGTATCGAGGTTCCAGTTACGCAAATCCTCACATAGCGCGGATCGCCTCCGGCTCCGCTCGCTAGCAGTGGCCGTAGTGTTGCGCAGCGATGCATAGTAGGCAATGGCACGTCTACACAAGTGCTCACTCAAGTGTATGGCATAAGTAATAGCTTGCTCGAAGTTCAAGGTAGCTGGATCGTGAGGGTCCTCTGTAATCCTGGCAATGATAGGGTCGCCTCTGCGCCTACGGGCCAGTACATTGAAAGTTAGAAAGCGGAAAACACCGCTTCCTGCCAGATAACTGCGGAGTCTCTGCAATCCTACCTGGTAATCCTGGCGAAAGTTTTTACTTTGCTCCTCTGTCAATCCGTAAATTTCCTCAGCGGCATCAGTGAACAGGTCCAGGACCTGTGCGGAAAGAGAAGAAGGGTCGGCACATGCCAACGCTACCGGCTCAATATATTGATCCCATGGTTGATGTATCCAGTTATAGAGAGGGCGGTCAAAGTAGGTATAGGCGATATACTCATCAAGGCATAACTCCACATAAAAATGCTGGCTCAGGGGAACAAACATGCCTGGCAGGTCGTTGGAATGGTACGCTCCTGCCAACGCGTTAATGCAAGGGTTGAGAGCAATGTCCGTGGCTATATGCGACAGATAGCCCACGGCAAAGGCGAGGGCCTGGCTACGTAGTGCCGGTGATGGGATATGTGCAGTGTGTTCGAGAAAGGCAAGGAGGACATCGCCTGAACGGTTGAAGTGAAGCAGGTCGGCCCAGGGCACACCCTTACCTATCGAGGATGGAGGATTAAAGCGATTTTGCCGCCTGTAGTCTAAAATCTTCTTCTTGAAATTGCCTTTTTGGAAGTAGGAAATGTCAGGTGCCAGCGCTCCCAGGTAGGCCATGGCGGAGATATCACTGCCGGGGAAGATGAAGTTGATGCCGGGCAGAGGGCCAGTGTCCCATACTGCCCCAGCCGGTGGAGTCGCCGGCGGCGTTATCCATTCTTGTGCACGACGTCGTAATGCGGACGCATCGATAATGAGTGATCCAAGGTCGTTACCAGCATCCCGGCTGCGTTTTGCGGTTTCGATCAGTACATGCCAATGAGTTAGAAAGGCAGGCATTCTTTTCCCTCAGCTTTCTGCGCCGTCGATGCTATAGCCAGCAGGTGTACCTTCATCATCTAGATAAATTACCACGCGGTTCAATCCAGGGATAAGGGCCGGATTAGATACGGCTACAGTTGTTTCAACAATCTCGCCGGAGGAGCGGAACTCAATAGAGAAAGCCATGGCACCGGTCACATACAGGTGCCTGGCGTGGGCATTGTCTTCTTTTACCAGGTTGCGTTTTCGTCGTTTTTTTCCGATATACTCGTTATATTTACGCAAAACCTGGAGCAAAAATGGCTGACCATTTGCTGGCACGGTCAGATGGAATACACGAAAGCGTAGAGAGTGTATCATACGCGCGGGAACATCACTTATAGCCTGCTCACGAGGCTGATGAAGTGATGGACCCTTCTGGAGACCAATGGGTACAAGACGTACCTGTTCGACCTCTTCGCTCTCAATACTTTCACTATACTGGCTGGTTGCCGATACTTGCATTGGCCCATGTCGATGTAAGCCCGTCGGTAAGACAGGCACAGTAACTTCGAGATTGACGACTGGCGACGCATCACTATCCATTGAATATGCTCTTTCTTCAAAATGTTTCGCAAAGGGCCAACTGTATGTACACATATTCAGAAGTTACTGTAATTGTAACCATTTTATTTCACAGATGCAATGGACTTGCGGTCTGAAGCTGAAGTGGGTACAATCGATAGTATTAAAACCATCGATTTGTTGGAGCAGGATCATATGAGTACACCTCTACCGGGACCTGGTACACCGCTTTCTTCGCAGCCTGCACGTGATGTTGTGCCGCGTCGTTTGATTGTTACTGCGAGCGTAGTTATTTTTGCGGTACGTGATTGGAGTTTATGGGTTTTGTTGCGTGAGGGGCCGTGGGGGCCACCTATGCGCATTGTGCTTGGTAGCGAGTCGGTGACCGACGCAGTTGATCGCACAATGGAGGCATTGTTGATGTGGCCTGCCAAAGCTCCGATGATACAATTGAAGGCAGGGTGGCAAGAGCAGCAGGTCTACGTGTGGGGAAGCACGGAACAAGGGGCGGCCGTTTCGCTTATTCACAGCGTCCTGCTGCGTGCACATCACGACGAGCTGCGCCCTAATTTACAATCTCATTCAGTACCCAGCCTGCGAGTGGGGTGGACAGCGGTGATGGAGATCGAGTCAGGCCAACGGACACTTGATCCAGAGGTACGCCCCGTCTTACAAACAGCCCTGCATACGCTACGTTCGCAAGTGCAACGAGACCCTGAGATTGTGCTGCGTTACCTGGCGGGCATGGGCGTATATAAGGGGTTAGATTGGTGGATGCAAGATAGAGTTGTGGGCAAAGAGACGCGGCCGATGAGTATTCTCAAGGAACCAACGGCCGGCGATGGTATCTTAACGCTTGCCGAGGCGGCGCTGCTCTACCGTGCGTTTTTTCCAGCGGATGAGCAGATAGACCTCTCGAATTTAAGGCGACGTTTCCTGGCAACAAACAGACTTGAGCCATTGGATGAGGAACGTCCGGTACGAGGGCGAGAACTAGACTGGCGTCGTGTCAGCCGGGCGTACCGGTATCAAGCGCAGGACGAGTGAAAGGGAACAGGACTATGGCAAAGATAACGACTGGTACAGGAGATGCAGGGTATACAGGTTTATTGGGTTCAGAACGCGTGGCGAAATACGATCCACGTCCTGATACCTTTGGCACCGTCGATGAAGCAACATCCGCTTTGGGGCTGGCACGTGCCACGACACAGGACCCGAAAGTGAAGGAAATTATATACCGTGTTCAGAATGAACTCTACCTGTTAATGGGCGAACTGGCGACAACACCAGAGAATTACGAAAAAATGGGCTTGCGTATGACGGCTGATCATGTGCAATGGTTGGAACAGGTCGAGGAGTCGCTTAAGCAAGAGGTGGAAATTCCCAACAAATTTATCATCCCAGGTGATACGCTTGATGGGGCCGCACTTGATCTGGCACGCACTATTATTCGCCGGGCTGAGCGTATGGCCGTGAAATTGCTGCACGATGGGGTCATCCAGAATGGTGAGGTAATACGCTACCTTAATCGCCTGTCCGACCTGGTCTTTATTCTTGCCCGCTACATCGAGGTAAAATCTTCTCTGGCGCAACGGCCAGAGTAATGTCTCAGCGCCTCAGGATGAGAGCGGAACGAAAGGAGCGCCTACCATGCCATCAGAAGAAAATAGGGTGCGGTGGCAACTCTTTTATGCGCCTCTTTGCACGCATAGTCTTAACCCTTGGACGTTTCGGCAGCTTCGCCTTCTTCGAGAGTGAGCCCGAGGCGATTGCCTGGGCAGGAGAGGTCAGTAACTGATCAGGATACGATCCAGACCTGGATTGTCCCATCGTCGCCGCCGAAGGCCAGGCACGTGCTATCGGGCGACCAGGCCACGGTACGCACCGGAGAAGAATGGCGATAGCTGTCGACCTTGCGCCCACTGGAAGTATCCCAGAGTTGTACATAGCCATCACCGTTCGCAGAAGCAAGAAGGCTCCCATCTGGTGACCAGTCTACGGCGGTCACTATGCTAGAATGATCGCGGGAGGTAAAGATGTTATAGCCTGTGACAACATCCCAGACCTGGACTGTTTTGTCCTCACTGCCAGAGGCGATGATCTTGCTGTCGGGAGACCAGGCGATGGCATTGACAGGAGCGGAATGACCACGATAGGCGAAGATAAAATGTCCATCGGCAGCATCCCATATCTGGACTGCTTTACCGCCGCCGCCCGAGGCGATACGTTGACCATCCGGCGCCCACGCCAGGCTATTGACAGAATAGATATGCCCGCGATAGATAAAGATGAAACTGCCTCTGGCAGGATCCCATACCTGTACATCCTCATCAGTGGCGCTAGAGGCAATCCGTTGCGCATCTGGCGACCAGGTCAGGGTCTTCACACTGTTAGTATGACCACGATAGGTGAGAAGCTGGTTACCGGTATTGGCCTCCCATATCTGTACAGTCTTATCATCACTTCCAGACGCTATACGTAAGCCACCGGGTGCATACTGCACTGCGTTTACCTTGCCGGAATGACCACGATAGGTGCTGACCCTGTTTCCTGAAGTGATATTCCATACCAGAACCGTTTGATCGTCACTGCCAGAAACAAAGTACTTTCCATCCCAGAACCATGCTATGGAATTCACTTTACCTGTATGTTCGCGGTAAGTGTAAAGGGTGGGAGTTGCTCCAAGGGATCGTGAAGCTGTTCTGGAGGTTGGCGTCGAACGGGGCGTTTGAGTGTTGACATTGACAGTCAACTGGGTTTGCGGGTTAGAGGGTGCGACAACAGGTTCTTGCTGCGCGCTTTGCGCGGGCGGTTGTACCAGTATGGTGGCATCACTTACATCTGCTTGACAGGCCTGCTCCAGGGCAGCAGCAAAGTCTCGTATAGTAGCAAAACGTTCTTTGGGATCTTTGGCCAGGGCTTTCATAACCACTGATTCAACGGCGGGCGAGACGGAGGCATTCTTCTCACGTAATGGCTCTGGAGGGACAGCCAGCTGCTGGCTTACTACTTCAGTTAATGACCCTTGAAAAGGCTTGGTTCCGCTCAACCATTCATAAACGACGATGCCTAATGAATACTGGTCGCTAGCAGGACGCGGCTTTCCCTGGATCTGCTCTGGAGCCATGTATCCAATGGTACCGGCAGCCGTCTCAAGGGCCTGGTCGCGTGTATTCTGGGCAGCCCTGAGGGCAATGCCAAAATCACTGAGTAAGACCTCATTCTGTCGTCCCAGCAGCATATTTTCGGGTTTGACGTCGCGGTGGATCAGTTTCTCATCGTGGGCACGTTGTAAGGCTTCGGCTACTTGTTGGACGTAGGGGATGATGGTGGGCAATGGAACAGCTGCGCCTCTGGGATGGCGCTGGCGCAAGGTACCATTGGGCGCGTAGTCCATCACCAGAAAGGGGTTGCCGTCTTGCACGCCAAATTCCAGGACGCGCACGATATTGGGGTGGACCAGGTTGGCGATCGTGCGTGCCTCCGTGCGAAAATTCTCCATTTCATTGGTTGCCAGGCTCATACGCGTCACTTTGATGGCAGCCTGAGTACCGAGGTAGATATGTTCGCCCAGGTAGACTTCGGCAAAGCCGCCTTCTCCTAGCAAGCGGATCAATTGGTAATTACCCAGTTGTTGTCCTACATATTCAACCATCTGCAACGCCTCCTGAAAAAAGTCCTGAGCATCTTCATATGTAACTCTTCTTTAACTCTTCAGATCTGCTCTCTTCTTGACTCCTCACTGCCTGCGGCAGTTCGCAAGTGTTTTGTGTGAGTTGCGGATTTTGCAGCCTGAGGCTGCAAAATCCGCAACTCACCTAAGAATGGGCGAGCCGCCGGAGGCGGCGAGAAGTCGCGAAAGGGTAAATTTATATGGTACAGTATATCATAGTGACTACCATAATATTAGTTTTTAAGAGAGAGGGCTATCAGGTCCTTGAATCAATGACTACATGGGTTTCTTGCGCATGAGCGTACTTATTTTGCTAGGCCTAAAACATACATTGGTGACATCAGGGTCAAGATAGCAATATTGCTGGAGGCAATGAGACTACCTGAGAGGAGGAACAGTGGGTTCCTGATCTCGGGGGAGAAGGTGTTGGGTACCTGTCGACGAATTCCCGAACAGGGGAGTTGATGTTCGGGAATGAGTTGCAACAGATGTGCTGTGTCGTGGGAGAGCAGCTATGACGAAGATGACCCCTCTTGTACGAGGTGACAGGCTGATCTACCAGCAAGACGAACACGAGCAGGTGCTCGTGGTTGGGACACCCGCCTGGTTTGCCTGGCTGGCGACCGCCTCTACCTTCGCGTTTACCAGTGACAATGGCACCTTCACGGCTCGCAAAGAACGCGCCGGCAATCAGCGTGGCGGCTGGTACTGGAAAGCTTACCGTACGCAGCACGGCAAGCACTTTTCTCTGTACCTTGGGAAGACTGAGGCCTTGACGCTGGAGCGCTTGAACGCGGTGGCCCAGGCGCCCGCACATACATCCAACAGGGACGCAGGGGGAGAGGCCTCCGTGGAGCGGAACGTCATGACCACGATACGCGGTGATCCACCGCTTGCTACCAAGCTCCACGTGCCGCGACCGCCCTTGCAGCTCGTGCGCCGTCCCCACCTCGTTGAGCGACTCCAGGAGGCGGTGGAACGCCCGCTCACTCTCATCGCAGCCCCTGCTGGCTTTGGCAAGACGACCCTCCTCTCTACCTGGATTGAGCACGCTTCTCTTCCAACTGCCTGGATCTCTTTGGAGCATGACGATGATGACCTCACACGCTTCTGGTCCTATATGTTCACTGCTCTCGCGCGCGTCCATCCTGGCAGTGGGACATCCGCCCTGGCGCTCCTTCAGGCATCCACTCTCTCGCCTCTTCCACCCATAGAAACCGCCTTGTCCGTCTGGATCAATGAACTTGCTACCCTGCCGCACGAGATTGCGCTTGTGCTGGATGACTACCATCTGATCACCGCGCAACCAATCCATCGAGCAATCACGTATCTCCTCGACCATCTGCCACCTCAACTCCACGTGATCATTGCGACACGGGCTGATCCCCCTCTTCCCCTGGCACGGCTGCGCACACGTGGTCACCTGACCGAGATTCGCGCAGCTGATCTCCGCTTCACCGCTGAGGAAACGGCAGCGTTCCTGACTCGTGCGCTCGGACTGGAGCTTTCAGATCAGGACATCGCTACTTTGGAGGCACGCACGGAAGGCTGGATTGCGGGCTTGCAGCTGGCAGCTCTTTCGATGCAGGGACGCAAGGACATTCCAGGCTTTCTCGAGGCTTTTACCGGGAGTCACCGCTACATCATCGACTACCTGGTGGAGGAGGTGCTTGCCCGGCAGTCCGAGCCTGTCCAGACCTTTCTGCTCCAGACAGCGATCCTTGAACGACTCCGGGGATCGCTCTGTGAGGCTGTGATGGGAGTGATGCGAGAGCCTGGCGGGGAGGCAAGCGGTCAGGCGATGCTGGAGCAGTTAGAGCAAGCCAATCTCTTCCTCGTTCCATTGGACGATGAGCGGCGGTGGTATCGCTATCACCAGCTGTTCGCTGAAGCGTTGCGTCATCGCTTGCAGCGCAAACATCCTACGCTTGTACCAGAACTCCACAAGCGAGCAAGCGCATGGTATGAGCAGCAAGGTCTGACGCGCGACGCCGTTCACCACGCTCTGGCAGCCACCGATTTCGTGCAGGCAGCACGCCTGATAGAGCAAGCATTTAACTCTCTTCTCATGCGGGGTGAGATCGCAACACTCCAACGGTGGGCAGCCGCGCTCCCAGATGAACTGGTACGCTCCAACATCGAGCTCTCTGTTTTGCAGGGGTGGCTCCTGTTCGTCAGCGGGAAAAATGATGCTGCTGAACTGCATCTTCAGGACATCGAGCGCACATTCGGCATCACTCCTGTATCGGATGAACATTCAGAGCAACAGACGATTCCGAGTGGGGCGGGGAGCTCGGCCGCAATCAGGGGTCGGATAGCCGCCCTCCGTGCGTCGATCGCCCTCACCCAGAGAGATCTTCCACGCACCATCACGCTCTCACGTCTGGCTCTTGAGTATCTCCCAAAGGAAAGCATGGCCGTTCGTATGTCGCCGGGTATCTGGGCAAGGCCCACTACTTCGGTGGCGATATCGGGGCAGCGATCATTGCTCTGGAAGAGGCTTGTCGCGTGAGTTGGGAAGTGAATCACATCTTTGGCCTCTTTCTGGTTATCCATGACCTGGCTCACCTACAAATACTGCAAGGACATCTACATCAAGCAGATCAGACCTATCGACAGGCGCTTCAGCAGGTCCTGGAGCGGAGTGGACATCAACCAGCTATGGGGCCGGCCTATGTAGGCAGGGGCAATCTTGAGCGTGAGTGGAACCACCTGGATGCCGCGACCTCACTGCTCCAGGAAGGTATCAAGCTCTGCGAACAGACCGGGAATACGCAGGTGATCCTGCAAGCGTACATCGGGTTGGCCTTCATCCATCAGGCACAGGGAGATGCAGTTGGTGCCAGCGCGATGATGCGGCAGGCAGTACAGAGAGCGGAGCGGCTGCACCTCTCTCAGTCGAGAGGGGCGCGGGAGGTGGATGCAGCTCAGGCATGGTTATCCCTCATGCAAGGAGATGAGACGGCTGCCCTGGGCTGGGTACAGCGCTGCGGCCTCAGCGTTGACCTGGACCTCAACCATCTGCGTGAGCGTGAGTATCTCACGTTGGTACGTGTCCTCATCACGCAGCGCAGGCTTGATGAGGCCAAACAGTGGCTAGCAAGCCTGTTGCAACTGGCAGAGGCACAGGGACGCACGGGAAGTGTGATTGAGATCCTCATGCTGCAGGCCGAAGCTTTGCACGCTTCTGGTGAGGCGAATCAGGCCATAGAGCGGCTCTCGCGAGCACTCTCACTTGCCGAACCAGAGGGCTACATCCGCCTCTTTGTGGATGAAGGTCTACCGATGGCACATTTGCTGGTGCAGATGCGCCATCGCCCGCCCGGTGATCGGCCAGGCTCCACGCACTATCGAGAACACCTCCTGGCACTGCTGGGCAGGACGCATGACGAGGACGTGTCGCACTCCGCTGTAGCTGTACCTGGGTCTGGAACGTACCCTCTCGGCGGACCGTTGAGCGAACGCGAGTTGGAGGTGCTGCGCTTGATCGTCGCGGGCTACTCCAATCGTGAAATTGCGGACCGGCTCGTGATCGCGGTGAGTACGGTGAAATGGTACGTCAACGCGATCTATGGCAAGCTCCAGGTGGAAAGCCGGACGAAGGCCATCGCACGCGCAAGGGAACTGAACATCGTGTAGCAATGCTACTGGATACCCCTCTTTCATCTCTTTCCCATCTGGCTGCTTCTTACGTCCAGGAAAATCCATCCCCTTTTCCCACCCTTTGATGGGTGCCAACCCACCCGTACACCGGTTACACTGCTTTTCAGAACACCGTTGATGATCCTGCTCCAGATACATGCTGGTGGCTGAAAAGAGGGAAACGTCTCTAGAAGGCCTCCGTGAACAATGAGAGCAAATCGTGGCCGCGCTCGCCCTTTGCGCTGTTGCTGCCAGGTGTCTTGCCAGCTACTCTGCTGGCTCGTTCGGGCCGCCGAGATGGCGGCGATACAAAAGGAGGGTTCTAATGAATACCAATGTGATTGTAACCGCGGTGCTGGCTCTGGTAATCGTCGTCTTCATCTTTGCGCGCCAGATCATCCAGCGACCTGTCACGCAGCAGAGCCTGCTGCTGCCGTTGATTGTGAGCGTGGCTCTTGGTGACGTGTTCCTGGTAAGCCATCCGGCGCCAGAGGGGATTGTTGCTGTGGTCATCGGCGCGGTCCTTGGGGTAGGCACTGGTCTGGTGGGCGGACAGTTGATACGCGTCTGGCGCGATGAAGCGACCGGCATCATTTTTCAACGTGGTGGCTGGCGTTATCTAATCGTCCTCATCGTCTTGTTGTTGGCGCGGGTGCTGATTCGGTTCTTCTTCACCTGGAGTGGCAGCGCAATTGATGAGACGGCGCTGAACGCTGCCTTGATCGCCGCGCTGGTGGGCAACTTTGTGGGCCGGGACATCCTTATCGCTCTGCGTGCCATGCCGCTGGCCGGGGGCAGTTTCGCAAAGCTGTCTAGCCGCTAAATAACGCGAGAACGCTGAGTATCTAAACTGTTCCAGAGGAATATCGATGAGCCTGTTGCAAGTCTCGTTAGGTTTCACATAGCGTTACCTGTCTGTTTCTGAGCAGCACACGATGTGCTGAAACCAAGGGAGGAGTACCAACCATGTCCAAGCGGACTATCACTCCAACACGCATTCCGGATCGACTCTCCTACCTCTGGCTGGCCCTCACGGCTGCCTTGTATCTGTTCACCGGTGGTCTGTGGGTTATCCCGTTGGCTGCCTGGCTCGCGCCCCTGTTTCTGCTGCGTTTCGTCCGCACCCAGCGCCCGCTTCCTGTCACTCGTGAGTCGGTGCCGACTGGCTGGCTGTAGGCGGTTCCCTTGGCGGTGAGCGAGCAAGAAGGCGAGCAAGGAGCACAGGAATGGAAAGCGAACACGTTCGACAAGAGGTCTACGAGATCGTCGTCAAGGGGCATCTTGACAGTGAATGGTCGGAGTGGTTTGATGGGTTGACCATCACCATGGTGGACAATGGAGAAACCATCCTCTCCGGCCCAGTCGTTGACCAGACCGCTCTGCATGGAGTGCTCATCAAAATACGTGATTTGGGCCTCCCCCTCCTCTCGCTGACTCGGACAGAGACGGGTAGGGAGAGTAAATCCAACTCTCTTGTACACCAGGAAGAAGAGGGATGCGCCGGATGAAAGCTGCAAGAAAGCCTGCCTTTCCGTCGAAGTAAATGCCTGTCGGTCGGACATACGCGGACGACCTCCCTTAACATGCGATGGCGCTGGAGGAATCAGCTGTGATGTTCCCCAGCGCCCTCACATGATGTGAAGCGACATTATCCAATATACTCCTCAAAGAACGGGGGCAACTGTTTGTTCATCGCCCTGAGGACATCTGCTCAGGTCGGCTTTTCTCTCGGATTTGAGAGGGAGGAAATTTCTACACGATATGCCGAATAGCCCACAGAGTTTTCGGATAAGGTCTTAGCGACCTAAAAATGATACTCTTCTGCTTGCCGCTGCTGCCAGATTCTTACTTTTGTGATGCCGGCCTCGCGCAAAATAGATCCGGTTTGTGTATGTGCCTGGGCAATCTGCCGAGGATTATGGGCATCTGAACCAACGCTGATGGGGGTCTGGTGCAGTGCACACGCTCTGGCAAGACGGCGTACAAGACCGGGGTAGGCCAGAACATCGTAACCGTTTATCTCTAATGCGACGTCGCAACGTGTTGCTTCTGCCGCCAGGTATTCAAGTTCCTCGTCCAGGGTTGATGGCATAAACGGGTTACTTGAGCGCATACGCACGGGATGACTCACCAGACTAAAGTAGCGGCTATTCACAGCTTCACGCAAGAGTTCGAAGTAGCGCAGCCAGAGAGCCTCACCTTCTTCGCGGCCCCATTTATTGTCCCTCTCGATCAGGAGGCCATCAACTTCATGCACAGAACCAATGAGAAAATCCCAGGTATAGCTCTGTAAGAAAGCCTGGATGACTTCATTCTTGCCGGGGATAAAATCGACTTCCATGCCGAGGCGAACTTCAAGACTCAAATCCTGATGCGCTGTACGTACTTCTTCTATATAGGTAGGGAAGGTGAGAAGAGGGCCTTCAAGTGACAGGTGCTCAAGTGTTGAACGTGCCTCACTCATCTGGAAGTCATGTTCCGAAAGACCAAGAACGCGCAGTCCTTTTTCTTGTGCTGACTGAGCCATCTCACGGGCAGAACTGCGGGATACGTGACTATGAAAATCGGTATCAATCGGCATGCAGAATAGTTCTCCTTATGCTAAAGCAATCTCGTTGCTGCAAGCAGTTTACCGCGACGAAAGCGTTCGATGTTAAACTGCTCAATGTCGAGCGTTGTGCTGGTACTATCGAGGATCAGCCCGGTCATTAATTTCGCAGCCATTGGCGGGTGTATAAAACGCTTCACGCATACAGAATACCACACCATCCTCACTGTGCCTTGCCAGAGCTGAATAAGTGTATCGATCCCTTTTTAGTTCTACGTGCCGTTCTGCCAGTTATCTACGTGTGTCATATCCAATTTCTCCGTATTTACCACGATGGTTTAGCAACGCGATCCAGTTACAATGAGAGAGTCAGCCGGAACCGTTCCGACGCTGGCGTCTACTTCAAGTCACGGTAAAAGAAAATCGGTTCACAGAATGGAAAGTTTCAAGTCACGGTAAAAGAAAATCGGTTCACAGAATGGAAAGTGACAGCTATGGCAGAGAAATTGATGGCTATTCTGGCCCATCCCGATGATGAGTCACTTGGTAACGGCGGGATGCTGGCCAAGTACGCCGCTGAGGGAATCGAGATCCATCTTGTGGTTGCAACTCGCGGCGAACGTGGTTGGCCCGGCAAAGAGAGCGAGTATCCAGGTCTGGAGACGCTGGGGAAGCTGCGCGAGGCCGAAGTACGCGCAGCCGCCAATGTACTTGGTCTCCATAGCGTCTATTTTCTGGATTACCTGGATGGAGATCTTGATAAGGCGCATCCTGCCGAGGCGATTGCTAAGATCGTCAGGTATCTGCGGCTTGTCAGGCCAGATGTGGTAGTCACCTTCGGGCCATTTGGAGGATATGGACACCCGGACCATATTGCCATCAGCCAGTTTACAACAGCCGCAATTATTGAGTCCGCCAACCAGGAATCCCTGTACTCTCGTGATCTGGCCACGCAAAGCGTCTCAAAGTTGTATTATATGGCCGAGACCGCGGAAGTGTTTGGCGTCTATCAATCCGTCTTTGGCGATCTAGTCATGCATATCAA
>WNGJ01012020.1_pt1 | contig 14989 bp, 12 predicted proteins | sample 5400611 | NCBI WGS metagenome assembly WNGJ01 (sample SAMN13153375, study PRJNA577476) | soil metagenome | isolation source: 40 cm soil or saprolite under Garry oak tree replicate 1 | place: USA:California | collected 2016-06-15
AACGCCCTGTCCGAGAAGCTCGAGGTGTGGGTGGACCGCGACGGCAAGCGGCATCACATGTCGTTCGAGCGCGGTGACACCAAGAAAAAGCTCGAGATCGTCGGCAAGGCGAAGGGCACCGGCACCACGGTCTGGTTCAAGCCCGACACGGAGATCTTCACCGAGACGCGCTTCGACTACGCCACGATCGCCAACCGCCTCCGCGAGCTGGCGTTCTTGAACAAGGCGCTCACGATCGTGCTCAAGGACGAGCGCAAGGGAAGCACGAAGGAAGAGACCTTCTACTATAAGGGCGGTCTGTCCGAATTCGTGAAGTGGATCGTCGGCAACCGCCGTCCCCTGCATCCCAAGCCAATCACGTTCGAAGCGTCACGCGAAGACGTCGAGGTCGAGGGCGCGGTTCAGTACGACGACCAGTACAGCGAAAACACGTTCACGTTCGTGAACAACATCAACACGCACGAAGGCGGCACGCATCTCACCGGCTTCAAGTCGGCGCTGACCCGCACGATCAACGAATGGGCGAAACAGGACGGCGCTCTGAAGAAGGAAGACTTCACCCTCTCCGGCGACGACGTGCGCGAGGGGCTCAACTGCGTGCTCAGCGTCAAAGTCAAAAACCCGCAGTTCGAAGGGCAGACCAAGACCAAGCTCGGCAACTCCGAAGTCGAAGGCATCGTCAAAACCGTCGTCAACGAGGCACTGGGCGCGTTCTTCGACAAGAACCCGAGCGTCGCGCGCGCGATCATCGCCAAAGCGGTGAGCGCCGCGCGCGCGCGCGAGGCGGCCCGCAAGGCACGCGAGCTGGTGCGCAAGAAGAGCGGGCTCGATGCCGGTCTCCTGCCCGGCAAGCTCGCCGACTGCTCGCTCACCGATCCCAAGCTCTGCGAGATCTATCTCGTCGAGGGCGACTCGGCGGGCGGGTCAGCCAAAATGGGCCGGGACCGCAGCTACCAGGCGATCCTGCCGCTGCGCGGCAAGATCCTGAACGTGCAGAAAGCACGCATCGACAAGATTCTGTCCAACGAAGAAATCCGCACGATGATCACGGCCATCGGCACGGGCGTCGGCGAGGACTTCAAGGTGGACGAAGCGCGCTATCACAAGATCATCATCATGACCGACGCCGACGTGGACGGCGCGCACATCCGCACGCTGCTGCTCACCTTCTTCTATAAGGAGATGAAGCAGCTCATCGACGTCGGCTACATCTACATCGCGCAGCCGCCGCTCTTTCGCGTGTCGAAGGGCAAAGAGGAGTTCTACGCCTACGACGAGAAGGAGCGCGACACGTACGTGAAGCGTCTGACCAATGGAGCGGAGAGCAAGTCGTCGGTCAACGTGAGCCGATACAAGGGGCTGGGCGAAATGAACCCGGATCAGCTCCGCGACACGACGATGGACCCGTCGAAACGCACGCTGCTCAAGGTGACGATGGAGGACGCGCTCGAGGCGTCGCAGCTGTTCGAGACGCTGATGGGCGATGAAGTCGAGCCGCGCCGCAGGTTCATCGAAGAAAACGCGAAGTTCGTGAAGAACCTCGATGTCTGATGGGCCTCGTCGCGGGTGTCGTGGTGCTGCTGATCATTCTGGGGTGGTTCTTCTGGCCCAGTAAAGACGCTGCTCCAGCGCGGCACGAGCGGCCGGACGTGGACGAATCGGAGCTGGAAGCCGCCGAGCGGGATGTGCAGGAAGCGGCCGACGAAGAGAGCGTGCGCGACTGGGGGCCGGGCACCGGCCAGAAACCGCTCCCCTAGGCAAGCTCCTCGACGCCCGCGCGGGTCACGCGGTGCGACACGAGCCGCAGCGGTTTCTGCGTCAGCTTGTCGCCAATCACAATCGCCTGAGTCAGTGCGTCAAAGCCCGTGCGGATGCCGTCCGCATCCTTGGCGAACACGGACGCGATCGGCTCACCCTCCAGCACCTTGTCCCCCGGCTTCACGGTGATCACGAAGCCCACGGTCGGGTCGATGGTATCGTCGACGGTGCGGCGGCCGCCGCCGAGCGCGATGATCGCGCGGCCGATGGTGCGCGGCTCGACGCGCTGCACGACTCCCGTGCGCTGGGCGGCGTAGACCTCGACCGCCAGCGCCTGTGGGAGCACCGACGGATCTTCGACGGCCTTGGGATTCCCACCCTGTGCCTCGATGACCTGCTCGAACTTCTCGGCGGCGAGACCCGACTCGATCGCGGTTTCGAGTTTGTTGCGCGCCTTCTTCGTGTTCTTCTCGATGCCGCCCTGCAACAGCATCTCCACACCCAGCGCGTACGTCACTTCGAGCAGATCGGGCGGTCCTTCGCCGCGCAACGCCAGAATCGCTTCCTCGGTCTCGAGCACATTGCCGCAGGCGCGCCCCAGCGGCCGGTCCATCGCGGTAATCAGCGCCACCGTCGGGCAGCCGCGATCCTCGCCCAGCGCGATCATCGTCTTTGCCAGCTCGAGACCGCGCGCGACCTCCGGCAGAAACGCGCCACTGCCGTTTTTCACGTCGAGCACGAGGCCGTTCAGTCCTTCGGCGAGCTTCTTGGACATGATGCTCGCCGAGATCAGCGGAATCGATTCGACCGTCGCGGTGACGTCACGTAGCGCGTACAGCTTGCGGTCGGCGGGCGCGATCTCGGCGGTCTGGCCGATCAGCGCGCAGCCGAGTTTCTGCACCTGCGCCTTCGCCTCGGCGAGCGACAGGTTGGTGCGAAATCCCGGAATCGCTTCGAGTTTGTCGAGCGTGCCGCCGGTGTGCCCGAGTCCTCGACCCGACATCATCGGTACCGCCACGCCGCACGCCGCGACCAATGGTCCCAGCACGAGCGAGACCTTATCGCCCACGCCGCCGGTGGAGTGTTTGTCGATGCGCGGCGTCGCCCAGCCGTCGAACGACAGGCGGTCGCCCGACGCGAGCATCGCGTCGGTGAGCGCGGCGAGCTCCTGCCGGTCCAACCCGCGCATGAACACCGCCATGAGCATCGCCGCGATCTGATAGTCCGGGATCCGCCCGGCTGTGTATTCGGCGACGAGGGCTGACCACTCTTCGGGACTCAGCGCGCCGCCGTCGCGCTTGCGCTCGATCAGGGGTGGGACGATCATTGTTTCATGCGCCTCTCCTTGTGTCTGCTCGCTCCGCTCTTCGGCGCGACTCTCGCCGCCCAGACGGCGGCCCAGCATGTCGCGCTCGGAGACAGCGCGGGCCTGATGCATCCGGACGTGCAACTCCGCCACTATCAGGCCGCCCTTGCCCTCGACTCGCTGAGCTATGCGGCGAACTGGAAGGCGGCGCGGGCGATCGCCGACGTCGCCAAACAAATACAGGGCAATGCCGATTCCCTCAAGCGGCGCCGAGATAGCCTTTATTCCGTGGGCCGGGGCTATGCCGAGCGCGCGATTCGCGCGGATTCGACGCGGCCCGACGGGCACTACGCGCTCTCGATGGTGCTGGGCCGCCTGTCACGCACCAAAGGCAGCAAGGAACGGGTGCGGTACGCCAAAATCATTTACGACGAAGCGACGCGCGCTGTCCAAATCGACTCCACCTACGACAATGCCCACCACGTCCTGGGCGCGTGGAATGCCGAGGTGAAGCGGCTGTCGGGGATTCAGCGCTTCTTTGCGAAGGCGCTGTTCGGCGGCGGCTTCATGGACAAGGCGAACTGGGACGACGCCGTGAAGCACCTCGAGATCGCGGTACGGCTCGCGCCGAACCACATCTACCACCGACTCGAGCTGGCGGAGGTTTACACCGACCTGGGCCGCTACGCGAAGGCGCGCGAGCAGCTGCAGGTGGTCGCGACGCTGCCGGAGGTGGACGTGCTCGATGGGCAATACAAGAAAGACGCTGCCGCCCTGCTCGCCGACATCAAGAACGAAAAGGACGAAACGTAGGGGCCGGGTACAGCAGCACAATAATTGAGAATGTAGGGGCGCAGCTTGCTGCGCCCCTACTACTATCGACCTGCCCCGTTCATTAACCGCTCAATCGCATCGGTCGTACGCGGTGCTCCGGCCGACAACCATTCCGCGCCCTTGGCCGTGACCAGCACGTCGTCCTCGATCCGCACGCCCAGGTTTTCGGCCTGCAGATAGATCCCCGGCTCGAGCGTGATCACCATGCCGGGCTCGAGCGGGCGGCTGATCCCGACGTCGTGCACATCCATCCCGATCGGGTGGCCGAGACCGTGATTGAAGTACTCGCGGTCGTCGCACGTCCGCTCGCCACACAGGTTCCCGGAGTGCTCGTGCATGTATTTCCGTGCGATGCCGTCCAGCTCGCGCATCGTAATTCCGGGGCGCACCGCATCGAACGCGGCCTGCTGGGCGCCGAGCACCAGATCGTAAATCGCCTTCTGGCGCGGTGTGAACTTCCCGTTCACTGGAAACGTGCGCGTGACGTCGGCGGTGTACTGGCCCCACTCCGCCGCCGCGTCGATCACGACGAGGTCCCCGTTTTCCGTGCGGCGCCGGTTCACGTCGTAATGCAGCGTCGTGGTATTGGGACCGCTGCCGACGATCGACGGATACCCGAGACGGTCAGCGCCGTTGCGGCGGAAACCGGCTTCGAGCGCAGCTTCCAGCTCGTACTCGTACATCCCCGGCCGCGCAGCCCGCATCGCGGCGACATGGCCGGCGACGCTGATGTCCACGGCGCGACGCAGCCGGGCGATCTCGTCGGCGTCCTTGACGGCGCGCATCGAGTCGACAATCGGCGTGACGTTCAAGGTGGCGGATGCCGCGTCGGCGGCGCGCTGTCCCCGCCCGTGGCCTTGCGGCGTGTAGAGCGGCTGTCGCGCTGCATGGACCCGACTGTCGAGCGAATCGAGCGGCAGCACGGTGGCAATGCCGGAGAGCCGCACGGCCACACTGTCGGGCCCGAGCCGCAACCCCGTCCACCGCTCCTGCGAAGGGGTCCGCGGTGGCAGAAACAGCACCGTCTCGAGTGAATCCGGACCGCGAGCCGTCAGGAGCAGGACGGCGTCCTGCGTCTCCAGCTCGGTGAAGTAGTAGAACGTGTTGTCCTGGCGGAAATCATTGTCCTGCACGTAGTCCTGCTCGATGTCCCGCTCGTGCCCAGCCGGAATCAGGACCGTGCCGCTGCCGATGCGTTTGAGCACCGCGCGCCGGCGGGCCGCGACGGCGGCGGTGTCCACCGGACGTCCCATGCCCGGCAGCTGCGGGACGACCGGGTAGGCGCCAATGGGGACCACAGATCCCGCGGCCACAGATCCCGCTGATTGTGACGCAGATTGTCCGCAGAGTCCGATGGTGATGACGGTGGCGAGAAGAATGGTTTTCATGCCCTGCAAATCTACACGCGCTTGACGGACTCCGAGTTCCCGAGCGAAACTATGGCACCCATGACAATCAACTCGGCCCTCACCCACGCGGAAGCGGAACGGCTCGCCGCGCGGATCGCCGAGCTCGAGCATGAGCGCAAGCACCTGCTCGCCGTCATCGAGATTCTGAAAGAAGCCTCCAGTTCCTTACACTTTATTGACATTCTGCAATCAATCGCCCGCAAGCTGGGCGAGTCGTTCGGGCTGGATCGCTGCTCGATCTTCCTCGGCGAGAAAGGCGGTAAGCAGGTCCGCCTCGTGGCGTCATACGAAGACCCCACCATCCGCAACTACGTCGTCGATCTCGACCGCTATCCCGAGCTCAAGCGCGCGATGGTCAGTGGCGAGACGGTCTTCATCCCCGACGCGGCCAACGACCCGTCGCTGCGGCACGTGAAGAGCGAGTTGATCAATCGCCGGGTGAAGTCGATCACGGTCGTACCGATCACGTGGCGGACGGTGGCGATCGGCGCGATTTTTCTCCGAACCTACCGCGACGGCCCGACCTTCTCCGACGCTGATGTGCGCTTCGTGCAGGTCGTCGCCGCGCTCACCGCGCAGAGCCTGCGCAACGCGCATCGCTATGAGCGGCTCGCCCAGCGGACGCACGAAACGGGCGATCTCCTCCGGCACATGGAGCTGGAGCGCGTCGCGTTGCTCTCCTTCTTCCGGCGCCTGCTCGATGCGTTCGGCGGGCGCGAGGGCGCCTGGGGCGAAGGCCTCCTTCCCAAGGCCAGCGCCGAGGAGCTCGATCGCCTGGTGAGCGTCGCCATGGCGGTCATCCAGGAAGAAGCCAAGGGGCGGTGAAGCCGGCAGCACGCGCCGCTGAGCTGCGGCGGATTCTGGAACGGGCGAATCACGCGTACTACCTCCTCGACAAGCCGGAGATGTCGGACGCGGAGTACGACCGGCTGTTTCGCGAGCTGCAGGATCTCGAAGCGAAGACTCCCGGGCTCCAGACTCCTGACTCCCCGACCCTCCGTGTGGGCGGCGAGCCGGCGAGCGCCTTCCGAAAACACCGCCACGTCGTGCCGATGCTGTCGCTCGCCAATGCGTTCACCGAGGCGGAGCTGCGCGAGTGGGAGGAGCGCAATGCCCGGCTCGTCCCGGAGGTCACGACGGCGGGCTACACGCTCGAGGTGAAGATCGACGGCGCCGCCGTGAGCCTCACGTACGAGGATGGCGTGTTCGTCACCGGCGTCACGCGGGGCAACGGCATCGAAGGTGAAGACGTGACGCCAAACCTGCGGACGGTCCTGGACCTGCCGCTGCGGCTGCACGGAAAGGGCTGGCCGAAAAAGATGGAGATCCGTGGCGAGGTGTATCTGCCGATCAGCCAGTTCGCGGAAACGAATAAGCAGCGCGTGAAAGCGGGGGAGCCCCCGTATGCCAACCCGCGCAACACCGCCGCTGGCGCGCTGCGACAGCTCGATCCGAAAAAGACTCGCGCTCGCGGCCTCCGGGTTTTCACTTTCCAGATCGAAGCGCCGGGCGCGAAGCTCGGCATCGAGTCACAGCACGAGCTGCTCGAGATCTTACACAAATGGGGCCTGCCGGTCGAGCCGCATCACACACGCGCGAAGGACCTCGACGAAGCGCACAAGGAGATCACGAGACTCGAGGCGCTGCTCCCCACGCTCGACTACGGCGCCGACGGCGTCGCCGTCAAGGTCGACAAGCGCTCGCTGTACGCGGAGCTGGGCACGATCGGCAATCGCGAGCCGCGGTGGGCGGTGGCGCGCAAGTTCGCGCCCGAAGTGCAGGTCACGAAGCTGCTCGAGATACGGATCAACGTCGGCCGCACGGGCGCGCTCAATCCATACGCCGTGCTCGAGCCGGTGGAAATCGGCGGCGTCACCGTCTCGAACGCGACGCTGCACAACGCCGACCTGATCGCCGCGAAGGATATCCGCGAGGGCGACTGGGTCGAGGTGACGCGCGCGGGCGAGGTCATTCCGCAGATCCTGGGTCCCCTGAAGGACCGGCGGACCGGGGGGGGGGCCGAGAAGCCGTACAAGATGCCGGAGCGCTGCCCCAGCTGCGGCTCGCAGGTCGAGCACCCGCAAGACGAGGTGATGACCTACTGCCCCAACATCTCGTGCCCGTCACGCATCCTCGAATCGATCGTCCATTTCGCGAGCCGGAGTGCGATGGACATCCGCGGGCTCGGGTACGAGCGCGTGCGAGCTCTGCTGGATGCGAAGTTGATCGCCAACGTGTCTGACCTGTACAAGCTGACGCCGCCGCAGCTCCTGACCCTGGAGGGGTTCGCCGAGAAGTCCGCCCAGCAGCTCGTGGACAGCATTGCCGCCTCGAAGGAGCAACCGCTCTCGGCCCTGCTGTTTGCCCTCGGCATTCGCCACGTGGGCCAACAAGGCGCGAAGCTCCTGGCGCGCCATTTCGGGACGATGGAGGCCCTGGCGCGGGCGGCGGTGGAGGAAGTCGGCGAGGTGCGTGGGATCGGACCCGCCATCGGCGAGGCGGTCGTGGGGTTCTTCAAGGACCCCCGCAACAAGGAGCTGCTCAAGAGCCTCGCGAAGTCGGGGCTGACGCTGAGGGAAACAAGCACCGCCACCGGCCCGCGGCCACTCGCCGATCAGACCTACGTCGTGACCGGCACCCTGCCGACGCTCTCGCGGCAGCAGGCGCGCGATCTGATCGAAGGCGCGGGCGGCCACGTGTCCGACAGCCTATCCAAGAAGACGACCGCGTTGGTCGTCGGCGCCGATCCAGGGTCCAAGCTCGAGAAGGCGAAGTCGCTCGGCGTCGAGCAAATCGACGAAGCCGAACTCTTGCGCCGCGCGAACCGGAAACCCTAAGTTGCCTTCCCATATGACGGCTCCGAGTATCGTTCGCCAACTGCATGCGAGCCTCGCCTCGCGTGCTCCTGATCAGCTCATCGCCGTCCTGCAGGAAGCCGGCTACGCCGCCGGCGAAGGCCTCTTCAAGGCCTTCACCGCCGTGAACAGTGCGACCGATCTCGATGCCGACCTGCTGGGCGAGACGCTCTCCGAGTTCTTCACGAACGGCGGCTGGGGCGCCGTGACCCTGACTCCCGTCGGGACCGGCGCACTCGCGCTCGACTCCACCGATTGGGCGGAAGCGGAGCCCGGCACGGCGCAGGCCCCGATGTGCTTCTTCTCGGCCGGCATGCTGGCCGATTTCCTGGGACGATTGTCGGACGAGACGGTGGCGGTGATGGAGGTCGAATGCCGCAGCCGCGGGGACGACCGCTGCCGGTTCCTGTCGGCAACGCCTGATGTTCTGGAGAAGGTCTATAGCGAGATGACGGCGGGACGGAGCTACGCAGAGGCATTGGGCGCCGCGTAGGGGCGCAGCATGCTGCGCCCTTACCTACGGGCCACGCTGACGCCTTCCAGCAGCAGTGACGGCGACCACCGCGCACCGAGCCACCGTCCGTCTGTACCGAATCCCCCAATCTTCTTGAGGAGATCGTAGGCGTTCCCGGCGACCGCAGCGTCCTTCACACGACCCGTGATCTCGCCGTTCTGCACGCGATAGGCGAGTCCCACCGGGTGGCTGAACGCGCCGCTGATCACATTGCCCTGCCCCACACCGATCAGGTCATCGACGATCAATCCATCCTGAATATCATCGATGAGGCCGCCGCCCAACGTAGGGAGGCGCGCAGCATGCTGCGCCCCTCCCTGCGGGCCATCCACCATCCGAAACAGAATGTTCGTGTAACCGATGTGCGGTTTCCCGAACACTCCGCGCCGGCCGTTGCCCGTGCTCTGCGTCTTGGCGCGTGCGGCGGTTTCGAGATCGTAGACGAATTGCCCCACGACGCCTCGCTCGACGAGTCCGTTGCAGCGCGACGGGACGCATTCGTCGTCGACCGGGCGTGACAACGGCCGGCCCGGTGTCAGCGGATCGTCGAGAATGGAAAGGCGCGCATCGAACAGCGCCTCCCCGACGCCCGCGGTGTTGCCGACGGCGGTGTCCGCGACCTCCCGCTGCACGGCGACGTTGACCTGGCAATCCGGCCGCGCCAACCGTTCGACCAGCAGCCGACCCATCCGGATCAATTCACTGAGCGATGCGTTGGCGGTGCGGTCGAAGAAGGTGGGAATCGGCGGTAGGGACTCGGGGCTCGCGTTTGGAAACGCAAGCTCTACCGCCTCTCCGAGTTCCGCGGACGCGCGGGCGCGCGCGACCAGCTCTTTCGGATCCGGTTTCGCCGCAGTCGTGCCCGCCACGCCCATGCGGCCCTGCGCCACCACACGCAGGTTGAGTCCGGCCTCCTCGGAGATGCCGGCGGCCTTGAGCCGGCCCGATTCGAACGAAACCGCGGTCTGCTCCTCCCGGCGCCACAGCGCGTCGGCGCCATCGACCTTGCCGCGAGCGGCGTCGAGCAGGCGATCGATCATACGTCCCCGCCGATCAGCGCTTCCTCGATGCGCACGTGCGGCGCCCCTTCAGTAACCGGCAGCGGGAACTGGCCGCCCTTGCCGCAGCCGCCGCCCATCTGATTCCAGGTGAAGTCGCCGGCGATGTGATCGATGCGATCGAGCGTCTGGAACAGATTGCCCGCCAGCACGACGTCCTTCACGAGCTCGGCGACCTTGCCGTCGCGAATCATGTAGCCCCAGCCCGCCGTGAACGAAAAGTTCTCGAGCATCGTCTGGCCGCCGAACGCGCCGCAGGCGTAGACGCCGAGCTTGACGTCGGTGATGAGGTCGTCGAATCCGACACCCTCCTTGCCGGGCGCGATGTAGGTGTTGGTCATGCGCACGATCGGCGGGTGCCGGAATGAGATCGCGCGGGCGTTGCCCGTCGGCTGCTCGCCGAGCTTCGCGGCGGTCTCACGCGAGTGCAACCGGCCGACGAGGATCCCTTCCTTGATGAGCGGCGTGTCCTGCGTGGGCGTGCCTTCATCATCGTACGGCAACGTGCCGCGCAGCCCCTGCGCCGCGCCATTGTCGCCGACGTTCAAAACCCGTTTCCCAAAACGCCTCCCCAGCGTCATCATCTCGCGCGCCTGCGGGTTTTCGTACACGAAGTCCGCTTCGGACAGATGCCCGAACGCTTCGTGGATGAAGACGCCCGCGAGCTCGTTGTCCAGAATCACAGGATACGCGCCGCCGCGCACGCGCGGCGCCGCGAGCAGGTCTACGGCCCGCTTCGCCACGACGCGGAACTGCTCCTCGAAGGTTTGGACGCTGTTCCACCCTTTGCGCAGCCCGATCGACTCGAGCCCCTTCTCGATGTTGCCGTTGCGTCGAGCGATCGCCGTGCCGGATACGACGACCTCGGGCCGCAGCTGGTACAGCGACGTCCCTTCGGAGTTGACGAACCAGACTTCCGAGACCTCGTCGCGGTAGCTCGACTGCGTGTCCACGATCTTGTCCGACACCGCGAGCATCGCGCCGTTGTAGCGGTCCAGCAGCTGCTTCTTTTCCGCGAGCGGCACGCCGCGCACGTCGCCGTCGAGCTCGAGGATGGCGTCGCCGGTCTGCGGGCGCGTCTCCGCGAGCCGGATCGGCTCATCCACGCGCACGGCGCGCGACAGCTCGTTCGCGCGCGTGACCATGGCGGGCAACTCATCGAGCGAGGTGAACGAGGCGATGCCCCAGCCGCACCCGGTGTTCAGCACGCGCACGAAGCCCCCCTGGTCCTCGCTGACGGTCGCGGTTTCCAGCCGGCGGCCCCGGAAGGCGACGGCGGAGCTCCAGGTGCGTTCGACGCGGATTTCGGTGTAATCGGCGCGAGACTGTTTGACTGCGGCGGCGAGACGATCTTTCAACTGAGCGGGGTCTCTTTCAGTTTGGCGCGGTAGTCGGGGCGGACGACGATCTCGCCGTCGACGATGACTTCGAGGTCCCACGGCAGGATGATAAAGTTCTCGTTCTCGAGCGCGTAGAAGTCGGGCTTGTACGTGCCGGTCTTGAACGACACCGCCGTCTTCACCGCAGCGGGTTTGAGGTCGCGCACGGCCGCGAGCGCGAGCTTCATCGTGTTCCCCGATTCGCAGGTCTCGTCGACCAGCAGCACGCGCTTGCCGGTCACGAGGCGCGGCGGACCGGCGATCACGGACCCTTCCTTCGTGATGGCGATCGACGCGAAGTCGCGTTGCAGGATGCTCGCGACGACTGCGCCGGGAATGACGCCGGCTTTCGCGATCCCGATGACGACCTCGGGGTCGTACTCGCGAAAGACCTTGAGCGCCAGCACCCGGCACAACTCCCCGAAGAACGCCCAGTCCACCTGGAGCACGCCCCGGGGGGGCTTGCTGCGAACTTGAGCCATAGTGGGGGATTCTACATTGCCAGCGTCAGCAGCCGCAAGCTATTTTCGCCCCATGGGTTTTTGGCGTCGCTTGTTCGGCGGGGGCTCGTCGGGAGGAAGCGACGATCTCAAACCACAACGTCTCGATTATCTCAATGAGGCGTTAGCCCTCGAGCGTCAGGGGGATTATGACGCCGCGTTGACGTCGTATCGGCTGGCGCTGCGCGACCTCCCCAACGACGCGCGCATTCTGCAAAACATGGCCATCGCGTTCACCAAGACGCGCCGCTTCGACGAAGCGATTCGCCACTACCGGCGCGCGCTCGAGCTCGACAGCTCGCTCGCCGGCGCGCATTACGGACTGGCGTTTCTCCTGCTGCAACGGGGCGATCCCGACGGCGCCGCCCAGCATCTGAAAACCTTCCTGGCGCACCCGCCCCGGGGACCCGACGCGCAGAAATGGATCGAGCACGCGACCCAGGCGCTTCACGATCTTGGTGCTTCCCCCATTGCCTCGCGCGCGCCCGAAGAGAGGACTGGCAGCCACTGATTCGGAGACTCGCGCTGCTGGCGCTCGCGACGGGGGCGGCGGGGGGGGCGGGGGGGGCGGCGCTCGCTTGCAAGATCAACACCGATCCAAACCAGGCCGTGGCGATCGAAATCGTGTTGCCCGACAGCGGCCGGGTCGAAGTCACCACCACCTTCCGGCCTCGGGGACGCGCGCTGAACGGCCTGGGCGATTCGGTCCAGGCACAGCTCTTGTGGAGCTCCCTCGACAGCACGCTCGACGTGATAGACAGTACGACCGGCGTTTCGCTCGCGAAGGTGGTGGGAACGGCCCGGCTGCAGGCGCGCACCGGAAACCTGTTTTCGAATCCGCAAACGGTACAGGTGCTGGCACGGCTGGATTCGATGGCGGCCGCCGTCAGCACGCGTGACACGCTGGATGTGACGCCGACCGACAGCACGGTGGATTCGCTCTCCACTCCTCTGCAAATCGCGACGGTCGCGTTCGGAGGGGCCGCCGCAACCCGGCGCGTCGTGTACGCCGCTACCACCTATCCGGACAGCGTTCCCGCGGTCACATTATTGCCGAGGGACACCGTGTTCACCGCCACGGACGGTACCGCGCTGGTGCAGGTGCGATTGCACGCCGGACCTCTGCCCGACTCTGTAGTCGTCACCGCCACGATGCGGAAATTTCATGGAGATTCTCTGCCCGGCAGTCCCGTGATTTTTGTCGTGGAGATAAAGCCGTGAACCGAGGCACGCTCACTCAACTGTTTTTCACCACCGTGGATCGGCACGCCAGTTTGCCGGCGGCGTTCCGGTCGAAGGTGGGCGGCGCCTGGGTGCCCGTCACCCATCGCCAGGCGCTCGAGCGCGTACAGGCGATCTCCCTCGGCCTGCGCGAGCTGGGCATCAAACCGGGCGACAAAGTCGCGATCGTCTCGGAAAACCGTCCGGAGTGGGCGCTGAGCGATTACGCCTGCCTGACCTCGCGCACGACCGATGTCCCGATTTATCCGACGCTCACCGCGAAGCAGACCGAATACATTCTGCGCGATTCCGAATCCGTCGCCGCCTTCGTGTCTACGGCCGCGCAGCTGGACAAGGTGCTCGAGGCGAAGGGTAATCTTCCCGGCCTCAAGCATGTCATTGTGTTCGACGCCCCCGCGGCAGCCCAGCGGCGCACCGAAGGCGTCGTGGCGCTCGAGTCCGTCGAGGCGAAGGGCCGAGCCGCCGCGCCGCAGCATCCCAAGTGGAGAGAGGAAGCGCTGCAGGCGCAGCCCGATGACCTGGCGACGCTGATCTATACGTCGGGCACGACCGGCGATCCGAAAGGCGTGATGCTGTCGCACCACAACATCTGGTCGAATGTGCAGGCGGTGCTGCAGATGATCCCGATCGGCGGCGGCGACGAGTGTCTGTCGATGCTGCCGCTGTCGCACAGCTACGAGCGGATGGTGGATTACACGCTGTTCCAGGCCGGCGTGATCATCAATTACGCCGAATCCTTCGACACCGTCGCGGCAAACCTGGGCGAAGTGAAGCCGACGGTGGTCTTATCGGTGCCGCGGCTCTACGAAAAGGTGTACGCGCGGGTGCTCGAGAACGCGCTGTCGGGCAGCGCGATCAAACGCAACATCTTTTTCTGGGCGAAGCGCGCCGGCGAGCAGTGGGCGACGTTGTCGCTGGCGGGGCTGCCCATTCCTGGTGGACTCAGGCTCAAGAAAAAACTCGCAGACCGGCTGGTCTTCTCGAAGCTCCGGGCGCGCACGGGCGGGAAGATCCGGTTCTTCGTCTCCGGCGCCGCGCCGCTGTCGGCCGACATCGCCAAGTTCTTCTATAGCGCCGGGCTCCCGGTCATCGAGGGATACGGGCTGACCGAAACGTCGCCCGTGCTCACGCTCAATCCGCTCGACCGCATCAAGCTCGGAACGGTCGGCCGCGCGATTCCCGGCGTCGAGCTCAAGATCGCGCAGGATGGCGAGATTCTGGCGCGCGGCCCGAACATCATGAAGGGCTACTACAAGCTGCCCGAGGCGACAGCCGAAACGGTCAACTCGGAGGGCTGGCTCCACACCGGCGACATCGGCGAGCTCGACTCGGACGGGTACCTGAAGATCACCGACCGCAAGAAGGAGCTGCTCAAGACGGCCGGCGGGAAGTACATTGCGCCGCAGCCGATCGAGATGATGGTCAAGCGCAACAAATTCGTCGCCAACGCCATGATGTACGGCGACCGCCGCAAGTTCCCCATCATTCTGATTGTGCCGAATTTTGACAACCTCGAGCGCTGGGCGCAGGAGCGGGGCCTGCACTACGCGTCGCGCGCCGAGCTGCTGCAGCTGCCCGATGTACAGGCGAAGGTGGAGCGCGAGGTGATGGGCATGGCTGACGCCGACGCTCAAGGTGAAGCGCCGGGAGGTCGAGAGGCGGTACAAGGATCTGATCGATGGGACGTATGCGTCGGGCGATGCGATTGCGGCGTCGATCGAGTCAACGGCGTAGGGGCGCAGCATGCTGCGCCCCTACAGCACCGCTCACCGTTTCTCTCCCACCCACAGCCCGTGTTCCGCCGCCAGCTTGAGGAGCCCGATCGGAAGTTCGGGCTCTTCATTTTCCACCACGAAGCGGCGGCCGCGCAGCAGCACGCGATGGGCTTCGACCAGCCACGGCGAGGTCGCGAGGTCGGCGCCGACGACGACGCCGCGCGCGACGGACGTGCGCAGCGGCACTTTCTCGGTGGCGTAGATCAGGGACAGCGTGGGTTGCTCTTCCATGTCGGGCGGCGGATTGATGCCGACGAAATGAATCCCTTCCATCAGCGTGCTGAGCCGCGGCGCCTGGCGCACCGCGGCGCCGATCAACACGACGTAGCCGCCGGGCCCCGAGAGCTCGAGCAACGCCT
>WNGJ01004177.1_pt1 | contig 14988 bp, 16 predicted proteins | sample 5400611 | NCBI WGS metagenome assembly WNGJ01 (sample SAMN13153375, study PRJNA577476) | soil metagenome | isolation source: 40 cm soil or saprolite under Garry oak tree replicate 1 | place: USA:California | collected 2016-06-15
CGTGCCGGGGGCCCTGTTCCGTGTTCCGGGCTCAGGGAGCCCGCCGCAGCTCGATGTGGCGGCCGGTGATCTCACGGGGCACGATCCGCACGTAGACCTCGCGCTCGCCGCCAGGCCACGGCCAGACCGCGGCGTCCTCCTGCAGGCGGCGCAGCTCCGCCGGGTGCGCGACGCGGTGGGCCGGTCCGCGCACCAGCACGCTCCAGCCCTGGCAGAGGGCCTCATCGATGTGATCGACTTCGAGGGCGGCCAGCTCGTCGGCGTGCCCGTCGATGACCGTTCCCTCGGCCGTCCTGACCACGATGGTGTCGGTCAGCACGGCGAAGTTGACCGGCACCACGACCGGGCCGGAGCTCGTGCTGAACGCGATCCGCCCAACGCCGCCGGGCGTGATCAGCCGGCGGCACTCGGCCGGCATCAGCTTGCTGATGAAACGCATGTCGGCTTGGCGCTGCTGGCCGGGCGGCACGTTCGCCCCCCCGCCGAGTAGCGCGGCCGGCGTGGTCCGCAGCGCCGCGGCGAGCTGCCTGAGCGCGGCCGCGGTCGGCCGGGCCGGGTACCGCTCCAAGTACTCCAGGTACCGCAGGCTCAGCCCGGCGCGCGCCGCCACCTGCGCCTGGCTCAGGTGCAGCTCGGCGCGCCGCTGCGCGACCCGCCTGCTCAGGTCGCCAGGGTCGGGCGGGGACGGCCATCCGGGGTCGTCGTGCCTGGGTTCCGGCCTGGTCATGGAGTAAACGCTCATCGGGACCGCGGTGCCGTGCGGGCACCGCTTCACCTCCTCGGCTATGTCAGCGTGCCGGGCGGTGCTACCGCCCTCACAACACCTACCCTCAGCAGGGCGAAGCCCGGCAGGCAGTGCCCTCCGCCATGTCTGAGCGGGACGTTCGTCCATCGCGCGCCGCCGCAGCCGGCGGTGGGCTATGGTCCGGTCGGCCAGGGACTTCTGGCCCTGGCCCCAGCGGAGCGCCGGGGCCAGGCTGGACACTCGGACGACTAGCTTGGCGGTGGTATCCCATGATCGAAGTCACGGCGGAGGCCCTGGCCACTCACCCCTTCCTGCACGGCATGTCCCGTGATCACCTGGCCGGGCTCGCGGAGGTCGCCGCGGACGTCACCTTCCCGGCCCGGCACCGGCTCTTCGAAGACGGCGGCAGCGCCAGCCGGTTCTGGCTGATCCAATCCGGTTCCGTGGCGCTGGACCTGCACGTGCCCGGGCAGGGCCGGATGAAGATCGACACCATCGGCATGGGCGAGGTGCTCGGCTGGTCCTGGCTGTACCCGCCGTACCGGTGGGCCTTCGGAGCCATGTCCGCCAGCCCTATCGAGGCCTTCGAGTTCGACGGGCGGGCGGTACGGGCCCGCTGCGAGTCCGACCCGGCGCTCGGCTACGAGCTCACCCGGCGGCTCGCCCGCGTGGTCGCGAAGCGGCTGCAGGCGACCCGGGTCCGGCTGATCACCGCGTCCAGCCTGCCGGCGGGCGCACGCTGAAAAGGAGGCCCGGTTATGGCAACCAAACCAGTCACGGTAGGCGTCGACGGGTCGGAAGAGTCGCTGCGGGCCGTGGAATGGGCGGCTCTGGAGGCGCGACGGCATGGCTCGCCGCTGCGGATCGTGTCGGTGCCGACCGCCGTGCCGGCGCTGCACGCGTACCACGCGGCCCCGGCTGAGATCGCCGCGGCGCTGCGCGGGATATCCGCCCGGGCGCTCGCCGCGGCCATCACCCGGGCCGAGGAGGTAGCCCCGGGCCTGCCGGTGGACACCGGCCTGCTGACCGGGCCCCCGGCGGTGGCCGTGGCGGACAGCGGCTCCGGCGCCTCCATGCTGGTCGTGGGGGCCCGCGGGGCGGCCGGGTTTGCGGCCATGATGCTCGGCTCGGTGAGCCGGTACGTCGCCGCCTGGGCCTCCTGCCCGGTCGTGGTGGTCCGGGAGGAGACCACGGCCGTGCACCGCGAGATCGCGGTGGGCGTCCGCGATCCGGAAGAGGTCACCGGAACGCTGGGGTTCGCGTTCGAGGAGGCAGCGCTGCGCGGCGCGGACCTGGTCGCCGTCCACACCTGGTACTGGCTTCCCGCCGCGCCCGGCGCCGTCGGCCCGGCCGCGGCTCTGCGGCCTCCGGACCCCGGGCAGATCTCGGCCGAGGCCGCCCGCCACCTGGCCGCCGCGCTCGAGCAATGGCACGGCAAGTACCCGGAGGTGCGGGTCCGCCAGGACATCGTCCGGGGGCATCCCGCCCGCGTGCTCGCCAGCTACTCCGCGCGCGCCGACCTGGTGGTGCTCGGCAGGCACGGCCATCCCGCGGGCCCTGGTCCGGGCATCGGCTCGATCCAGCACGCTGTCCTGGACCACGCCCACGGCCCGGTCGCCGTCGTCCCGTCGGGAGGCTGACTAGGTAACCCGGAGGTGACGGCCAGTGAATTCGCCCCGCTCACACTGGACATACCGGGTGGGCGGAGTGAAATCGCTGCTGACAGCAGTGCCGCCGTGATGTCGTTCTGCCCGGGGTTCACGGACGAGGGATCGCGGAATCCCGTTCCCGATGGCTCGCCGTTCGGCGGGCCAGGGCTTCTCGCCAGAGCAGGCCCGTTCGGCCTTGGTCGCGGTGGCCGCGGAACGCTCCAGGCTGGCCTGGAGCGTTCCGCTGCGCCCCTAGGGCGAAAGTCCCTCCTCGGCGCGCCGAACGACCCTGACTAGCGAGCCTGAGCCGGGACCAGGCTGGTACTGCGAGCCTGGGGGAGTCTGCCTGCCGGGCGTCGGCCCGAGGAGATGGCGTGATGAAGACGATCGACGATATCGCGGTCGAGGGGCGGCGGGTGCTGGTGCGCGCCGACCTCAATGTGCCGCTGGACGGTGACCGGATCGCGGACGACGGCCGGATCAGGGCCAGCTTGCCGACCCTGGCCACGCTGATCAGCCGCGGCGCCCAGGTGATCGTCTGCGCTCACCTTGGCCGTCCCGGTGGCCGGCCGGACCTGAAGTACTCACTGGCGCCGGTCGCGGCCCGCCTCGGCGCACTGCTCGGCCAGGAGGTGGACTTTGCCGGCGATATCGTCGGTCCCGAGGCCCACACCGCGATCGCGGCCATGCGCCCCGGCGGCCTGGTCATGCTGGAAAACCTGCGCTTCGACGCCGCCGAGACCAGCAAGGACGACATGGCCCGCGGCTACTTCGCCGACCGGCTCGCGGCTCCCGTCGACCTGTACGTCGCGGATGGGTTCGGCGCGATGCACCGCAAGCACGCCAGCGTCTACGACGTCCCGCTGCGCTGCCTCAGCGCCGTCGGCTACCTGGTCCAGGCCGAGGTCGCCGCGCTGCGCCGGCTGACCGCGGAGATCCAGCGGCCCTATGTGGTGGTGCTCGGCGGCGCCAAGGTCGCGGATAAGTTCGACGCGTTCGGCAGCCTGCTCACCACGGCCGACCGGATCCTGGTCGGCGGGGCCATGGCCTTCCCGTTTCTCGCCGCCCACGGCCTGAAGACCGGCACGTCCCTGCGCGAGCCGGGCCAGCTCGCCGCCGCCGTGAGCTACCTCAAGCAGGCGGCGCCGGGGCAGATCGAGCTGCCGTCCGATCTCGTCGTGGCCACCGGGATCGCGGCCGACGCGCCGCATCAGGTGGTGGCCACGGACTCTATCCCGGCCGATCAGATGGGCCTGGACATCGGCCCGGAGTCGGCGGAGCGGTTCGCCGGCATCATCGGCACGGCCGGAACGGTCTTCTGGAACGGCCCCATGGGCGTGTTCGAGCTGGCGCCGTACGCCGCGGGCACCCAGGCCGTGGCCCAGGCCATGGCGGACGGCGACGCGTTCACCGTGGTCGGCGGCGGTGACACCGGCGCGGCCATTCGCGCGCTCGGCTTCCCCGCCGGCGCGTTCGGCCACGTCTCTACCGGCGGCGGCGCCAGCCTGGAGTTCATCCAGGGCACGACCCTGCCGGGCCTGGCCGCGCTGGAGACGTGATGATCCAGCCGGTGCGTCTAGTCTTGCTGCGGCACGGGCAGAGCGAGTGGAACGCGGCCGGCATCTTCACCGGCTGGGAGAACGCCCACCTGACCGCCAACGGGGAAGCCGAAGCGGCCCGGGCCGGATCGATGCTTGCCGAGCATGGCGTGCTGCCCGCCTTCGTGCACACGTCCCTGCAGCATCGCACGATCCGCACAGCCGACCTCGCCCTGGCCGCCGCGGATCGCGACTGGATCCCGGTGCGCCGGTCCTGGCGGCTCAACGGCCGGCACTACGGGGCGCTGCAGGGCCGGAACAAGGACCAGGTGCTCCGGCGGTACGGCGAGCGGCAGTTCCGGCTCTGGCGCCGCTCGTACGACGTAGCCCCGCCGCCGCTCGACGCGGCGGCCTGGCAACTCCAGCTGGACGATCCCCGCTACGCCATGCTGCCGCCCGAGGCGAGCCCGCGCGCCGAGTCCCTGCGCGACGTCTCCGCGCGGCTGCTGCCGTACTTCTACGACGCGATCGTGCCGGACCTGCGGGCCGGCGGCTGCGTGCTCGTCGTCTCGCACGGCAACACGCTGCGGGCCCTGGTCAAGCACCTTGAGTCGATACCCGGCGATCAGATCGCCGGGCTGGACATTCCCACCGGAATCCCGCTGCTGTACGAGCTCGGGCCGGACTTGCGCCCGGACGACCTGGGCGGCCAGTACCTCGACCCGCACGTCACAGTCACCAGGAGGATCACATGAACACGGTTCCGCGCATCGTGGTCGGCGTGGACGGCTTCGAGTCGTCCAAGGCGGCGCTACGCTGGGCGATCCACCAGGCCAAGCTGACCGGGGCGGTGGTGGACGCGGTGACGACCTGGCATATCCCGCCAGGCTCCGGATTGGTCCCGGCCGCCGATATGCCTGACTACCAGGACGACGCCCGGATTGTCCTCACCGAGGCGATCACCGAGATGTGCACGATCGACACCGACGTCGTGGTCCGCCCGCGCGTGGCGGAGGGGCAGGCCGGGCCGGTGCTGGTCGAGGCGGCCGAGGGCGCGGACCTGCTCGTGGTGGGCAACCGGGGACACGGCAGCCTGGCCGAGGCTCTGCTCGGCTCGGTCGGTCAGTACTGCGTGCGCCACGCGCCCTGCCCCGTCGTCATCATGCGCGGCAAGCCAGCCGCGCACGACTAGAGATCCTCAGTGAATCCTTCGTCGGTTTTGGCTGTCATAGCAGCCAAAACCGACGAAGGATCGGGACCGCCCCGCCGCTCAGGGTACGAGGACGAGCCGGGCCCTAGCCTTGCCGTGCAGTACCTCGGCGATGGCCTCGTTCACCTCGGCGAGCGGCCTGGTCTCGTAGCTCACCCTGGTCCGCCCGGCCGCGTGCAGGCCGAACACCTCATTCAGGTCAGCGCGGGTCCCGACGATCGACCCAATGACCGAGGTCCCGTTGAGCACGGTGTCGAAGACCGGAATGCTCAGCGTGCCGGACGCGGGCAGCGCCACCAGTACGAGTCGGCCACCGCGGCGCAGCCCGGCGTAGGCCGTGGCGAACGACTTGTCATCGACGGCCAGGCCCACGGCCACATCGGCCCCGCCGTGGGCCTGCAGCACCGCGGCCGGGTCGTCGGCGCGGGCGTCGATGACGATGTCCGCGCCGAGTTCGCGGGCCAGCGCGAGCTTCTCGTCGGTGATGTCGACCGCGGCGACCGTGCCGCCGAAGATCTTGGCGTACTGCACCGCCAGGTGGCCGAGCCCGCCGACCCCGGACACGGCCACTAGGTCACCGGGACGCACGTTGCCGACCTTGATCGCCTTGTAGGTGGTCACGCCCGCGCAGGTCAGCGGGGCTGCCTCGGATGGATCGATCCCGTCGGGTACCGGCGCGGCGAACGCCGCCTCGGCCAGGAAGTACTCGGCGTAACCGCCGTCCACCGAATAGCCGGTGTTCCGCTGCGATAGGCACAGTGTCTCCCAGCCGGTCAGGCAGTACCGGCAGGTGCCGCAGGCGTAACCGAGCCAGGGCACCGCCACCCGCTGCCCGATCTGCGGGCTGGTCACCCCGTCGCCGAGCGCGGTCACGATGCCGACACCCTCGTGCCCCGGGATGAACGGGACCGTCGGGGTGACCGGCCAGTCGCCGTTCGCCGCGTGGATGTCGGTGTGGCACAGCCCGGATGCCTCCATCCGGACGACGACCTGGCCGGGTCCCGGCTCGGGCACCGGCCGGTCCTCGATGACCAGCGGCTGGCCGAAGCCGGGCACTACTGCTGCGCGCATGGGGAAGCTCCCTCTCATCTGACCCGGCACCCTGCCGGACCCCCCACGATGCCGCCGAACGCCCCCGCGCCTGTAGGGAGGACGGTCACGGCCCGCCGGGACCTTAGTCCCGGCTCCCCTCCCATGAGGGGACCTCGGACCGGCGGAAAGGGCCGTCAGGCCCTATTCACGGATATTTACCGGCCGGGAATTATGCCGCGCCTCGCGAAATCGCCTTATATGGCGGCGCGGTCCCGCTCGCCGGTCCGGACGCGCAATGCGCTGTCGACCGGAGTGACCCATATCTTCCCGTCGCCGATCGTTTCCGTCCTGGCGTGCTTGGCGATGGCCTCGACCAGGGTTTCCACGTCGTCATCGAGGGCGACGACATCCAGCCGGATCTTGTGCAGCAACGTCACCCGAGACAGGCCGGCCCCGGCGGCGAGCTGGCCGAATTGCCGACCGAAACCACGGGCTTCGGTTACGGTCAGGCCGTGAGCCCGGTTGTCGACCAAGGCGCCGATCAGCTCATCGAGCTTGTCGGGCCTGACGATGGCTGTGATCAGTTTCATGCCAGCTCGCCTCCGTTCAGTCTGCGCGCTTTCACATGCAGCGCATGCGGTGGAACTTGCGGATATCGTCCTTGCCCGCCAGCAGCGCGAGGCCGGCGACCAGCAGGACGACGCATGCGGCGGTCCTCAGCGCCGCTCCGGTGATGTGCTTCATGAGTCCGAGCCTTTCTGTTCCGCCCGGGACGGATTCCCGGGGTCTGACTAGGTGCGGCGCGGCCCATGGCCGGCACCGCAGGCTCACTGTCGCGGTCCGCGGGTGCCGCGGGCTAGGGCCGAAGATCCGGCCCTGCCGGGACCTGGGTCCCGGGCGGCCCAGCCGGCGGCGGCGCATGCTCGGGTGATCGCCTCGGCGATCCGGTCCAGAAAGTCGCCGAGGGGCATCGCGGCCGTGCGCTGGCCGTCCTCGCCGGGGCCGGCCCGGTAGACGCCGGCCAGCCGGAACATGGCGGCGCCCGGCCCGGCCGCGGTCAGGGTGGCCAAGGTCCCGTCCCTGGTCAGCCGGGCGAGGCTGCGGTACAAACGGGAGATGATCCCGGGACTGGCTATGCTGCGCGGATACCACCGCGCCTGGCTGCCCGGTGACCTGCTGGCCGGCGTCACGGTCGCGGCCTACCTCGTGCCGCAGGTGATGGCCTACGCCACGATCGCGGGCCTGCCGCCGGTCACCGGGCTGTGGGCCGCGTTCCCGGCGCTGATCGCCTACACGCTGTTCGGCTCGTCGAGGTCATTGTCCATGGGCCCGGAGGCGACCACCGCGCTGATGACCCTGGTGGCCATCAAGCCGCTGGCCGGCGGGGACCCGGCCAGGTACGCCAAACTCGCCACCACGCTCGCCCTGCTCACCGGCCTGATGGCGCTGGCGGCCTGGCTGCTGCGGCTGGGCTTCTTCGCGGACCTGCTGTCGCGGCCTGTGCTGGTCGGCTATCTGGCCGGGGTGGCCCTGATCATGATCGGCGATCAGCTCCAGCGCGCGACCGGCGTCCCGGTCCGCGGCCAGGTGTTCTTCACCCAGGTCGGATCGTTCGCCCGAGGCCTGAGCCAGGTCAAGCCGGCCGTCCTCGCGGTCTCCCTGTCCGTCCTGGCGTTCCTGCTGCTGCTGCGGTGGCGCTGGCCGCGCCTGCCGGGCCCGCTGCTGGCGGCGCTGCTCGCCACCGCCGCGGTGGCGGCGCTGCACCCGGGCGGAGTCAGCGTCGTGGGCCCGGTCCCGGCGCGGCTCCCGGCCCTCGGACTGCCCACCCTGGATCCCGGGGTGCTGCGCGAGCTGCTGCTGCCCGCGTTCACCGTACTGATCGTGGGCTTCAGCGACGACGTGGTGACGGCCCGCTCGTTCGCGGACCGCGACGAGAAGATCGTGGCGAACCGGGAACTGCTGGCGCTCGGCGTCGCCAACGTCGGCGCGTCGCTGGTGCGCGGGTTCCCGGTCAGCAGCAGCGGGACCAGGACGGCCATCGCGATCGCCGCGGGCCGGAAGACCCAGGCGTACTCGCTGGCCACGGCGGCCTCTGTCCTGGTCGTCCTGCTGGTCGCGCGGCCGGTCCTATCCCGCTTCCCGACGGCGGCGCTCGGCGGAATCGTCATCTTCGCCGCGCTCCACCTGATCGACGTGGAAGCCTTCCGGCGGCTGCTCGCCTTCCGCCGGACCGAGCTGGGGATCGCCGTGGCGGCGGGCCTCGGCGTACTGGCCTTCGACATCCTGTACGGCGTGCTGGTCGCGATCGCCCTGTCAGTGGCCGACCTGCTGGTCTGGGTGGCCCGCCCGCACGACGCCATCCAGGGGATCGTCCTCGGCCTGGCCGGCATGCACGACGTGGACGACTACCCCGAGGCGCAGACCGTCCCGGGCCTGGTGGTGTACCGGTACGACGCGCCGCTGTGCTTCGCCAACGCCGAGGACTTCCGGCGGCGCGCCCTAGCCGCCGCGGACCGGCCGCCGGGCCCGCTGCGCTGGTTCGTGCTCAACGTCGAGGCCAACGTCGAAGTGGACTTCACCGCGCTGGAGGCCATGGAGGCACTGCGTGAGGACATCATCGGCCGGGACGCCGTGTTCGCCCTGGCCCGGGTCAAGCAGGACCTGATGGCCCGGCTGGAGGCGTTCGGCCTGGCCGGCAAGATCGGTACGGAGCTGCTGTTCCCGACCCTGCCCACGGCCGTGCAGGCCTACCAGGACAGGACGAAAGACCCGTCGGCCGGCAACCAAGGCCCATGACCGCGGCCGGTCCCGCTGACCCAGAGTGACGGGAAAGCAGGAGATTCATACCGAACGGACTGGGTTCACGGCTACCGCGACCGCGATTCCCGCCCCGGCTGACGGGAGGGATGAGAGATGGAAATTATCTACGAGCGCCCCCCGCTGCCGTACCCGGCGGCGCTGCGGGCGCTGGCCCGCTGCTCCGCCAGCACGGCCCGGCTGCTCCGGCAGCACCGGCTGCGCCTGCCCGCCCGGTGGGTGGGAACGCGGCTGCGCTTCGCCGACGGCACCTCGGCGCGGGTATACCGCGAGACGGTCGCCGAGCGGGGCGCGACGATGGACCCGTGCGTGCTCGTCGTGGAGTTCCGGCTGCGCGCCGTGCGCGGCTTCGGGCACGCCGCGTTCCGCTGGGAGAGCCTGCTCAACACCCCGCTGTTCGCCGGCTTCCCCGGGTTCGTGTCCAAGCTGTGGCTGGCAAACGACGACCTGGGCCGCTACCGGGGGCTGTACGAGTGGGACGACCCGCTCCTGGCCGAGAACTACGCGCGGGCCCTGTGGCGGGTGCTCGCCCTGGTGTCCGTGCCGGGCTCGATCCACTACGTGGTGCTGCCCGGGCTGCGCCGCGACGAGGTGCTCGACGGGCCGCACCTGCTGGGCGGGGACGATGCCTGGTGGCGGCTAACCGGCGTCGGCTGACGGCGGACATCCTGGTGGCGGGGGCCGGCCCGGCCGGGCTGGCGCTGGCCCTGCAGGCGCACGACCACGGCGCGGCGGTCCGGGTCGTCGACCGGCGGCCGGAGGCGGCCCGTCCGTCCCGCGCGCTCATCCTGCACGCCCGCACGCTGGAGGTGCTGCGCCCGCTCGGGGTGACGCCGGCGCTGCTGGATCGGGCCGACACCGCGCCAACGGCGGACCTGCACCTGGGTGCCCGGATGGTCCGGGTCACGCTTGGCGACCTCGCGCTGCCGGATACCGCCTTCCCGCACCTGACGCTGGTCCGGCAGATGGACGTAGAACGGGTGCTGGCGCAGGCGCTGGCCGGCCGCGGCATCGAGGTGGAGCGCGGCACCGAGCTGGCCGCAGTGCGCGACGAACCCGGCGGTGTCTGGGCCATCCTGCGCACGTCGGCCGACCCGGAGGAGGTCCGGTTCGGCTTCGCCGTCGGCTGCGACGGTCCGGCCAGCACGGTGCGGGCCCAGGCCGGCCTGGGCTGGACCGGCCGGGTGTATCCGGTGGAGGTCGTGCTGGCCGACGCCGAGCTCGACGGGGCACTGCCCGGCGACGCCTCCCAGGTCGTGGTCGGCCGCGGCGGGCTGCTGTTCGCCTTCCGCCTCGGCGAACGCGCGACCTGGCGCCTCCTCGCGACCCGCCCCGCGACGCCGGGGCGGCTGGAACCAGGGTCGTTCGGTCCCATGGTTTCCATCACCGGCCTGCAGGCGCTGATCGACGAGGCGGGCCTGGACGCGCGGATCACCGACCTGCGGTGGTCCTCGCGGGTCACGGTGCAGCGCCGGCTGGCCAGCCGGTTCCGCCAGGGCAGGCTGTTCCTGGCCGGGGACGCCGCGCACGCCTTCTCCCCGGCCACCGGCCAGGGGATGAACGCGGCCATCCAGGACGCCGCCAACCTCGGCTGGAAGCTCGCGTTCGCGGCAGCCAGGCCCGGTGACGGGCCGCTGCTCGACTCCTACGACCGCGAGCGCCGGCCGGTGGCGCGCCAGCTGCTGGCCCTAACCAACCTGGCGTTCTGGGCCGAGGCCGGCCCCGGGCCGGTCCCGTCCGCGCTGCGCGCCCGGCTCGCGCCGCTCGCCGTCCCGCTGGTGCCCGCGCTGACCCGCGGCCGCCCGGCCGCCGGCGGGATTCGCCTGCTGTCGCAGCTGAACGCCAGTTACCGCGGCAGCCCCCTGTCGGTGGAGGGGACGCCGCGCCGTTACGGCGGTCCCCGCGCCGGAGACCGGCTGCCCGACCGGCTCGTCCGCGCGGGCGGGCGGAGCGTCCGGTTGCACGAACTGCTGGCCCGGCCCGGCGTGCACATCCTGCTCGACCGCGACGCAGACCGGCTCGAGGACCTGGCGCCGGGCCGGTTCGTGACCGTCCACCGCCTGACCAGCGTCCCCGGCCGCGGCGTCACCGTGGTCCGCCCCGATGGCCACATCGGCTTCCGCAGCCGGACCGCCGAGGCCGGCCAGCTCGCCGCCTGGCTCGCCCATGTCAGCGCGGGCGGCTTAGGTCGCTGAGGACGGCGCTGGCCACCTCGTCCACAGCCGCCGCGACCGGCGAGGTCAGGCCGGTGCCCTGGGTCAGGTCGGCGGCCTCGATCGCGTGCACGATGAGCTTGCCGGGCATCCGGTCCAGCGCGAGCGCCAGCTGGATCGCGTCATCCAGGCCGAACCCGTGCGAGCTCGCCGTCCGCGTCGCCCCGGCCAGCGGCCGGTCCAGCACGAACCGGTGCACCCGGCCCGGGCGGGGCGGATGGGCACGGACGGCATCGACCACGATGGCGAGCGCCGCCCCGGTCCAGGCCTCGATCAGCCGGGTGGGCTCGCCGTCGGTGAGCACCAGTTCCACCCCCGGCGGCACCCGGTCGCGCAGGCTGATCACCACCGCGAGGCCGGCCCCGTCGTCCCGGCGGTACTCGTTGCCGACGCCGATCACCACCACCACCACGCGGCCCACTCTACGCACAGCCCAACGGCCCGGACATGGCTATGGCCAGCGACGAAGGTCCCTTCGCTGCCGTCCCTTCGTCCCTGGCCGCCAGAGGCGCCGCCGGCCGACACTGAGCTGGGAAAAGAAGAGTTTTCATCCCAGGGAGGCTAAGGCAATGTATGACAAGATGCTGGTGGCGATTGACCACTCCGAGATCTCCGACCGAGCCCTGGCGGCCGCCCGTGACCTAGCCCTGCTGTCCAGGGGCGAGGTATGGGTGCTGCACCTGCGCGAGCGCGAGATAGCGACCAAGACCGGAGTCGTCCTGACCGACGAGACGGCGGATGAGGCCAGCGCCGCGGTCGAGGCTGCGGTCGACAAGCTGACCGCGGCCGGCGTCAAGGCGCACGGCCACGTCGGGACCACGGTATTCGGCTATGCCGCGCGGAGCATCGTCGACAACGCGATCGAGCACGACGTCGATGTCATCGTGATGGGATCGCGCGGCCGCGGCGACCTGGCGGGCCTGGTCCTGGGCAGCACGGCGCACAAGGTGATTCACCTCACCGACCGCCCGGTCCTGATCGTCAGATGACGGACCCGCGCCGGGACGCCGCCCGGGTGGAGCTGTACTGGCTGCCACTCGGGGCCGGCGACACATCTGGCTGCGTGCGCGCCAATGGCCGGATCTTCGAGGCCATCGTCGCGCACCGCCAGCGTCGCCGGCCAGCCGGCCTGTACCACTCGGCCCTGATGGTGTGCCTCGACGGCGCGTGCTACGCAATCGAGATGGCCCCGGCGTGGGGCCATCGGGAACAAGACCGTGGCGTGGTCGCCGAGGGCCCTGTGGGCCTGCCGTGGCTCGGGCGCTCGCGGTTCTTCCGCTACGAGATCCGGCGCTGGCGGGACGGGGCAATCCCGGACACCGCCGAGGCCGTCGGCAGCCCGCGGAGCGTGGACACCGACGTCGGCCGGGCCGGGCGGCTACTGGACCTGGTGCCCGCCTTCCCCGCCGTCACCTGGGGCCGCGATGAGCTGCGTGCGGGCGAGATGTGGAACTCGAACTCCCTGATCTCCTGGCTGCTCGTGCGCAGCGGCCACCAGGCCGGCCCGATCCGGCCGCCGGCCGGCGGCCGTGCTCCGGGATGGTCGGCCGGCCTGACCGTGGCGGCCAGGGCTGCGCCGGAACCATCTGGTATTCCTCGATGAGGAACCATGACCCGTCCGGCGCCGCCATCTCGTTCCGCCAGGTGATGACGCCCGGGCCCGAGGCATCCCAGGTGAGGCGCAGCCGGGGCCCGGTGTCCCGTATCGATTCGAAGACCAGGCGGTCGCCCTCGACACGCCCGCGATACACGTCCGCGTGACCGTAGTTGTCGGCCATCACCGCCCGGTACTCGCGGTGCTCAGGATCCCAGCCGGACACCCAGTGCAGCTGCCACTTCAGCACGAACGTGCCGTCCTCGAGGAACTGATCCTGCTCCGAGTCCACCACGATCCAGCGTCCGTCCTGGATGACCTGGCTGGTGCTGTGCCCTATCCCGGTCATCGCGGGCGTGCCCGGGCCCATGCCGCCCTCGTGGATGACGCCCTTCCAGGTGACGTCCTGGAAGAACCGGCCGAGCGCCTCCATCTCCGGCCCGGCGCTGACCGGCCTGGGGACCGTGGCATCCGTGCGAGTGTCCATCTGCTGCCTCCCATCCGCACGCTCCCTGGTAGCGGCACCCGGTGGGAGAGGCTAACGTCCCGGCCCTGAGGACGTTCGGCCGCTGTCTTCGCCGTCCGGGACGACGAGGCTGGAAATATGAGGGTAACCGTGGCCCGCGGCGCGCGGACGTGGCTGGCCCGGCGGGTGGCGCCGCTCTTGCTCCTGGTGACGGCGGCAGGGCTGGCCGCGAGCGGCGCGGCCAGGCTGGCCGGCGTCGGCCAGGCCGCCGACCTGCTCTGGCTCGGCGTAGCGGCCTGCGGGGTGGCCTACGCCTGCTGGGTCGCGGCGGCCGCCATCGCCCGCGGCCGGCTCAGCGTGGACGTGATCGCCCTGCTGGCGCTGGCCGGGGCGATAGCGGTGGACGAACTGCTCGCCGCGGCGGTGATCAGCGTGATGCTGGCCAGCGGGCGCGCCCTGGAGGACTGGGCGGCCTACCGCGCGCGGCAAGACCTGAGCGCCCTGCTAGCCCGGGCGCCGCGCACCGCCCGGCGCTACCGGGACGGATCGCTGGAGACCGTGCCCCTAGACGAGGTCGTGGCCGGCGACCTGCTGCTCGTCGCGGCGGGCGATGTCGTCCCCGTGGACGGCGCGCTGGCCGCCGATGTCGCGGTGCTGGACGAATCCGCGCTCACCGGCGAGGCCCTGCCGGTCCAGCACGCCCGGGGTGACACGCTGCGCAGCGGCACCGTCAACGCGGCCGGGCCGTTCGACCTGCGGGCCACGACTAGCGCGGCGATGAGCACCTACGCCGGCATCGTCCGCCTGGTCAGCGAGGCGGAGAGCGCGCAGGCGCCGTTCGTCCGGCTCGCCGACCGGTACGCCCTGTGGTTCCTGCCGCTGAGCCTGGCCGTGGCCGGGGTGGCGTGGGCGCTGGGCGGCGCGGCCCGCGCGGTGGCCGTCCTGGTCGTCGCCACGCCCTGCCCGCTCATCCTGGCCGCGCCGGTCGCCCTGGTCTCCGGCCTGTCGGCGGCAGCGCGCCGCGGAATCGTGGTCAAGAACGGCGGGGTGCTCGAGCGCCTGGCCCGGTGCACAACCGTGCTGCTGGACAAGACCGGTACGCTCACCGCAGGCCAGCCCGCCGTGACCGCCGTCGTGCCTGCCGGAGCACTGGCGCCGGAAGAGATCCTGGGCCTCGCCGCCTCGCTGGACCAAGCCTCCGGGCACGTCCTGGCGGCCGCGGTCGTCCGCGCGGCGGCCGAACGCGGCTGTACGCTCGGCCAGCCCGTGGACGTGACCGAGCAGCCCGGCCAGGGCATCGCGGGGACGGTCGCGGGGCGCCGGATCAGGCTCGGCCGGGCGGACTGGGCCGGGGTTAGCGGCACGCCGCCGTGGGTCAGGGCGGTGCGCCGGCGGGCCTGGCTGGACGGCGCGCTCACCGTCTTCGTCGCCGTCGACGGCACGCCTGCGGGAGCGCTCCTGCTCGAGGACCGGATCCGGCCGGACGCCCGGCAGACGATCCGCGCGCTGCGCCGCGGCGGCATCACCCGGATCGTGCTCGCCACCGGCGACCGCGCCGAGGCGGCCAGCGCCGTCGGCGCGCTGACCGGAGTCGACGAGGTGCTCGCCGAATTGACGCCCGAGGCCAAGCTGGACGCGGTGCGCCGAGAGCAGCGGCGCGCGGCCGTCATCATGACCGGTGACGGGATCAACGACGCACCCGCCCTGGCGCTGGCCGACGTCGG
>WNGJ01004180.1_pt1 | contig 14988 bp, 16 predicted proteins | sample 5400611 | NCBI WGS metagenome assembly WNGJ01 (sample SAMN13153375, study PRJNA577476) | soil metagenome | isolation source: 40 cm soil or saprolite under Garry oak tree replicate 1 | place: USA:California | collected 2016-06-15
TGGCTTCTCTTACGGCCGAGACCGCGGCCGTCGCACTCTGGAAGGCGTAGAAGAAGGAGTCGCCCTCGTTGTCGACCTCGTAGCCGTCGTGAGCTGCGAAGGCCGTTCTGATTCGAGCGCGGTGGACAGCGAGTGCCTCCCGGTAGCCGTTCTCACCCAGGCGTTCAAGCAGGCGTGTCGATCCTTCGATGTCGGTGAAGACGAAAGTGACTGTTCCGGACGGCTGCACTCCTAGATGATCCCGCGCTCCGGGCGTTTTGTCAGCACCGCCGAAGGCGTTGGGTCAGCGGCGGGGGTGGGATTTGAACCCACGGACCGCCTTGCGACGGTCAACGGTTTTCAAGACCGTCCCGTTCGACCGCTCCGGCACCCCGCCGTCGCGACAGCGTAACCTCGGTTAGACCTGAGCGGCGACCTGGCGCGTGACCCAGCTGCGGTTCTTGACCGTGAAGAGTGCCCAGATGTTCAGCCAATAGAGGCAGGCCTCGTAGAAGAGCATGTAGAGAAAGAGGCCAAAGACCTTGTCGCGCGCACGCAACGGCACGAACACGTACCGAACGAGCATCATCACGATCCAGCTAGGCAGGATCACCGTCACAAGGAACATCGGCGCGTGAACCGCTGTCACGATCAGCCCGAGGCGCAGGCCCAAGGAGAGGAAGGGAGCCGTCAGGTCCCACAACAGAATCTGCAAGAAGAGCATCTTCTTGTTCCGCCACGCGTAGGAGAGCGTGTAGATCGACTCACGGATGTAGCCGCGCTTCCAGCGCCGCTGCTGACGGAGGAAGCCGCGCACTGTCGCCGGCGTTTCCGTCCAGCTCACCGCGTCGGCGACGTAGACGACGTCGTAGTTGCGCTTCAGCACGAGGTTCGTCAAATGGCGGTCCTCGGAGTGCGTGCACGATTCGCCGAGGAAGCGCTGCGAGGCGAACTCGTCGATCACCTCACGAAGGAGATCCGCGCGGTACGCCGCGAGGCAGCCGCTACAGCACACCACGCTGCGGATCACGGACTGTGCCTGCTTGTAGACGTTGAGCCCGATCCAGTAGTAGGTGCCGATCATCCGGGTGAGCACGTTCTGCCGTTCGTTGAGAAGCAGCACGTTGCCGGTCGACGCGCCGATGGCCGGAGATTTGAGCGGCTCGACCACTCGCACCAGCGCGTCACGCTCGAGCAGCGTGTCACTGTCGATCGTGACGACGAAGTCAATGTCGTCGTCCAGCAGATGCGTGACGGCCAGATGCAAGGCCTCGCGTTTGCCACGGTTCTCCGGGAACAGCGCCACGGTCGCACCTGTCCCTGCGCAGATCTCGAGCAAGTGATCCTGCACGCCGTTCGTGGAGCCATCGTCGACGACGATCACCTGCTTTCGTCCCTCGGCGGCGAACACAGTCGCGATGCACTCCCCGACGAGCTCCGGCGACTCGTTGAAGCAGGGGATGATCACGGCGATCTTCTCCCCGTCATACGCCGGATAGGTGCGAGGCCGAATGTCGTGTGCGAGCAGGAGGCCGAAGAGCCACCAGGTGTAGCCGACCAGTAGCAAAAGGTACCCGAACGTAAAACGCTCCCAGAACCGAACATCCGTCGCGTACTGAGAGAGGAAGAGCATTCCGGATGCCGCGAGGACGGCGAAGAGCGCGCCGTACATCGCAGCCTGGGCGCGCTCCCGGGCCGTCAAGTCAGCTGAGATTTGCGTTGAACGGTAGGTAGAAGATGCTCTTCACGCGGACGAGCTTGCAGTCGCCGCCGACGTAGTCACGGATCTGGTGGTCGTTCGGACCGTCGAGCCAGAGAGTGTGGTAGTCGCGGCCGTCAAAGGCCATGTTGACCCAGCCGCTGTGCCAGCGCGCGCTGAGCTGGTCTGCCTGTACCTGAGTCACCGAGCAGACCACCGGCTTGCCGCCGCTGTTCAGAACGATGACCGGCTTGTCGCTCGGAAGTTGCTTGATCGCCGAGCCGTAGTCGAGCTTCCCGACCGTGCGGGCGCCTGCCACGACGCTGAACGAGAAGAACGAGAGCATCGGGACGATGAAGAGCCACGATGCCAGTCTGATCCAGCGACGGCGACCGTTCGGGCCACCTCGCCTCCCTGCCACAGTCCGTTGCGCCGCCGCAAGACGCGGGCTTTCAACGGACAATTTCTCTGCCCCCTTATTTGATGTGTCCGTGACTCCTCGGCGTTGTTGCCGGAAGTCACGACCCCTGAGACGAGTGAGGGGCTACAGACGGTCGCGAACGCTCACGGGTTGAGCTTCTGTGGTGCGCCGAACTCGTGCAGCGAGCCGGGGATCGACACCGAGCCGTCGCCTTCCTGGAAGTTCTCCATGATCGCGAGCATCGCGCGCCCGGTCACGGCTGTGCCGTTCAGCGTGTGCACCGGCTCCAGCTGCTTGTCGTCGCGCCGATGGCGGATCTCTAGACGGCGGGCCTGATAGTCGGTCGTGTTCGACGTCGACGTGATCTCGCGGTAGCGCTCCTGCGAGGGGAACCAGGCCTCGATGTCGTACTTCTTCGCCGCCGATGCGCCGAGGTCGCCGGCGGCTATGTTGACCACGCGGTACGGGATCTCCAGTTCCTGCACGAGCTCTTCCTCGATGTCGAGCAGCCGATCGTGCTCATCGCGTGACCACTCCGGTCGGGTGAAGACGAACATCTCGACCTTGTCGAACTGATGGACGCGGAACATCCCGCGCGTGTCCTTGCCGGCCGCGCCGGCTTCACGGCGGAAGCACGTCGAGTACCCGGCGTAACGCAGCGGCAGATCGTCGGCGTCCAGGATCTCCGCGCCGTGCATCGCGGCGAGTGGAACCTCTGAGGTTCCGACGAGGAAGAGCTCGTCTCGTTCGACTGCGTAGAGGTTCACCTCGTCGGTGGGGAAGAACCCGGTCCCGTACATCGCCTCTTCACGGACGAGCACCGGCGGCAGGACGGGTGTGAAACCACGGCTCGTGAGCCGGTCGAGAGCGAACCGGTAGAGCGCGAGCTCGAGCAACGCGACGTCGCCGCTGCGAAATGCGAAGCGCGAGCCCGAGACCTTCGCGCCGCGATCGAGGTCGATGCCTCCGCCGGCGAGCTCCAGGTGGTCCCTCGCGGGAACGTCGAACGACGGAGGATCGCCCCAGCGCCGAATCTCCCTCGCGTCCTCCTCCTCGAACCCGTCGGGCGTCGCCTCGTCCGGTGGATTCGGGACACGGTCGAGCAGCTCCTTGCGCCGGCCCTCGGCAGCCGCCAGCTGCTGCTCGAGCGACTGCAGCTCGGTCTTGATCCGCTCCAGCTCCTCGAGTTGCTCCGGTGTCGGCTTGCCCTTGACCTTTCGTGCCGCGCGGAGCTCCTCGACACGCGGCTGGATCTCCCTGACGGCGCGGTCGGCCTCGAGCAGCTCGTCGAAGACCTCGGCCGCTCCCTTCCGGGCCAGCGCAGCTCGGAAAGCGTCCGGATCGCTGCGGGCGGCACGGAGATCGATCATGTGCGGGAGTGTAGGTACGCCTCGAGCACTTGAGCCACGCCTTCCTCGTCGACGGAAGGGGAGACGAAGTCGGCGACCTCCTTCACCCGGGGGTGGGCGTTCTCGACCGCCACGCCGTAGCCGGCCCACTCGACAAGCTCGATGTCGTTCTCTCCGTCGCCGAACGCCACGGTTCGTTCGCGTGCAAAGCCGAGGTGATCGGCGAGGAACGCCAGGCCGGTTGCCTTCGTCACGTCCGGCGAGGCGAACTCGAGGAAGTACGGCAGCGACTTCGAGATGTAGAGGCGACCGTCGAAACGCTCCTGCATACGCTGTTCCAGTCGGTCCAGCACCTCGGGATCGTCGATAACGACGAGCTTCGTCGGCTCCTGGTCGAGCCACTCGAGCAGGTCACCAACCGGATGCAACTCGAGGTCCTGGAAGTCCGCGTAGCGCTTCGCCTCAGGCGTGATCTCTGCGACGTACAGCTCGTCGTTGACGTAGCAGTTGAGCCCGAAGCCCTCCGCGTTCAGGACCGCAATCGTTTCGCGCGCAACCTCGAGCGGAATCGGCACGTGACGGAGCCAGCGTCCGTCCACGGGGTCCGCGACCACTGCGCCCTGGTAGCAGACGACCGGCTCGTCGATTCCTGCCTCCACCGCGTAACGGCGGACGGAGCGGAACATGCGCCCCGTCACCAGCACCACGTGAATTCCGACAGCGCGCGTAGCGGCGATCGCCGCGCGGGTCCTGGGCCGCAGGATCGTGTCCTCGCCGATCAGCGTGCGGTCGAGGTCGCACGCAACGGCGTCGATCTCGCGCGGGAAGTCTTGCGGAAGGATCAGCCTTGCGGCTTCGTCAGGAAGTCGACGAGGGCCTTGATGTCGTTGGGCGGCAGGCTCTTGTAGGTCTTCGGCATGACGTTCCTCGGATAGCCCTTCTCGACGTACTTGTTCGGATCGACGATCGAGTTGTGCACGAACTGCGCCAGAGGCTGGTGCGCCTTCTGGGCGTACTGGGGAAGCTTGTCCAGGTCGGGCCCGATCGTTCCGGTCGCTCCCGGGCCGGCCGGCTTGAAGGTGTGACACGAGCCGCAACCCTGGCTGAGGAGGATCGCCTTTCCCGGCGCCTCGGCCTTGACGGTTCCGACGACCGTGTCTGGCAGCGGACGGACGACGCCTTGTTTTCCGCAGCCCGCGAGTGCGAGCACGGCCGCGGTGGCAGCGGCGGCGATCAAAGCTCCCCGGCGCATCGGGCGCGAGTCTACTGACTCCCAACGGACGAGAGCCCAGCAGCCAAGCGCGCCGAGGCCGATCACGTCGACCGGTGTGTCGTTCACGAGCAGCGACACCGCGAGCCCGGCGAGCAGGGCATCGACCGTCGCGCGCCGGGGCCCAATCGTGGCCATCAGTACGAGCGCAGCCAGACAGCTGAGGAAGATCACGCCGTGGAACCAGCGGTCGGTCAAAGCCGACCACGAGAGGTGCAGCCGATGCCCGAGACCTCCGAGGAGCGAGTCGGGGCCACTTCCGACTGCGCGCGTGACGTGACTGGATCCGCCGAGCGCAGCATCGAGGCCGACGAATGCGAGCGCGACGACGAGAACGATCACCGCGACGAGAGCAAGGCGACGCGGAGTGACCGCCAGCCCGCGGAGACGCAACGCCAGCACGCCGAGTGCTGTTGCGAAGACGAGGACGCCGCCGCCGTCCGCTCCCGTCTTGCTCCAGCCGATCGCGAGAAGCATCAACCCTGCGAGCGGGACGAGCCAACGCAGTCCGCCGATCGCCGCGGCCAGGAGGACAGGAGGCAGGAGCAATGTCTCGACCTGGTTGCCGATGCCGTAGAAGCGTCCCCCGCCGTCGGGTCGTGCGCCGAGCACGGCGAGCGAGTTCAGCTCGGGGTCGATGGCGAGCACGATCGTCAAGGCCGCGAGAAATGCCGCCAGGACGATGGGCACGACGCTCCGGCGAAACGAGCCTGCAACCGCAAGGGCGATCGTCATCGCCGCCATCGCCGGAATCACGAGGCCGAGCCGGCTTGCACCCGCCCAGGAGAGGACCAGTGACGCCGTGAAGGCCGCAGCCCCGCCGACGGCCGCTGCGCGCGGCGCGAACAAGGTGAGCGCGATGATCGTCAGCACCACCGTGACGAACACCCAGCCGCGGTCATGGTGCACGCGCGCGAGGCGAGTGTCGAGCTGTTGCAGGTCCTCCAGCGCATCCCGGTCGCGCTCGGAGTGGATCCGTGGGGATCGGCCCGCTTGCAGAGCGACCGCCGTCGGTGCGATGTCGGCGATCGAGACGAGGCCTCGGATCCGTGTGGACCTGGACGTGAGGATGCCGTCGTAGCCGGCGCCGACGATCACCACGCCGTAGCGCCTCGTGTTCGGGTGCTCTCCCGGCGGTGGGAGGCTGATGTAGACCCCGGGCTGGAGCGGTTGCACCGGGGTGCCAAAGGCGAGGTCGACGAGGATCTTTCCCTGGGGAACGCCCAGCTCGCTTGGGGCCTTGCCGCGCCTGAGGGCCGCGATCGCGACTGCCCGGCTCACCGACCCTCCGGCCCCAGGCACGTAGAGACCGGCCGCGCCGACCCCACCTGCGGCGAAAATGCCGTCGGGCGGCACGACGTGGATCGTCGGCCGGGCTTGCGCGGTAGCGCTTGCCACCAGGAACGCCGCAGTGGCGAGCCCCCCGGCTACGATTCCTCCTATAACCCTCGCCTTCAAGGAGAGCGATTCTCGATGAAACGCAGGTCGTACGGTCGCGACGCCGGTCTGACGTTGCGAATACTCCTCACGGGCTCGCTGCTCGGGCTTCTCTACGTCGTCTTTGCAGTCGTCCTCTTCAACGTCCTGAATGTCGGCCTCGTCCCGCTGATCCTGATCGTCGTCGGACTCGCCTTCTTCCAGTACTTCACGTCCGACAAGCTCGCACTGGCGGCGTCGGGCGCGAAGGTCGTCGAGCGCGATCAGGCGCCGGAGCTGCACGACATGATCGAACGGCTCTGTGCAATGGCGGACCTGCCGAAGCCGCGGGTCGCGATCATCGACACGGACGTTCCGAACGCGTTCGCGACGGGGCGTAGTCCGAAGCACGCCGCCGTTGCGGTGACGCGCGGTCTGTGGCAGCGCCTGGAGCCGCAGGAGGTGGAGGGCGTGCTCGCGCACGAGCTCTCTCACGTGGCGAACCGCGACGTGCTGATCATGACCGTGGCCAGCTTCTTCGCAATGCTTGCCGGCCTGCTCACCCGCTTCGGGCTGTACGGCGGGATGTTCGGGGGCGGCGGGCGGAATCGCGACAACAACGGCGTTCCGGTCTGGTTGATCGTCCTCCTCGTGTCCGTCGTGACCTACTTCCTCAGCCAGATCCTCATCCTCGCGATCTCGCGCTACCGCGAGTTCGCTGCCGATCGCGGGTCGGCGCTGATCACCGGCGCACCCGAGCATCTGATGAGCGCGTTGCAGAAGATCACGAGCGACATCTTCAGGATTCCCACCCAGGACCTGCGCCAGGTCGAGACCATGAATGCCTTCTTCATCATCCCGACCTCGGTGAAGAATTCGGCGCGGACGCTCTTCATGACGCATCCGCCGCTCGAGAAGCGCCTCGAGGCATTGGCCGAGATCGCCCGAGAAATGGGCCGGCCGGTCGCGTAGCCCTGGCGTGGGCCTGCGCGACGTCCTGTTCGGCAAGAAAAAGCTCGCCGGGCCGGCGCGAGAACGGCTCTTCGCGCTGACGACGGCGGCGGTGACGCTCGACACCGAGCTCGGTCTGCGCAGTGCCGGCGCGGGCGGGATCGTCTTCAAGCCGCTCTCGGCCAGTGAGTTCGTGCGCGCTGAGAACGATCTGCAGCAGCTCCTCGACGGAGTTGCCGGCGGGTCCGGGTCGAAGCTCGAGCGGCGCGAAGACTCCTTCGGCTACACGTGGATCATCGTCCGTGATCCCGACCTCGAGGATCAGGTGACGACGATCCATGCGGTGGCGCAGGGCCTGGAGGAGCAGGGATTCGGGTCGCAGCTCCTCGCCGCCGTGTTCAAGTTCGACGGGGGGAAGCACCCGGTCTACTGGATCTACGGCTACAAGCGAGGCGCGTTCTGGCCCTTCGTCCCGACGGGCGAGGACCGGAAGCGAGACAACGCGGAGGAGCTGGAGCTCAAGGCCAAACTGGAGAAGGAGCTCCCGGTGGAGCCAGACCTGACCCGCTGGTTCGGCGTCTTCGACGCTCCGCTCTAGCCGCATCCGTTGAGCCGATGTTGGGTAGCAGGCCGGCTTGATCGCTAGTTACGAGCGCAAGGGGCGCGACGATCTCCTTTCCGGTTGGGCGAGTTGATCGAAAAGCCAGCTCTTTGGGAGTCGATTACAGGCTGCCGATAGGGGCTATCGCCCGAACGCGCTGGCCTGTGATCGTGGCGATTACGTCAAAGTCGCCGTCGTAGTGACAGACCGGAAGACCGGCGATATCAGCGCTGGCCGCGACCAGAAGATCCGGGATTTTGACCTGGCGGTGTCGCCCTTGGACAACCAGTTCACGCCATACGTCTATCGCCCGATCCCAACTGTCCTGGTCGTTGGTGACCTTCGCCAATACATCAAGGTCCCGGCGAAGATCTTCAAACTCCTGCTGGGACTGGGTCGTCCACAGAAGCTCCATGACGACCATCGGACACGTCGCGACTTCATCGGCGAGGATCCGCTCTTCAAAGTCCCGGTCAACAGCCGGGTCTTTGTGCCTGTTCGTCCAGGCGCTAGTGTCCGCGAGTTCCAACCGTTACGCGGTAGCCCTGGGGCTGACCGAGACTCCTGCCGCATTCTCTGAGCGAGATGTTCGTAGAGCGTCCAGGTCTTCGTTAGAGAAATCGAAGCGTCGGCGAGAGAGACGCCGTAGGCGCTCGTTGCGGACAACCTCTCTGAGAGCCTTGTGGATTGTCTCCGTCGTCTCCTTCGTCTCTAGGACCTCTTTAGCCTCATCGACCAGCGCGAAGTCGAGATTGAGGGAAGTGCGCTTTGTCATGTGTATGCCCTTCCGATTTGGATGCATGCGTATACTCGGTGTGTCGACGAGCATACTTTAGCAAGGGTTGTATACATACGTAAGAACTTCCGAGCGCTGTGGCGCCGCAAAAAAGACCCGCAATTTCCGCCCTGTTTCAGCTAATGACTGCCTGATGACACCATCGATGACTTGACTTGACATCACTTTGCTGTCACAGTGCCGTCCATGAACGTGGCGGCCTATGTCGAGGCACTCCAGCAGGATCTGGCGAACGTTGCCGGGATCGGTGACGAGGCGGTGGCGGAAGCCGCCCGCCGGATCGCCACGGCCCTGGAGTCATCCCTCCGACTCCGGCTGACAGATGCCCTCGGCGAGGCCGCCGCCGAGCTCACGAATCAGCTCCCGGACGGACACGTGGAAGTGCGCGTCTCCGCCGGCGAGCCGGAGCTCGTCTACGTCCCCGATCCCGGCGCGCCTCCGCCGTCGGGCCTCGAAGACCTCACCGCGCGGATCACGCTGCGGCTGCCCGAGACCTTGAAGACGATCGTCGACGCGGCCGCCCAGGAGGCGGGCGTGTCGGCGAACACATGGCTGCTGCAGCAGATCACGCGCAGTGCTGACCCCAAGCGGCGGAACCAACCTGGCGGCCGCCGCATGACCGGCTACGGCCAAAGTTGAAAGGAGCGACGATGCACGTCCTTCCTCTCCCGTTCGGACTTGCGCTCGCACTCGTCCCGCGCCGCGAAGCCGACAAGCTTCGCGACGACGAGCCCGTGCGCGTCAACTTCGACAAGACGGTGCACGCCCGAGAGCAGATCCTCGGCGACGTGAGGTATCTCCACGCAGGTCGCTACATCCTCTAATGCGCAGCGAGACCTATTCCACTCCTGGCCCGCTGCGCCTGAACCTCGAGATTCCCTCCGGGGAGATCGAGATCGAGACCGGGAACACGGACGAGACGCGCGTTGAGCTCGAGGCCGTCGCGAACAACGACGCGATCCGCGACCTCGTCGACAACTCGCGCATCGAGCTGATCCGGCGCGGCGACGGACACGAGGTCGTGGTGGAGGCAAAGAGTCGCCGCGGCATCTTCATCTCGATCGACCGCGGGCCCGACATCCGCTTCGGCGGCCCCGACGTCCGCCTGCGCATCAGCTGTCCCCACGGCGCGGACCTGGATGTCCGGACGAAGTCCGCCGACCTCCGTGCTCGCGGCGAGTACGGCGCCGTGGACGTCAAGACCGCCTCCGGTGATCTCCAGCTGGACAGGTCGAAGGGCACTACTCGGATCAAGACCGCGAGTGGGGACGTCCACATCGGCGACGCGGCTTCGTCCCTCGAGGTCCAGTCGGTTTCCGGCGACTTGCACGCGGGCTCGGTCCGGGGCGACATTCGCGCCCAGCTCGTGTCCGGCGACGTGCATGTTCGCGACGCGGGTGGATCGATCAGCACGAACACGGTCTCGGGCGATCAGCGCTTCGAGGCGGTGCGACGCGGACGCGTCGAGCTGAAGGCGATCTCCGGCGACGTGATGGTCGGCGTTCGCAGCGGCTCTCGTGTCTATGTCGATGCAAACACCGTGAGCGGCGCGACGAGCTCTGAGTTCGAGCTGTCCGATTCGCCCCCGCCCGAGACGCCCGCCGGCGATGCGCCGCTCGTCGAGCTGTTCGTGAAGACGGTCAGCGGGGACGTCCGTCTCGAGCGCGCCCCTGCGGCAGCGGAGTTGACCGAGCAGCAATGAAGCTCTGGCCAGAAGGGGGTCTCTGGCGGCATCCGGATTTTCTGAAGCTCTGGTCTGCCGAGACCGTCAGTCAGTTCGGCACGCAGATCAGCCTGCTGGCGTTGCCGCTCGCTGCGATCGACGTGCTTCACGTGAGCGCGTTCAAGGTCGCCGCACTGACCACGGTCGAGTTTCTTCCGTTCCTGCTCGTGAGCCTGCCGGCCGGGGTGTGGGTCGACCGCCTGCCGCGACGCCCAATCCTGATCGCCGGAGACCTTGCGCGGGCCGCGTTGCTCGCGTCGATTCCGATCGCGTACGCGCTGGATGCGTTGACGATCTGGCAGCTGTACGGCGTCGGCTTCGTCGTCGGGATCGCGACGGTCTTCTTCGACGTCGCCTACCAGTCGTTTCTGCCGTCACTCGTGGAGCGCGGGCAGATCACCGACGGCAACGCCAAGCTCGAGATCAGCCGATCTGCAGCCCAACTGGGAGGGCCCGGTTTCGCCGGACTGCTCGTCGGCTTGCTGCGAGCGCCCATCGCGATCCTCATCGACGCCGTCAGCTTCCTCGGCTCCGCGTTCTTCATCTTCCGGATCGAAAAGACCGAGACCGCTCGGGTCGACCGGGCGCCCCGCCGCAAGATGCGCACCGAGCTGCGCGAAGGGCTCAGCTACGTGCTGCGCCACCCCTACCTGAAGAACATCGCTGCCTGCACGGCGCTGTTCAACTTGTTCGGCAACATGGGTTTTGCCATTCTGCTCGTCTTCGCGCGCCGAGAGCTTCATCTGAGCCCGCAGGCGATCGGCCTCGCCTTCACATTGGGGAACATCGGCCCGCTGCTCGCAGCTTTCTCGGCCAACAGGATCTCCAGGCGGCTCGGCGTTGGCAAGACGATCATCGTCGCTTCAATCCTGGGCGGGCCGATGTTCCTGCTGCTTCCGTTCGCCCCACACGGTAACGCGGCGCTTGCCGTGCTCGTGCCGGCCATCCTCGTCGGTGGGTTCACCAACGTCGTCTACAACATCGCGCAGGTCAGCCTGCGTCAGGCGATCACGCCGGAACGCCTCCAGGGCCGGATGAACTCGGTCATGCGCTTCATCGTCTGGGGGACGATTCCGCTCGGATCGCTGACGGGTGGGGCGCTCGCGTCCTGGGTTGGGCTCAAGGAAACCCTGATCGTGGGCGGCATCGGCTGCTGTCTGGCCTTCCTGCCGGTGCTGTTCTCGCCGGTTCGCTCGGTGCGCGAGATTCCCGGACCGCTCGCGGAAGAGCCGGTGCTCGACGTGCTCCTCGCGGACACAGAGGCGACCTCTGTGCCTCCGCAGCACGTCTGATGCGTCGTCTCTTCGCGATCCGCGACGCCCGAGTCCTGCTCCTCGGCTGGGGTCTGTCGATGCTGGGCGACACCGCGATGTTCCTCGTCCTCGGGATCTGGGCGAAGGACCTCACGCACAGCAACGCGGCGGCGGGGCTCGTCTTCTTCGTCCTCATCCTGCCGTCGCTCTTCGCTCCGTTTGCGGGCCTCGTCGTCGACCGCGTCCGTAAGCGGCCGCTGCTGATCGGCGTGAACTGCGTCATGGCCGCCGCGGTGCTGCTGTTGCTCTTCGTGCACGATCGAGGTGACCTGTGGCTGATCTATGTCGTCGCAGGCCTCTACGGCGCGGCCGGCGCGATCCTCGCCTCCGCGCGGTCGGCCTTTCTCACGGTGATGCTGCCGCGCGACTTGCTTGGCGACGCCAACGCGGTCTTTTCAACGCTGAACCAAGGCCTGCGACTGATCTCGCCGCTGCTGGGCGCCGGCCTCTACGCCGCATTCGGCGGCGGCACGGTCGCGATAGCGGACGCGTTCACCTTCGTCGGCGTTGCGGTGGCCCTCCTGTTCGTGCACACGATCGAAACGCCGCTCGAGCGTGAGGAAGAGCACTTCCTCACCGAACTGGCGGCGGGCGTGAGGCACGTGTTCGCAACCGTGCCCTTGAGGCAGATCATCCTCGCGACTGCCGCGTGCCTGCTTGTCGTCGGGTTCTCCGAGACACTCTTCTTCGCAGTGGTCGAGTTCGGGCTACACCGGCCGCCGTCGTTCCTCGGGGTGCTCGACTCGCTGCAGGGATTGGGAGCGATCATCGGCGGCGTCACCGCCGGACGTGCGCTACGTCGGTTCGGCGACGTGCGCCTCGTCGGCTGGGGCATGGCGCTCTTTGCAGTCGGAAGTGCCAGCTTCGCGTCCTCGAGCCTGCCGGTCGTGTGTGCCGGGATCATCGTCGCCGGCTTCGCAGTCTCGTGGTTCATCGTGGGCTTCTCGACTGCGATCCAGCTACGCACGCCGCAGCGGCTGCAAGGCCGCGTCGCCTCGGCGGCGAACACAATGGTGAGCTCGCCGCAGACGATCGGGATCGCGCTCGGCGCGGTCCTCATCAGCGTGCTCGACTACCGCGTGCTCGTCGCGGTGATGTTCGTCGCCATCTCGGCCTGCGGTGTGTATCTGCTCACGCGCGGGCCGGAACCGATTGCGGCCGAAGAGCCCGCGCTGGCTTAGTGCCCTGGGCCGTGCTCGACGAGGCCCTGCTCGAATGCGTAGCGAGCTGCCTCGGTCCGGTTCGACACTTCGAGCTTGCGGTAGATGTTCGTCAAGTGGAACTTGACGGTCTGCTCGGCCACCCAGAGCTCCTTGGCGATCGCCTCGTTCGACAGACCACGGGCGACGGCACGCACGATCACGAGCTCACGCTCCGTGAGGCCCGCTTGCTTCGCCGCCCGCTCGCCGGGGTCGTCTGAGACGCCGGCGGTGGTGAACACCGTCCCCTCGACCGTCTGTCGCAGTGCGGCCGCGAGGTCGTCGGGATCCACGGTCTTGACGATGTAGGCGTTCGCGCCGCGCTTGAGAGCGGTCTGGATCAGATCCTGCTCCTGCGAGACCGAGAGGATCGCGACCTTCATCTCCGGAAATTCTTTGCGGATCTTCGCCAGGCAGGTCAGGCCGTCCATCTGTGGCATGCGTAGATCGAGCAGCACGAGGTCGGGCTTGAGGCGCCGGACGAGCGGCAGCACCTGGGCACCGTTCGAGGCCTCGCCCACGACCTCGAAGCCGCCGGCCTTCGCCAGGGCCTGCTTCGTCCCTTCGACCATCAACCGGTGGTCGTCTGCAATCAAGACCCGCACGATCCGCCGCTCCTTTCAGCTGTCTGCGGTCCGCTCACCGCTTGCTCACAAACGGTATAGCAGCCGCCCGAGCTCGCTCACTCTGCTGGGGGATTGCAGGAAGAAAGCTTTCGCGCAAGAATTCCAGGTTCTTGGGGTCTACTTAATGGTGCGGCCACCATTTCCACCCGGGGTACTGAGTCTGCGGCTGTGTCCCAGGCGGGGCTCTGCATGACCTCCGCCGGTTCCGACCTCGCCACGAATCTCGCGGCCGAAGAGGAGATCATCGACTCGCGACCGGCGACACGCGTTCTCGTTGCAGGGCACGACTCGGCGACGATCAACGGCATCAGGATGGCCCTTGAGGAGGAGGGGATCGTCCTCTGTGGGCGCGTCGCCAGCGCCGCAGAGCTGATCGAGGCAGTCGGCCGCCTCGAGCCAGACGTGTGTCTAGTCGACATCGACATTCCGGGTGGCGGCCTCGTCGCGGCGGCCGAGATGCGTGCCTGGCGATCGAACGTCGCGGTCGTCATGCTCGCCTCCGACCTCAACGAAGAGGACTTTCTCAAGGCGATGGCAGTGGGCGCAGTCGGCTACCTGCCGAAGAGCATCTCGGCGAAACGCCTCCCCGCGGTCGTGCGCGCGGTACTCCTCGGCGAGCCGGCGATCCCGCGCCCGTTGGTGGCCGTGCTGATGAATCGACTCCGTGGCGGCGGCGCCAAGAGACATCTGGTCGTCCGGGACGGGCGAGGCGTCGATCTGACGAGCCGCGAGTGGGAGGTCCTCGATTGCATGCGCGAAGGGCTCTCGACCCGTGAGATCGCCACAAAGCTCCTGATCGCGGACGTCACCGTCCGACGACACATCGGTGCCGTGCTGAAGAAGCTGCACGTGCACAGCCGCCGCGAGGCGCTCGAGCTCCTGCGCAGCGCCTGACCGCGCGGGCGGCGCGACTAGCCCATCCGCTAGGTCACGGGCTCCGCTGCCGGAGGGACGATTCGGCATGTGAGGCTGCGGCCCCGTTCGGTCACGCTGCTCGCGGCCCTGGTCGCGGGTGGTCTCACGGACCTCGTCATCATCGTGCCGCGCGTTCACTATGCGTATCGGAGCGTCCCGCTGCACGCGATGCTCGAGACGACGGCGACGATCATCGCCCTCCTCACAACCATCCTGCTGTGGGGACGCCTCCGACAACGACAGCGGCTCGACGACCTGCTCCTCTTCCTGGCGGTGGCGCTGCTGACGACCACGAACCTCCTCTTCGCCGCGGTTCCTGCAGCCATCTGGACGCTTCCCCATCCGTTTTCGATCTGGACGACCGTCTGTGGAAGCGCAGCTGCCGCGGGGCTGCTTGCTGCGGCGGCGCTTGCTCCGCCGATGAAATTGCGCGACTACGAGAAGGCGGCGCGAACGGCGATCATTCTGATGTCGATCGGGCTCGTCGTGATGGGAACCATCGTAGGTCTGTTCGTCGACCGGTTGCCAGTCGGGCTCGATCCGGCGCGGAATCCGACTGCGGTGGGAATGTTCGCGGGCAACAACCTCATCGTCGCCTCGCAGATACTCATCGCCGCTCTCTTTTTCGTCGCCGCGTTCGGTTTCACCTCACGCGCCGATCATTCCGGCGACGAGCTTCTGCTGTGGCTCGGGGCGAGCGCGATGTTCGGAGCCTTCGCCCGCGTGAACT
>WNGJ01016105.1_pt1 | contig 14986 bp, 14 predicted proteins | sample 5400611 | NCBI WGS metagenome assembly WNGJ01 (sample SAMN13153375, study PRJNA577476) | soil metagenome | isolation source: 40 cm soil or saprolite under Garry oak tree replicate 1 | place: USA:California | collected 2016-06-15
AACGTCGATCCGCTATCTGACGTCGTCGTCACCGGCGTCGTGTAGCTCGCCGCCGTCGCTCCCGCGATGTTCACGCCGTTCTTCTGCCACTGGTAGCTCAGCGGTGCGGTCCCTGCCGCCACCACCGTGAACGTCGCCGTCTGCCCCGCCGTCACTGTCTGATTCGCCGGCGGTGTCGTGATCGTTGGCGCTACCGCCACGGCATTATCTATGAAGTTCACGCCCGCAACGTCGGTCGAGCTCACTGTCACATTCTGGCTCACCGGAGCAAAGGTGTAACCCACGTTGCTCGGGGTTATGGTGTAAGATCCGTTCGTCAATCCAGTAAACGTGTACGCTCCCGCGCTATTAGCGATGGTCGAGGCACTTGCCGCTCCGGTCAGCGTCATTGTGGCCCCGCTTCCTCCTGCGGTAGGACTGATCGTCCCGGAAATACTAAAGGTCTGCGATGCCCCTGCGAAGTTTACGCCTGAAACGTTCGCTCCGTTTACCGTGGTACTTTGGCTGCCGGGCGTGAAAGCATAGCCGGTGTGCTTCGGTGTAACCAGATACGACCCATTCGGCAGTCCGGTAAAGTTGTAATTGCCCGAGTTGTCCGCCGTGGTCGTGGCACTCGCCGCTCCACTCAGCGCCATTATCGCTCCATTGCCAGCCGCTGTCGGGACGATCGTGCCGGACATGCTGAAACCTGCTGTGGTGAACTTGTTGCCGCCGTGCCCGTGGTTACCCTTGGAGTCGGTTGAATTGACTTGGTAATAGTAGGTCGTGCCAGCAGCCAGACCGGAAAGTGTCATCTGGTGGCTCGTAACCATTCCCGGGTCTACTGGCGTACTAGTTCCGTAGGCACTGGTGGTTCCGTAATCGACCGAGGAGTCGGCAGGGACGTTTGTTGTCCAAACGACCTGAGAGCTGGAGGTTGTGAGCGGCCCGTTTTGTACGTTCGTGATGACCAGCGTGGACGGTGGCGGATTGCCTGTGCTGCTGGCGCCGCTAACCAATCCAGTGCAGCCGCTCAAGAACGCTGCGGAAAGAATCAAAATCACAGCACCTAGCGGACACACCCATCCTCTTGCGCTCGTTTTCACTCTTTTCGTTTCCTCTGGGCTTGGGTCAGCTCGTTAGCTGGGGCGGGGGGTTGGGAGACCCGCGGAAATGGCTGCACTGCTTCGCCCGAACTTCGCACGAAGGATACAGAAGAAGTCTTACCATTACTACTGGTACGCGGAACAGTTTTAGTCCAGGGGTGAAGGAAAGTGGGCGCGACGCCCACACTGGCCTACGGCCAGGGACTAATTGGCCGGTAGGACCAGTAAAGATCGGAGTCCAATACGCAGATTCTCCAGGGTCAATCGTTCGGCTGACTCTTTTCGACGACTCACTACTCGCACGACCAGATGGTTGACAGTGTACCGCCCTTCGAGACCGACGAACGAAGCTCGAAGCAACACGCGATGAATACCCTGAAAACTCCCTGGAGAGTGCACCGAACTTCACCTGGAATATGTTGGTTGAATCCCGGAGGAATCGAGAGGCGGCCAAATCTAGAACAAAGAACTCACTTTTTAGTAGGCGTCTCGATCTCTGTTCAATCGATGGATAATCACGGAATGAGCCCATGCGGCGTACATTCTAGCAACCGCGGAATAAGCCCCCGAAGTCACTAGCTTCGTGCATGCCGAAGATCTTGAAGGCAGATCGAGGTAGACGCTAATGAAATCTGCTAAGGCCCCCACTATTACGCTTCCGGTCGGAGCCGTGAAGCTTAGCCCGTTTATGCCGGCACTCTGCGGCCCCAAGGTCACACCCGTCCCCACCGAGTATTCGTATACTGTGTAACCAGACGCGTTGATTGCCGCTTGTGCACTGGCACTTTGAAAACTGGAGAAGTTGTAACTATTGAGGCTCTGACCGAGTAGGGTACCGAGGTCGCCACTCGTGAACGACACAGTCTGCAGGAGTGTTCCACCTGTTAACGTGGGAGCTGTTCCCCCCGTGGGTACCAAAATCGCTATGAATGCATTTCCGACGATGGTTTGGTTAGCAACATCGACAAAACTGAAGGATACAGTACCAGCATTCGACATCTGGGTGACGCTCCCAGAAGTGCACGTACCGCATTGCAGCTGAATGCTGTCGGCCATCGTTGGGGAGGCGCACCAAGCTGCAAGAAGAGTTGCTACGGCGGCCATTAAAACTAGTCTGATCTTCATATCTTCAATTCTCCCGAGACCCCATCTCTCTCAGCCGCAAATATGCACACGTTAAATCGGTTAGCTACAGGCATTTGCGGTGCCAACCTACTCCTCATCCTTAATCCCCGGAGTAATATAAGCTATTTATTTGCAATTACTTACGAACGTGAATTTACTCGCCCTGGCAGTCTCCAAATAGCTGCACAATTTTTTTCCCTTAATGTGCTACCAAGTGGCAATTACGATTGGTGAGATCCGATCAGTCTTCGGCCAGTCTCAAATCGCCGGCGCCTGACAGAATCTGTTGGTTTGGTAGTGTCGCATAATGAGCATGTAGCGCGCTGCTAACGCTTCTGTTCTTTCGAACCCAACAGAGATTCCTGCACAGATCTCGCTACTCCGCGGATGATCGGGAAGGGTCGGCCGCGTTTTGTCGCCTCGGTGTCAAATTGTCCACGCGCCGAACAAGCAAGCCTGCATCGCGAATCTTATAGATTAGCGCACGATAGCTAATCTTCAGGGCCCGGGCAGCCTTTCGCCGATTCCACTGATTTGACTGCAGCGCTTCGAAGATAAAGCTCCTCTCTTTCTCCCGGACGGCTTCCCTAGCTAGCTGCCTCAGGGGAACGATTCCTATATCGCGGGACCTTTCCCGAGCCTGATCAAGCTGCTCGGCTACAGGCCCTTGAACCATTTTGGCATCCGCACCTATCAACACGTAGCGCGCAATGCCGTTCGAAAGCTCGCGAATATTCCCGGGCCAATCGAGTTTCTGTAGGTAATTCAACATCGCTGCACTTAGGGGTTCGGATTGCTTATTGAATTTCTCCTGGAACTGCGCCCGAAAATACTCGGCCATCAAGGGTATGTCTTCGCCACGCTCGTTCAAGCGCGGTAACTGCAAGCGGACGACATTGATACGGTAATACAGGTCCGCGCGGAATCTTTGCAAGTCGATTTCATCTTGCAAATTCTTGCTTGTCGCGCAGATGAGTCGCGCTTGGACAACTCTTTCAGACTCGCCTCCAATGCGCGAAAATCGTCCGTCCTGCAGAAATTGCAGCAACTTGCTTTGCAAACCTAAGCCAAGGTCCGCAATCTCATCCAAGAACAGAGTCCCATTGTGCGCAAGTTCAACCCTCCCCGGCTTGGATGCGTGAGCCCCTGTAAACGCCCCTTTTTCGAAGCCAAATAACTCGCTTTCGAGGAGTGATCCGGGGATTGCGGCACAATTAACCTTTACGAACTGGCCGTTGCTCCAAGGAGAGCGAGCGTGAATCCATCTCGCCAGGACTTCCTTCCCTGTCCCGCCATTCCCGTTCAGCAACACGGGGACGTCAGTAGCACAGATCCTCGTTGCCAATCGCCGCACCTGCTGCATTGCGAAGGAGCGCCCAAAAATGACGTCTTCCGGCGGCAGCAAATCGACCGGTTCGGTGCCTTTGTTCTTCCGTTTCTTTTCCCCGGGCATGTTCGTCCAAGATCCTGCCAGTGGGAACATTGCACAACTCAGGCCATCGGGAGTCGCAAGACCCCCATACCGCAGTCGCAAAGGCATATGGATAAGTTATTTATTTATAATACTTGTCCCACGGTAAGAAAACGAACTTCTCTTTTGGATATTGAGGCATTTCGCCTTAAGGCTAAGGAATGCTCCCGCAGAATCAATTCTGAAGATCGGTCATTCCTACCTGGGCGGAAATATGAACGCTTCCAGCAAGTCTGCTCTGGCCTTCTCGTCCGACGCCACCACTCGCAGGATGTCACTGACAGAGAGCATGCCTCGGAATCCCTGGTGCTCATCCAATACAATCAGATGGAAGATGGTGTTTTGTTCCATCAACTTCAGGCACTCCTCCATTGTCATTTCTGGAGTAACCGTCACTAGTTCGCGCGTCATGATATCCGAGGCCTTCATCCAGGCAGGACACTTGTTTTCCGCGGCAACCTTATCGGAAACATCGCTGTGCGAAATGACTCCTGTAAGTTTGCCGCTCGCGTTCATCACTCCGACCGACCGCACCTGCTTCTCGCGCAGATACTGCGCGGCCTGATGCACACTCGTATCCTCGGTGATGGAAAACACTTCCTTACGGGAGCCGATGAGATCTGAAACCTTCATGGGACCCTCCGAGCGAGATTCTAGCCGGATAGTAGGCCTAACTTAGTATTCCTTGCAAGATGAATTCCAAAACATTCTGGGCATGGACAGACGAGGGTGAAAAAGAACTGATTCTTGCCAACCGCCAGTTGAATAGGGGACCTAGGCCGGTCCAAGTGACATGAATCAAGCCCGAGCGGCTTCTCGGCGAATAATATCGTACCGCTCGATGACCGCGCCAACGCCCATGCGTGCGCTGCCGTCTTCTATTCGTCGTTCCACCCGTATCACTCTGCCAAGAGCGCGCACAAAAACCTCTGAACCACGAGTTACCTCGGAGGGAAGCGTCAGCGTCATGTCCAGTTGTGAGCCGGATTCCATTCTCTGATCCACCACAAAATAAAGGCCGCGGGTCGAGATGTCGCGCGTCTTGCCCTGCTGCGGATCCAGAGCCCGATGCGCGGGCCCTCGAATGATGATTGGTAAGGATAAATCGTAGCGTCGAGTTGTACGCCGTTCCGTCATTTCCCCCGTCCTTCCTGCCACGCGAGCATAGCTTGGCTTTCTCGCGCTCCCCTCGAATAGTCTTGTTGCTAGAGCTGCGCCGGGAAGGCTGGTCGTGTTAATCGCGGCGCGTTCCTACTGCCGAAGTAGCTTCCTCTACTGCTGTTGGGGAAGCCGGTTTCCTCGCTCGTGGCGTATCCAGATTGAATTGCCGCATTTTGTAAAGCAGCGCCTTGTAGCTGATCCCCAGCATTTTTGCGGCGTCCTTCCGGCACCAGCGCGTCTTTTCCAGCGCGTCGGCGATCGCCTCCATCTCGGCCTCGTCCTTTAAGCCGCGCACCAGGGCCTTCAGCCCCTGCTCCTTGGGTGGCCTGGGCTCCTCCCGGGGCGAAGTGCGTTGGCGCGTGGCGGACATCTCCACCAACTCGCGCAGGCTGCCTTCATCATCTTCCAAGATCACATATCGCTTTACGAAATTCTCCAATTCACGCAGATTTCCCGGCCAGGGATAGTTCACTGCTGCGTCCAGAAGGTACTTAGAAGGTCCCGGCGGCGTCTTACCAAATTTCTCGCTGTACTTCGTAAGGAAATGGTGGAACAGCAGCGGAATCTCAGCCGTCCGCTCACGAAGTGGCGGCACATTGATAGACAAAACATTCAGCCGGTAATAGAGATCTTCGCGAAACTTCCCCGTCTTCATCGCTTCGTGAACATCAACGTTCGTCGCCGCCAGCACGCGCACGTCGGTCTCCACCAGGTGCCGTCCGCCCAGCCGCGAATACTGGTGATCCTGTAGCACGTGCAGCAGTTTTGCTTGCAGGTGCGTGCTCATTTCGGCTATTTCATCAAGAAAAATCGTACCCTTGTTGGCCATTTCAAATTTGCCCGGCTTGCTGCGCACTGCTCCGGTGAATGCGCCCTGCTCAAACCCGAACAACTCCGATTCAAGAAGTTCGCCCGGCAGCGCCGCGCAATTTACTTTTACAAATGGCTGGTTTCGCCGCTTCGAGCGTAGGTGAATCATTCGCGAAACAACTTCCTTGCCTACGCCACTTTCGCCACAGATAAAAACAGGCACATCCACAGGCGCGATCTGCAGGATCTGCTGGCGGATTCGGACCATCTGCGGACTGGCGGCCAGAAAGCTCAAATCCTCTGTGACTTGGTCGCAGTAATCGCGCAGCGCCTGATTCTCTGTGGCCAGTTGTTTCTTTTGGCGTGACTTCAGCATCGCCGCGTCCAATTCCGTCTTCTCGAAGGGCTTGGTCAAATAATCATGCGCCCCGATCCGGATGGCTTCGACAACCGTGCCGACCTCGTTCGAGCACGACAGCATGATCACGTTCAGGCTGCGGTCCACCTGCATCAATTCTTTCAACGTTTCAATGCCGTTCATTTCCGGCATCAATACATCCAGAATGATGAAGTCGGGCCGCTCTCCCTTGTTCACTCTCGCGAGCGCATCTTTCCCCGAGCTCACGGCTTCCACATCGAATCCATCAACTTCCAGAAGCGTCTGCAAATATTTTCTAATGCTCGGTTCATCATCCACCACAAGGATTTTCTCTTTCACGGCCATCGAGTTTTCCCTTTCAAGCAACAAACTTCGCGTGTCAGCCTTGATCCATCGGCAATAAAAACGTAAATCTGCTCCCCGTACGTGACTCGCTCTCCACCCATATTTTCCCGCGATGCGCTTGGATGAGCCGCTTCGCGATAGCCAGCCCCAATCCCATTCCAGAAGTGTTCCTATCCACGCGAACGAAATCCTCAAAAATCTCCTGGTGGTGTTCTGCCGCAATGCCGGGCCCAGAATCCGTCACGCTTACTTCCACGCTGTTCGGCCGCGGCAACCTGAACCTGCGCCGCTCTTCCACGGGAGCCAGCACCGCCACACGTCGTTCCCAGAAGTGCGGCGCCGCTCGCAGCGTGACGCTCCCCCCGCTCGGCGTGTGTTTCAATGCGTTGTCGAGCAGATTCGCCACCGCCTGCTGCACTTTTTGATAATCGAACCGGAACGTCGGAATTGACGGGTCAAAGCTTGCATCCAGCTTGACGCCCTTGCGTTGAAATGCCTCCGACCAGCGTTTGGAAAGCTCATCGAGGCAATCTCGCAAATCGTTCTCTCGGAGCTGCAGCACCAGTTTCCCGCTCTCCAGCGCTGAATAGTTCAGGAACATGGACACCAGACGCACCAGGCGTTCGCAACTATCCTTCGACTCTTCCAGAATGTCCCGCTGCTTGTCCGTCAAGCGCCCGAGCGAACCGGCCAGAAGGAGATCGTAATAACCCTTGATCACCGCGAGCGGCGTTTTCAATTCGTGGGCCGCCGACGCCAGAAACACCGTCTTCTGCCGATTCACTTCCTGCAATTTCAGGTAAGCGGCCAGCAGATTCCGATAAGTGATTTCGCGTTCCTGCAGAAGCTCTTGCACTGTGAGTTGCGTCGCAGAGTCCGCCCCCGGCTGCGTGTCTGGTTCGCTCTTAATTTCCACCACCAGCCAGTCCGGCCCGGGCATCCACTGCACCCGCACGGTGGATTTCGCTCTCCCGAATTGCATCTTATGCTCTAACTTGTGTTCTCCCTTTTCCAACTCGTCGAAGATTTTCCGGGCGTCCACCTTCAGGAGGTCTTTAAACAGATTTAAACCTGGAGTTGTCGCGTATCCGTGAGATTCAACGAATTGCTCTGCGCGCGTATTGATAAGCAGCAAATTGCCGCTTCGCTCGGCTACGATCAGTGGTTTTTCTATCGTGTCAAACAGTCCACGAACGAAGCCAAGAGGAAGAAGCGCCCGGCTCCCCTCTCCTGTCATCGGCGGTACAGCAACCCGCCCAGCCATCAATCCAGCTCGCTCATAGGGTAAGTGGTAAAAGTTTTCCCTATTGGCATCCTCACAGAGGGCCGACGAAGAGTCAATGGTAAAAGCGTTCCATTTGCACATTTGAGGAAAGGAAGTGGGTTTCTCAGGCACGACTCAAGCGTCAACAAATTGTTACCACCAATGTACGCTCACAATCACCTCATAATAAATAGCTTGCTGCAACTCTTGACTCTCTCCTCTGGCATCCCAGGTGCCTATGTCCGTACTAGGTCGTCCGTACCAGGGTGCAGGCATCACTTGAAGACCGACATTCTCAAGAAGGGGCATCTCGTGGAATCCTCGTCAACCCGACGCTCACCACGCATTCGTCTCCAGGTGCCCGTCTTCGTGAGAGGAACAGATGCGTCCGGCGCTGAATTCATCGAGCTCACTAAGACTCTCAACATTAGCGCCACTGGCGCTTGTATCGCCTCTGCTCACATTCTGAGGCCCGATCAAACAGTTCATTTAACGATCCCCGCTCCGTCTCCAGCGTCTTCGAGCCTGGTTCCCAGCGAGACTCCACCTATAGTAGCCAAGGTCTTACGCCAGGAATCGGCGGGGGAGATGCGCCTCTTTGGCTTGGAATTCCTTCGACCTCTTGAGTAAATCCAGATAGTCCCTTACCTCATTCCCATCCTCATGGGTAGTTTTGTTACATGACTCGCGTCGCCCTTATCGTGCACTTTCTCGTGCTTTATACCTTGTTTTTGTAATAGGATACGCCCGCAATTTCGGAGGTTCGGTTTCCCAAGTGGACCGGCCTAGGTCCAGTACGAATGGACTCTTGCTTGCTCCATTTAGATAGCGGAAGCTATAATCGCTTTCCCCAAACCCCGCGGGGTAGGCAGAGGTTAGGTTTATACCCGATATGCCCAGCCCCGGCGTCCCTGCGCCCCCGCGCTTGCCGATTGAGGATTCCTATTTCGAGCTGTTAGCAGACACGCTCGAGGGCCTCGACCTGCCTGTGCGCGGCCAGTTTCTTCAGCGATATTTCCGCGCGATCGCCCACGTGGATCTGCGCGAATCCCAAAGTGTGCAAATTTGGGACGAAATGCTCTCGCGCCGCCGTGAGCTCACCGGTCTCCTCGGTCGCCAAGTTTCACTGAAAACCGCCCTTACAGATGTACTATCGTCCGCAGGTTTTCTTCGCGTTCCCATCCTGATTGAGTATGACGATCTGAAAAGACTCGAACTCAATGCCGTAACCGATCCCCTAACGGGGCTCTACAACCGCCGGCTCTTCGCTGAAACATTTGAGAAAGAATTGAATCGTGCGCGACGTTATAGCCAGCCTTTGGGTTTGGTTACTCTCGACCTGCATCGCTTCAAGGAAGTAAACGACAAGCACGGCCATCCGCGCGGCGATGACGTGTTACGCGCTGCTGCGGCTACTTTGAAGAAGGCCCTTCGTACTTCCGACTCGGCTTTCCGCATCGGCGGCGACGAGTTCGCTTTATTGCTTCCACAAACGGATTCTGCGCAGGCGCTCGCGTTGTGCCGTCGCATCGAGACAGTATTTTCCGAAATGCTGCAGCCTCTGCAGCTTGCGGTTACCGTGGCCATGGACCATGGCATCGCGATTTTTCCTCAAGATGCGGAACAGGCTGACCAGTTGATTCGTATCGCTGATGAGCGTCTCTACCGTCTAAAACACGCGAATCACACCAAGACCGCCAACGGCTCCGCGCGGACCGAGGCTCCGCCTCCTGCTGAGTTGCCCGCATCGCCCACGCCGGAGCGTGCTGCTCCAGTAACGCAGCCCATTTCAATCGAAACCACGCGCGTAAGTGAAAAAGCAGAATCGACCATTGCGGAAGCTTCCCCGGCACCTTCCGCCGCGCCTTCCGCGGATCTCGTCCCAACCCCTGCGCGCGTCTTTGCCGTCCAGCGCAAGGCCGAGCGTGTATCGATGACCGGTACCAATGCCTACGCTGTTCTTGGCGAACCAGGTGCCCGGCGCGCCCGCGTCCTTGATCTCGGATTTGGCGGCGTCGCAATGGAACTCGATTCCTCTGAAGATCTTCCTGAGAATCTTCTTGCGGTCTTGCACGTGCCTATTCTCCCGCCGGTGCGCGTGAATCTGAAGCCGGTCTGGAAACAACAGACCAGTGAAGGCATTTTCCGCGTCGGATGCTCGTTCGTTTCCTGAGCCTCTCCTTAGATTCCACCGATTGCTTCGCTACGTCTGCAACAATTCAGATTTCATCGGCTTCATCCTTCTCCCCTGCTACAATTCGCCGCATCGCTCCACTCGGAAAGGACTCCCATGCCCGAACCCAAGGCCAGCCGCCCTCATTGGCCCGATGCCCTGCAAAATTCCTCGAATGACTTGAGCGGACTAAAACCCTGGTCCTGGGCCCTCGAGCGTCTCGAAAAATCACACAACTATTGGATTGCCACCTCGCGCCCCGATGGCCGTCCTCATCTGATGGTCGTTTGGGGCATCTGGTGGCAGGACGCTTTTTGGTTTAGCACCGGCCCGCGCACCCGCAAAGCAAAAAACATCGCCGCCGATCGGCATGTTGTCATCGGCACGGAAAAGGCGGAGGAAGCCGTCATCCTCGAAGGCACTGCCGAAGAAATCAAGGACCGCGCCGTCTGGAAGCAACTCGCTCAAATCTATAACGCGAAATACGGTGGCGACGTCGAACCGATTCTCATGGCTTCCGAAGGATGCGTCTTTCGCGTCACCCCACAGAGCGCTTTCGGCCAGGACGAGCACGCCGAAAATTTCGCGGACGCCGCCACCCGCTGGCAATTCTGAGCCGCGATGTTTCGTTTCATGGATTCGAGCTGGCTGTTGATGAGGCTAGAATTCTCATTCTGAGGGCGTCCGAGAAGGATGCCCGAAGAATCTCAACGTCAGCTGTTTAATGGCTGACACTTGGACATTGCTTCAAGCTCTAGGGTTTCGGCGCCGCATTCCACATCTCCTGTTTGACCCTCCACTCGCCGGTCGCCTCGTGATGCAGCACAAGCGCCATCTTGCCGTAGCTTTCAATTGGTCGTTTACCCTCAGGTGGTTGCACCACCTGATGCTCCGTCGCACTCCGAAGCCCAGTCGCCGCAAACGCGAATGTCGTGAAATTCCATTTCCTGTTTCACTACTTTGTAATTGGGCATCTTTCTGACAATATCTTCGACTCACGCGGAAATTTTCTTCCGCCCAATCATCGCTGGGTTCCCCGGCATCAAATCAACACCATCCTCCGCCCACAGTGCCAATATCCCCGGCGTATCCATCTTCAAATGCAGCTCCACGCACCGTTTGTTGAAGGCCTCGATCTCCTTTTGTCCTGCATCCTCCGCCGTTCGAGCTTTCATTCGTGCTGCCGTCATCAGCAAAGCACACGCCAAAATGTATCTTCCTAGCGAAGTCCATGCAACCCTCCAGCGATCTTCAGATCAAACCCGCCTAATCTATCCAAACATGCATATACCTGAAAGTCGGAACTGCAGTTCACCACTCTGTATCCGCAATCTCAATCTCCTGCCCCACTTGGTGGAATTTGACACTTCGCGTATGATTAAGAATTGCTTCGCGACCAAGCGACGCGGCTGTAGTCCCCCGACCCTGTCGGGGTGCCGTGCAGACCGGACGCGACAGAATGGAGCTTCATGAAGCCCGGTATTCATCCCGACTATCATCCCGTCACGGTGCACTGCGCCTGCGGCCACACGTTTCAGACTCGCTCAACCGTCAAGGGCGACATGCTGCGCGTGGAAATCTGCTCGAACTGCCATCCCTTCTTCACGGGCAAGCAGAAGTTGGTTGACACCGCCGGCCGCGTCGAGCGCTTCACCAAGAAGTACGCCGACGCCGCAGCCAAGTCCACCGCCGCCAAAAAGTAGTTTTTGGAATGCGGCAGCTTGCGGCCGCTTTTCCGTCTTCCACATCCGCTCCCATCAACTGCTTCTAGCAATCTCAGGAGGGACAGCCAGTTATGGCCGCCCCTCCTTTCTTTTTCCTGTGCATCCACGTTACAGAATTCCTAGCCTGCCCTCCGCGCTCCTCAGCGTCTCTGCGTGACCTTTTGTTTTTCCTTTTAACTCTCGACTTTCAACTTTCCCTGCGTTATCTTTTTTCTTTCAACTTTTAACTTTCGACTTTCAACTTCCCTCTCTCCCCCGCCCGTGTACAATAAAGTTCAATCGTGGCTACCCAATCCCGCATGTTTGATGGTGCGCGCTCTGGCGAACTCGTCGAATCCGGCCCCCCGCGCGTAACCCTCCGCAACGCTTTCGCTCACCCTTTCGATTCCGCCATCGCCGCCGCCCGCACTTGCTACGCGCCGCGCCTGATCGGTGCAGAAGAAATCACCGACAAACAGCGCCTCAATATAGGCGCCGCCACTTTCTACAGCGGCCATCACACCGTCTATCAGCACGCCCATTTCGAATTCGGCCTCGAAAACGTCAGCCGCCAATTCGTCTGGTCCTTTCTCCACGCGCATCCCTTTTACAATTCCGAGCAGCAAAGCCAGCGCTACGTCCGTCTGGACCGTGCGCAAGCCTACGTTCCTCCTACGTCGCTCTTCTTCGACGAAAAAAGCAAAGGACTCTACGAAGCCGCTGTCGCCCGCGCATGGAATTACTACCGCGAACTTTCTTCTCTTCTGATTGCCGACGCTCGCGCAATACTCAACGACATCTGGCACATCGGGCCGATGTCCCATCCCAAGCGTCTCCAGAAAATCGAGCGTTCCGCTGAAAAGCGCGCCATCGAAATTGCTCGCTACGTCCTGCCCGTCGCCGCTTTCACCACCATGGTACACACCCTCTCCGGCATCGTTCTCCACCGCCTGTGGCGCATGAGCGTAGCCTCGGACACTCCAAGCGAAGCCCGCGCCGTCATTGGCGAAATGGTCGCTCACGTCAAGGAAATCGACGCGCAATTTTTCGATCGTTTCGGAACCGAACCGCTCGAAGAACTCCCCGAATGGAAAAACGCGATGGCGCGGCCGTCCGCCGGTGAACCCTTTGCCCGCGAATTCGACGCCAAACTCAACGGCAAAACTTCCCGCCTCGTCGACTACTCCCCCAACGCCGTCCGCGTGATGGCCGAATCCTATCGCGCCGTTACTGGCCTAACCGAATCCCAATGCAACGATCTCGAGGCCATCGACCGTTTGCTCAATCCCGCACGCAATCTCTACCGCCTTGAAACTCTAAACGTCGGCGTCCACGCACCGATGATGCGCGCCCTGCAGCACGCCAATTATACTTTTGCCAAAAAGATCAGCCACACCGCCGACAGCCAGGACCAGCGCCATCGCATGGTTCCCGGCTCACGCCCCCTTCTCACGCTCGCCGACACCCGCGAGCCTGACTACATCACGCCCATGCTCCTCCACAACAATCCTCGCGCCAAGGAAGTCTATGACCGCGCCATGCACGACGCCTGGTCCGCAAAAAACCAACTCCTCGATCGCGGCGTCCCTCCTGAAATCGCTCTCTATCTACTCCCCAACGCCAAATCCATCCGCCTCTACGAATCCGGCTCGCTCCTCCATCTCATCCACAAATGGACCATGCGCACCTGCTTCAACGCCCAGGAGGAAATCTACCAATCCTCCATGGACGAACTCGCCCAGCTTCGCGAAGTCCATCCCGAACTCACGCGCCACATCGGTCCGCCCTGCCATATCCGCGCCGGCATCACCACGCCCATCTGCACCGAGGGCTCCCATTTCTGCGGCATCAAAGTCTGGCTCGACTTCCCCAACATCACCCGCCGCATCTGAAACGCCGCTGCCCATTTAGGCATCCTATTCCATAGCTGGAGGCCAATCATGTTTCGAAGTTCCGCCCGCCCCATCGCCGCAGTCCTCCTCGGCCTTATAGTCTCAGCGCCTCCTTCCTTCGCTTTCGACACGCCTCTCTCCGACCAAGCCGTCCGCGAAGCCTATTTCCTCGGCCAGCGTCATGACGAAACCATGGCCGCTTTCCTCAACAAATATTCAAAGTATTTGGAGGCGCCGAAAACCGGCCCGCACATCGCCTCCGTCACTTTCTTCACTCCCTTCGCTCTTCTCGTCCAGCAATCGAGCCAGCACACCTCCGGTTACAGCGCCCAGCAAGCGGCTCTCGATCATCGCGATCAATCCGAATTCGTAAGAATCATCGTGCAGATCCAGCTCACCGATTCCTATGGCGCTTACATCATTCGCCCCACGCGTTCCCGTTCCGGTTCGTCCGCCGGCTTCGTCCCCCGTCCTTATGACTTCTGGAAAGACTTTGACGTTCAGGTTTCCGGCAAAGACCAAAACCTCCGGCCGTTCTCTTCTTCCGGTCAACCTAACGTTCTTTGTTCCTATGAAGGTGGTTGCGAACTCACCGGCGCCACTCTCCAGTTCGATTTCAACGCCGAAGACTTTGCCTCCGGCTCCGCGGTCATTGACGTGATCCTCCCGGAGGGCGACCCCCTTTCGGTCGATTTCGATCTCGGCCACCTCCGCTGACCCGTTCTCGACTGCGCCCTTTCACTGCCCTAATAGGCAAAAACATCATTATTGTGCTGTAGCTGCCACGCGCATCAGCGTTATACTTCCCTCTAGGAAAGCCTTAATGCGTCACCTCGTTCGTCTATTTACTTGCCTGCTCACGGTTTTCTGCGTGTCTCTGCCCGCCTCTTCCTTTGATACTCCGCTGTCCGACGAAGCGGTCCGCGAAGCCTATTTCCTCGGCCAGCGCCACGATGAAAAGCTTTCTTTCTTCTTTGAAACTTACCGGCGATATGTTCCCGCCCCGAAGTCCGGCCCGCATGTTTTCATGGCTGAATTGCTAACGCCCTTCGCGCAAATGGTGGGAGCCTCTCTCAAGCACAGCACCGGCTACAGCGCCCAGCAGGCCCAACTGGACTACCGCAACCATGGCGATTATGTGCACGTGGGAATCCACGTTGCCTACACCAGCACTTATGGGCCCGGCTTCCCTTACTCCCCGAATAAAGTTCCAGGGCCAACCGGCACGTGGAAGGATTTTCAGGTCCGCCTTTCGCAGCAGAAAAACACCATTGAGCCGCGCAGCGTTTCCTACGAAGGAACTCGCATCGGCACAGGTGGAAAGGGCGGCGGTTCCCGCCCCACTGGCTTCATCATCTGGCTGGTTTACGATGTCTGCCAGTTCACCGCGGATGACGCCTCCGTCGAAGTGGACACTCCCGATGGTCAGCACGTTACCGCCACCTTCGATCTCACCCGACTCCGTTAAACACTCCCCTTCCTCTCGCAATCACCACCCAGCCGGACAAAATTTCCAGCAAGTTTGGCAGTGGGTCAGTTTGAATTTTCCTAATCGTGACAATACGGTCAAAATTCAAG
>WNGJ01016999.1_pt1 | contig 14985 bp, 17 predicted proteins | sample 5400611 | NCBI WGS metagenome assembly WNGJ01 (sample SAMN13153375, study PRJNA577476) | soil metagenome | isolation source: 40 cm soil or saprolite under Garry oak tree replicate 1 | place: USA:California | collected 2016-06-15
CTTTGGGAGACCGCGTACTCGTTTTTTCTCCTCGACCGGGGCGTATCGTGCGTGAGTTCCGTATCAATTTACCCCGCCCACGCTCGTTGGAGAACCACATGCTCGTGGACCAGGCGGCGGAGATTATGTCTGTACTGAAGCAAGCAATGAGTGAGGAGCAGCAGGAGCACGCCGATGGAGAAAGCAACTAAAGTGCAGCTTGCAGGTAGTTCAGCCGCTGGTAAATGGCTGCGGCGCATCGTATTCTACTTACTTATATTGGCAGTATGGCAAGTAGTTGCCTTGAGCGGTATCTGGCCTTCCTATGCGCTCCCCGGTCCACTTGCTGTGCTGAAGACATTGATTTACGGCTTCCAAAATGGTCAGTTCCTCCAGGCGGCACTGGTGAGCCTGCAGCGGCTGGCGATTGGCTACAGCATTTCACTTATCATTGGCGTTGTGCTCGGAGTGCTCATAGGGCGTGTGCGCATCCTGGAAGAGACGCTTGGCTCACTGATCCTGGGCCTACAAGCATTGCCCAGTGTCTGCTGGCTCCCACTGGCAATTCTGTGGCTAGGGCTGAGTGAGCAGGCAATCATCTTTGTAGTCATAATGGGAGCACTCTTCTCGATTACACTAGGGGTGGATACGGGCGTTAAAAATACGCCCCCGATCTACCTGCAAGCAGCCCGCAATCTAGGAACTCGAGGTGTGGCACTTACCACGCAAGTTATTCTTCCCTCGGCGATGCCCGCGATATTGAGCGGGCTAAAGCAGGGCTGGACGTTTGCCTGGCGCTCATTGATGGCGGGTGAGCTGCTGTATTTCACGTTGAGCCTGGGGAACCTCCTGCAAACCGGGCGTGATCTGAACGATGCATCGCAAGTGATGGCGGTCATGGTGGTGATCATCGCTATCGGGGTGAGCATCGATTCCCTGGTCTTTGCTCCACTTGAGCGGGGCGTGCGTGCACGCTGGGGTTTGCAGGGATAAGAACTGTGGACAGGCCGGTGAGCCACCAATCAACCCTGCTCGTGAGCCAGCGCCCTGATCATCATTGTCTCTGAGTACTTTGAGAATGTTTCTTTTCCATCACTGCACCCAATCAGGAGGAACTTATGACCACCGAACATCGCGCGACACATGTCACGATAGATGACGTATCACACCGGTTTCTCGAAACCAATGGCTTGCGCATGCACATCTCCGAGCAGGGAACTGGCCCCCTCGTGCTCCTCTGCCACGGCTTCCCTGAGTGCTGGTACTCCTGGCGCTACCAGTTACACGCGCTGTCCCATGCTGGCTACCATGTTGTCGCGCCCGACCTGCGGGGATACGGCCAGACTGACCAGCCCGAGGATGTTGGAGCGTATACGCTGCTCCACCTGGTTGGTGACCTGGTAGGCATACTCGATGTGCTCGGTGAACGAGAAGCGATTCTGGTCGGTCACGACTGGGGAGGAGTCCTCGCCTGGCAGGCTGCGCTGATGCGCCCAGACTGCTTCCCGGTTTTGATTACCATGAGTGCACCCTATTACCCTCGTGGCCCGCTACACGGCGCGAGAGCCAGCGTTCCACCAACACAGAGCTGGCAGCGGGCCTTCGGAGACTACTTCTTTTACCAATCCTTTTTCCAGCAACCCGGCGTAGCCGAAGCAGAATTAGAGCGCGACGTCCGCTCCACTATGCGCCGCTGGTTGTATGGACTATCGGGCGATGCTCCTTCTGCCGAGCGCTGGCATCCCATCTTGCCTGACCCACAGTCAGACCCGCTCAACTCGGCTGGCAACCCCACGTCACTGCCATCCTGGGTCAGCGAAGCGGATCTCGACGTGTACACTGCTGAGTTTGCGCGCACCGGCTTTCGCGGCGGCCTCAACTGGTACCGCAACATCGATCGCAACTGGGAACTGCTGGCTGCCTACAGTGGGGCCAGCATTCCCCAACCCACCCTCTTCCTGTGGGGCGACCAGGACCCGACGCTGGAGATAGCAGGGGTGCGCAAGCGGATCGAACACATGCAGCAATTCGTCCCCAATCTCCGCCAGATTGTCCTTCCGGGCTGTGGTCACTGGATACAACAGGAGCGCGCTCAAGAGGTCAACGCAGCGGTCCTCGCATTCCTCCAGCGTCTGTAGAGACCACTTAGACGACCTTTACGTCTCCACATGCGATTGGGTCGAAGCCTGTCTGGGTGGACAGAGCCGTGCTGCGGTGGAGGTGCACGTACCAGCCGCTACTGGGGATAGACGTAACGTTCTTAATGGTGGTCGTCTCGCTGGCATTCCCCGAAGCGTTTGCCGTCACCGTCTGGAGTGGGTACACAACTGGTCCCTGGCTCGCACAACTGCCGGAATGAATGTGGGCCTCGTGCGAGCTGTTGGGTTCCAGGCCGCTCACGGTCAGCCTGACAGTCAAAGTTTTGCCGGAAAGCGTCAGTTGCGCCATTCCGTTCGCGGATTCACCGGCGCTGGCACGTGGAGCTGAGTTCAGTGGGATCTTCAATGATAGTGGTGAGGCCGGTGAGACATGCGTGAGAACGATATCACCACAGACAATCGGCAAGAACTGGTCACTCGGGGAGAGGCCAGGTCCATTGTGGATGTTCACGTACCAGCCGGTGGCAGGGACTTTCGTCACGTTCTTGATCGTCGTTGTCGATGTCCCTACTCCACGCGCATCTGCGACAACATTCTGCAAGGGATATACGATCAGTCCCTGCTTGCTGCAGCTGCCACGATGGATGTAGGCCGGGTGAGTGCTGTTCGGGGCCAGGCCAATGAGTGAGATCTTCACCATCAACGCATGACTGGTTGGATTCCAACTGATGGTTGCTATGCCAGTAGGCATATGCTTCAGGGTTGCAGTGGCGGTGGTAGCAGCACTTCTGGATGTCGGTGTCGAGCCAGGTGACGAGGCGTGAGAAGTGCCACCACAGCCGGCGAGCACCAGGGCTGCCACGATACCAAATACGGCAAGCAGATCGATTTTACGATGGATGAGATATCTTGTGAGCATAATTCTGCCTTTCTTTTCTTTTACTCTTCGCGTTCGTTCCACAATCGCTCCATTACACAACCTCAGGGTTGCTTCTACATCCACTATACCAGTGTTCATGAACAATAAAGTTGCGGACCCAGAACCACCTTATCCTTCGTAGCCATAAGCCAGTGCGCGGTTGGTTGACTGCTTAAAATAAAGATATACACCGCAGGCTTTAACCTGATAGAGGTTGAAACATGCCCTTCAGAAATTCTGTTACTTAGATCATTTATTCCCGTTCTATTTGGAGTAAGAGAAATCATTAATCGTTATAGAAAGATCGCAGATGGACAATTCAAAGCAATCTAAAACAGCAAATCAAGCAAGCATTTCAGGTGAAACAACCCCGTTATCATGGGGCAAATCGTATCTCATGTGCCCGCCCGATTACTTCGGCGTATTCTACGAGATCAATCCCTGGATGCATCAAGAAAATCGTCCTGATTTCGAGCTTGCCATTGAACAGTGGTACAACCTTGTAGCCAACCTGCGGCGAGCTGGGGCAAAAGTCGAAATCATCGAGCCGGTCAAAGAGCTGCCAGATATGGTCTTCGTTGCCAACGCGGGCCTTGTTGATGGCCAGAGACTGATCTTGAGCAGATTTCGCCATCCTGAGCGGCAGCCCGAATCAATCTACACCTCGCGGTGGTTCCAGGCTCATGGCCGTGAAGTAGCAGAACTGGTTGGCGAAGGCGATCTCTACTTTGAGGGTTGTGGTGATGCCTTCCCATTTCGCGGCAGCTTACTGGCCGGCTATGGATTCCGTACGGACCTTTCCTCTCATACTGCGCTTTCCCGGCTGCTTGGAGTCCCGGTGCATTCGGTCAAGCTCGTCGATCCGCGTTTCTACCATTTCGACATCAGCTTCTCTCCGCTTGATAGTCGACATGCCATCATTAACCCGGCTGCATGGGATCGTGCGGGTAACGCGATCATCAAACAACTCGTGCCCGAGCCGCTCGTGCTCGAGCTGGATGAAGCGCTTACCTTCTGCGCGAACTCTGTGGTTGTGGGCAAGGTCATTGTTATGCCGGCCTGCCCTTCCCGTGTCGGTCGCATCCTTGAGCATTGGGGATATGATGTTTGTGTGTCGCCAGTGAGCGAGTTTCTTAAGGCAGGAGGCGCGGTGCGCTGTTTGACTTTACCACTTGATATGACTATTTCGAGAGAAGCATGAAGAGATTTGTAGAGAAGGTCCGAGTGGCACGCTTGGGCCTCTCTAACATAATGAAAACAGGCCAGCGGATTTAAATTTACTCATCAACCACCTTCCAGACCTCCGAGATACGCACAAAGCTTGGTAAGCTCTTTTGTATGCTTGCACCAAATATGGTACCATCCAGGAAGATTCCATCTTCATAAGATCCACTCATGAGACTCCCTTCCTCTCTTCTGACGTTTTGTTCGAGGCCTTCGGCGCAGCTAGCTGACGATACCATGCCACAGTCCGATGCAGGGCCTCGTGATGGGGAGTGGGTATGCCACCAAAGGCGCGGCTATATTTGCTTCCGTCAATCAGGTAGGGTTCGTTGAATTCGTAGAGCAACTCCACCGACTCTCGCAGGACTGGATTCGTCCAGGACCGGATTCGTCAGTCCAAGGACCCGGAGCATCAGTCCTGATACCGCCAGCGGTTTGACGGACACTCCAGCCCCTTCACCAGCCAGGGCAATGTACTGCCGCCCCGTGAGCGCCGGAGCGGTTGGTATATGCCACACCTGGCCCAAGGCCTCCTCGTGCGTTCCCAGGACAATCAGCCCCCGCGCGAAATCCTCGACGAACGAGAGCGCGTGTGGCACATCGAGTTTGCCGAGCCAGGGTACGCGCCTGCCGGCCAGCAGTGCGGTGAAGAACTGTTCTCCCACGGCTGAGGTGCGCACCCCTGGACCATACACATCGGGGGCTCGTCCGATAGTGGCCCGGATCTGGCCCCGGGCATGCGCTGCCAGGATCGTCTCAGCCAGCTGTTTGCGGAGCTTCCCCTTGCTAGTCACCGGCGCCTGGAGGGAGTCCTCAGTGAGCGGCTGCGACGTCGGGGCATACATGTAGCAGTTATCGGTGTACACCAGCGTTGCTCCCGTGGCGCTGACGGCTGTGATGATGTTGTCCAGCATGACGGGAAAGGACGTGGCCCACTGGTCATAGGGTAATCCTGCACAGTGGTAGACGACCGTGGCTCCCTGGCAAGCGGTGCGGGTACTTTCGCGGTTGGTCAGATCAGCCGCCATCACCTCGACGGAAGCGGCTACCAGGGCGCGTCCACTGCGATTGACGGCGCGCACCTGCGCTCCTTGCGCCGCCAGTGCTTGCACGAGGGCCTGTCCCACCCCGCCGGTTGCTCCCAGCACCACCTGCACATGAGAAGACATGCCCATAGTTCCTCCTCGATTCTTGCATTACATTACCGGCATATTTTCAGGGTTTTTATCTGTCTGATGTTCTACTCGAACCTCACTTGATAGCTCAGATGCTCGCCATCGCTGGCCCCTTGCTCGAAAGGAACGATGCGATTGCCCGCCTCACGGCTTCGCTCTCTTTGCTCGAGCTACAGCATATGCACGTTTCTCAACGAACTTTCCACGACACTCGGACAGGCCAGGAGCGCGGATTCCTCTGCGACTCATCCCAGGTCCCGGGCGATGCTTTCTGCCCAGACCTCGATGGCTTCCCAGTCGCGGAAGTCGCCTTCGGGAGCCCGAACGGCCTTCGCCATCATCCGTTCAGGGAACGACAGACGGCTGTGGTCAATGGCTCCGAAGAAGATCCGCTGCTCCCGCGGACCGATGGTCTCCCCAAACTCAGCCATCTCCTTAGGTTGCTGCTCAACGTCCTTAATTTCAGCGCCAAGTGGGCCGCTGCTGAACAGCCACACCGGGCGCTGGGCTAAGACGGCCTGGTTGCGACGCACCCACTCCGTGGCCTCTTTCAACCAGGACCCATAGTAGACAGCGCTGCCGATCACAAAGGCCTCATAGCTGCCGGGATCCTTTACGGCGTCCATCGGTCGGGCCTCGGCTTCCTTCCCCAACTGCTGGAGCTTCTCGGCAATGCGCTCCGCGATTCCCTGGGTTGATCCGTGCTTGCTTGCGTAAGCGACGAGTACAGCCATCTTTGTCACCTCCTCTAGGGAAGAATACATCCAGGATGGTAGTCCATATGGCTTCCCTACCAGGGAAAGCATACACTGAGCATGCCCTTTTTACAAGGCGAAGCTGCTAGGTCTTCGCCTTCTTCGATCACCTTTCAGGTTGAGCGATGATCCCACCCTTGTGAACAATTAGCAGAGGAATCGACAGCCAGGTGATATGTATGCTTGTCAGGACAAGTCGAAACGCTGGGCCTGAGAACTTGACATACTTCCTTTTCATAAGATACACTTAAGAAGTTAGTTGAGTTAGTAAATCAACTATGTGTACTTTTGGTTTGTAGAGAGTTCCTTCTATCACTATTGTTAGCATTCTGTTGATGCATGAGGAGACTTACTTCATGGAGACCAGTTCTGCTGTTCCCTCTAGTGCACCGCGTGTAGATACGCATCTGGCCAAGTTTTCGCAAGCTTGTACCGTCTTGCTCACCGCCCTGGCCTTTCTTTTGAACCAGCCTATCATTGGTGCAATCACTGCCATTATCTTGTTGCTTGCAGCTAGTGTGCCGTCGGTAAGTCCTTTCCGGTTACTCTATCGTTACATTGCCTTACCGCTGCACCTGTTGCGCCCAAGGATTGTAGAGGATGACCCCGCGCCTCATCGTTTTGCGCAGGGCGTCGGCGCTGTATTTCTAATTGCCTCAAGCCTTCTGTTTTTTCTTACCAGTGCTACGGCTGTTGGTTGGACACTCGACCTGATTGTCTTTATACTGGCTGGTATTAACCTGACCGTTGGTTTCTGTGCCGGGTGTTTTGTGTACTACCACCTCGGACGCGTGGGTATTCTTCCAAGAGTTCGTTACGAGGGTGGCTTCCATTGGCGGGGAGTGTAAACGACATGCCGGTATTCATGGTACGGATTGGCGTGCTTGTTTTGGTGACTATCCTGCTCTGGCTATTGGTCTGGTCAGGACGTCGTTTCGTTGAGGCACAGCGCCGGCGTGTGCTTGCGGCTGCTCCGATAACCTCTGGTTCAGTTGATGTGGACGCTAATTCTAGTCTATCTCTCGTGCGTATCTTAGCATTCAGCAGCGCTGACTGTCGTCAGTGCCATGAGCTACAGATACCAGCCCTGCAACGCGTATTGGAAGCAAGAGGAACCAAAGTTTCCGTGGCGGAAGTTGATGCGCCCAACTCACCTGACTTGACTCAACGTTTCAGAGTGCTCACTGTGCCTAGCACAGTGGTAATGGACGCAAAAGGCCGCGCACATGCTGTAAACTATGGTTTTGCCAATACGCAGCGTCTTCTCGATCAGGTAGACGAAGTATTGGCTCAAGTTCCTGTTTCGTGAAATTGTTACTATAAGGAGATTTCGATGTTAGTTGTTCAGGAATTTCAAAAGGCAAATGATGCTTACGCATCGTCATTCAGCAAAGGAAATTTGCCGATGCCTCCCGGAAGGCATGTGGCTGTATTGACCTGTATGGATGCTCGCCTTGATCCCGCCCGCTTCCTCGGCCTTGAAGAGGGAGATGCCCATGTTATCCGTAACGCGGGTGGACGAGCCAGCGATGACGCAATTCGTTCATTAGCTATTTCAGAGCAATTACTCGGCACTAATGAAGTGGTGGTCATTCACCATACCGATTGTGGCATGTTAACATTCAGTAATGCGGACTTGCGCACGAAATTGAAGCAAGAACTGAATGCCGATGATGCAAATTAACAAAATCATGAGGCATTAGCCTCATGATTTTGTTTTCGATGTCTCCGGCAAATCTTTCGGGTTATACCAGCAGTGGCTGCACTTGTTTCTGATCGCTTGTATCTGCCCATCTTTAGATTCTTGCTCCAACTTTTCTACTGAGCCGCTTGTCACCTCTTCATCCGTAATAGGCTGCGCGTACAGTGGATGACCCTCCGAAGTCAGGCAGCGTCCGGTGGCTAGCTCAAATTGCCAGCCATGCATGGTGCATGTCAGGATGCCGTTCTCGATTTGCGCAAAGCGTGTTAGATCGGCCTTCAGATGGGGACAACGCCGCTGGATACGATAGCCGTTGCTTTCCCAGAGCTGCTTTACAGCAGTCTTTTCGGCGTAGTAGCCCTCGGCATATTGCAGGCGTTCCGGCGTGAGGCACTTGAAGAAATTGTACACGTACTCATTGTATGCTCCCTTACGCTCGGCCTCAAAGCGACAGGAGAGGAAAATCTGGTTGATCCAGTCTTCTTCGTGGTGAATAATACAGTATTCGAGAAGTGCCCGATCTATATGGAAGCGGTAATCCCATTCTTCACCATACCAGGCGTAGACACGCCTGGTATGGAAATCAAGCACAATCTGTTGCATGTCGCAGTCGATTAATACGCGCCCATTGATTCCCACGCTGGTCAGGTCAGCCTGCTCCAACAGTGGCTTAAACCAATCGTGGAGTGAAGCCAGGATGTCTACCTGGCCTCTTGGCCAGGAAGCTTTCTGTGCGTCAATAATCGGTTGCTGGCGAGCCTTGTAGTTCTCCAGGTAAGTGCGTTTCTGCGTGAAAATGGCCTGCACCTGTTCCTCTGGTAATGGATGTATGACGGTACAGGCGTCTTTTGTGAGCGCGGCGATACTGCCAGGGATCATCAGCCGCCCGTTGTCCAGTCCGTTCGCCTGTAAGTATTCCAGAAATACCGTCTGATCAGGAAAGGTGTTTGTGGGGTCACGATCAAAGTCATTGAAAGTAAACAGGTGATCGTCCAGGAAACATGGCGGTCCAGCAGATGGAATCACGAAGGTTGCGCCGATTTCTTGCGTATAACGCAGGGCACGAGCCATTTCGTTCTCGCGTTTCTTGCGCCCAAGAGCCTGTAACATCTTCTCTGGGAACCGGTACACCATCGGATACCAGATAGCGCCGGAGAACTGTAGAAAGTGGGCATCATAAGGCCCATGGCTATGTAAAACGTCCAGGTCGATTGGACGCGAATCATTCTGGTCAAAGATGCGTGTCTCGCCATCGTCTACCATCAACCCAGAATCGCCTAGCGGACCATCGATGGGCGCAACCATCGCCATAATCATGAAACGTAACCCATCTACTTCGGTAGTCTGCCCATTTTTGATCTGGATGAATTTCGTGAAACCGAGATCCCGCAGCCTGCGCTCGAGCAGGTTCAATGGATAATCTGGTAATAGCACAATGGCATCTTTCCAGACATGCTCACTCAGGAACTGTGGATCGAAATGGTCATGATGCAGGTGCGAGACATACAGGTACGTTGGACGTGAGATTTTCTCCAGGTCCACATCCTCATTACTGGGGAAAGGGAACCACGAGGCGAAGTATGCTGGATTGAACCAGGAGTCGCAGAGAATACTTCCATGCCGAGTCTCAATAAACAGGCCAGCCTGGCCAAGGAATGTAATCTCCAAAAAAACTCCTTCTTCGTGTATAGGGGCTTGTCCCCGCCGTCGCTCCAACGCCATCTCTGTATAAGAACGAACCAGGCAAGCTGTTTGTATCTAGCATTGGGTCGCAAAATAGATTAGTGACCAATTTGTGATACAGAGTTATTTACGCAAGTCAATCGAAATCTGCTTGCCTCTTTGGAAACATGTAAAGGCAAGACGTGTCCAACCATCTGGCCAGCGTGGAGTAGTGGTATACCCATCCTCGGTAAAGCGTAGCCCTGCAAATCCTAATATCGCTGCCTGCCATACTGCCCCTGCACAGGCGGCGTGAATGCCTTCATCAGAGTTTCCTCGCTGATCTTCAAGGTCGACCAATGCTCCTTTCATGAACATCTGATAAGCAGTGTCAACCAGATCTAGCTCGCATGCCAGGATGACGTGGAGTGCTGGTGTAAGCGAAGAGCCATAATCATGGTCAGTGATAGGGAAGTAACAGTCCCAGTTCACTTTCTTGGTCTTAAAATCAAATTGCTGATCCAGCACGGTTAGTAGCATCAAGACATCGGCCTGCTTGATAATTTGATAGTACTGCACTACCTTCATACCCAGGATGCCCTGGTAGGAAGTAGTACGCCCTTTATATTTCTCCTGGTCAAGAGGCTCAAGTTGGAAGAAGCCATCAAATTGTTCGAAGAGACCTGTGCGCTTATCTTGTGGAATACGAATGTGAGCTTTTACATCATGCCAACGGGCCAGGCGCTTCTCATTCAAATCAAGTTGTTGTGTCAGTTCCTTTGCTTTATCAGGAGCGTTGGATCGGAGCCAGTGCAGAGCATGGATTGCGATCTGGATGTTCCATCTCGCCATGTAGTTTGTATAGGCATTATTATTGACGTGTTCGTGATATTCGTCGGGACCAATCACATTGTCGATCTCATAATAACTGCTCTCCGGATTCCATTCGGTGCGACTGGCCCAGAACTCGGCCGTACTCAGCAATATCTCGGTTCCAAACTCACGCATAAATTCGTTATCGCCCGTCACTTGCCAGTACTGCCAGACGGTATGTGCGATACTGGCCGTGATATGTATTTCGAGGTTCCCGTTGAGCACAGCGATCAGTTCACCAGTTTCCGGGTGGACAATCGCGGGTGGTGTAGTTTCCTTTCCATCTAATGTGCTTTCCCAGGGATATTGTGCTCCATCGTAGCCGTTGCTGTTCGCTTTGGCTCGTGCAGCCGGAAGAAGTCTATAGCGGTATATCAGCAGGTTGCGGGCAATGTCGGGATGCACATAGGTGAAATAGGGCAGCATAAATATCTCTGTATCGTGGAAGACGTGACCGCGATAGCCAAAGCCGGTCAGGCCCTTGGCAGCAATGCTATAGCGGCTATCATGCGATGGGGCGCTGATGCGCAATTGATAGATATTGTAACGCACTGCTTGTTGTGCTTTGTCGTCACCCTCAATGATTACATCTGAATCCTGCCAATAGTTTTGCCATGCCTTCTTATGCTCTTCAAGTAATGTCTCATAGGGATGAACCTGCACGCATGGATTGGTACGCCTGGTCCCCTCTACTAAAAGTGTATAGTACTTGCCTGGTTCTGCTGGCGATGCGCTCGATTGCAAAATGTGATGATGATGGTCAAGCGCAGTTTGTAGCACATCTTCCACATCGCGTGAAGTGTACATGACGACGATTTTTTCTGCCGTCATTGTTTCTCCAGCAGCCAATTTCTTATATATGCGAATACTTGGTGAGGTATCTGAGCGGATTAACTCTTTCTGGAATTGGCAATCCTGGGAGGTAAAGCTCATAGTCTGTACTAGTTTAACCGATGAATGGCGTGTTTGCGAGTGCAACCAGAGAAGTTCCCCATCTCGACGCTGCTCTACAGATTCCCAGTGTAGCAAGTCGTGATTCCCCACTGCCATATCGAGGGCAGACCATAAAAGCACATCGAGCTTTTCTCCCATCTCAGGCTGCTCTTCGGCTGTCACACTGTAACGAATGGCTCCAACATGCTCATCTGCCAGGCTGGCAAAGCGCTCGCTCGTAATCCGAATACGGATACCACCTGGGCTTTCCCACCCTACCATCCTCCGTAGGATGCCATGTTGCATATCTAATGTGCGTTGGTAATCGAAAATTTTGCCATGGTCCAGGCGAAAGCGTTCGCCATTCACAAACAGTTTAATCGTTAGCCAATCGGGAACGTTAGCTAACTCCTCTTTAGCTATAGCGATTTTATCAAAAACACCAGCCAGCAGTGTCCCTGGTGTTGCTTTAGGATAACCTTCCTCAAATGTACCTCGTGTAGCGAAATAGCCATTGCCGATAGAGAATACTGTTTCGCAACTATGGAGCTTCTTGGGATTAAACGTACGTTCTTCAATGTGCCATAGATTCACAACTTGCCCTCGCTTTACTCGCCCCTCGATTTATCGAGGGTCTAAAACCTATGATCAAGGGACACACGTGCTGGATAAATCCACACTCTACAGGGTGTCCCTACGTTAGTTTAACACATCTGTTAAATGTAGAGCAGCGAGCGTTGGTAAGACTTTGTCTGCCCTGTGGAAACGCTCTTTTGGTCCAATTCCCAGGGCCTGCATTCCAGCGGTCTTGATAGCCTCGATACCTGCATCAGCATCTTCGACCCCCAGGCAATCTGGAGTAGGGACTTGCACCAATCCTGCTGCATAGACGAAAAGATCCGGCGCAGGTTTGCTATTCACCACGCTATTGCCATCTGCTATCCCATCCAGGTAGCTCATAATATCAAGGAGCTCAAGTACTGTGCGGCAGTTTTTGCTTCCGGATGCAATAGCCACTTTGATGCCTGCATCTCGAATCTCTTTCAACAGCTCTCTGCCTCCTGTTACCAGGTCTTTCGGCGTCATTAACTTAATCATCTCATTATAATAACGATTCTTACGGTCCATCATCTCTTGAATCTGTGCTTCAGAGTAATTGCGACCTCGAATGATATACATTAATGACTCTCGGCGGCTAACACCACGCAGGTGCTCATCGTTTTCTTCCCGCGTAAATGGAATACCCTCTTCGTCAGCCAGGCGCTTCCAGGCCAGGTAGTGATATTCCGAAGTATCGGTCAACACTCCATCTAGATCAAAAATTATTGCCTTTGGTCTTCGCATAACAGATAACCTCTCCATTTTGGGTGTCTAGGGGTGAAGCCCTCTGTCAGAGTCCTGGGCATCTCGAACCCCGGCCGAGAGCTTCGCCCTTACGCATTCTCAACTCCTATTTCAGAAAATCCATCGCTGCACGTGCCAGCACCTCTACCCCGATAGGTAGAGCGTCTTCGTCAATGTTGAAACGAGGATGATGGTGAGGATAATGTGCGCCTTTCTCCTCATTTTTTGCGCCCACAATGAAGTAGCAGCCGGGCACAGCTTCGAGGAAACAAGCCATATCATCGCTGCCTGTACTCATCACTTCCTCGCTATCATCTACGGCTTTCTCGCCTACCGCGGCTATCGCCGCCTTACGCACTATCTCCGTCATCTTTGTGTCATTCACACATGGGGGGCAACCATCGATTACTTCTGCCTCACAAGAGCCACCCATTGCAGTCGCTATGCCCTTCGCAACCTCACCGATACGACGCACTAATTTGCTACGATGTTCCGCACTAAAAGCGCGCAATGTACCATCCATCTCCGCGCTTTCAGGTATGATATTGAAAGCAGTCCCCGCTTGAATCTTGCCGATGGTGATAACAGCGGGACTGAATGGCGAAGTCTCGCGACTGATCAGCGTTTGTAGCGCGGTAACAATGTATGCTGAGATCACAATCGGGTCGACAGACCTTTCTGGCATGATGGCGGCGTGTCCACCTTTGCCTTTGACGGTCAGGATAAATCTATCAGCGCTGGCAAAGAGAGGGCCAGCACGAACACCAACATGATCGAGAGAATAATCGCTAATCAGATGCAGGCCAATGATACCATCAACACCCTGCATTGCCCCTTCTTTGATCATTGGCTTAGCCCCACCAATTCTCTCTTCGGCTGGCTGGAAGACAAATTTCACATTGCCGGTTAGTTCTGCGCGGCGCTTATTTAAAATATCAGCTACTGCGAGCAGGATAGAGGTATGCCCATCGTGCCCGCAGGCATGCATTTTGCCATTTACCGTGGAACGATAATCTATCTCGTTCAACTCGTGAATAGGAAGGGCATCCATATCGGCGCGGATGGCAATGGTTTTCGCTCCCGGTTTGCTTGCTCCTCCACGTAGCAGACTAACGACGCCCGTTTTAGCGATGCCGGTTTGCACTTCTAACCCCATAGTTCGCAGGCGCTTTGCTACAATGCCAGAAGTGCGCACCTCCTCAAATGCCAGTTCGGGATGCTCGTGCAGGTCGCGGCGCATCGCTACCATATCGGGGACGAGTTCATCAATATCAGATTTCAAGTGATCGGATTCGGACATGGGACCTCCTGGGTGCTCACGAATCAGTTTCAGAATGATAAAAGTTTAAAAGCAAGAAACGGATAGTATTCTTACCCAGTCTATCCTATTATACATATACAAGGTTATTTAAAACAATTTAGGACCGTGTGGAATGAGAGCAAAAGAACAGGAAAAACAAACCATGCACGAAGAAAACTACCGAGTGGTTCGAGAGGATGGTAATCCGGGAGGCTACCGTTGGGGTCAGCAGCGTAAACAGCAACTACTGGCACAAGAATCACAGGAGAAGAGAAATGCGAGGACATCTCGAACACACCTTTAGACGCTAGTATAAGCCAATTTACGATCTTTATATCTATTTTGGCTGTACAAAGAAACATTTTAACCTGTTACAATTGATAGTGTAGTCAAGCGTAGATTTTGCATTTAGGTTGGAAAGCGAAAAAGAGGCACATGCATCGGCTATAAGCCCAAAGGAGGGCATGATGGAAATTGCACTCTTGATCCTCATGCTAATTATGTTAGGTATCGCCGCAAATCGGTGGGGCATAAACAGCGTCGATGGCCCGGATAGCCCCGAGTGGGAACGTCGACAGCGCTGGTACGGATTTCACTAATGTTAGGATTCGTAGGCAGAAAATGAAAATATCGAAGGGAAAACCACTCTGGCTGTTCCTACAGCCCGTGCAACTGTACGGGACCGTGTCCTTATAATCCTATCTTTACTGTCACTCTACTTTCTCTGGGGTGGGACCTACCTGGCCATGCGTATTGCCCTGCAGGGCTTTCCTCCTTTCATTCTGGCAGGTGTGCGTCAACTCACGGCTGGCATCATACTCTATCTCTTTTTACGGCTTCGTAAACATGCGCCGCCTACACGAAAGCAATGGTTGACAGCAATCGTGGTAGGCGGTCTTTTACTGGTAATCGGTAACGGCGGTGTTGTTTTTGCTGAGCAGTGGGTATCCTCAGGTTTAGCGGCGTTAGCGCTGGGAGCGATTCCTCTCTGGGCCGCTCTCTTCTCCGGCCTATTTGGAC
>WNGJ01004186.1_pt1 | contig 14980 bp, 7 predicted proteins | sample 5400611 | NCBI WGS metagenome assembly WNGJ01 (sample SAMN13153375, study PRJNA577476) | soil metagenome | isolation source: 40 cm soil or saprolite under Garry oak tree replicate 1 | place: USA:California | collected 2016-06-15
CGCTTCTCGAGCGCGCGGTCGATGGTCTTCTCGACCGAGTCCTGGAGCTGGGTGCCCGCCGGAAGGTCCGAAAAATCCGTGACCTGGACCGGTATAGTCGGCGTGATGCCGATACTCTCCGCGAGCGTCACCTGGGCGTCCCGCTCCTTCGCGAGCACGTCCTCGAGGTCGAACATCGCCTGCGCTGCCTGCTGTCGCGAGAGCGCGACCTCGGGGCGAGTGGCGAGTCCCCTGGTCAGCCGGCTCTCCGTCGCCTCCTGCACCGTGCGGGCCGCGTCGAGCGAGCTCTGGGCCACTGCGATCCGCGCGCGAATGCTGGTGAGGCCATAGAACGCGCGCTGCACGGCGAAGGCGACCTGCTGGTGCTTGCGGTTGAATCCGAGATTCGCGGCCAGGAGCCGCTCCTTCGCGGCGTCCCGAGCGCTCCCGCGGCGTCCGAAGTCGAGCAGCAGCCAGCGCAGATTCAAGGCGGGCACCGCCTGGAGTAGCTCGAGACGGAAGAACCCGTCCGACGCGACGGACGTCGGCACCGGCACCGCTGTGTTCTGGTAGCCGCCCAGAACCGAGATCGCCAGCATCGGAAAGTACTCGCTCTCCACGAGCCCGACGGCGAGCGCGGCGCGACGGGCCCCTTCCCACGCCACTCGCGTCTCGGGATTCGTGCGCTGCGCAAGGTCGATCAGCTCGGGCAGTTCATAGCGTTTCTCCGGGTCGATGCGGGCCGCCTCGGTCGATTTGAGCACGCCCACGTAGCTGCCGAGGTTGGGGGCTCGCCAGTACGTGCTCGGCGTCGGCGCGACCTGACGGCCGTACCGCTCGGGTATACCCGTGGCGGGCGGCGGTTCCGGGCGCGACTCCTGCGCCCAAGCGGTTTGCGCGCTGCAAACCAGGAGCATCGCCGCCGCCGCGGCCACGCTCGCCGTCGGTCGTCGAGAGCTGAGAGAGACGATCATCATGGTGTTCTCGGCCAGAAGATTGGCACCGGCTACATCTTCGGGCGCATGATGCCAAGCTTCTTCATCCGGAATTGCAGGGTAGATCGGTTCATGCCCAGCCGAGCCGCCGCCCCCCGCGCGCCGGCGACCACCCAGTTGGTGTCCGTCAGGGTCGCGACGATGTGAGCGCGCTCCGCCTCCTCCAGCGTCTGCGCCGGTCCACGGGGCTGGCCGCCAGTCGCCCGCACGTCGAGATCGGCGAGGGGAACGTGTAGAACCGACCCGGGCGACAGGATGACCGCACGTTCCATCAGATTCTGCAGCTCTCGCACGTTCCCCGGCCAGCGATAGCGCGTCAACACCTCCATGGTCTCCGACGGGATCGTTTCGATCGCCCGCTTCATCCGCCGAGCATAATGCTCGACGAAATGCCGCACAAGCAAGGGAATGTCTTCCGGACGCTCGTGCAGAGGCGGCATGTGAACGGGAAAGACATTGAGACGATAGAACAGGTCGGCCCGGAATCTCTTCTCCTCGACGAGCGCCGCCAGATCGCGGTTCGTGGCCGCGATCAGTCGAGCATCCGTGCGGAGCGTGCGACCGCTGCCCAATCGCTCGAACTCCCGCTCCTGCAGCACGCGCAGCAGCTTCGTCTGGAGGTCGAGGGGGATCTCCCCCACCTCGTCCAGGAAGATCGTCCCGCCGTCGGCCAGCTCGAAGCGGCCAATGCGCTGCGCGATGGCGCCGGTGAACGCGCCCTTCTCGTGGCCGAACAACTCGCTCTCGAGCAATCCCGTCGGGATCGCGGCGCAGTTCAGCTTCACGAACGCCTTCGAGCGTCGCGGGCTCAGGTTGTGGATCGCGCGCGCGATCAGCTCTTTCCCGGTCCCCGTCTCGCCGTAGATCAGCACCGTCGAATCGGTGGGCGCCACGGTCTCGGCATTCCGCAGCACACGGCGCAGCACCGTGCTCTTGCCGACGACTTCTTCGAAGTTCCTCTCGTTTCGCACTTCGTCCCGCAGGTAGACTCGTTCCTCGGCGAGCTTGTCCTTCAGGCTGCGAATCTCGCCATAGGCCAGCGCGTTCTCCACGGCGATCGCGATTTGATTGGCGACCTGCGTCAGGAAGCCGACCTCGTCGTCCGTGTAGGCCTCGTCATCACGGCGACGCAGGCCGAGCGTGCCGAGAATGCGGTCACGGCTGACCAGCGGAAGGATGCAGCCGACGGTGAACCCGGGATCGAACCACGTCGGATTGAGCTCGAAGCCGCTCTCGAGCGCGTCCGCGGCCCCGCCCACCCACGGTTTTCCGGTGCGAAACACATGCGCGCTGATGGTGCTCGCGCCGTAGATCAGCTCGTCCCCCTCGAGGACGTCGCGGCTCCCCGGGCAGTCGAGCGCGTAGGCTCGAAGATGCCGACCGTCGGCGTCCGGCAACGCGACCACGGCCGAGTCGGATCGCATCACTCGCCGCGCGCTGCCCATCACCGTTTTCAGGACGTCGCGGAGCTCGAGGTTGGACACCAGCGAATTCGTCAGCTCGAGCAGGAGCGACAGCCGCTCGTGCCCCTCGCGCAGCTGCTCGTGGCTCAAGGTGTTGTCCAGCGATACCGCGATCTCCTCGGCGATGGCTGCCAGCAGACGGGCGTCGTCCTGGGAGTACGCATGGGCGCGGCGCGAGGCAATCTCCAGCGTCCCCAGCGTGCGTTGAGGCGCGGTCAAGGGCACCGAGCAGGCGGACTGGAGGCCGTGAGCGGCGAGGTCCGGCTGGGTCCGGTCATTCGGCGACAAGGCCGCGTCCCCATCGAGCACATACTGGCGAGGTGCGCCGAGGGCACCTCGATCCAACGAGAGGCTCACGCGATCGAAGAACAGATGCGGCCGCAAGGCGTCGGGAATGGCGCGCAACAGGTCCTCGACGTTGTGTTGGCCTTTCACGGCCTGAAAGACGCCGAGTGTCATGCCCTGACCTCCGGTCCGGGGGTGAGCGGTCCTCATTCCGTTCTGCGCAGGAAGTGTACGGTCCGCAGAGGCCTGAGTCGTGATCGTTTGGTGGCTTTTTGGTAGCGATTCGGTGTCCGTGCCGTTAACGCGGGAGACGAGTAATGAAGCGGCTCCTATCGGGTCGAGAGTTGCTCGAAGTGAAGGCATCTTGAAATCCTCCCGGGGCCTGACCCCTCTCGCTACCTTTGGGCTCTCGACTCGCAAGCCGTTGTTTTCGCGGCTGGAACCCGCGTCGAGGAGGCCTCCAGGGCCCCTCCACGGCTCGCTCTTTAGAGGCGGCGCCGAGGAAAGCCGTTACGCCCGACTCGAGGTCTGTGAGAAGTCATGCCGGCCGTGATCGTGGCGCGGATCGTAAGCAGGTGCTAACGGAGCCACTTCTTCAGCTCCTCCGAGGCCTGGAGCAACGCCGAGCGGACAGCAGGAACGTGGCTGATGGCGTTCAGCAGACCGTAATCGTGGATCAGGCCGTTGTAGCGCGTTGCGATGACATCGCGCGTAGGCTTCGCCTTCGTCGCGCAGGATGTCCATTTCCGCCGTCTGGATCAGCGCAGGCGCCAGGCCCTTGAGCCGCTCGTTCGTGAATGGCTGCGACGGATCAATGGGGGCGAGCCTACAAGGAGGCACCTCGTGAGTCTTTGCTGAAGACTGATTCGTTCTGAAAAGTCCTTAAGGAAAGCCCTGAAGGGCGGCCGTGTACAATCGGATGGCCATGCCCGGGCTGCCCGAAAGTGAGGCAACCATCGAATGCGGCCGGTTCAAGGTCATCCGCCTCAAGCGCGAGCTGCTGGCCGACGGCTGGCGGGTCGAGCTGGGCGGGCGCACATTTGACACGCTCGTGGCCCTCATCATCCGGACGGTAGCCGGTCGCGGCTATCAGTTCACGGGCGAGATTCGCGCCTCGATGGCCACGGCCGCCGCAGCGGCGCCCTCGCGGGTCACGAACCTTCCCGAAGCTGTTTCTGAGCTGATCGGCCGTGAAGCCGAGCTCCGGGACGCCATGGACCTGGTCACCAAGCATCGGCTGGTCACCCTGATCGGTGCCGGCGGTATCGGCAAGACACGACTGGGCCTGGAGGTCGCGAGGCATCTTGTGCCGACGTTTCCCGACGGCGTATTCGTCGCCGGGCTCGGGCCTCTGCTCAACAGTCTGCGCTAGTCGGCTGATGAAAGAGTTCCCGCCATTCCGGCTCGACACGGTCAATCAATGCCTCTGGCGCGGCACGGACCTTGCGGCCGAAGACCGAATTACGCTGACGCCCAAAGCGTTTGCGATCCTGCAGTACCTCGTCGAGCACCCGGGACGGCTGGTGACCCACGACGAATTCCTCGACGTCCTGTGGCCCAAGACTCATGTGCACCCAGAAGTCCTGAAAAGCCACATCTTCGAGATTCGAGCCGTGCTCGGGGACGACTCGAAGAAGCCCGTCTTCATCGAGACCCTGCCCCGGCGGGGATATCGGTTCATCGCTCCGGTCAGAGACGGCGCCGCGACGAGTCGCGCTCTGTCACCAGCTCCCGTGTCCAGTCGGCTCGTGGGCCGACAGCGCACGCTCTCCGAGCTCGGCGAATGTCTCCGGAAGATGTCGAGAGGCGAGCGACAGATCGTCTTCGTCGCGGGAGAGGCCGGCATCGGCAAGACCGCCGTGGTGGACGCGTTCATGCGTCAAGCCACGGCCGAGACGCCGGATATCCGAATCGCGCTGGGTCAATGTATCGAGGGTTACGGAAGCAAAGAACCCTATTACCCGATGCTGGAAGCGCTCGCCGGGCTCTGCCGTGGAAACGATGGAGACTCCATCGTCGAGATCCTGGCGGCACAAGCCCCCACCTGGCTCGTCCAGTTTCCCGCCCGGCTGACGCCCGACGGTGGCCAGACTCTGCAGCGTGAGATCCTGGGCGCCACGCGTGATCGAATGCTGCGCGAGATCGGCGACGTGCTGGAAGCCATTGCGGCGCGCAGCCCGCTCGTCATCGTGTTCGAGGACCTCCATTGGGTCGATTACTCGACGGTCGATTTGATCTCGGCCCTGGCCCGCCGACGCGCTCCGACCACGTTGATGGTGATCGCAACGTTCCGCGACGACGACGTTGCGCTCTCGGACCATCCATTGAGGGCGCTCCAGCGGGATCTTCGATCACGTCGGCTCTGTCACGAGGTTCTCCTGACCCCGCTGGGTGAAGCCCACGTGACCGAATATCTCCTGGCCGAGGCGCCGGCATCCCCGTTGCCGGAGGGCCTCGCCGCGCTCGTCTACCGGCACTCCGAGGGAAATCCCTTGTTCATGGTCGCGGCCGTGGACCATTTGATCGGGCGGGGACTCATTGCGCGCGATGGTAACGGCTGGCGGCTCGGAGTCCCGCTGACCGAAGCCACACTCGCGGTGCCGGAGAGCCTGCGCGGGATGATCGAAGCGCAGATCGAACGTCTCAGCCCGGAAGAGCAGCGAGTCCTCGAGGTGGTGAGTCTCACTCAGCATGGCTCACTCTCCGTCATCGCGCAAGCGGCGGCAGTCGCAAACGCCGAACCGGACAGATTCGAAGAAGTGTGTGAACGACTGTCGTACCGCACTCGCCTTCTGCGTCCCGCGGCCCTCGAAGAGCTCCCGGACGGGACCGTCTCACCCTGCTACGAATTCACGCACGCCTTATACCCCAAGGTTCTCTACGGCCGGATCGCGACGGGCCGCAGAACGCGGCTGCACCGTCAAGCCGCCGAGTGGACCGAGGTCCGATTCTCGGAACGATTGAGCGAGGTGGCGCCGTTTCTGGCCCACCACTTCGAACACGGTTTGGATTGGGCGCGAGCCGTCAGGTACCTCCGGATTGCCGCCGACACGGCCGGGCGGCGTTATGCCCCTCGCGAAGCGACGGCATACCTCCAGCAGGGGCTCGAGCTGTGCGTCAAGTTACCGGACGCGGAACGCGCCACGAGCGAGACGGGAATTCTCGAGCAGCTGGCGGCGATGTACGTGGTGTCGTTCGACACGCGTGCGGTAGAAACGTACGAGACGCTCGCGGCGCGGGCGGCCTCCTATGGCCTCGTGGACCTGGAGGTGCAGGCGCTCATCGACATGGCGTACCCCGTGTCGTGGATCGATGCCAAGCGTTGCCTCGAAGTCGTCGACCAGGCACTTCGTCTCAGCGCCAAGCAACGTGATCCGCTCAAGCGCGCGCGAACGCGCGCAAGCTGCCTCGTCCGACGAATCTGGGCCGGCGGGTGGAACGCTCGGGACGCGGAAGACTGCCGCCAGGCGCTCGAGGAGATCCGCCATGCCGGCGACCGCTTCCTGGTCGCCTCGCATCTGATCGACTTCAACTTCATCCGGTGGGGCTCCGCCGAGTACCGCGCCGCCCATCAGGATGTCGTCGAGAGTCTCGCGGTCCTGGTCGACGGGCGGACCGACAACCCGTATCTCAGCTTCGCACGTTGGTTGAGCGAGTTCACCCTACCCTGGAGTCTCCTCTTTCTCGGCGAGTGGGGAGAGGCGCTGCGTACCCTGGCGGCCGAGATCGCGCTCGCGGACAAGAATGGCGATCGTTATCGCGCGCAAACGTTGCAGCTCTACCACGCCTGGGTCCATTTGCATGCGATGGATTTCCCTGAGGTCCTGAAGGTCTGCAGCTCAGTGCTTCCGGCGCTCGACGGGCCCGCGAGGAGACCGTGGCGTCGCTTTTGTCTTGTCGTGGCGGGTTCGGCTGAAGCGGCTTCGGGAAGTTATGAAACGGCGTCGGAACACTTGTTGGCGGCGCGAAGCGAGATGGATCGCCAGCCGGTGATCCATGACTGGTACTGTCGCATGATGCTCGAAGAGGCGCTGACCGAGCTGTGGCTCGCGAAGGGTGCTCTGACGCACGCACGGCCAGAGGCCGAACGCTTTCTCGAGCTCACGCTGGCGACCGCCGAGCGCACCTGGCAGGCGCGCGCCTGGGAAACCAGCGCCAGGGTCGCCATGGAGGAGCGCGACCTCCACCGCGCTCGGAATTGCATCGACCGTGCGCTGGCGGTCATGGAGGGCTTCGAGGTGCCGCTCGCGTCCTGGCGGGTGCACAGGAGCGCGGCGAAGCTGCACGGACATGAGGGTGGCAACGGAGCGGCTAGACATCATCGCACGCTCGCTCGCGCCACGATCCTCAAGCTGGCGAACTCCCTGGCCGACGACGAACGCCTTCGCGAAACCTTCCTGTCGGCGCCCTCCGTGAGAAACACCCTCGGCGACGCCGAATAAAACAGGAGGCCGACGCCGCGGCTCTAGGTCAATCCTCCGCCCGGAGAGCTCCGCCGGTGAAGCCGACGCCCGACGACCGCGCGTGTGGCGAGCGCCCGTTCAGGGTCGCCCAGGTCGGTCCGCCGATCCACTCATCCCTACATCTGCTCGAGCGTCTTGCCTCGTGTCTCGCGTACGAAACGCCACACGAAGGGCAAGGAGAACATGGCGGCCAGGGCGTAGAGCCCATACGCGCCGCCGAGACCGACCGCATTCAGCAACGGCAGGAAGGTGACGGTGACGGCGAAGTTCGCCACCCAATTGGTGGAGCCGGACACCGCCAGGGCCGCACCACGCATCTGGTTGGGGAACATCTCGCCGAGCAGCACCCACATCACCGGCCCCCACGAGATCGCGAACGCGACGATGTACAGGTTGGCCGCCGCCAGACCTGTCACCGCGGCCGCGTGACTGAGGAGCGGACCCCCGGTGGCTCCAACTCCCGCGGTGGCGAAGACGACAGCCATCGCGGCCAAGGTCACCGCCATGCCGGCCGAGCCCACGAGCAGCAATGGTTTGCGGCCAACACGATCGACGAGCGCGATGGCTGGGATGGTCGCCAGAATGTTGACGAGGCCGGTGAGGATATTGATGCGCAGGGCCCATTGCTCCGTCGCCCCGGCTGCCTTCCACAGCACCTCGCCGTAATAGAAGATGATGTTGATGCCGACGAACTGCTGGAAAGCCGCCAGCGCTATTCCGATCCAGACGACGGGGGCGAGCCGACCCCCCAGGATCAAGTCCGACAAGCGCGGCCGATGCTCGCCCCGCAGGCTCTGCTCGACTTGCCGAATCAGCGCTTCGGCGTCGCCGCCGATGCGAGCGAAGACCCGGCGGGCTTCGTTCCGCCGGCCGTGGGCGACGAGGAAGCGCGGTGATTCGGGAATGAGCAGCACGCCGGCCAGAAATGCGACAGACGGCACGGCTTCCATCCAGAACATCCAGCGCCACGCCGGCGCACCGAACCAAAAGGTCGCGCCAGCTCCGCCGGCCAATCGGGCAAGGATGTCGTTGCTCAGGAAGGCGCAGAACAACCCCGACACGATCGCCATCTGCTGCAGCGACGCGAGTCGGCCGCGCACCTGCGGCGGCGCCACCTCCGCGATATACATCGGCGCCAGCACGCTGGCCGCGCCGATGGCCAAGCCGCCCACGAGCCGCGAGGCGATGAAGATGCCGGCCGAGCCCGCCAGGCCAGTAGCGACCGCGCCGGCGAGAAACAGAACGGCGTTCAGCAGCATCGTCGGGCGCCGGCCATGACGATCGGCAATCGTCCCGGCGACGAAGGCGCCGATGGCGCAGCCGAGCAGCACTGACCCGACGGCAAAGCCGGTGGTCGCCGCCCGAGTGCCAAAGGCGTGCGCCAGCGCGTCGACGGTCCCGTTGATGACGCCACTGTCGAAGCCGAAGAGAAAGCCGCCGAGAGCGGCGACAGAGCTCAGCGCGATAACGTAGGAGTGGTCTGTCGTGCCCCCCAGCATCGTCGCGTCTGCGGGCCGCACGGCGCGGCCGGTCACGTCAGCCTCGATCCCACGTACCGGTTCAGCCACGGCCAGACTCCTTCTCGGACAACGATGGTCGGTGCGACATCAGAAGTTGATCCCGGCCTCGAATCCGATCACGAATGCATTGGCAATTTGGCCGGTACCTCCCGGCCGGATGATGTACTGGAGGTCGGGCGCGAAGTAGACCGAGTCCTTGAGGAACCGAAACCGATAGGTCAGCTCGAGCGCGGTCTCGTACCGCTGGATGCCCACGGTCGGATCCGACTGCCGCGCGCGCCGCTGGGAGTCTTGCAGGTCATCGCTGAAGCGACCGTGCACGACGCCGAGGCCTACCACGTCGGTCGGCCGCGACGCGAACACGCCTCGGGCGACCAGGCCGGCGGTGCCGAAGAAGGGCATGACACTGACGGATTGGTCGGGAGAGACGAGCACCGAGCCGGTGATCCCGAAGCCACGGTTGCTGCCAGGCCCGCCGAACCGCACCAGCACCTGGTCGAACAGGCCGTAGAAGCCCCAGTTTCCCCGCGGAACGTCCGGGGTACGGCCGCGCGCGACCGTGTTGAAGTCGACGTATTGGTGGTCGTCGTACCAGAACCCCGCCTTGTAGTTGCCGAGCAGACCCCGGTCGCCGGGAAGTCCGTTGATCTGATATCCGGCCTCGCCGATCGCGAACAGCGGGCCGTCCATCGACCAGTCCGCACCGTGATGCTTGTTGGCGCGGATCGAGACATCGCCGTTGTACGCGCCACCCATCACGTATGACCGCTCGGTCGGTCGGACCTTGATGAGACCGCCCCACGTGGAGTTGGGGTAGGCGGTCATGCCCGGAGCGTTGAAGAAAATACCGACCGGGTTACCGTCGAAGCCGTTCTGAACGAATACGTAGTTGTACGGGGAAACGAGGAAATCGTCCCCGGCGGCGATGCGGCCGACTCGGAGCTCGACGCGGTCGGCGAACAGCTCCTGCTTGTAGGCCACGTCCACGAGTCGGTAGGTCTGGCCTCCGAAGACCTGCTGCACGGTGAAGACGTTGCCGATGTCTTCCCTAGAAAGGCTGGAGCCGAAGCGTTCCGAGAAGGAGATCTCGAATGAGCCACCCGCGGGCCCGTACAGCTTCCCGAGATCGAAAATCAGGTCGAGCCCGAGGTTGCTGGCCCCTCTGAAGCCTTGTTGCTTGCCGCCGGTCGGATTGCCGAGGGCGTCGGTGACGAACGTGACACTCGGATAGACGCCGTGGTCCTCGAGCCACGTGCGGGCGCCGAGCCAGTCTCCAAGCAAGTGCCCGCGCGGCAGGACGAGCTTGAAGGGAATCTCCGCGAGGGAGCGTGTGCCGGCCGGGGCGCTCGGGGCGTCCTCGGCGTGGGCGACGGCCGCCCAGCCGAGGATCACCAGGAATGCGACTGTGATGCGGTGTCGACTTATGGCCAGATCCACTGATCGATCTCGGGCTTGTCCACTCCGTACTCGTAGGCGTAATTCTGACAGTCGATCTGCATGTTGCGCAGCTTCTCCTTGACGTGAGCGCCGGCGACCTTCAAGCGTGGCACTCGATCGATGACGTCGATCGCGAGACTGAAGCGGTCGATCTGGTTACGAATGGCGAGATCGAGCGGCGTGTTGATGTTGCCCTTCTCCTTGTAGCCTCGCACGTGCAGGTTCTCGTGATTGGTGCGCCGGTAGGTCAGGCGATGGATCAACCAGGGATACCCGTGGAAGTTGAAGATGATGGGCTTGTCCACGGTGAACAGGCTGTCGAAGTCCCGGTCCGACAAGCCGTGCGGGTGCTCGCTGGAGGGCGTGAGCTTCAGCAGGTCGACGACGTTGATGAAGCGAATCTTGAGATCGGGAAAGCTCTCGCGCAGCATCACGACCGCCGCGAGCGCCTCCTGGGTCGGGATGTCGCCGGCGCTCGCCATCACCACATCCGGTTCCGAGCCCTGATCGTTGCTCGCCCAGGGCCAGATGCTGAGCCCTTTGGTGCAGTGCTCGATGGCCTGCTCCATGGTCATGTACTGCAGGTGCTTCTGCTTATCCGAGACGATCACGTTGACGTAGTTGGTGCTCTTCAGGCAGTGATTGGCCACGCTGAGCAGACAGTTGGCATCGGGCGGCATGTACACACGACACACGTCCGGGCTCTTGTTCAGGACCAGGTCGATGAACCCCGGGTCCTGGTGCGTGAAGCCGTTGTGGTCCTGGCGCCACACCGTCGAGGTGATGAGCAGATTGAGCGACGACACCGGCGCGCGCCAGGAGAGCTCGCGGGAGATGGCCAGCCATTTGGCGTGCTGGTTGAACATCGAGTCGATGACGTGAGCGAAGGCCTCGTACGTCGAGAAGAAGCCGTGCCGGCCGCTGAGCAGATAGCCTTCGTAAAAGCCCTCGAGCGTGTGCTCCGAGAGCATCTCCAGAACGCGGCCGTCCGGCGACAGCTCGCCGCCGTCGGCGTCCTCCGGCAGATAGTCGGCGAGCCACAGCTTCTTGCTCGCTTCGTAGACCGCATCGAGCTTGTTGGACGTGGTCTCGTCGGGGCCGAAGACGCGGAAGTTCGTCATGTTCTCGCGCATGATGTCCCGCAGGAAGCGACCCAGGGGCCGCGTGTTCTCGGCGCTCGCTTGCCCCGGCTTGTCGACCTTGACGGCGTAGTCTCGGAAGTCCGGCATGCGCAGGGCCTTGCGCACCAGCCCTCCATTGGCGCGAGGGTTCGCGCTCATGCGTCGCGTCCCTTTGGGAGCAAGAGCCTTCAGCTCCGGGATCAGACGCCCCTTCTCGTCGAACAGCTCATCCGGCCGATAGCTGCGCAGCCAGGCTTCGAGCTGCTTCAGGTGGTCCGGATTCTCGAGCACACTCGCGAGCGGCACCTGGTGGGCGCGCCAGAAGCCCTCCACCTTGTGCCCGTCCACGTCCTTCGGGCCCGTCCAGCCCTTGGGCGCGCGCAGCACGATCATCGGCCAGTGGGCGCGCCGGGCCGTGCCGCTCGCGCGCGCCTCTTCCTGGATCCGCCGGATCTCCAGCACGCAGTCCTCCAGAGTCGCGGCCATCTTCTGGTGCATGTACTCGGGATCGTCGCCCTCGACGAAGTAGGGCGTCCAGCCGTAGCCCTTGAACAGATCCGCGAGCTCCTCGCGGGGAATTCGCGAAAGCAGCGTGGGGTTGTTGATCTTGTAGCCGTTGAGGTGCAGGATCGGCAGGACCGCGCCGTCGCGAACGGGATTCAGGAACTTGTTGGCATGCCACGAGGTGGCGAGCGGTCCCGTCTCCGATTCGCCATCGCCCACCGCCACCGTGACCAGCAGATCGGGATTGTCGAAGGCGGCGCCGAAGGCGTGCGAGATACTGTAGCCGAGCTCGCCGCCTTCGTGGATGGAGCCCGGAGTCTCGGGCGTGCAGTGGCTGCCGATGCCCCCGGGGAACGAGAATTCTTTGAAGAACTCGCGCATCCCGCTTTCGTCCTCGGCCTTGGTCGGGTACACCTCCGAGTACGTGCCCTCGAGATAGGTCGGCGCCAGCACCCCCGGTGCACCGTGGCCGGGGCCGGCGAGGAAGATCGCGTCGAGGTCGTACTTGTTGATCAGGCGGTTGAGGTGAACGTACATGAAGCTGAGCCCGGGGCTCGTGCCCCAGTGACCGAGGAGACGCTTCTTGATGTGCTCAGGCTTCAACGGCTCTCGGAGCAGAGGATTGCTGCGCAAGTAAATCATTCCGGCGGCCAGGTAGGTGCACGCCCGCCAGTAGGCGTGGATCTTCCGAAGCTCTTCGCTCGACAGTCGCGCGGACGTCACGACATCGCCGCTGTCCACCGAAGGCCCGGGCTGAGTCATCACACGTGCCATAGTTCTTTCTCCTTTGCGTGAGCGCTGATCGAAACGATCGCGCTCACCATGCGACCATGCGTTCGCGGTGCACCACGGCGAACCGCGCGACCAGGTGGTCGGAGTCGTAGTCTCGACCGACCCCGAGGAGGTCGTACAGACCGCCGTACCTCACGTCTCCACCGGCGAGCGCCTGAAGCCGTATTCGCCCGTCGTCGGTCCTGATTAGGTAGCCATCGAAATGAGTCCAGAAGGGTTTTCGCCCCCAGCCCTCCGCCTCGCCGAGCCGGAAATGGACATCCGAAGGAATGCAGACGAGACGGAAGACTCGCGGGTCGAGGCCGAGCTCATTCTCGAGCACCCGCGTGCCGTGTACGAGCAACGCCTGCTCGATCGCCACGCGCGAAAGCCCACGGCGGCCGGGGAGCTCGAGCGTCGTGAGTAGCGGCGACACCGGCGGCCGCTCCCCTTCCGCGGGATCGGGGAAATCCTCGACGAGCACGTCCTCGGCGACGAGTGACGGCAGGTGCCGCGCTCCGCCAGAGTTCGCGAGTGGGTGAATCATGAGCATTTCCAGCCGGTCCCGAAGGCCGGCAGCGGATCCCGGCGGCAAGGACACCTCCTTGATCGCGATGTGGTGGGACTCGTCAGAGAGCGGATTCCACGCGTATTGGCGGAGCGACGCGAGCTCGACTCGCGGCTCGAGGTGACGGGGCCCCAGTCCGAGCTGCCGAGCCCGCGTCAAGGTGTCGCTGGACCAGGAGGCGACGAGGTCCCGGCCGGCCTGCTCCGGCGTCGAGATCGCCGCGGCTGTCGTTCCGTGCGCAGCCTCGCTCGCCTGGGTTGATCCCGACGCCATCAGTTCGGCGAGTTGCCCCAGTCGCTTCATGTCGCCGGCCTTCAGTGCCTGCGCAGCGGCCGCCCGGGTGTCCTCGAGTGAGGTGCCGCGGGCCGGGCCGTCCGACGCCTGCTCGGCGGTGACCGGGGCACGCGTTTGGAAGGCGGCCCGTCGCCCCGCGTAAAAGTCCTTCCATTCGACGTCCGACTGCTCGAGAGTGGTCAGCTGCTCGACCACGCGGGTCCGGAGCGCCGGCAGGTCCTTCGCGGAGACGCGGGTGAACCGCTGCAAGCTCTGACAAAACGGATCCAGCTTGACGTCCGTAACGGCATAGACTCCGCGAGCAGTCGCGAAGAGGGCGCTCTCGCGCGACATTTCTTGCTTGAGCGCATCCGTCCGCAGGCTCAGCTCTTTGACCTGGGACCAGTCCGCCTTCTCCAGTGCGCGGGCAACCGCGAGCGGCAGCGACGCGAGCGCCGACTGCTGCTGCTCCATGCCATGGAAGGCCTCGAGCGACACTACCGGGCTCAAGAGCATCCGCGCGCGTCCGAGATACACGTCGCGATACATCGTGTCGACGTTTCCGGCCTCGATGAGCGCGGAGACGATCGAAATCGCATCACCACCCATACTCCCTCACCTGCTTTCCAGCACGCGCTGTGTGTGGCGTGCAATCATGAGCTCCTCGTCAGTCGGGACCACCCACGCGCTGACCCGGCTGCCCAGCGCGCTGATTCGCGGGCCGCCTCGCGCATTGGCCGCCGCGTCCGGCTCCACCCCGAGCCATGCCGCATCGCGGCACACGCGCTCGCGAATCGCCGTCGCGTGCTCGCCGATCCCGCCGGTGAAGACGATCGCGTCGAGTCCGCCGAGCGCGGCAGCCAGGGAGCCGAGCTCCCGCCGGATGCGGTATACGAAGACGTCGATCGCCAGCCCCGCGGAGGGATCGCTGCTCGACAGCAAGGTCCGCATGTCGCTGGAGATGCCCGATACTCCGAGGAGCCCGGATTCGCGGTACAGGAGTCGCTCGATAGCGCGCACATCCATCTTGCGCTCGTCCATGAGATACACGATCACGCCCGGATCCAACGCGCCGCAGCGCGTGCCCATCGGCAGGCCGTCGAACGGCGTGAACCCCATGGTCGTCGCCACGCCGCGTCCCGCCTGCATCGCGCACATGCTCGCCCCGTTGCCCAGATGCAGCACGATCGTCTTGGCCGAGGCCGCCTTCGCGTCCAGTCGCGGAAGCTCGGAGGCGATGTACTCGTAGGACAGGCCGTGAAACCCGTAGCGCTGCACGCCGGCGTCGTGGAGCTCCGCCGGCAGCGCGAATCGCTGGGCGACGTCAGGATTGGTGCGGTGGAAGGACGTGTCGAAGCAGGCGACCTGCGGGAGCTCCGGCGAACGTTCGAGCAACCGGGCCATGGGCGCCAGGTTGTGCGGCTGGTGCAGGGGCGCGAGCGGGATGAAGCGCTCGAGAGCCTTGATCGTCTCGGCCCCGACCCGCACCGGCGCCGTGAACTCCAGACCTCCGTGGACGATCCGGTGCCCGACCCCCACCAGCCGCCGGTCCGCGAGGTGGTGCTTCAGGAACTCACTGAGGTACTCCACCGCCCCATCGT
>WNGJ01008613.1_pt1 | contig 14978 bp, 19 predicted proteins | sample 5400611 | NCBI WGS metagenome assembly WNGJ01 (sample SAMN13153375, study PRJNA577476) | soil metagenome | isolation source: 40 cm soil or saprolite under Garry oak tree replicate 1 | place: USA:California | collected 2016-06-15
TCCAACGCATCAGCAGCGATACGACTGCGTCGGCCCGTCTGATCGGTAGCCGTCTGCAGACGACGTTCAAGGGCCCCGCCGATCGATCAGACGTCCAGACGTGCACGGTCTCGGCGGACCACCAAAAGATGACATGCAAAGGCGTATTGACCGACGGAGCCGGCCACAGCGCGGGCTACGTCGATGTATATGACCGGATGTAAGAGGGGACAGCGATGAATCGTAGCCGAATAGTGACGAGAACAATCCTGGTGCTGCTGCTGGTTGGCGTCGGTCTTGGCCTGTCCGCTTGCGCGGAGCCCGTTGGTTATGCTGGGTACGGCCCCGACGTATACGGCCCGGAAGTGTATGGCCCTGACGTGTACGTCGACGGCGGGTTCGGTGGTTTTGGTCGTGGCCACTTTGATCACGGCCACTTCGATCATGGCGGGTGGGGTCACGGCTTCGCGCATGGGCACTCAGGATTCGCCGGGCATGCCGGCGGCTTCGCCGGGCATGGTGGTGGCGGCGGGCATGGCGGTGGCGGCGGGCATGGCGGTGGCGGAGGCCACCGTTGAGAGTTGAGACAGGGCATCCTGCTGATCGGGGCCGGCACGCGGCCCCGACAGCTACCTCTGCGGCGCCCTCCACTCCTTGCCAGTCGACGCCGAGGAAGCTAGTCGTCCACTCGCACGCTAGTTTCGGGCGAGCTGTACGGCCCCGTGGTCGTCACAGTGCTTGTCGTGCGGGTGATGCAAATGTCCGTTGACGACACAGTCGACATGGTCGCCGTGCGGAACCGCGCTATGTCCACACGTTCCGCCGTGGGTATGGCTCGCGGCGTGTCCGGTGGCCGCATCGGGCGGCGTGCAGCCAGCCGGATTCATCTTGCCCGCGCCGAGAACGTGCTCGTCGACGTGTCCCTCGTGGACATGATGCAGGTGCCCGTCGTGAAGATAGTCCTTGTGGCCTTCGTGTTCGATGGTCTTGTGCCCGCAGTCGGAACGATTCGGATGTCTCTCCCTCGTTGCCCGCAGGTCGCCCTCTCAACGAACATGACGCTGAGGAAGTCGGCGCAGTATTCCTTGATGCGATGAACGGCACGCGGCACCGGCTGGACGCCCATCCGTGGCGCGAATGGATCATGCGAGCGTTCATCAGGGTCGAGGACGCGGTCTATGTGGGCCTGGGCGCGGTGCTGGCGGCGACGGCGCTCGCGCGCTCGTCGCGGGGGCGATCTCGTTCGGGCACACGCTGCTGGCCGACACGCTGCCAGGCCATGCCGTGCAGCTGCTGATCGCCACGATCCGTCGCCTCCTCGTGCTCACCGCAGAGTTTGCGCGACTGGTCGAGAGCAACACCGCGGTGTTCCGGGCGGCGATGCTCGAGCTCGGACTGCTGACCCTCATGATCGTGGCGCTGGTCGTCTCGCTCGTCGTTCTGAAACGGCATACTGCGCACGGCTCTTGATGAGAATAGGGCCCGAGGTGCTTTCCCACGGGCTCTCGGGGGGTCGTGAAGAAGGGATCGAAGAGCTTCTCGACGTCATGCGCCGCCCCGATACCCGCGTCTTGCACTGCGACGAGGATGCCGGGGCCGGCCTCGGCTTCCAGGGATCGCCCCCGACCAGCCAGAGAATCTGCCCGAAGAAGCGGTTGGTCAACTGCTCTTCGGCCAGTCTGACGTGAACGCGGACGCAGAAGGGCGCGCTGGCTTTCAGATTCTTGCGGAAACCTTCAGTCAATGCACTCGGCGCTCAGGATGAGCGCGTCCCAACGGTAGTCAAGGGCCGAAGTACGCCGCCATGCTCTTCGATTTGACTGGAGTGGAAGATGTCGACCTACCTCGAGGCACCGGTAGAAACCGAGCGCCGGCCCCTGAGCATCGCCATCACGGTAGCCCGACTGGCACTGATCGGCGTCGCTCTCGTAGTCGTCGCAGGAGCCTTCGCCTATCTCGGCGGCTGGCTCAGTCCGAACAATCTGACGCCGGCCCGATTCACCGACGCGTTCGAGCGCGTCGACGGCGTCCATGCCGGCTTTCGTCGCAACCATGCCAAAGGCGTGGGCGTTTCCGGAGTTTTCGAAAGCAACGGGAATGGAGCGCGTTTCTCGAAGGCGGCTGTCTTCCACCCCGGCCGCGTGCCCGTGGTCGGGCGCTTCTCCTTGTCCGGCGGCCAACCGGACGTCGCCGACGGCGCCGATGCGGTGCGCGGCCTCGGGCTTCAATTCAATCTGCCGGACGGCGAAGTGTGGCGAACCGCGATGATCAACCTGCCGGTGTTCCCGTTCAGAACGCCCGAGGCGTTTTACCAACGGCTCGTCGCCTCGAAGCCGGATCCCAACACGGGCAAGCCGGACCCCGCCGCCGTGCAGGCGTTTCTCGACCGCCACCCGGAAATCGTGCAGGCGATGAACGTCATCAAGGGCCAGCCGCTCGCCTCGGGGTTCGACAACAGCACGTTTCATGGTCTGAATGCATTTCGCCTCGTCAATTCGACGGGCGCTTCGGTCCCGGTCCGGTGGGTCCTTACGCCGATGCAGCCGTTCGAGGCGGCGAGCACCGCTTCGTCAGTCCAGGACAAGAACTATCTGTTCGATGCACTGATCGCGCAGATTCACCGGCAGCCGTTGCGATGGCAGTTGATCCTCGTCATCGGGCAACCAGGCGATCCCACTCACGACGCCACCGTCGCGTGGCCAGCGGGACGGGAACGAGTCGATGTGGGAACCCTGACGCTCGATCGGGTCGACGCGGAAGACACCAGTGCCGCGACCGACATCAACTTCGACCCCTTGGTGCTGCCCGCTGGCATCGCGCCCTCGGACGATCCGCTGCTGAGTGCGCGTTCGGCGGTGTACTCACAGTCCTTTACCAGGCGTGAAGGCGAGGCAAAGCAGCCGAGCCCGATCACGCCGGCCGACGTGCGTCGCGGGGATTGAGATGCCGGCCCAACCTCGATTCCCCGCCGTCTCGCGATTGCTGCACTGGACGATGGCCGTGATGGTCCTCACCATGCTGTGCATCGGCGTGGCCATGGTGGTCTCGCTCGGTGACTACCACACGCTCGTGTCGATCCATCGCCCGCTGGGTATCGCCATTCTGATTCTCGTCGTCGTTCGCTTCGTGAACCGGCTCATGAATCCGCCTCCGCCGCTTCCGGCCACGATGTCGCGCGCGGAGCGCATGGCGGCCACCGCGTCAGAGCTGGCGATGTATGGGCTGATGCTCGTGCTCCCGCTGGTCGGCTGGGGCATGTTGTCGGCCGCGCGCTATCCGATCGTGCTTTACGGGTCGCTGCATCTGCCGTTCATCCTTCCGCACAATGCCATGCTCTATGCGGTGCTGCGGAAGGCGCACACCATCCTCGCGTACCTCTTCTTCCTCACGTTCATGGCTCACTTCGGCGCGATCCTGTTCCACACCCTGATCGTGAGGGACGGAATGCTGACCTGATCGTGAGGGACGGAATGCTGAGGCGGATGGCGCCATGAGCTCTCATCCAGCGGAACGGGTCGACGTCCTCGTCCTCGGCAGTGGAGAGGGCGGCAAGTACCTGGCGTGGCACATGGCCAAAGCGTGGCGCCGCACCGTCGTCGTGGAGCGGCGATGGATCGGCGGCTCCTGTCCGAACGTCAACTGTCTGCCGAGCAAGAACGAGGTCTGGAGCGCGAAGGTCGCGACGCTGGTGAAGCACGCGGCGGAATTCGGGATGGTGACGGGCTCCGCCGCGATCGATATGGCGCGCGTGCGCGAGCGTAAGCGTCACATGGTCGACGGGCTGATCGCCATGCACCTCGAGCGCTATAAGGCCAGCGGCGCCGAGCTCGTCATGGGAACCGGCCGTTTCGTGGCGCCGAAGACGCTGGAAGTGCGTTTGAACGACGGTGGAACGCGAGTGCTGTCGGGAGACCGTGTGTTCCTCGACGTAGGAACTCATGCCACGATCCCGGCGGTCCCGGACCTGGCCGCCGCCGCGCCACTCACGCATATCGAGGCGCTCGAGCTCGACCGCGTTCCGCCCTATCTGATCGTGCTCGGTGGCGGGTATGTCGGCCTCGAGCTGGCGCAGACGTACCGGCGCTTCGGAAGCCGCGTCACGATCGTCGAGCAAGGGCCGCAGCTGGCCGGCCGCGAGGATCCCGACGTCGGCGATGCGATCGCGCGAATCCTCAGCGAGGAAGGTATCGAGGTGCTCGTTGCCGCTGAGACACGACGCGTGAAGGGGCGCTCTGGAGAAGGCGTCAGCGTCACCGTGCGCACGGCTCAGGGCGACCGGACCATCGAGGGCAGCGATATCCTCGTTGCGGCGGGACGCACGCCGAACACCGCGGCGATCGGCCTGGACAAGGTTGCGGCGGGACGCACGCCGAACACCGCGGCGATCGGCCTGGACAAGGCCGGCATCGAACTGGACGCGCACGGCTACGTCGCCGTCAACGATCGCCTGGAGACGAGCGCACCCGAGGTGTGGGCGCTCGGCGACTGCGCCGGGAGCCCACAGTTCACGCACGTGTCCTTCGATGATTTCCGCGTCATCCGCGACAACCTGGCCGGAGCAAATCGCTCCACCCGCGACCGGCTCGTCCCGTTCTGCATGTTCACCGACCCGCCACTCGCGCGAGTCGGCCTGAGCGAAGCGGAGGCGCACCGCCGCGGCATCGGGGTGCGCGTTGCGACGCTGCCGATGAGTGCGGTGCTGCGGACGTGGACGATCTCAGAGAGCGGCGGCTTCATGAAGGCGCTCGTCGACTCGCACGGCGACCGCATTCTCGGCTTTACGATGCTTGGCCCCGAGGCGGGTGAGGTCATGGCCGCGGTGCAGACGGCGATGCTGGCTGGCCTGCCGTATACCGGTTTGCGCGACGCCATCCTCACGCACCCGACGATGGCGGAAGGCCTCACCACGCTGTTTGCCAGTATTCCGCCGCCGAGGTGACGGGCGAAGAGGAGCGTCCACTCGGCTTTGCAGCGGACAACTGCCCAAAACGTAAAGCGAAGACAGAGGAGGAAACGGAACCATGCTGAACAAAAAGAGCGCGAATGGGACGGTCGTCGACCGTGTGCGCCCCATCGGCCTTGAGACGTCGAAGGAGATCCAGCATTTCGGGACGGTTGCGAGACTCCCGATCGCGCTCGACGCCTCGATTTGCGCGGCCAGCGTCGACAATCTCAACCAGGTGCTGGCGGACACGAAGACGCTGGCGGACATGTACAAGAAGCATCACTGGCAGGTATCCGGACCGAGCTTCTACCAGCTGCACCTTCTGTTCGACAAGCACTTCAAGGAGCAGAGCGACATGGTGGATGCGCTCGCCGAGCGCATCCAGTCACTCGGCGGTGTCAGCATTGCGATGGCGCATGACGTGGCGGAGATGACGCTGATCCCGCGCCTGCCCCGCGGGCGAGAGGCCGTGCCGGTGCAGATCTCGCGGCTCCTGCACGCCCACGAGATCATCCTGAAAGAAGCGCGCGCCATGGCGCGGCAGGCGGCCGAAGACGGGGACGACGGAACGAACGATCTGCTGGTCAGCGACGTGATTCGCACCAACGAGCTGCAAGTCTGGTTCCTCGGCGAGCATCTCGTCGAGGCGCCGGTGCCGATGTAAGCGCCCCGCTGCGCACACGCACGCTCGGCGGCAGCCGGCCGCCGCAGCGTGCGCTCGGTGCCTGCGAGGACCTCGTCGCTCTCCGCGAGCTCTTCCTGCGCGAGATGGGCCGGGCGCTCGAGCTCCGACCGGACCTCTACCCGGGCGGTCTCGCCGAGTGCGGTTTCGTCGACGGGCACGGAGGCGTCCACCTGACTTGCAGCTACAGCTGGCGCATGAAGGCGACCAGGGCCGCCTTCTCCTGCGGCGTCAGCTGCACGCCCAGCACGAGGTTGAAAAACTCCACCGTATCCTCCAGCGTCAAGAGGCGCCCGTCGTGCATATACGGCGGGGAGTCCTTGATCCCGCGCAGAGAAACTCCGCGCGATTGCGCCACACGCTGTCCGGGGAGTAGCCGGTCGCGACTCTTGCGGGTCACGAGTGTTGCAGGCGTCCTCAGCAAGCCGGACTTTCTGGATCGCGGCGTCGCGGTCGAAGGGCGGAAGCGGCGGCCGCGGACTTGGTGACGCCGTCATGGAAGTGCCATTCTTGTGACGGCGGTGGCGGCGCGGCGTGGCGCCCGCGTGCGGTTTCCGCAAGGACGCGAAACGCGACCGCAAGACGTCCGCCCTTCTCGCTCGCGGCTTCCCCCTCCCAGCCGTGGCGGACCGCACCAAGGTTGGGTAGACGGCGACGGCCCGCGGCCATAAGCCTTCAGTTAGGGGCGAGCCCCCACGATGATCTCGCCAGGGGCGGGTGTGGTGAACGTGCGGACGGTGCTCTTCACACCGTCACTCGTCCCATTGCTCTCCTCGGAGGTGACCGTGTAGTAGTACGTCGTCCGTGGCGTGAGATCATAGAGGCGCACGCGGAACGTCGTATGCGTATGGCCCTGGTTCACCTGGCACTGTCGCATGGTCATCCACTGCTCTGAGATCGTCCCGGGTGAGAGCACGAGAAGCACCCTGGACGAGCTGGCGCGAAGAACAGCGAACGAGGACGGCAGGGTTGTCCGATCGATCACGTGCCGAATCCGGAACGGATTGTTTCGGCCCCATGACCATCTTTGGTTCATCGATACTACCTCGAAAGGCACCAAGCCTAGTATCAGAGTCGCCTCGCTCGCAGGGTCCTTTTCTGCCGCGCGTTTCACGAGGCGACGTGTGGCGCCGCTCAGTGCTCGATCACGCCGCAGGCCCCCCGCGCGCCTGAGTTTCCCGCCGGATCGGTCTTTTCATCGTCCGGGTTCAACGCGTTGCGCATGAGGTTCAGCCACGGGCTTGAGATCTCCGTGTTGTCCCGGACCTGCTTGGGCGCGCCACGATACGCGATCACCGCGGACAGCGCGGCGTGATCCCATTGATCCGGATCGTTCAGGATCATCGGCACCGTTTTGAAGTCCCGGCGTCGCGGTGTCTTGCTCAGGCGAGCGGTGAGATCTTCGAGCGATTTTGCGCCGGGCGGCAGCAGGGACGCCTCGGCTGCGCTCGCCACTCCACCATGTAGCGCGGCCAGGCCCGCCGCACCGGCGGCAATACCGAGTCCCATCATCGTGAGGGCAGCGAGCTGTCCGGGCGCAGTATCATGAGACTTCCTCTAGTAATGGGTTTTAGCGTGCTCTCGGGCCCACTTCCGCGCGAGGATCTGAACGATCGGCCGGTCGCTGCCGACAATGATGACGTCGAAAGTCGTTGTGCTCGGCTGGTTCGTGGTGGGGCTGAGAAGTTCGCATCTGGACGTCTCCGTGATCGTTTCTCAGGAGGTCAGCGAGCGGTGAGCGCGTCGATCGACCACGCGCCGGCGCCGTTGACGATCAACGCGGCCGCCGCGCCAAGCGCGAGGAGGTGGTACTCCACGCCCTCGCCCTCTTGTGTACCCGACCAGTTCATAAAGAAGCCGTGCTGCTTGTGAACGAGGATCGCCACGAGCATGACGGCCGCGATGCCGAGCGCCGCGACGCGCGTGAGCAGGCCGATCGCCAGGCCGAGCGGGCCCAGAAATTCGGCAATCACGGCAAGGAATGCAAGAGCCGGCGGGAAGCCGGACTTCGTGAAGTTCGCCATGGTGGCCCTGAAGCCGTAACCGCCGAACCATCCGAGCGTCTTCTGCGCGCCGTGTGGGAACATCACAACGGCAAGGGTCAGCCTGAGGATCAGTGGAACAACGCCACCATTCGTCGCGACGAGCCAGTCGATCATAACGACCTCCCCGACACCTCCGCGAGTGTCACGCCGTCGGCTCCCATCATCCTCGGCTCGCTGTAGGCTCAGCGCTCGACAGGATCGTGGCCACCACCGCGGAGTAGTCGAGGTCGGCCGCGCCGTGGCGAAGCGCTTCGTCGAGCCAGGCGCAGGCGGCGCGCGCCTCCTTCAGGTCGAGGCCCGCAGCCTCGGCGGCCTCGGTGACCAGTTGCATGTCCTTGGTCGCGTGCCGCAGCTTGAAGCTCGGCGGATAGCGGCTCGCCTCCACGTTGGCGCGCTTGGCGCGGACGGACGGTCCGATCGGCGACTCGGCGAGCACGTCCAACACGGCCGTGCGGTCGAGACGGAGGGACGTCGCCAGCGCGAGGGCCTCGCCGAAGGCGACGATCGCGGCGCCAAGCGTCGCGTTGACCACGAGCTTCATCGCCGCTCCCGATCCGCGCGCACCGATGTGCCGCACGTCGCCGAGCGACTCGAGGATGGGCCGCACCCGCTCGAAGTCATCGTTCGCGGCTCCGACGAAGATGTCGAGGCGGCCCGAGGTCGCCGCCGGGACACTGCCTCGCACGGGCGCGTCGACGGCGCCCACGCCGTCGGGCAGCCGGGCCGCCACCGAGCGAAAGGCTTTCGGACCGATCGTCGACATCTCGATGAGGATCTGCCCCGGACCGAGCGTCTCGGAGAGCCCACTCGGACCGAACAGCACGTCGTTCACCGCCTCGGGTGTGGCCAGCATGGTGATGGCGAACTCCACGTCGGCCGCGGCGTCGGACGGGGACACCGCGACGCTCGCTCCTCGTTGCGACAGTGCCACGGTGCGATCATGGTCCCGGTTCCACACACGAACGTCATGGCCGGCCTCCAGCAGCCGCATCGCCATCGGCGTCCCCATCTGCCCCAGCCCGAGAAACGCGATCTTCGACATCACCGATCCTCCATCAGCTGCGCAGCTGATCCGCGATGGGCAGGCGGCGGATCCGCTTGCCGGTCGCGGCGAAGATCGCGTTACACAGCGCGGGAGCGAACGGTGGGACGCCGGGCTCGCCGACCCCGCCCGGCGGCTCCGGGCCGCCGACGATGTAAACACGCGTGTCGGACGGCGCGACGTTCATGCGCGCCACCTGAAAATCGTTGAAGTTGCTCTGCTGCGCGCGCCCCTCACGGAACGTGATCTCGCCGTAGAGCGCCGAGCTCAGCGCCATCACCGCGGCCCCCTCCATCTGGGAACGGATCCGGTCGGGATACACAGCGAACCCGCAATCCACCGCCATGTCGACACGTGGCACCGAGACCGTGCCATCCTTGCCGACCGCGGCTTCGACCACGATCGCGACGTAGCTCACGAAGCTCCGGTGAACAGCGATGCCGAGGCCGTGGCCCGCGGGAAGGCGCCGTCCCCACTGGGCTTTCTCGGCCACGACGTCCACCACGCGGCGCAAGCGCCCCGTATCGATCGGGTAGACCTTGCGGTCGTCGCCGTAGTTCTCGTAGTGCGGGCCCGCATCGACGTGCCGCGGCGGACCCAGCAGCTCGAGCAAATAGTCCTTCGGATCGCGGCCGGCCGCGTAGGCGAGCTCGTCCGCGAACGAGCAGACCGCGAAGGCGTGCGGAATGTTGAGCACGGAGCGAAACCAGCCGATACGGACGTGCGGCTCCGCCTCGCCGTTCTCGCACCGGATGTTCGGAATGTCATATGGAACGTCGAGCACGCCCTGGCTCAGCTCGCCGTTGCTCGCGTAAATGACATTCGGCTGAAACGTCGACGGAATGGCCGGGAACACCGCGCGGTGCAGCCAGGCGATGGCGCGGCCCCGAGCGTCCAGCGCCGCCTCGAGATGCTGCGCGTTGACCGTGTGATAGTAGTCGTGGTGGATCTCATCCTCGCGGGTCCACGTGACCTTGACCGGAGCGCCGACGGCCCGTGAGAGCAGTGCAGCCTCCACGACGTAGTCGGGCTTCGACTTGCGGCCGAAGCCGCCGCCGAGCAGTGTCACGTTCACCTCGACCCGGTCGGCCGGGATCCCGAGCGCCTTGGCGACCTCGTCGCGCGCGCCCTGAGGATTCTGCGTGCAGGCCCATACTTCGCACCGTCCATCGGCCACGCTCGCCGCAGCGGCCGGCGGCTCCATGGGCGCGTGCGCGAGGTGCGGAACGTAGTAGTCCGCCTTGACGACGCGGCCGGCGGACGCCAGGGTCGCCGGCGCATCCCCCTGGTTGCGCACGACCTTCCCGGGCCGGCGCGCTGTTTCTTCCAGCTGCGTCTTGTAGGCCGTCGAGTCGTAGGACCGATTCGGCCCGTCGTCCCAGATGATCTTCAGCTTGCTGCGGCCCTGGATGGCCGCCCACGTGTTACGCGCGATGACGGCCACGCCTCCGAGCGGCTGAAACCCTGACGGCGGGGGCGTGCCCTCCAGCTTCACGACGCGCTCGACGCCGGGCACCGCGAGGGCGGGGGTGTCATCGTACGAAGCGACACGACCGCCGTAGACGGGAGGGCGGGCGATCACCGCGTACTTCATGCCCGGCAGCCTGCCGTCGATGCCGTAACCGGCTCGGCCGCTCGTCATCTCGGCGAGATCGACGATCGGCATGTCCTTGCCGATGTACCGGAAATCTTCCGGCCGCTTCAGTCTGAGCGCTTCCGGCCGTGGTACCGACAGGTCACGCGCGGCCGCGGCGAGCTCGCCGTATCCGAGCGTCCGACCTGTCGCCGCGTGGACGACTTGATGATTGCGCGCTCGGACCTGCGAGACGTCCACGTCCCACCTTCTCGCAGCGGCCGTCTCGAGCATCTGGCGCGCGGCGGCGCCCATTTCGCGCATGGGTGAGAGGAAGTGACGCACGCTTCGCGAGCCGTCCGTGTTCTGTCCGCCGTACGTGGCTTCGTCTCCGACGGCCTGCACGACACGCACGCGAGACCAGTCGGCCTCGAGCTCGTCCGCGACCGCCATCGGCAGGGCGGTGCGGACGCCCTGGCCCATCTCGGATCGGTGCGCCACGATCGTGACGAGTCCCGTTTCGTCGATGGACACGAACGCCGTGGGATTGAAGCGAGGCACGTCGATCGCCGGTGCCGCCGGCGCGCTGCTCGCGGATCCGCGCGGCAGTAGGCGCAGCCCGACCACGAGACCTCCGGCGACGGCGGCACCGCCGACGAGGAAGTGTCGACGGCTGAGATTCTCGAGAATCGCCGCCATCTCACGCCCCTCCTGCCGCGGCCTTGATCGCCGCGCGAATCCGCTGGTAGGTGCCGCACCGGCAGATATTGCCGGCCATTGCCTCGTCGATATCGTGATCGGTGGGCTGGGGTGTCCTCGCGAGCAAGCCGGCGGCCTGCATGATCTGCCCGCTCTGGCAGTAGCCGCACTGCGGAACGTTCAGGCCGCGCCACGCCTCCTCGACGCGTTTGCCGATCGGCGTCGCGCCGATCGCCTCGATGGTCGTGACCTTCTTGCCCTGCGCGGCCGAGATCGGCGTGACACACGCGCGCGTCGGCGTCCCGTCGAGGTGCACGGTGCAGGCACCGCAGAGCGCCATGCCGCATCCGAACTTCGTGCCGGTGAGTCCGAGCTCGTCACGCAGTACCCATAGCAGCGGCGTGTCGGCGGGCACCTCCTCGAGGTTCACAGCTTTGCCATTGATGTCGAGTCGCGTCATGTGAATCTTTCCCTTCAGGAGTTTTCAGGCCCACGAGACCGAGCTGACGCATACACCACTTTGGATGCTCTGGGACTAGGAGACGTCACAGGGCGTTGCCAGTCGGCGATCAGCTGCGTCCGGTGGTTCTCCACCACGAACTCCTGCACGCTTTTGCCGACATGCTCTTCAACTGGCGTCGCGGGAGCGCCTTCCCCCGGGGGCCGCTACTTCCCGAGCTCCACGGTGTTCCACGAGTCCACCGCCACTCGGTAGGACGCCGCCTGGCTGGGAACTTTCACGTCGAAGTACGCCCGACCCAGAGCCGGCACCTCTTCGAGCATCGGCTCGACGAAACTCCCGAGCGGCTGGCCGGACGCATCGAGCTCGGTGATCCGGAGCTGGACCTGGTCCACGGATCTCTGGTCCTTGTTGTAGACGTATCCGGTGATCCTGGCCTTGCCGTGTCCGTCCGGTTTGGCGGTGAAGTCGACTAGGAAGAACTGATCGGCGAGGGTCCCCTGCGCTTGATCCTGCGCGCTGGCCATCTGGAGACCTACGCCTGGCACCGCTGCGGTGAGCCGCGTGCCCAGCATCACTGCCAGCGCCACGCCTGTGATGAGCGATCCCTTGCGATTCATCTGCCCTCCTCCTTTTCGTCGGTGCACTGCACCGTTGTTGTGACGCCCGCCAGGGATCGAGCGCCGCGATCGCGGCGTAGATTGCGCAACAACGTGAAAGCCGGGGGCGCGGTGATGAGGCACCGATAAGAAGGAGATGAGAACCGTCTCAGCCGTGCCGCCGCGCTCGGCACGGGCGTCGGAAGAGTGAAGGCTGCAATGGGCGGCCTCGCGACAACTCAGAACCGAACAGGAGGAAGACGATGCTTCGCAAGTACGTGATGGTGTTGCTGGGAACGGTCGTACTGACTGCAGGCTCGGGAGTGGCAGTGCGCGCCCAGAGCGGCGACGTCGCGGCCGCGCCGCAGACGAGCGCTGTCGTCGCGCATCCGGCGACCACGCCCATGAAGACGCGTGGGCAGGCGTGCCAGCAGAAGGGCGGTTGGTTCGATGCCGCGGCCGGCGTGTGTGACGCGCCGGGGCGGTAGGAACGTATCGAGTCTCTGGCGCCGGGCCGAGGCCCGGCGTCCGGAGAAACGACTTCAAGCGTCAGCGAGATTCGCCCTCGTCAGCGAGCCGCGAGAACCTGGTCAGGGTTGACCGTCACGGGATCGCCCCACCAAGCCTCGGTCCGCGCGCGGTTCAGATCCGCCCGAGTCACCGCGGCGCCGACGAGGTGTCGTCGCCGGAGGCGAAGTGCGTGGAGTGGTCACGTGGACTGATCGTTCGTCCCGACACTTGAGACGCTCCCGACCGCTCGGAACGGCACACGTCACGTAACTCTTCGCGTTCTTGCCGAAAAACGACGAGCCGTGCACCGTGCGCCGGGCTGTCGTCGTCTGAACAGCATGGAACCCAAGCAACAGAAGTTCACCATCTCGTATTTCGTCGCGGCCGTTCTCACGCTGTTGCTGATCCAGGCGTTCGTGCTCGCCCCGCACGTGGAGAACCTCTCGTACAGCGAGTTCAAGTAGCTTGTGGGGAAGGACAAGGTCAGCAACCTCGTGCTCGGCAAGCAGGTCATCACCGGCACGCTCGCCGCCAACGGGCTGGAGGGACTCCTTCCGAAAGAGAAGATCGACGAGCTGAAGCGCTATGGCGGAGGCGTGCATCGGTTCGTCACCGCGCGCGTCGACGATTCAGGCCTCGTCGCCGAGCTCGAAGCGGCGCACGTGACGTTCACCGGGAGCGTGGAAAATACCTGGCTCACGGCCCTTCTCTCCTGGGTCATCCCCGCGCTGGTGTTCGTCGGGTTGTGGGCGCTCGTCATGAGGCGGATGGGCAACGCGCAGGGCGGCCTTCTCGCCCTCGGGAAGAGCCGGGCCAAGGTCTACGTCGAGCGCAGCACCGGCGTGACCTTCGATGACGTGGCCGGTATCGACGAAGCGCGGAGCGAGCTGATGGAGATCGTGGACTTTCTCAAGCGGCCCGAGCGATATCGCCGCCTCGGAGGAAAGATCCCGAAAGGCGTCCTGCTCGTGGGGTCTCCCGGCACCGGCAAGACGCTCCTTGCCAAGGCGGTCGCGGGGGAAGCCGGGGTGCCGTTCTTCAGCCTCAGCGGCTCGGACTTCGTGGAGATGTTCGTCGGCATCGGCGCGGCGCGGATACGCGACCTGTTCGCGCAGGCCCAGGACAAGGCGCCCAGCATCGTCTTCATCGACGAGCTGGACGCCATCGGCAAGGCGCGGGGCGTGAGCCCGGTGTTGGCTGGCCACGACGAGCGGGAGCAGACGTTGAACCAGCTCCTGGCGGAGATGGACGGTTTCGACACTCAGCGAGGCGTCATTCTCCTGGCCGCCACCAACCGTCCCGAGATCCTCGACCCGGCGTTGTTGCGGCCGGGCCGCTTCGACCGCCGGGTGGCGATCGATCGGCCCGACCTGAAGGGCCGGGAGAAGATCCTGAACGTCCACACGCGCAACGTGACCCTGGCGCCCGACCTGGATCTCGCCGCCATCGCCGCGCGAACCGCCGGGTTCGTCGGCGCTGATCTCGCCAATCTCGTGAACGAGGCCGCGCTCCGTGCCGCCCGCGAGGGCAAGAACGCAGTCGACACGACCGATTTCGACGAGGCCGTCGACCGGGTCGTGGCGGGCCTCGAGCGGAAATCGCGCGTCATCAGTCCGCGGGAGAAGGAGATCGTGGCCTACCACGAGGCAGGACACGCGCTGGTGGCGGAGTCGCGGCCGCATGCCGACCGGGTGGCGAAGGTGTCGGTCATCCCGCGCGGGGTGGCCGCCCTCGGGTACACGCAGCAGCTGCCCATGGAGGATCGATATCTGATGACGCGCGCGGAGCTGAGCGATCGACTCGATGTGCTGCTGGGCGGCCGCGCGGCCGAGGAACTGATCTTCGGCGACGTGTCCACCGGGGCCCAGGACGACCTCCAGCGCGCAACGGGCATTGCACGCCACATGGTCACGCGATACGCGATGAGCGAGACGCTCGGGCTGGCCACGTTCGGGGACCCTCAGCAGGCGCTCTTCCTGCCGGTGCCGTCCGGTCAGCCAAGGGACTACAGCGAGCGGACCGCAGAGCTGATCGATGCCGAGATACAAAAATTACTGAACGCGGCACACGAGCGGGTGCGCGCGACGCTCGGCGCCAGGCGGGCGACGCTCGAGGCGCTGGCCAAGCGCTTGATCCAGACGGAAGTCGTCGACCGCGCAGCGCTCGTCCAGCTGATCGCCGAGACCGAGGCGGCGGGAGTGGCGTGAGGTGATGCACGAGCCGGCGTTCCTCCGGCTCGTGGCGCTCGTCGCCTTCGTCGGCACCTATCTGGGCCTCGGGCTCGACCGCGTGCCGGGCCTCCGGGTCGACCGGACGGGTATCGCGATCATCGGCGCTGCCGTCATGGTCGTCGGCGGCGTGATTCGGTGGGACCAGGCCGTGGCCGCGGTGGACGCCCATACCCTCGTGCTGCTGTTCGGAATGATGGTGGTCACCGCGTACCT